>ENA-UOJL01002387-UOJL01002387.1-human-gut-metagenome-genome-assembly--contig:-P47-NODE-2387-length-15620-cov-6.149438_pt1 | contig 15620 bp, 9 predicted proteins | sample MGYA00242347_ERZ723894 | MGnify/ENA metagenome assembly ERZ723894
TTGAGCATCATGGCTTGCAACGTTAAGACATCCTATAATACCAAGTCTCTTAGGATCCTTTGTGGTGTCAAGACGAATTCCGTCATAATAAATTCTTGAAAGACAGTTATCGTAAGACTGCTTAAATACCTTAACATCGAAATCCATATACGGAGCTCTTATAAATCCGGTAATAAAGAAACCGTTTGTACCCGTAAACTTAGCGCCAATTTCTGAATAAACATTTACTCTTGGAGTCGGAAGATACGGATATGGTTTCATTTCGCCCGTACTTGGGTCTATATCCGAAGGATTTTTCGTAATCAGCGTAGGATCATGGATATCCGATACTACCTGACATATCCTGCTGGAATTATAGAAATCAAGGAACGACTGCGTAATTATCTCGCCGCCTCTCATTTCAACATTTGTACCGGTAACATAGAAATTTACAGTTCCGCCGATCTGATTTCCACTGTCGTCAACATCGTCGATAAGTATCTTGACGCCGCCGTCTGTTGTGAAGTTCTCAAGCTGAATCCAGATAGAATCGTTTGCAGGCGGAGTAATAACAATATCCTTATTCTGCCAATGACCTGTTATTTTAGCGTCAACACCATTGATCTCAAGTTTATTATTAACCGCATCAGAAGGTCCCAGAACATTTGTTATCGGTCCTGCCGGATGCTGAATGTTGGCTTCAATTCCCCATTTATCCATTACCTCGTAAACGGTTCTTACAACCTGCGTATCCGCAAGCTCCTGGGGATTATTATAGTTACAGGTGATTTTGCCTTCACAAGCAAAGTAAACATTTCCTCCGTCCGAATCGTCAATTTCAATTTTAGCCTGAGTAGGATCATCTGTGCAGGTAAAATCTACAGCGGATAAAAGAATATAAATATCGCTTCCGCTTGTTTCTACCGTTACAGTTTTATTGAATGTTCCGGTAAGAGTACAGCTTTCTGTTACGTTACCGACGAGACTGGATTGTGTATATGTGGTGTTAAAAGCTTCTGCCGGAAGTTCCGAATACTGAATGAGATGACCTTCCGTTCCCTTTACAGGACCCATAACGCCGAGAATAGTTGCCTTTTCAGCGTATGCCGGGAAAATATGGCGGTCAACATTCTTCTGATATTCTTCAATAGTTTTTATCGGAATCTCCTTACCGGTGTTGGTCTTATATACAGCTCCGGCGGCTTCCATAGCTTCAGATTCCGGAACCTCATGATTTGTACCTGCAACAACGAAAACGTTATTCTTGTAAACTCTTTCCATGTTAAGGTCAGGATCCGGATCTTCAGGATTTACCTTTTCAACCGGAACTCCATCAAATATAACGCCAACATCATAATATCCGGGTTCAACGAGAGCGCCTGCAAAATCCACAGCCTTAGTGCCGTCGATAGGCGTTCCCGGGTCAACATCCAGGAAACTTGGATACAACCACGCATAATCGGCATGAGCTGTACATTCCTCGAAAGTTTTATCATCCGGAACAGGATATTCCGTATAATATGTTATATCCTTTGCAAGAACGTAATTCAAATCCTTCTGCTCATACCCGGGCTTCAGAGAAGCGCTTTTCATTTGGATAAAAGAATTTGTCTCATATGAGCCTGCATAAATAGAGCCGTCAACGTCCAAACTATTTGTATTAGCCGTAAACTTTCCGCCTACAACAAGGTCTTTTTTTATATTTATACCGCTGTTTGCTGTAAAGTTTCCTTCAACTTTTACGCTTCCGTTTACTATTTTAGAGGGATTTCCGCCTATCTCAAGGCTGCCCTTGGAATAAATATTTCCGCCGACGCTGCCGTAGCTGTCTATGCCTGAAATAACCGAATCCGACCAGCTATAAAGCGTAGACGAGTTTGTATTGTATTTAGATGTTTTATTTTTATCATAGCAATAAATATCGCAGTTCAGATTTGGATTACCGCTTTGCCAGTCAAAGCTTCCGCAGAAGAAATTAAACGGGAAGCTTCCGTCGCCGAAGCTGAAACTCTGATTTTCGATTTTAAAGCAGCCGTCAACATAAAGATAAGGGATTTCGTTAAACTTCACTCCCCCGGTCGTGCCTGTAAGCTCGGCTTTAAGAGGATCTGACAAAGTAATGCTCGGCGTACCGTTCTGGCAATACAGATCTCCCCATATCTGAGCGCCCTTTCCTTTCTGAGCATAGAAAAGATTAAGGTTCGTTCTGACATCAAAATTTCCGTTTACAACAAAAGGAGTTTCTGCTCTGTTGACATCTTTAAGCTGATAGTTTTCGTTTGTAAGATACCACTTATCATCAAGCGTAATCAATTCATCTCCAAGATAATTCCACTCGATATATTTAAGAGCATTATTATTCCATGCAGCGCCGTTATGACCATGACCCATGCCGTAATAAGCTCCGCCGAAAATACTTCCGTTATTGCCGTTTGCGGCTCCTGCACCGCCCATTGTAAGGAATCCCGGGCCATCGTCTGTCTGAACGGTAGGATCCTGGATAACGTGTGAAACTATTGTGACTGTTTCTCCGCCATGAGTTACCTCGGCAGAGATTTCGATAAGATTCTTTTCAACCCATGTTTTAGAATCAGGATCGAATATTTTTTTCTTTCCGGCATAAGCAACCGATGCTTTGTCAATTCTTCCAAGAGAAGGATCGTTGATATTTACAACAACATCGAACTTGCCGTTTTCGGAAAGGCTCTCAACAGCGCTTGCAAAATTATTATCAGTGCCTACTGCTGCAAGAATACTGTCAATAGCAGCTCTTGCCGTATATGTAGCCTGCGAATTGGAATACGTTTTATGAGCCCGCTTATTCGCAGATGACGCAAGAGCAAGCGCACTTGTCATGAAAATGACCATAAGCGCCAGCACTGAGACTACTGTAAACAGTATCGAGCCTTTAAGGGTTCTCTTTTTCTCAGTTTTCATCAACTTTTACCGCCTTTCTGATAATCTGAGTAACCGGTATCAACAAGACTTGCGTCTGCTTTCCGATTTTTTCAAATACCGGAAAACGGACGCTGTCTTGTATTTTTACAGGTTCTGATCAATTACATTTGATATCAATCTATTTTAGGCTTTTCCATGTTGTATACTGAATAGAGCTGAATAACTACTGATGCATCAACTATTGTATCGTCTTCAAGATTCTTTTTCTCTTTTTCCTTTTCACTCTGATTCTGATTGCCCTGACCTTCCTCGCCGGCAGCAGGTGCAGGATTGTTATTTGCATCTTCGTCTTCTTCATATATTTCCATTCCGAACGCTGTTATAAGAATTGCATCTTTTTCATCAGCAATCATATCAATATAGTTCATTACATCCTTATAAGTACCACGAATTGAAAGACCATATCTTGTAGACATGATAGTTTCAACGTTTCTTCCGGAAATAAGTGTAGATTCTTCGCTTTCCTTCTCAACATTTTCAAGAAGGGTTCCGTTTACGTCCGCACTTTCACGAAGAGCTGTTGCAACCTCTGTATACGGCTTATAATAATATGTAAGTGCAGCGGCAGCAGTATCGTCTACACGAAGTTCTCTTACCTTCACTTTACACTCTTCAGCATAAACCTGCATGAACTGATCAAGAAGAGTTGTCTGGTCGATATCCTTTTTAGGAACAAATATTTTTGTGAGTCCATCTGCCTTATTGAATGTTTTGTCTATTGTGTCCTGAAGCGGCTTGATTTTTGCGATCTTATTTCTGATCTCAGTTTCCTGAGCCTGCACCTCTTCCAACCTTACCTCATTATCCTTTATCGCCTGTCTCTTTGGCTTGATAAGAGCGAAGAAGCCAGCGAGAATGATTGCAACTGCCAGAACAATAGCAAGTATAACTTTATCTCTGTAATTTAATTTCATTTTACATCATCCTCCCTTAATCTGCCTGTTCATCAGACGATTCTTCAGTTGTTGCCTCTATACCGTCTGCGGCACTCTTATAGCTGTTAAGTTCAAGCGAAACACTGAATTTCACCCTATCGGCAACTTCCTTATCCGGATTTTCCTCATCCTTAGCGCCGTCCTCAAGCTGATATCCTGAATAGCCTGCGGCTCTGAACATTTTCTTATTGCTGTGCTTATCGTCGAGCTTCAGAAGCTCCTGAACGAATTCAGCCGGAAATTCCTGAGCGTAAACCTCATCGTTTGTAACATCGCCCTCAAAATCGATAACCATAGTACCGGCAGCAAACTCATTATAGGTGATAACGCCGTTTGCAAAATGATATTTATCCTGCTTGTTAAGTTCAACCGCAGTATCCATAATGGACTCATAAACATCGCTTCTTATAACAGGCTGTGAATAATAAGCGGCATTCACATTGTTCATTTTTATGTAATAATCATCGACCTGAGTTTTCTGAATTTCAAGATCGTCAACCTTTTTAAGTTCTTTTGCTGTGCTCGGGCTGTCGATATAATCCTGAACTTCCTGAATATCATTTTCAATGCCCTTATTCTTGATAGCGCTCACGCCGAAAACTGCGCCTACTATTATAAGAGAAGCTGCAAGCGCACCTATAAGAATAAGGTTGCCTGAACTATCGTCCTTGATTTTATTTTTAACAGCTGTTCCGAGATCAGTTTCAAGAAGATTGATCTTCTCGGTTTCCTTATTTCTCTTGAACATAGCGCCGATGGCGTTGGCATAAAGAGAGAATTCGAGATTTTCGTGTCCGTGAATCTGCGGAGGAACATTGATAAGGCTTGTTTTAAGGTCGAGTTTTTCAAGCTCGTCGGTAAGTCTTACATATTCATGAGTATCGCCGTAGAAGATAACGTTTTCAATGAATTCGCCCGTATTACGGCTTCTGTGGAACTGAAGCATACGGAAGATATTCTCGTTGACAGCCTCGAAAACGTAATCCTGAGAGTTGCCGTAATCGGCAGCGTCGATCGAAGCGAAACGAGAGAATGAAAGCGAACCCTGCTCATAAAGGTTAAGGGAAATGAAGTTGTTGTCGATCTGAACGGCAAGCAAAGGCATCTTAGAGCGGATTTTGGTATCGGCAAGAAGAACCTTTGTAATACAGTTGCATCCGATCATAACTGATTTAAGAGAAATTCCAAGAAGCTTAAAAACCTCTCTGTAGCTATTTACGATCTCATAGGGACAAGCGGTAGCAAGAATCCTGTAAGCAGGCTCGCTGCCCTCTCCGCCCTCTGTTTCTCCAACGATAATATATGATACGCTATACGAATCATCAAGGTTCAGCTCAGCCTGCATCTGCTGCTTAACAACCTTCTGAAGCTCCTGAGTTTTAACCTTGGCAACGTTCATTTCCTTAAAGATAGTAAGGTTAGAGGAAATTGAAACGATCGCCTCTTTATCGGGCATTTTATTCTTTTTAAGAACGCCGTTTATAAGCGTTGCAACATTAGGAACATCCTTAACATGACCGTTTACGATAAGTTCCTCTTCAATGTTAAGAGTAGCAGCGGAGCTGATTTTGATTTTTCCGTTGCTTTCCGTTCCCTTAACAACTCGTATATTTCTATCGGTAATATCAAATGAAAGCATTTATCTTTCCACCTTTCCGTTTTATTCGTTCTCGATACTCTCGAATGAGCCGTAGAGTGCGGGGTAAATTCCGACAACAACCAGACCAATGATTATTCCCATGAAGATGAGAAGCAAAGGTTCAACCATACTTACAAGACGCTGAACCGCAGAATCCGATTCATCCTCATAATATTCGGAAGTTTTTTCCAGAATGGAATCAAGTGCGCCTGATTCCTCACCAACGTAAAGAACCGAGCAGAACATAGGCTCGAATATTTCTGTTCTTGTAATTGCTGAAGAAAGAGATTCTCCCTGTTTAACTTCATCGACAACATCAACGAACTTTTCGTCGATATAAGAGTTTCCGAGAATAGCAGATGCTCTTTCAAGGCATTCAACCATAGGAATACCGCTTGAGTAAAGCGATGAGAGCGTTCTTGCGAAACGTCCTGTGTAGATTTTGGTGATAAGCGGACCAAAGCCGGGGCCCTTAACAATAAGCCGATCGACTTTAAGCCGGAAGCTCGGAACTTTCAGAGCATATCTTATGCCGAAGAACGCTGCTGCAACAATGATAATAAGTATGTACCACTTGGTTTTCAGGAAGTCACTTATTGCCGCCATAACCTTTGTAAGCGCAGGCATGGTTGACGGATCGTCATACATATCAATAAACGTAGGCATGATAAATGTGAAAAGGAAAATTACGATAACAACGCAGAGAACAAGAAGGATGATCGGATAGATCATAGCGCCCTTAACGGTATTTTTAAGTTTATTTTCCTTTGCGTAGTGGTCGGACATTCGCTGCATGATAATGTCGAGCGAACCGCTTGTTTCACCGGCAGCGACCATTGAAACAAGGAAATCCGGGAACGATCCTACGTGCATTTCCAATGCAGAGGAGAAGGATTCGCCCTTCTGAACGTTTTCATAGATATCCTGCCAGATAGCCTTTGCCTTTTCATTCTCCTGTTCCTTACAGAGAATATCGATTGATTTTACAAGAGTAAGACCGGAAGTAAGCATAGCGCTGAGCTGTCTGCAGCAGAATGCAAGCTCCTTGGTATTAAACTTGTACATAGATTTTGACTCGGTTGAATCGCTTTCCTTGTAATCCTTTACATACAAACCCTTTTCCTTAATTTTCTTTAAGAATTCCTGTTCGTTTTCTGCATTGATTGTACCCTTGACCTGATTGTTCTTAGCGTCCTGAGCAACATAAGAAAAACTCTTCATAAAACCACCCCCATAGATTATTGAATGTGATTAACGTTCACACTGCCTTAATATAACAATTATAACATTTTAAAGATTAATTTTCAATCGCTTTTTTCACATAAATAATCAGCTGTTTTTTATTAATATTCACTAACTTTTATACAATATGTAATATTCAGTGATTCAAAAAGGCTATTTTTTACAAATATCAAAAATATGTATTATTGTTTCTGGGAAAGGCAGTACAAAGAGCAGTATCAAACAGATATGTTTCACACTGCCGATTGTTAAACTTATACAAATATTATATCACATCATAAGTATAATTGCAACATAAAAGTGTATTTTTCTCATACTTTTTTAGAGAATTGTGAACTTGTGCAAATTCGTTAACTTGATTTTAGTTATTTTGACTGTTATATAAACGTTATTTGCACTATTATAATATATGTTCAAGCAAAATAAAAAAAGGACTAACTCATTAAAAATAAGTCAGTCCCATAAAAATCAGATTTTATATATTTCTTTTAACGTAACGCTTGACAAACACTTCTTCCCCACGACAATATGCCGATTTTATTTCTCTGTCTCCTGCGAAAATATTTACAGCCTTTCTTTCTCCGGCAAAAAGTGATGATTTTACATCCTCAGCCAATGTTCCAAGCTTTGGCAAATACGGATATCCGCCGTTCAAATTTGGAATGCATCTGAAAATAAAGTCCGGATAAGGAATTGTACGATCCGCCGAACTTTTTTTAAGCGCCAGCTTTTTTATCACCGGATAGCTGTTCCCCGCAGCGATCATCATGAAATCGCTGTAAGGCGGTTTTCGTTCAGCCGATATAAGCTCGTCCAGTTCCGGAATACAAGGATAGCCGTTGTTGCGTCCGCTGATTATTGCAAAGCTCATTCATCTCCTCCTTCGCAGACAAAGCCTATTGTTTTAAGATACGCTGCGTCTTTACACTGATCGGTCGTAAGCGCACTGAATCCGTCCGCCTGCGAGCCGTTTCGACTTTGAAATTCTGCACTGCCAATAACATCCGCATCATAAAAGCATCCATTAAACGACGCTCTCCAATACATAAAAGGAACAGCCTCATAAGTAACAGTCTGAAAATAATTATTAAAGCCTGACATTGCATTTGCCATATAGATATATCTTCTGCCGTCGCTGTCAATACTTTTTATTTTGCCGCTCAGCCATGAATCCTGAACATCCACAGAATAAAAAAACGAACTGTCGTCATCATCTGTTGTGCAAAGATTATGCGTACACAAATCGACATTTATATGTGTTCTGTAAATTCTTCCTCTTTTGATAAACGGAAAAAGTGTAACGTAGTCTCCTTTTATAGCAATACTGCAAAGCTCCAGATTCACAACAACACCGCTTCCGTGCATCAGACAGCATCCCGACGAATCAAACATCGAATTACTGCATCTTTTTATATTCAGAAGCAAAGTACAGTTATACATATTGACCGTACAATCAGCCTCCGACATAATATTTATAGATTTTCCAATGAGCGTTATATTATCAAACAAAACATTGTTAATTTGTATAGTGCCCGTGATCAAAGGTTTAAATATGCTGATAACAATACTCGGATCATGTTTATAAATATTTCTTATTGCATAGTTCTTTCCGTCAAAAGCGGCGCAGTTCAAAGGAATAACGTCAAAATGCTCGCCGTATTCCGTTCCGTTGAAATCAATATCATTGCCCAATTCAAAATACACATCGCTGCCGCCAAGCTCCTCCATACTGTAAAGCTCATCAACGGTCGTTATAATATAGGGATTTTCATTAGTTCCGTTACCTGTCATTTTACTCCTCCTCAACAATTACATAAAGAACGCTTTCCTTATGCATGATCGAATCATACTGATTTTTCGTAAGAATAACTACCTCTGGACGTGCAAGGTAAACCGCCGTATCCTCCTCCATTTTATCAAGCCTTGATTCAACTGCCGTAAGATCAAATTCCGCTATTTCCTGCTGAATCTTTTCAAGGCCGTCTGAAGCGGCTTCGGTTATCTCATTTTTGAGCTGTTCCGCAGTTTCAGGAAGCGGACCGTTTTTTCCGTTGATAGTAGGCTTCACGCATACCGGAGGCATATCGAATTTAATTACGGTATATTCATCGCCGTATTCATTCTGAACAGAAGCGCTCAATTCAAGAGAAAGCGTACCCGAATTATGAGTAAATTCATTGGAAACGCTCCACTCAAGACGAATTTTATCATCATCCGCCTCACCGAAAAGAATCTGATCCACCTCCCAGTTTTCTTCGGTAACACCTCTGATAATAAAGCTGCAATCCATAAGATCCCTGCCGTTATAATAACGGTCGATCACAAAGCAGATAGTGTCGGCAAAATTTTCTCCCTGCACGAACAGATTACCGAAAGCATATGTCGGAATATTTTTTCCTTTAGCAAATATTTCCATTTTTTCCTCCTTTTCCGAAAGGCTCCGCAGCACCCTCCTACAAAAGGGCAAAAAAAGAGGCTTATTCAACGGAAAACCATTGAACAAGCCATAAATTTAATTCAAATAACAAAAATCAAAGAAGAAATTATATGAAAAATTGGAGATTGCATTATTATCCTCTGAATAATCTTCATTTGCGTAAATTAAGACAACTCTATTTCTATTATTCCCAGTTATAGAAGCATTGCTTCATTGGGCAATACCGGGTTTCCAAAGGGGATGTACTCACCTTAAATAAACGTCAATAGAAGAAAACATCATCGGTCGATAGACCAGACATCCGGTTCTTCCGGTCTTACATATTCCTCGGAGTCAATGTAGTAGTCCGTATGCGGAGGCTGATTATAGCCGTTATTCTGTGCAGCAACCTGAATTCTGTACTGCGGATTATGCATAAGACTATATAAATTATACTGAGTTGTATAAGTTGTTGTAAATACTCTGAGACCTGTTCCGTCACTCTTGCGGAAAATCATTTCCTCTCTCCAGTCTCCCGTAAGATCGCAGGTAAGACACGCATTTGATTTTGATGCGTTGTTATAGCTTACGCCGTCGCCTGTAAAGACTCTGCCCTTGCCATATTGATCTGCCATAGTTCTGTCAAGAACAGCTCTTTCAAGAACGTCCGTCCAGTAAACGACTGAATTTTGTCCCCACTTTGTGATATCCGACCACTGGCAGACAACATCATGCGTTCCGCTTGCAAGATGAACATCGGCGCTGTGTGAACCAACCATTTCCGCACCGCCGTTTCCCGCAATAAGGTTATCTGCAAGCGCTCTTCCGGTATCTCCGCCGGCAGTTTCACGGAATAAAGTTTTTCCTGTTTTTCCGTCACGGAGAATAACGCCGAAATTAACTTCTGTACCGTTCGGGTGTTTTTCGTCTTCAAGGCACTGGAATATTTCAAGTCCGGGGTTTGTCGGATCAAAGTCGCCGATATGAATAGCGTCCCCGTGAGCAAGACTTGACGTATAAAGCAGGCTTCCGTTATCGTCTATAACAGCAGAACCAACTACAATTTCATCCTTGCCGTCACCGTCAACGTCTGCACCAAGAATGTGATGATTTCCGTCGCCGTATCCCTTTGCGGAAACATTGAATCCGGTATCCCAAGCCCAGTATTCCTTGAGCTTGCCGTTCTCGACATTATAAGCGGTAACAGCAGCTCTTGTGTAATATCCTCTTCCGAAAACTGCGCTCGGACGCTGACCGTCAAGATAAGCAACGCAGGCAGTAAAACGGTCTACACGGTTGCCGTAGTTATCGCCCCAATCGTTATAATTGCCTCTTGCCGGCTTATAATCAATAGTATCAAGAGCCTTGCCTGTTGCGCCGTCAAACAGCGTAAGATATTCAGGACCTTCAAGGATTCTTCCTGCTTCCGAACGATAATCCTTAGAAGAATCGCCCACATAATTGCCCTGACCGTCCTTAGTTCCGTCCGCAGTCTTGCAAATCAGTTCCGATTTACCGTCGCCGTCGAAATCATAAACCATAAACTGAGTATAATGTGCGCCTGCACGGATATTTTTTCCGAGGTCAACACGCCATAAAAGAGTTCCGTCAAGCTTATAGCAGTCTATAAAGACATTTCCCGTATATCCGTTTTTAGAGTTATCCTGCGAATTTGAGGGATCCCACTTAACGAATATCTCATACTGTCCGTCACCGTCAGCGTCACCGACCGAGCAGTCATTTTCAGTGTATGTGCAGACCGTGCCGTCCGGCATGGTCATATCAGCAGGCTTCTGAGTCGGAATATCGAAATAAGCTCCGCTCTGACCGCCGTTAGTGTTTGTATAATTGATCGAACCCTGAGCAAATTCAGTGCATTCGCCGTTAACATAAACATCAATAGTGTACCAGTCCGTAGCAAGACCGCCGTTATCGAAATAATTCGTTGCCTGATCCGCTGTAAAGGTGGCAATCTTTTCCTGACCGTTTTTCCAGAGGTCGAATGTTGTATTCTCATTATCTGTTGCAAGAAGTCTCCAGCTAACGAGGTTACCGTTTTTAGCATGAGCAGAGGAAACTCCCCTGTCGAGATTCTCAACACGTTTTCCGTTAGCTGCCTTATTATGCGGAGCAGATTTATCGGTTGGAACGATCTCAATATAATCCATGTTCGGACCGCCGTTTGCAGTTACAGCATATGCCTTAATAGTATTTTTGCCTTTTTTAAGGGAAACGACTGTTTTTTTATCGTTCCACTCCGTCCAGCTTCCTGTTCCCTCGAAATCAACATATTCGCCGTATTCCTTATCGCCGTTGGTGATGACCTTAACCTGACGATTAGCGTCCGTACCGTTTGCATATCGGAAATCAACCTCGTAATTGCCGTCGGCGGGAGCTTCTACAGTCCATTCGACATAGCTTCCTATAAGATTATCATAATTAACATAAGCTTCTCCGGCAAATCCTGCGTTGGTATTTTCTTTTACTCCCTTGTAATAATCGGCTTCAACAGCGTAATAACGCTCTTTTACAGGAACTGTCGTAGTGGTGGTAGTAGTTGTTGTCGTTTCAGAAGAAGTAGTGGTGGTAGTGACCGTAGTAGTTGTTGTTGCAGGTTCAGGAGGAGTAATCGGCGGCTTATCGAGAGGATAAACATCATCAGGATTATTTGAACCGACGCAGATATCGATCGAAGCGATTTCTGCTCCGCCGTCGGGCGCATCTAAAACTACACTTACATGGCCTTCGGCAACTCTTGCAACAACAACGATCTCTCCGTATTCTTCGTCTGTTTTTTCAAACAAAGCCTTTGTATAAACGTCGCTGTTATTCAAAATAAGACGCATTTCACAGTCGGAGCTGCTTTTATACTTAATACGGAATTTATAATTTCCGTCCTGATTAGCATTAAAACTGAATGTAGACGAGCTTTCAGCTTGGCTGAAATCAGTTAAGCCGTCTTTTGATTCAGCATTGATAAGAACAGTGTTTGCCGGATCTATCACGACATCCTTGCTTGTTGAAAACTTGTGAAGTTCGCCAACATAGAGATCTCTTCTTGCTGTTGTATTCCATATCATAATGGAAACAGCATCAGACATATCCAACTCGCCATCGCAATTTGCATCAGCAGCGGCGTAAGCTTTTTCATCCTCGATAAATTCAAGCTCAAGCAGATGCTTCTGAATGGCCAGAGCGTCTTCATTTGTAATGCCGTCTTTGCCGATAACGTCGCCAACAACAAAATATTCTTCATCGGCAGCAGCGGTATTCATATACTGAACCGCAGAAAACGAACTTACTGAAAGAGCTGCGCAAAGGACGCAGGCAGTGCTTTTAAGAAGTTTTTTCTTCATTTCACATCTCTCCTTTAGTTAAATATTTTCTCATTACATACGCCTATTTATGTAATATATTATAGTAAATAACATTATAGCAAAAATTTGCCTGTATGTCAAGCATTTTTCTGCAAAAACAGAAAAAAGCACATTTTATCATCAAAGTAATAATATATGTCAGTTCTAAATTTAATAAATATAATAACAAAGTTTTTTGATATAGGCAACACCGCATAATTATTGTCGTGCAGATGCGCAGTCAGATTTTTCGTCAGGTTGCATAAAAACGACGCAGGCATACTGGTGTATGGCAAGGAGTTTTTGTGTAAGATGACGGAAAATCTGCAAGCAGATGTGCGGCAAAGGCGTTAGCCGCTAATTGTGCGGTGTTGCCTATAAAATCAGCTCCCTCTGCCGAAACAGAGAGAGCAGTTAAAGGCATCGCCGCACAAAATTGTACGGCGATGTCATAAAAATGATCATTGATCTTATTCAATTCCGGATACTGTAAAGTTTACTTCAACAGTTGTCCATGTGGCAAAATCATCAAGATTTACAATACACGGCGAATAATCGGCAGCTGCGTCCGTAGGATTTCCGTCAACGACAAGTGCGCCCTCAGTTGAAACAGCATCATCCGGAAGCTTATCTACCCACTGATTGTAGATATTTGAACGAAGCTCTTTTCCGTCGTCAGAAGATGTATAGCCCTTAGCGGCAAGAGTTATTTCTTTTCCGTCAACAACGATAGAGTCAATAGTAAGAACAGCATTCGGGAATAAAGTTTTTCCGTCCTTAATCATAAGAGCAGAGAACATAAGTCCGGAAGGAACAACGCTGTAATCGCCGGCGTCGCCTGTTGTATCGAGTCTGAATCCGTTCGTATCGGCAGTAACGCTTACCGTATAGCTTCCGTTTCCTGTTATCGGAACAACGCCCGCATTATATGACAGCATGGTCTGAGACGGATCGTCATTGAGTCCGAAATATTTACACCAGCCCTGCTCTTCATTTATAGCAAGATAAGCTTCGCCGGACTGAGCAGCGATCGACTCTTCAACCTCTGCATCGTCAGCAGCAGCAGTCGGAACAGGAGTAGCTTCTTCTGTAGGAGCTTCTGTTGTAGCTTCTGTTGTTGTTTCAGCCTCCGAAGAGCCGTTGGTTTCCGAGCTGTTTCCGCCGCCGCATGAAGCGAATGTTCCGCAAACCATTAACGAAGCCGCAATTGCAGCTAAAATTTTCTTGTTATTCATAATTAATAACCTCTTTCTGTAAAAATCGCAGATATCATTACTGAAAGCAGATAAATTAAAGAGGGGTTTCATCAAGCCTTCAGATATGCTATAAATAAATAATACACAATTTTCACAAAAATTTCAATATGCATATTCAACAAAAATCAGCATAATAAAGTTTCACATTGTACAAAATGCGCATCAGCTAAGCTCAAACATTCCCGTATAGAGCTGATAATATTTTCCATGCTGAGCAATAAGCTCATCATGATTGCCTCGCTCGATTATTTTTCCCTGTTCAAGAACCATAATAGCGTGAGAGTTGCGGACAGTCGAAAGTCTGTGAGCAATAACGAATACCGTTCTTCCCTCCATAAGACTGTCCATACCCTTTTCGATAAGCGATTCTGTACGTGTATCGATAGAGCTTGTCGCTTCATCGAGAATAAGTACAGGCGGATCGGCAACGGCGGCTCTTGCAATAGCGAGAAGCTGACGCTGTCCCTGACTAAGATTTGCTCCGTCGGACGTAAGCATGGTATCATAGCCGTTTTCAAGATGGCTGATAAAGCTGTCGGCGTTGGCAAGCTTTGCGGCTGCGTATACCTCCTCATCAGTTGCATCAAGCTTACCGTATCGGATATTATCCATAACCGTTCCGGTAAACAAATGCGTATCCTGTAAAACGATAGACTGCGAACGGCGAAGATCGTCTTTTTTGATTTTGTTTATATTGATGCCGTCGTATCGTATTTTTCCGTCGGGAACATCGTAGAAGCGGTTTATAAGGTTTGTGATAGTAGTTTTTCCTGCACCGGTCGAACCAACAAAAGCTATTTTCTGTCCTGATTTAGCATAGAGTGAGATGCCGTTGAGAACGGTTTTATCAGGCTCATACCCGAAAACTACCTCATCGAATTCAACCTTTCCCTTAACTTCCGTATACGTAACGGTTCCATCTGCTTTGTGAGGATGCTTCCAAGCCCATCTTCCGGTACGTTCAGCGGATTCAGTTATAGTTCCGTCAGGAGCAATCTTCGCATTAACAAGAGTAACATAACCGTTATCCTCTTCCGGTTCTTCGTCAATGACCTTGAAAATACGCTCTGCTCCGGCAAGAGCCGTTAAAACCGAGTTAAGCTGCTGTGAAACCTGAGTGATCGGCTGCGAGAACTGTCTTGTAAACTGAAGATAAGACACAACAGTTCCGATAGTCATTCCGCCGATACCCTTTACAGTCATGATACCTCCGGCAATAGCGGTTACAGCATAATGCAGATATGAGAGATTGTTCATAATAGGCATAAGGATATTTGCAAAAGTGTTCGCTCTTGTAGCAGCCTCGCAAAGCTCGCCGTTGAGTTTTGCAAATTCCTCGCAGGTCTTAGCTTCATGATTGAAAACCTTAACGACCTTCTGACCGTCTATCATTTCCTCAATATAGCCGTTTACAGCTCCTATAGCCTTCTGCTGAGCAATAAAGCCCTTTCCGCTTCTTGAACTGATAGCGCCGATAACTTTAACGATAATAAACAGCATAACTACCACAATAATAGTAAGCTGCCAGCTGTAAATTACCATAGCCGTGAAAACCCCGACAATAGTGATCGCCGAGCTTATAAACTGAGCAACGCTGTTGCTGAGCATTTCACGGATAGCGTCAGTATCGTTCGTATAAAGACTCATAAGCTCGCCGTGAGTATGTTTATCGAAATATCTTATCGGAAGCGATTCCATTTTGCTGAAAAGATCGTTTCTGATACGCATAAGAGTTTCGGTTGAAATTTTAAGCATCATCCTCTGATAGAAGAGCGATGATAGCGCTCCGAGCAGATAAAGTGCTCCCATAACGGTAAGAATCCCTATAAATCAGTTTTT
>ENA-UOJL01002392-UOJL01002392.1-human-gut-metagenome-genome-assembly--contig:-P47-NODE-2392-length-15602-cov-4.548337_pt1 | contig 15602 bp, 19 predicted proteins | sample MGYA00242347_ERZ723894 | MGnify/ENA metagenome assembly ERZ723894
TGCCCCAGGAAGCAAGGCGGCTACCGCCTGTGGGGTAAACCCATCCGGATGAACAGCAAACCGCTGTTTGACCGTTTCCCGGCGGAATGAGAGATCGTCAGTGGAAGGCTGGGCTCGAAACAGCTTTTCCCATTGGGTGAGCATTTCACCGCTGGCGGTACTTACGAACAGGTCCCCCAAGATCCTGTCAAAACGCTCTTCCAGCAGGTCAAACCCTGCCCCGTACGCCGCAAGCTCCCATTCCACAGGGCTGGACCCTGTAAGGTTATACAGTTTTGTGCTTTCCAGCACGTTCTTCATATGCTCCAGCGCTCTCATGCCAACTCCTCCACAGTGACGCTGGACGGCCGAATTAAAAATCCGGCTACTCCATCCATGTCAAACAGCGCGGAAGAGTATTCTACCGCTTCGGCAGGCACCGCGTTGAGGATCGCCCTGGTGATCTCTGTCAGCAGGAATCCATCCCCGATGCCCAGAGTGTCAAAATAGGCTGCGACCGCTTTTTGGGTTTCCGCCACACCCCATTCAAAATCCACTTCCTCTGGGACCTTCAGTTTTACAGGAATGCCCATGGGCACCTTCTGGGCGGCCTTTACCGACACCGTCACACCAATTTCCCGCTGCTGTTCCAATTCAGCTTGCAGAGAATCCATGACATCCTGGGAAGGAACGTCGTCTTCGCCCCACACGTAAAGATCCACCGTTCCGGCTCCGCTGGCACGAGGGATCACTTGCACCATGGTAATCCCCTCATGCCCAAGAGCGATCTCCCGATAGTAATCGGCATTGGCGCCGTTGGGGCTGTGTCCATAGGCGTCCAGCACCCGCTGCCGGTAAGGTTCGTCCTCCTCCTGGTCTTTTCCTCCGGTGATGGCGGATTCATTCGCCGCATAGTTAATGCCTGTGGGAGCATTGACCAAAGTGGTCACATAACCCGCTGCCGCATTGCCTGACGAACCGGCTACTACCGCCTGTACAGGGACCTCTATGGTCAAATTTCCCGCTTTCAGCACAGCCTCTTCCGTGGTCTCATACTCTACCACCGGCTCTCCGGACGTAGCGCACACTGTACCTTTAGGCACCACCAGGTCAAAGGACAGGGGCAAATACCGGGAAAAAGATACCACGCCTGTGGCTTTTGTTGCCGGCTGCCTGGTCACGCCCCGCTGGGCCCCGTGCAAATCGAGTTGTTCTCCTGTGGCTGTCTGGGGGAAGGCTTGCCGTTCCAACCAGTCCAAAGATGTTTCCAAGCGGTACAACTCCCCTGCCAGGACTCGCAGCCGCAGCCCCACTTCCGAAACAGTTTCCACCTGACTCCCACTTTCCTGCTCATAGGTTTCCTCCATTCTCTGAAGGATGTTTTCATAACTTTCCATCTATTTCCTCCTTTCCCGGAACCGTGACCTCTCCTGTGCCCAAAGGAGTCTCCACGGTGAACGTCCACATTCCAGCTTCCTGGTCAAATCCCGCTTGCACTACACAAACTCCGGGACAATCCATCAGCGTTTCATTGGCCAAAGCCCATGCCCTTTGGGTGCTGTTTTCCTCAAGGGGGTCCAATTCGCTCAACCCGCTCCCAAGATTTGCCCCATACAAAAAGCTCCCTCTGGGCATGGTCAACCGCAGCGCAACATTTTGCAGGATCTCCTCCAGGCCATCCACTTGCTGGGGAAGCCCATTTGAACCCAGCGCCACTCCACCGGGTTCCCATTTCAAATCCATCTTTTCCGCCCCTTTACGATGATTTTGCAGGGAATCGCTGGCCATTGATGACCACTTCCCCGGAATTTTTCAGCAGGATCTCCGCGCCGCCGGAAGAATACAGCCGCACTTCTCCTTGGGAAAGCTGTCCATCCGGAGACGCCGCAATTCCCGCACAGACTCCGTCCAACATGACCGCCCGGGTCCCATCTTCGGCGGCGCTGGAATACCCGTAAGGAAACAGGAGTTCCGGGTAAGGGGATTCACTTTCCCCCTGGACTCGCAAATCCTCTCCCGCGCCGGAGACCTGCCCCCTGTGGAGTTTCGTCCCGGCGGACCGGGCCCCTTGCTTCGTCAGCCACATCCAAGAGTTCCTCCTTCCAACACAAGTTTTGTCCGTTCTCCACGGCTGTCACGGGAGTATCTGGCCGAACGCACGGAGCATCCTCCAAAGCTTCCCAATCTTTGCGCTTTAACTCCCACCTTCGCGCCCCGGTCAGGCCAATGGTTTCCGGAACATTCCACTGTCAGCAAAACGCTTTCCCGCTGGGCTTCCCGGAGAAGCGCCCTTGGGTCCCGACCGTCTTCCATGCTCACATACCGCTGACGCTTTACGCCCCAGGCGGTAGTGTTTCGGAAAGGCGTGTCGTAAGTCCCCCGAAAGCTTTGCTGCCATACTGCGCTGAGCTGTTTACACGGTTGCCTGGAAAGCTCTGCGGAAAGGACTTTTTCCAGTTCCATCTGGGCAGTGGGCATCCCTTCGCAGTGAAGGACTCCTCCCCCATCCACATAGGGGACGGTACCCAAATATTCCCGGCAGAATCCCTCCAACAGTTCCCAACAACTAGCGCCTTTTTCCACGGTCAGTTCCCCGCTCTTGGGTTCTTTGTCGCCTAAAATGTCCATAAACCCCAACGATTTGAAATACTTCTCCCACAGCATGGCAAGGGAAGGATTTTTCAGCACCCCGGGCTGCGCTTCATTGTCCAGCAAAAGCGCTTCCCATCCCCGGCAAACCAGTTCTACCTGGAATCCTTCCCCGGAAAGGCGGGTGTTCTGTTCGTCCACAATGCCGCCGAACACCACCTGGCCCTCGTGGAAAATCCGCACTACCGCCAAGTCTTCCCAAAGTTTTTCCGCTGGAAAAACAGCCGTTAACTGGTCCGCGGGAGCATCGCTGTCATAGATCAGCTGGGCCTCCAAGGGGTCTCCCAACAGCATTTCCGTCCCATCGGTGAGTTCGCCCCAGAATGTCATGGCACCACCACCTTCTCTCCTTCTTTCAGGTTGCAAATATCCTGGATGTGGGGATTTGCTTCCACCAATGTTTCTACGGGGACACCCCACCGGTTCCCATAGTCCCACAAGCTTTCTCCGGCTTTTGCGATATGGGTCCCACTGCCCAGATATTCGCTCTGGGCGTCCCACTCTGTAAAGGAAAACGCGTACCGCACCAGGTCTTTTCCCTGGGCACCGATCAACTCCAGACTATCCATCAATGCCCAAAAAGGCGTCACACCGGGAAGCTGCAAGATTCCCGGACCCTGCTGAGAAAACACGGCTTGAAGCCCGTTCCAGGAGTCCATACAGGTTTCCCCGCTGAAATATCCTTCACCGGTGACCTTTCGCCGCTGCCGTCCCAACTCCTCCGTTTTGGACTCCCCATAGGGGATCTTTGTTTCCAATACGTTCCGAGCGTTAGTCACCCGCAGGGAAACCGGATTATCCTGCCAGGTGAAATCTCGAAAGCGCATGCCCATCAACCGCAAGAAATCACCCCCACTTTAAAAGGACACCGGATACCGCCGGCTGTCCCGCTCTACTTCCCGAGAGACCTGTTCCGCCTGTTCCCGGTTTGATATGGTTTGTTCTTCATTCACAGGGACTCCTCCTTTTCCTCACAACCCGCCGCCAAAAACGTGGCTGACCCTTTTTGAAAGTCCAGCTTTTTCCAGCGGCAGCCCGTATATACCGTGTTTCCGATCTGAGCGTTAAACACTGCCAGCCGTTCCAATCCAGCAGCGTGTACCCCTTCCATCGTCACCTGATATTCTGTTTGGGCATCCCGCACCGCAAAAGGGACTTCTTCTCCCACCGCCACAAGGGCTTCCCCAGAAAGGGAAACAGACACCTCTACGGCTGCCGCAGAATATGTTTTGCCGCCCAAACTCACAGAAACGCCCTGCATAGTGCCTCCGCTTTCTCCGGAGAAGGTCAACCGAAGCGTCAAACAAGGAAGGCGTGTGACGGAATCCTCCTGCTCTCCTTCCCGTAAGATCTCTCCGCAGCCGGGGCATTTTTCACGGAGCAGCGTTTCCAGGGAATTGGCGGTTTCTTCTCGTGTGGAAGCATCCTGCGCAAACACGGACAAAAGCAGGACTGTCTCTTGGGCGGTTCCAGACCGCATATGGGAGTACACCTGCCCGCTAACCACTGGACGCTCCAACAGTCGGGAACCCCATCCAGGCCCCCAAGCCCGCCGAACGTCTGCTTCCGGCAGGTTTTCACGGAGGAACCCCAATAGCTCCTCCAAAAGTTCAGTTGCCGTCATCCTCTTCCCACCTTTCCAAAAGGGCGCGCTCAAAAAGCCGCTTTCCTCCCAAAGTGACCGTTTCAGGCCGCAGCACCCGGTAAATCTCCTCTCCTTGGGCAAGCTTTGCTCCTCGCGCCTCTACGATTTCCGGGAAGCTGCCGATAAACCGGTATAAGGGTGCGGTCAATCTGCCAAGCGGGTGGGAACGCTCTCCCCACAGGTCGCCTTTTTCCTCACTCCACGGAAGCACTGCTCCGTATCCCTGTACCTGGGTGCCATCGTTTCGGGTCAAGGTGACCTTTCCCACCCGGCGAAACCAGGCGTCACTTCGTGGAGCCATCTTGTTCCTCCTTCCCAATGTTGCCGAAATAAAAGGCTGTTTCCACCAGAGCCGGGGACGCCGCCTTTCGTTTTTCCGCCGCTAACAGAGCCGCTTTTTCACTGCGTCCCCCCTCGGTAAGTTTCACATCTCCAGCCGTCAGACTGGGGGGAGTTACCGCCTCCTCTGTAAGCAGCAGTTGGTAAAACGCCTCCGCACCGGCCAACTCTTCCAAAGAACTTTTCCAGAGAGCCAACTCCTCTTCTGTCAAGTCCGGCCTCAACTGTCCCTGTATCTGCCGGGCACACTGGGCGCACAGTGCCCCGCAAAGGGCTTCCCGGTCTGTTCCACCTTCCTCAGCGGATTCCCCGCTGAACTGGGCAAACGCTGTTTTGACCGCCGTCAAATCCAGTTCCATTCGTTCCTCCTTTCCAGCGGCAATCGCCGCTTTTCCATCGGGTGATTTTCCCACTGTCACCGGCCGTTCCTCTTTCCGGTGAGCAAAAATATGGAAAAAGGGGGACAGCCGTCCCCCTCCTCCCGCCTGTCTTTTTACTCGGTAGTGTAGCTCACACCCTGGGCTGCGCCGGAGAAAATCCGGGCAAAGCCTGCCATGGAGCTGATAGCGATCTCGTCCAGCTGGCGGTCCACCAGCTTTCCGCTGTCAATGCACACGTCGCCGGACTGGACCATTTCCAGAGCGCAATTCTTGTCCAGGGCAATGATCTTCCCTTTTTCCATTCCAGGAATGTGCACCAGGGTGGCTCCCAAAGGAGTGCACAGCTTGCCGGTGCCCTGGAAATTCAGACCTGCCTGCGCGTCCTTGAATTCCGAAATCTGAAGCAGCTTCTGGATGCCATCCGTACCGGCGGCGATCACATTGAGCTGGTAGGGAGAAAGACTGCCCCACAGCGCCAGAAAATCGGCGTAGCTCAGAGATGTGCTGGAAGCAAAGGAAATACCATCCTTGGTCCCGTCACCATTGATCAACACGTTCACCGCGTCGTTCATCTGAGCGGCAGCAATGCCTGCGCCGATCTGCCGCAGGGTCACAGTAAACAGGTCCAGCTTCTGAAGGCGCAGAGCTTCGTAAGAGGTGGACAGCACCTGGCCACGCTTCTGAAGCTTTACAAGGCCGGCGCTGGTGCGCAGAGTGGCCTCCGGCAGCTCCGTCCCCTCTGTCACCACAGTGGGTTCCCAGTTGCCCCCTTCCGGATCGATGGTGCGGTAATCCATACCGTCAATGTTGGTGACGGTAGCCACCAGGTCGGTGACCTTGCTGGCCCGCTCCATACCCTGGCGCACCGCCCTGGCCACATATTCGGGGAACAGCGCTGCGCTGTCCGTAGTGGCAAAGAACTGCTCCACCGCGTCGGAAGCAGGACCGCTGACCTTGATGTCAAAGCGCTTCAGCTGACGCTGGAACGCGTCCAAACCTTCCAGGGAAGTGCCCCGGTAATTTTCAGAGTTGTCCAGCTCTTCCAACACCTGAGTAAAACTTTTGCCGGGAACATTGTACATACCCTTTTCCAAAGAAATCTGTTCAAATCTTGCCATAAAGTGATCCTCCTTTTTTGTTGTGTCAAATGCGAAATTCGCCGTTATCCCAGTGTTTTTCCTGGGGCTGCACCGAAGCCAGCTGAGGCTGCAAGGGCAGCTTTTTTCCTGCCATTTTCTCATAGGTTTCGGCCATTTGGGAAAGCTCTCCCACGGTCAATCCCTTCATGGCCGATTCCATCACTGCCCGGGGAAGCTCCGGCTGCACAATGGCACTGTACCGCAGCACATTGCCCATCAGCTTTTCCCGGTAGGAACGGCCCCACTGTGCCTGCTCCTTCCACTCCTTTACCAAGCCTAAAAGCTCCAAGGCTTGGGATTTTGTCAGCCGCAGCCCCTCGTCGCCAACAGCTTCCAAGCTTTTTTCAAAATCCATGGGCACCTCTCCTTCATATTGTTTGACCACACCCGCTGCCCGTTGAGCGGGAACCGCTACAAAGGAACATTCATAGGCGTCCGCCGGGTCGCAAAGCACCCGATGACACATCTGCCCCTCATAAGTGCGGCCTTTCACATGGTTGCAATGCTCTTTGCCACAGATAGAGCACACCGAGCGTTTCATGCTGCATCCCACACTGACCTCCTTCAAGATGCCGCTTTCGATCAGCTCAATGGTTTCCTGGTTTTTCTCCGTTCTGGGCAAATACGCCTTTGCGGTAAGTTTTGTATACACCTCTCCCGCCTGGGTCAGTTTACCGGGTTCTGTCTCCAAACCTGTGTCGTAGATCCGGGCAGTCTGATTGGCGCTTCGCCGTTCGTGGTCGAACAGGCAGGTTTTCCCGGGGAACATCTCCTTCAGGCCCTCCAATGCACCCAAAGAGAACCGTTCAAAATCCCGGTCTACCTCGTTATCGCACAACACCAGGGAAAAAGCGTACACTTCCTCCGGACTGTATACCCTGCGGGTGTAACGGTTAATTTTTTCCATATCCGGGGCATCCAGTCCTTTTTGCACCAAACCTTCTTTCATGGTTCCTCCTCTCCTTCCAACTGCCTTGCCTGGGCGTTCAAATACCGGGCATTGGCATGGTCCACCTCGTCCTGCATGGTGATTTCATCCCACTCCACCTTGCACTGGGGATCATACCCTGCCAGTGTCAGCCAAGTGCGGCAGATTTTACGGATCACCGGGGTGAGCACTCTGCGGTAAGCGTCCAGCTCACTGGTGAGCATATCCGCCTGCTGGCTGGACATCCGCTCTGTGGAGGACCAGGACAAGCCCAGCAAAAAAGGCGGTACTCCCAACTTGGCCACGATCTGTTCCAGCATCTGGCGCACAGGCACATCGCTGTCCAAAATCTGGTTGTCCGCGCCAATGGCTTTGATGGACACGTCCCCCACAGCCACAAAGTCGCTCACTTCCCCGCTGCGCATAGCCCGTTTCCACTCCTGGGCCATTTGCCGCGCCCGCTCCCCGGCATACAGGCCCGACGGGTCCGGTTTACAGGTGACCGCAAACCGGACATTTCCCAGCCGGTCCCAGTTGACGCCCAATGTTTTGTAGATCTTCAGCAAGATCTCGCTGACAAAGGGCAATCCTCGCAGCAGGGATGTTCCCCGGACAGAGCCTGCTTCCGGATTCAGGGCGGAGAGCAGCAGCAACTGGGGGTAAGGACAACCCCGTTTTTTTCCGCCGTCCCACACCGAAACTTTCACTTCCAGGGGCCCTGCCTGCTCCAGCTCCACGCCATCCAGAGAAGCGTTGTACAAAGCGGCTATCTGTCCGCCCCCCATCACCATCTCCCCCACAGCGTTGCCGTAGGTCAGCAGCTCTTCAAAGTACACCCCCAAAAAGGCGTCAATCCCCTGCTCGGCGGCATTCACCCGCACATCCTCCAAAAAGCGCCGCAGACCCTCTTGGGCCTCCTGATCGGGACACTCCACCTGGAAGCTTCCCAAAAGCCTGTGCAGCTTATTGATGGACGCGTCGATGATGGGAACACTCTCCCGCAGCGCCCGGTACAGAGCCCGTTCCCCCGGGCCTGGGGGAACACCCCTGCTCAGGCGGAAAGACTCTTCCGGGCGGGTCTGCACACTGAGCGCCGCCGTCTGTTCCTTCTTTCGGAATCCCAGCATCGTTTCCTCCTTTCTGGAAGCAGGAAAGAAAACCTGCTTCCATCCCCCCCTAAAAAACGAGAAAAAGTTGTCCTCTAGAGGACAACTTTCTGAAGAAATTTGAAAAAAATCTTTCACTTTTTAATTTTATCTTACTTTACCCCCCGCTGTCTTGATTTCTAAAAACCTGTAGTGTAAGATAAAATAGAAAGATAGAGATCCGGTATCGCAAAGCCGATAAAATACACTCCGCCCCAGGTCCTAACTTGGAAACGGCGGCACGGGAAAGGAATGGAACCTCTATGCCTGACTATTACAATTACAACCAAAATTCTAGCCAGCAGCCCATGTACAACCCGCCCCAATATCAGCCCCAGGCGGGAATGGACCCTCCTCCCGGCTACGTACAGAAAAGCCGTATGGCAGCAGGTATTCTGGCCATCCTGCTGGGCACGTATGGAATCCACAGTTTTTATCTGGGAAACACCTCTCGGGGGTTGATGCAGCTGCTGCTCACACTGTTCACCTGTGGCATTGGCGCCATCATCATGTTCATTTGGGGTATCGTAGATGGGGTACGCATTTTGGACGGCCGCATCAACACCGATGCCAACGGCGTATTCTTAAAAGATTAAACCATCTGCGTAAAGGAGAACTGTTATGACTGATTTTGAGAATAACGAGATGCAAAACCCGCAGGCTCCCGATCAGCAGCCTGCGCCGATTCCTCAGCCTCAGGAACAGCCTACCCAGGCCGCTCCTGCAGAAGCTCCCCAGCAGGCGGAGCCTGTACAGGCTGAAGCCGCACAGGGGGCTGCTCTCCAGTCCGCTTCCGCTGAGAGATCCGTGCCCCATCTGACGCTGGACCCCAACGAAGAGGAACCCTTCCAGGGAAATCCTTTCCAGTCCCCGGAGCCCCCTCGCGCTCCGGAACCCCCTCAGCCGGAACCGGAATATCAGCAGCCTCCCCAGTATGAGGCACCTCCTCAGTATGGTGCGCCTCAATACGGTGCCCCCCAGTACCAGCCTCCGCAGTATACTCAGCCCCCTCAGCAGAATTACTACCAGCCCCAATACAACGTGCCCCCTGCCGGCTATGCACAGAAGAGCCGTTTGGCGGCAGGTTTACTGGGAATCCTGCTGGGCAGCTTGGGCATCCACAATTTCTACTTAGGCTTCACCACCCGCGGGGTGGTCCAACTGCTGGTGTCTTTGATCGGCGGTGTTATCACCTGCGGTCTGGCCACACTGGCAATCGGAATCTGGGGATTTGTAGAAGGCGTACTTTTGCTCTCCGCCTCCCCCTCCCGTATGTACGACGGTCATGGCGTCATACTGCGAGACTGAAATGTGACACACGCAAAAAGACCACAAGCTTCTTCGCTTGTGGTCTTTTTTTGCACCCTTTTAAAGGCTGTTCTTTAAATTGTTGTCAAGGCTTGCCCGCTACATTACACCGTCGCAAGGCCAAAGTGACCAGAGGAATAACCGCCAGCTGCAGTACGATCCCGGGCAGGCAGGTGACAAAGGAATCCTTCACCCACATATTCCAAGTGTATCCGGGAGAAAAAACAAAGGCTTCCAGTAGGCCGCAGAAAACTCGGCCAAGCAGCATGGCCCCCAGCAAAGAAACGCTCACATTGAGCACCGGAGGCGTGGACGCCAACAGATAAGTGAGCAGTCCCGCTAAAAACCCGTAAATGGCCAAATCCCACAATTCCCCTGTGGAGAGTGCCACGGACGGAGCCCCTGGAATAAATTGGGGCAACAAAGTGATCAGCAAGCCGCAGGAAAGCCCGTAAGCCGGACCGCACAGCATCCCGCACAGGAGGACGGGCAACTCCAATAACAGCAGCACCTGTTCCCCATTTTCCACCCAGCGAAACGCCCAAGGCAGCAGCAATCCCAATCCCACACAGAAAACCGCCAATCCCAAGTCCAGCAGGCAGCGTCTTGTTTTTCCCATACCGCTCTCCCTTCTCCGGCAAAACCGGATGCCTGGCGGGACGGAAAAAACTTATCCTTCCCGGCAGGTGATGACCGTCACATCCCGATGAAGCTGCAGCACGGAAGCAGGCACCCAAGGAGTCACTTTTCCGTACAGTGCTTCCTTTAAAATATCCTGTTTGTCCGCACCGGCAATGAGCAAAATCCGTTCCGCTTTTAAAATCGTGCCAATCCCCATGGTGATCGCCTGAATGGGCACATCTTCTACCCGGCTAAACAACCGGGAATTAGCTTGAATGGTGCTTTCCGTCAGCGCCACAGGATGCACCACAGGAGGGAAACTGTCCGTAGGCTCGTTGAAACCAATATGCCCGTTGTGGCCGATTCCCAAAAGCTGCAAGTCCACCCCGCCGAGGCTTTCCACCAAAGCCTCGTACCGGCGGGACTCCTCCGCCATGTCCTCAGCGGTCCCATTGGGAAGGTAGGTGTTTTCCCGGGGAATATTCACCTGGCTGAACAGGTGGTGATCCATAAAATAGCGATAGCTTTGGGGATTATCTCCCGGCAATCCACAGTATTCGTCCAAGTTCACCGTGCGCACCTGGGAAAAATCCAAACGGCCAGCTTTGTGGGCTTCCACCAATTTTTCATAAGTCCCAATCGGGCTGGACCCTGTGGCCAAGCCCAACACGCACCGGGGCTTCAACAACACCTGCGCCGCGATCATTTCCGCAGCCAAGGCGCTCATTTCCCCATAATTTTTCGTTTCCAAAATCCGCATCACAGACGCTTCCTTTCCCGTATTCCTGCCCTCATCTTAGCGCAAGAAATGGGAAAAGTCTATGAATGGGACGCATTTTGATTCTACTTTCTATTTGCTTCCAGATCTTTTCTGTCCGGAAGCTGTGCCAGCACCACTGCCACAAACACCAATACACACCCGGTGATCTCTTTGGGGGACAAAGGCTGGCTCAGCAACACCCACCCCGCTAACGCGGCGAATACCGATTCCAGGCTCATGATCAGGGAGGCAACTGTGGGGTTGACCGTCCGCTGGCCTATGATCTGCAATGTGTACCCCACTCCGCTGGAGATCAAACCCGTATACAAAAGGGGAATCCAAGCGGAAAGAATGTCGGAAAGGGTAAATGTTTCCAAGAAAAAGGCAAGCACAAAGGAAAGCACCCCTGACACAAAAAATTGCACGCAGGAGAGCTTTATCCCGTCCACATCCCCAGGGACAGACCCGATCACCAAAATATGCAGTGAAAATAGCACCGCGCTGCCAATCACCAGCAAGTCCCCTGGGGCGATCCCTTCCCCGCCTTTGACGCTGAGAAGATAGGCCCCCACCAAGGCAAGCACCACGCCAGCCCACACTTTCACTCCAGGCCGCCGTCCCAAAAAGATGCCCAGCACAGGAACAATAACAATGTACAGAGCGGTCAAAAAGCCCGCCTTTCCTGCGGAAGCTGTTTGCAGTCCAGCTTGCTGCAAAAGACTGGCGCTTGCCAAAAGCACTCCGCAGGCGCTGCCCCACAGGAAAAGCTTTTTCCTCGCAGCCTTGGGGGAAAAATCCTTTTCTCCTTCAGGCTGGCCTTTCCGCAGCCGGGAAGCAAAGGCGATCACGGGAAGCAATGCCACGCCGCCAATAAAATTCCGCGCCCCGTTAAAAGCGCATGGGCCCAAATAATCCATTCCAACAGTTTGGGCCACAAACGCCACACCCCAGATCAGCGCGGTAAGCAGCAACAAGGCTGCGCCCCGGAATTGACTTTTCTCACGTCCCATCAGTAATTTGTTCCTCACTTTCCACTTTTCCCGTATCCCTGGTAAGATTCTTCATCCAGTTATACCGGTTGATCTTCACGATCGCCACAAAGCATTTCAAAATCTGATCGCATTTCAGGCAGGCGAACACCACCCAGGGAGGCGCTCCCAGCCACATGGAAAGCAGCGCCGAGGGGATCACCACCAAAAACACGAAGATGCTGTCATTTTTAAATACAAACGCAATGTCCCCGCCGGATTTCACCAATCCAAACAGGCAGGCAGCCTGGTAACAGGTGCCGATAATGGTGACGGAGATCACGTTGATAAACTGCCTGGAATATTCCTGGGCTTCCGGACTGGCACTGTACAGGGAAATAAACCCGTCCCGGGCCAGAAACACCACCGCACCGGAGATTAGTCCCACAAACAGGAAGATCATCTGCACTGTCTTGGAGTACTCCTTCATCTTGTCGTATAGGCCGGCTCCCACTGTTTTTCCGGTGATGATACCCACGGCAGAGGAAAGTCCGTTCATCCACACATAAATGAGGTTGTGCAGCATTCCGGTAATGCTGGCGGCCGCAATGACCCCAGCGCTGTAATACCCCAATATTTTCGTGTTGGCAAGCATGTTTACCGACCAGACTACCTGGCCGCCGATCACCGGCAACCCATAGCGGATAAAATCCTTGAGAAGCTGACGGTCGGTGTGGAATAAATCCCGCAAGCCGAAGCGCAACTTTTTATCCACGAAAAACACATATCCCACGCTGGCACACATTTCCATGATCCGGGAAATCAAAGTGGCCACAGCAGCACCCCGCACACCCATGGCCGGGAATCCCAAATGTCCAAAAATGAACACATAGTTTAAACTCACATTGACAACCAGGGACATGAGCGAGATGTAAAGACCGATCCGGGCGGTTTCCACGCTGCGCATAGCGGCAATCATCACCTGAGAGATGGAAAAGAACAGATAGGTAAAGCCCACGATCTGTACATAGGCCGCACCCTCTTGGATCACCCCTGGTTCCTGTGTAAACGCGCGGATCATCCATTCCGGAAAAGCCACCGCCACCAAAGACATCAGAATACCCACCGCCAAGGCAAATTTCACCCCGATGGACACCACTTTCCGGATACTCTCCCGGTCCTTCCTGCCCCAATACTGGGCTGCCAGAATGAGGATGGCGCCTTCAATGCCGCCCACAAACATTTGCAGCACCGACTGAAGCTGTCCGCCGACATACACTCCCGAGATGGCGTCGTCGCCCAGAGAGCCGATCATCACGTTATCGGCAAAGCTCACCGCAAACGTCACCAGATTTTGCAGTGAAATAGGTACTGCCAACGTGACAAGAGACCGGTAAAAAGACCGGTCTTTCGTAAATACAGACATGTTCTCCGCCCCTTTTTTCCAAAGGAAAAATCTACCGCCTATTGCGGTCAGAACCCATTATACACGAGCCTTTTCCAAGTGTAAAGACCGATTCCCCCAGGTTTCCCCAAGAATCCCCCCACAGAGATGCAAAAAAGGCATGGCCGAAAGCCACGCCTTTTTTATCTTGACAAGAGATGCTTTTCCCCTTACGCCGCGGAGGAAGAACTCTGGGAACTGGAGCTTTCCGAAGAAGATTCTGCCTGACTGCTGGAGGTTTCCGAAGAAGAACTAGAGGAAGACTCGCTGTCGCTGGAAGAGGAGGAACTCTCCGACGAAGCCGCATCCGCTTCGTCCGGCAGCGGTGTACCGTCCTCCCGCAAAGCGCCTTCAGCAAACAACGCTGCCTGGGTAGAGGGATCGGCAATCCCGGTGGCCTCCAACCCGTTGGCGGTCTGGAAACTGCTGACACATCCGGCGGTGGTAGCGCCATAATGGCCATCGTACTCTTCCGTCAAATATCCCAGCTCCGCCAAACGCTTTTGAAGCGCCAGCACAGCGTCCCCTTGATCCCCTTCTTCCAGAGTATCGTATTTGGACTGAGCTTCCAAAGCAGAGCTTACTTCGCTTTCAATATCCTTCGTAGGATCCTTTACCTGGGTGGAATTCTCTTCCAACAATTCCGGGAACGCAGCGGCGCTGATTTCGTACGCTGTTTCCACAATGGTGCGGCCCTGCCACTCCATCAAGGAAGTGTCCATCTCCACCACTTTATCCTGCTTTACCGCTTGGAAATCGGCAAAGCGGCTGTCGTTTTCGATCTCAGATTTCAAACCCGGGGCGCAGAAAATCACATTGGGATTGGCAATGCGCAGGGTATCAAAATCATAGGTTCCGTCAGTCAAACTGTCGAAAACATTGGTCACACCGGCATAGGACATGATGGTGCTTCCAAACATATCCCCCGTAACCGCTTTGCTGTCAAGGTCGTACAAGTAGCAAGCCGTTGTCACTGTATCCTTTGGCACGATCCGGTTGATGTTATCCAGGGTAATGAAAATATCCTGAGCCGTGGAGATGCCCTCGTCATACCCGGAACCTCCACCCATAAACGCGGAAGACACCTGGGAATAAAGCCGTTCAAAGTCTTCCCGGTCCGTAGCAGGATCCACCGAAAGCACTGTGAGTCCCGCATCCTCCAAGTCGCTCTGGACAGCGTTAGAAGTAGAATCCAGCAATACCAAGTCCGGCTGCAGCCCCTGGATGGCGCTCACATCCTGGGCAGAGACCTTGTCCAGTTCTTCCAGCCCGCTCTGGGTGCATTCCTCGCTGGCGCCCACCAGTTGTGTCTCGCAGTCCAAAGCCAAGAGCACATCCGCCAGACTGGGAGAAAGCACCACAGCTCTCTGAGGCCGGGAGGAAATGGTGACGCCATTGACTTCCACAGGGAACTCGCCGGTAGCTGTCACACCGGATACCAAATTATCCATTTGAGAGCATCCGGCAAAAGCTCCCAGAGACAGAAGCACGACCATCAATAAAGCTAAAACACGCCATAAAGCGTTACTTTTGCGTAACATTGTAAGACCCCTTCCTTTTAAGATGACATTGCCCGCCAAAAAGCAGCAGGCTGGTCCATCATTCCTGGATGATCGCTTTTATTTTACCCTGAGAGCCTAACCATGTCAACTCCCCCGAAAAAACCTTGACATTTTTCCAGTTCCAAAGTACAATAAAATGCACATGGTTTTTCGCAGCCACACTGTATTTCCGGTTCAAGCGGCTTTCAAAGTTTGCATTTTCTAAGAGCTTTTCTCAATGGATTCAAAAGCAGTAAAATTTGCGAAATATGTTTTTTAATCTCTTTAACGGGATATATACATGGAGACGTATCGAAGTGGTCGTAACGAGAACGACTCGAAAATTTTCGAAAAAGTGTCAGTTTTGTCCACTAAGAATCCAGTGTTTCTGCGGGCTCCCGCAGTTCGAAAAACCGAATATTTTGCAGTTCTTTCCGTCAGTTCTTTCCAAAAGATTTGGGAACGATTTTCGGATTGACATATGGAGAGTTGTCCGAGTGGTCGAAGGTGCAGCACTCGAAATTCTCCCATATTTTGGGAATTTGAGCGTCCAAGAATGGCTCTAGACTGCGGGTTTCCGGGTTTTGGGTGGTTCTAAGACAGCCCCTGTTCTAACGAGAATTCTATGATTTGCTAAAAACTTCCCTTGTCGGGATGCATATATGGAGACGTATCGAAGTGGTCGTAACGAGAACGACTCGAAATCGTTTTGTCGGTGATGAGCCGGCACGTGGGTTCGAATCCCACCGTCTCCGC
>ENA-UOJL01002394-UOJL01002394.1-human-gut-metagenome-genome-assembly--contig:-P47-NODE-2394-length-15572-cov-5.746343_pt1 | contig 15572 bp, 10 predicted proteins | sample MGYA00242347_ERZ723894 | MGnify/ENA metagenome assembly ERZ723894
TAAACTCTTTGGGAGGTTAAACGACATGAGAAAGTGTATACGCTGCGGCGCCGAAATGCGCGAGGACTGCGCCATAAAGGTCGAGGGCGCCGGGTACGGCATCGTCCTGTCCTCCGACGCCGGCAAGCTGTTCGGCGGCAGGATAGGCCAGCCACGGGTCGCGATTTGCCCCGAGTGCGGCGAGGTGTCCATATACCTGGACGACGTAAGCAAGCTCAAATAGTCCAGTGCGTGAGCCGGACGAACCCTCCGGCTCTGGCGGCAAATATGTGAGTCAGCCCCGGCGATCCTTCGCCGGGGCTGTTTTGTTCGATTCATGCGTGCAGGGCGCTTATACATTTATATTAACACGAGGAGGCACAGCCATGTCAGGCCGAACCATCACAAGCGAACACCTCAGCGGCTATCGCGAAGCCCTCAGAGCCGCGGAACGCTCAGTTTCCACGCTCGAGAGCTATATACGCTATGCGCGCGAATTTGCGATATGGCTTGACCAGCGCGAGCTGACACATCAAGCTGCGGCAGATTGGAAAAATACGCTCACCGAGGGTCTGCTTGCCGCATCCACCATCAACTGTAAATTCGCCGCCGTAAACGGGCTCCTGTCGTATCTGGGCAGGGCGGACTGCCGCCTGCGCCCGGTGCGCAGGCAGCGTCAGCTGTTCCGCGACGAGCGCCGCGAGCTCACCCGTGAGGAGTACGGCCGCCTTGTCCGCGCGGCCAGGGACGAAAAGGACGAGCGCATGGCGCTGGTCATGGAGACGATATGCGCCACGGGCATACGTGTCAGCGAGCTGAAGTTCATCACGCTCGAACGAGTGAGGGTGGGAACCGCCCGCATATCGCTCAAGGGCAAGATACGCATCATCATGGTGCCCTCGCGCCTGCGTTCGAAGCTGCTTCGCTACGCTTCCCGGCAGGGCATACGCGGCGGCGAGCTCTTTCTGTCCGACAGCGGCAGGAGCCTCTCGCGCAAGCAGATTTGGGCTCACATGAAGGCGCTGAGCCTGCGCGCCGGGGTCGAGCCGTCCAAGGTCTATCCCCACAACCTGCGCCACCTGTTTGCGCGCGCGTTCTACAGCGAGTGCCGCGACGTGGTGAAGCTGGCCGACGTCCTGGGGCACAGCTCGCTCGAGACCACGCGCATATACCTCATCTCCACCGGCGCGGAGCACCGCGCCATGCTGGAACGGCTGCGGCTGATTTCTTAGAAAAAATAAGAAGGACATAATCCGTCTTGTGTCCCTGAAATTGGACACTGAGCCAGCACATGTCCTTACTAGCTTCCAATTTTATCATTGTCAGCCACCTAAATCAAGTCCCAGTTTCAAAAATTGACAGGCTAAATACGACCGATCTGTAAGATTCGTGACCGGTCGTGCCTAAGTGCGCTTATTTATACCCCGGAAGGCGGTTCCATGGAACGGCCTTTCTTTTATTACAGAAGCTAGAAAGACATAAGACGGATTGTGTCCGGCGCGGAAGGGGGATGCCATGCGCAAATCGTTATATGACTACTGCCTCGAGTCCGGCGAGACGGCTCTGCTCGACGAATGGGACAGAGAGAAGAACGCTCTGACGCCGGAGCAGGTCTCGTATGGCAGTAAGAAAAAGCTCTGGTGGCGGTGTGCGCGCGCTCACAGCTATCAGGCCAGCGCGACAAGCCGCACCGGCGAGCACACAGGCTGTCCATATTGCTCGGGTCGCCTACCCGTGCCGGGGCAAAACGACCTATCCACGCTGTATCCGGAGCTTGTACGCGAGTGGGATGAGGAGAAGAACCTGCCTCTCTCCCCGGACACCGTCCTGCCCAGCAGCCACCGGTACGTCTGGTGGAAGTGCTCCAAGGGGCACAGCTGGCGCGCGTCGGTGAAATCGCGCACGGACGGGACAGGCTGTCCGGTTTGCGCAAATCGCTCGCTCAGCCCGGGCGAGAACGATTTGGCCTCCGCCAATCCCGCGCTCGCGGCGGAGTGGAACGTCGAGCGCAACGCTCCGCTGACGCCCAGGGACGTGTTCCCCGGGTCCAGCCGCCGGGTATGGTGGCGCTGCGGCAAGGGGCACGAGTGGCTCGCGCGCGTCTCGGCGCGCACCGAGGGCTCCGGGTGCCCGTATTGCAGCGGAAAGAGGGTTCAGCCGGGCGACAACGACCTGGCCACGGTCAAGCCCGAGCTGGCGGCACAGTGGCACCCCGAGAAGAACGGCACGCTCACGCCCGAGAGCGTGACGCCGTACAGCAACCGACGCGTCTGGTGGCGCTGCCCGGCCGGGCATGAGTACCAGGCGATGATCTCTGCGCGGAGCTCCAGCGGCAGCGGATGCCCGTATTGCAAGGGCCGCAAGGTCATGCCCGGGTTCAACGACCTCGCCTCGCAGCAGCCCAAGGTCGCTGCCGAGTGGGCGCAGGACCTCAACGGGGCGCTGACCCCGGAGATGGTCACGACGGGCAGCCACAAAAAGGTCTGGTGGCGCTGCTCGGAAGGCCACGTGTGGCGCTCGGTGATATTCACCCGCGCCCGCGGCACCTTCTGCTCCTGCCCCGTCTGCGCCGGCAAGGTGCGGCGCAGCAAAAAAATTCCAAGTACGTATATCCCCGCGGGGGATGCCATAACAAACACCAAGGAGGAGAAAAGACTATGAAAAAACGCCTTTTGGCGATGCTGCTGGTGCTCATGCTGGTAGTAAGCCTGCTGCCGGTCGGAGCATTGGCGGACGACGCCACTGTCGTTGGCGACTACGTTACGGTGAGTGTCGAGACGGGAAGTTATAAAAACAACTTAACCGTCAACGTATATGATCCGAGCGGCAATTTGTTGGAAACACTTACTTCTGACCAAGCCAGAACGTCTGATTGCGAAATCAGCATAAATCTAGGCAACGACAACTACCTGATAGAGAATGTCGATAAAACTGGCGATGGAAGCATGAGTGAGATAGCGGATACCGCCATTTCTTCCGATCGAAAGAGCTACAATAACAGGTGGAGCGCTACCGGCCAAGGTGGAAAGAACTTCACTCTCAACGTTTATCTGCGCGCTAATCCTACAGATACGCCCGAGACTCCGGAAGGAGTTTATGATGGCGGCGCCACGGTTAGCTTCCGCGCTTATATACCGCAGATGCTGAAGCTGCTCTACTGCGAGAATCCGTCGCTCGTGAACGACAACACCGAAATTACCGGCGTTGAGATGTTCTTCAGGGAAGCTTTCGGTTACGGGCAGTCAGAAAGCTTTGCCGATATTAACAGAGAAGAAGACTATTTCAATACGGTGCTTTCAAATGAAACCGGGAAGGCAGTCCCCGCGAATGTGTCTGAAATACGCATAAGCTATAAAAACGGGGATACAGAAGGCGTTGCCTCGATTAAGGCCGGGGATCTCAGCTTCGTGTATCACAGTGGTGTAGGGCACTATTATTCCATAGAGTCCAGCAATCATACTGTTCATGTAGTTTATTTTTATAATGAGACGGATGGTCATACTGGAAACAACTATTTCCAGTACGCCGTGCGCTTCGTTAATCACGGTGAGTCTCTCGGCGAGGATATGCCGGCCGACCCGGACTATGGCACCGGCAACACTTATCGGTTCGTGAACTGGGAGCAGGGCAGATTTGACGGAAGTGGCGCCCCGTTCTTCTCCACGACAGTCGTGGAGGATGATTTGACCGTCTTCGCTCGCAAGGTGTCCTCCAGTGAATACGGCGGCTCGGAAATCCACGTGATGAACCCGGACAATGCGCTTCTCAATCGGGTTGTGGAGCGTTACAACGAGAATAGCGATACGACGATTAATGTCGATGATATCGACCGTGACAGCGTTAAAATCAACGCTAATGACGCCGCCGGTAACACCACAAACAAAGATTACTATAACAATGAGTGGCGTTCTTATAACTCCGTTGAGTATTACTGGGTCTGCAACTATAGGGCGCCCAGCGGGGTTGCTAATCTCACCAATACACACATAGGTTACGATGATATCACTGGAATCAACGTATACTTCACTGTTAATGGCGGCGAAGAGCAGAGCGTATACATTCCTGTGGGCGAGAACCCCGGCGAAATTGCAAAATCGCTTGATAACACGGAAACCATAATCGAGCTTAGAGTCATTTCCGGCGACGAAGGCGGCGAGGAGCCGGGCCCGGGCCCCGACGAGCCGGAGGAGTTCACTTTGACCACGAGCGCTGACAGCAATTCCACTATAGACGAAGGCAAGACCTTTAAATATAGTGAAGAAGGAACGATAACGGTCAATTTCTCTGCAAATACTGGCTATAAGATTGCTACAGTAACGGTTGACGGCTCGGCGCTTACCGGAGACGCTTTGGCCTCCGCTATAGAGAATGGTTTCGTTACTGTTGATATGAAGAGCAATCACAGCGTCGGCGTTACCAGCGAAGCTAAGACTTCCGACTGGCAGACTGTCCAGGTAGTTATCTACCGCAACGGCGACACCACGAAGCCCTATGCCACCATCGATGTGCCGGGCTACAAGACCGGCGATACGATATACACCGAAGACTTCGACATCAACGACTATTACACCAAGGACAAGTTCGCCACCGCCTTTGTGTTTGACGGCTGGTTCGACGATGGCCGCTGGAACAACTACAAAGACGCCGGCTGCCCCGAGGAAGACTTTACCACGGTCGACGAAATCTACGTCAACGGCTGGAAAAACGTCATCGCCATGGTGTGGGATGTGTATCCGGTAAACTATCACGTCCTCGATGAGGATGGGAACGAGATCGACAACAAGACCGACTACATTACCGAGCGCGATCTCGCGGGTTACGGGCTCTGGGACTACAGCAAGGCTGGCCATACGTTCGACGGCTGGTATGAGAATGATAAGGACATCGGCAACGACAGCAAGAAGGAGCCTGTCCCCCTCGCCCCCCTCAAGAAGTACGAGCTCTACGGCCTCTGCGACCCCATCCCGCAGCACCTCGAAATTTACGCCGCAATCGACAAGAACAAGGAAGAGGCTGTAAAAATCTACAGCGGTATGGTTGATTACGGCGCTCCGCTTGTAGCGTATCTCGAGACGCTGGATCTTGAAACCGATGTCTTCCCCGGCTACAGCCCCGAGGACGGCAAGTGGTATAAGTACGACAGCCCGGAGTGGACGTTCGGAGAGAACGATACCGTCAGCGGCTGGACTAATGTCCTCATAAACTACGTTCCGAACGAATACACGATTTACTACCACGGCAACGGCGGCCTGTACAAGGGTGAGCACGATCAGGTGAGCTCTACCTTCAATTACGGCTCCACCGCGACCATCAAGAACAATGTGTTCGAGAAGGCCGGCTACGTCTTCATTGGCTGGGCTCTGAGCGCCGAGGGAGGCGTCGGAGACGTCGTTTACACCGGCGGCGAAGATGTCACCTTCAACACGGAGACTTTCCCCGGCCTGCTCGCAAACGGCAATGTTGACCTCTACGCTGTCTGGGCCGAGGACAAGCTCGGCGGCGGCGATGACGGCAACGAGCCCGACGGCACGCCTGACTACAGGCAGGTGTTCGTGAAGTACGTGGCCGCGGACGAGAACGGCGTCGTTACCCCGAGCTTTAACACCTTCGATCTCGAGGTCGACGAGAACGGCAAGGTCATGACCGACGTCGATCTCAGCCTCGAGGGCGTGGCCACGCCCAACGCTGACGCCACCTTCGCCTACTGGACTATCGAGGGTCTCGGCTATGACGGCGGCGCCTACTCCTACGAGGCCGACCTGTCTGGTGAGGACTTCACCGGCTACGTCGCCGGCGAGACCTACACCTTCACGGCCTACTTCAACGGCCCGGTCGTAAAGCCGGAGCAGCCGAACGTGTACGAGATCTACGTTACGGTTCGTAACGGCACCGCCACCTTCTGCGGCAGCGAGGTTACAAGCCATATTCTTGCCGCCGAGAACGAGGACATCACCATCACCTTCACCCCGGACGAGGGCTACACTCTGGATTATGCCACAATCGATGACAACATGCTGCTGATACCCGACGACGGCGTCTACACGCTCAAGCTGGTTGACAGCGACCACACCATCGAGGTCTTTTACGAAAGCGATAAGATTGGCACCGAAGATCCCAACGAGGGCGACGGTGTCCCCGACAAGTATCAGGCGACCGTGAACTTCGTTGCCGGTGAAAACGGCAAAGTTACCGGCAATGTGACCAAGGTGTACACCATCTTTGGCGCGGACGGCAAGTACGCGGAAGAGGGCGTTATCACCCCGAGCCTCAATGGCGTCACCGTCACTCCCGACGAGGGCTACAAAGTTGACGGCTGGACGAACGCCGCCGGCGAGCGTGTGAACCCCGAGAGCGAAATCACCGTCGAGGGCGGAGACGTCGTTGTATTCACCGTAAACTTCCAGTCCGATCCCTCGCTCAAGGAGATTACCTCCTTCGAGAAGAAGCTCGTCACCGACCGCAAAACTTACCACAGCTTCGGCCTGCGTGTGCCCACCTTCATCCGCAACGGCAGCACCGTTGTTGTTGACGAGGGCAAGGGCGTAACCCTGCTCTACGCGATTTCCCTCACCGGTACCCCCGGCGCTGAGTACGCCATCACCGACACCGGAGCCGACGTAGCCGACGGCTACGCGCTCACCGGCGTAATCCCCGAGACCGGCGTTGTCACGGTTTACGTCACTAAGGACTTCACCTGGCGTGAAGCCGCCGCCGCTGCGTACAAAGACGACGCTCTCGTCAACACCGCCGCCGTGGAGCTGACCGACAATCCCAACGAGCCCGGTCAGGAATCCACCGAGGAAGTCGACGTGGTTATCGACTGGGATGACCCGAATGTTCCCGTCGTTCCCTCCGATCCTGACGACGACGATGACGAGGACGAGGACGACGAGGTCTTTGTCCCGAAATGGCTGAACACCGAGGACCACTACTCCTACATAGTGGGCTACGAGGACGGCACCATCAAGCCGAACAACAACATCACCCGCGCCGAGGTCGCGACCATCTTCTTCCGTCTGCTGACCGACGACGCCCGCGCCAGGTACTGGAGCCAGACCAACGATTACACCGACGTTGCCGCCGACAGCTGGTACAACAACGCCATCTCCACGCTCAGCAACATGGGCATAATCAACGGCTACGAGGACGGCACCTTCCAGCCCAACGCGTCCATTACCCGCGCTGAGTTCACCGCCATCGCCACGCGCTTCTTCGACTACACGGCCGAGTATGACGGCGCCTTCAACGACGTCTCCCGCTCCGCCTGGTACGCCGACTGCGTGCAGGCCGCGGTGGATATGGGTCTGGTCGACGGCTACCCCGACGGCGGCTTCCACCCGAACAGCAACATCACCCGCGCCGAGGCCGTGACCATCGTCAACCGCGTGCTGAACCGCGCGCCGCACGAGGATCACCTGCTCGACGAGGACGAGATGAACGTCTGGCCGGACAACGTCTACGGCGCCTGGTACTACGCCGACATGCAGGAGGCCACCAACAGCCACGACTACGACTGGATCCGCGTATCCGGCGAGTGCGTCGAGGAGTGAACCGAAAAGCTCCCTGAGCGCGACTGGGCGGCTCTGGAGCAGGAGTGGAGCAGCGCATACAGCGGCTGAACCCTCCGGCGCAAAACCCCGTGACGGGGCTTGTAAAGGCAAATAACCCATAAAGCGAGAACGGCTTGGTCATTTGACCAAGCCGTTCTTTTCGTTACAGCCGTCAGCGTATTTTGGCCAGGAAGGCCTCTATCTTCGCGCCGTCGCTCAAGCCCTTTTCGTACAGGCGTCCGAGCGCGGCCTTGTCCCTGGTGAGCGTGTCCACGCCGCAGGTGTCGTCCGGGGCGACTATCAGCGCCCTGCCCTCTATGGCGTACCTCTGCGCCTGGTACACGCCGGCGTTGTAGCGCGAGGCGCGCTGTCTGAGCGCGTGTGCCGCGGCGGGGTACCTGTGCTGTATCCCGGCGGCCAGCTTCTCGTCTCTGGCGGGGCTGCGCGGCACTCCCTCCGGCTTTGTCAGCAACACGACCACGTAGTCGCAGCCGAGCGAAAACGCCTTCTCAACGGGCACAGGGTCGCCCAGGGCGCCGTCGAAGTACAGCCTGCCCTGCACCGGGTATGGACGGCACACGAAGGGTATGGAGGACGAGGCCTTCAGCACGTCGTAGTTGTCCTGGCCGATGTCCTCCTTCCCGAAGTAGCGCACCTCGCCGGTCTCGGCGTCGGCGGCCACGACGCAGTACTCCATTCGGCTGTCGCGCAGCGCCGTATAGTCCAGCGGGTCCTCGCCGTCTGAGTTGCTGAGTGTGCCGTAGAGATAGTCCATATTTATGTACGAGCCGGACTTGACAAAGTCGCCCAAGCCCATGTACTCCCTGCGGAAGGAGTAGTCGGTGTAAAAGCGGTAATTGCGCCCTCGCTGCCCGGCGGCGTAAGAGGCGAGATTGGCGCTGCCCGCGGACACGCCTATGCCGAGGTCGAACTGTATCCCCTTGTCAAGGCAGCAGTCCAGCACGCCCGCGGCGTAAATGCCGCGCAGCCCTCCGCCGACGTCGACTATCCCTATCTTCATGTCCTGCTCCTTTCGCCCGCTGTATCCGCGCCGGAATAAAAGCAGCCGCCCTTTCGGGCGGCTGCGGATCGGCTTGCGGTGTTTATCAATACATTCCGCCCATATCGCCGCCGGCAGGGGCAGCGGGGACGTTCTTCTCGGGGATGTCGGCGACCAGGCTCTCGGTGGTCAGAACCATCGCGGAGACGCTGGCGGCGTTCTCGAGGGCGCTGCGGCAGACCTTGGTCGGGTCGACGATGCCCATGGCGATCATGTCGCCGTAGGTCTCGTTGGCGGCGTCGTAGCCGAAGTTGGCGTTGGCCTCGTTGGCGACCCTGTCGAGCACGACGGCGCCTTCGACACCGGCGTTGAAGGCGATCTGGCCGATGGGGGCGAGCAGAGCCTTGGCGACTATCTGGGCGCCGGTCTTCTCGTCGCCGCTGAGGGTCTCGGCGAGCTTGGCAGCGGCCTTGCTGGCGCGGACGTAGGCGGTGCCGCCGCCGGCGACGATGCCCTCCTCGACAGCGGCGCGGGTGGCGTTCAGGGCGTCCTCGATGCGGAGCTTCTTCTCCTTCATCTCGGTCTCGGTGGCGGCGCCGACCTTGATGACGGCAACACCGCCGCTGAGCTTGGCCAGGCGCTCCTGCAGCTTCTCGCGGTCATAATCGCTGGTGGTGACGGCAATCTGGTTGTTGATCTGCGCGATGCGATCCTTGATGTCGGCGCTGTTGCCGGCGCCGTCGACGATGATGGTGTTCTCCTTGGTCACCTTGACCTGGCGGGCACGGCCGAGCATCTGGACGTTGGCGTCCTTGAGCTCCATGCCGAGGTCGGAGCTGATGACCTGGCCGCCGGTCAGGATGGCGATATCCTGCAGCATCTCCTTGCGGCGGTCGCCGAAGCCGGGAGCCTTGACGCAGACGCAGGTGAAGGTGCCGCGCAGCTTGTTCAGCAGGATGGTGGCGAGAGCCTCGCCGTCGACGTCCTCGGCGATGATGAGCAGCTTCTTGCCGGCCTGCACTATCTGCTCGAGCAGGGGCAGGATCTCCTGGATATTGCTGATCTTCTTATCGGTGATGAGGATGTAGGCGTCGTCGAGGACGGCCTCCATCTTCTCGTTGTCGGTGGCCATGTAGGGGGTGATGTAGCCGCGGTCGAACTGCATGCCTTCGACGACCTCGCTGTAGGTCTCGGCGGTCTTGCTCTCCTCAACGGTGATGACGCCGCTCTGGCTGACCTTCTCCATGGCGTCGGCGATCAGCTTGCCGATGACCTCGTCGCCGCTGGAGATGGTGCCGACACGGGCGATGTCCTGGCTGCCGGACACGGGCTGGCTGTTGGCGCGGATCTCGGCCACGGCGGCGTCGGCGGCCTTCTGGATGCCGCGGCGCATGACCATCGGGTTGGCGCCGGCGGCGCAGTTCTTCAGACCCTCGCGGATCATGGCCTGAGCCAGGATGGTGGCGCTGGTGGTGCCGTCGCCCGCGACGTCGTTGGTCTTGGTGCTGACCTCGCGGATGAGCTGGGCGCCCATATCCTCGTACGGATCCTCAAGCTCTATCTCCTTGGCGATGGTCACTCCGTCGTTGGTGATAAGGGGAGCGCCGAACTTCTTGCCCAGCACAACGTTGCGACCCTTGGGGCCGAGGGTTATCTTGACGGTGTCCGCCAGCTGGTTGATGCCGCGCTCGAGAGCCTTGCGGGCTTCCTCGCCGTATATAATCTGCTTAGCCATAATTACTTGTTCCTCCTATATGATAAAACGCGCTTTTTAAATGAATTACTCGACTATCGCGAGGATGTCGCTCTGACGCACGATGGTCAGCTCCTCGTCGTCGACCTTGACCTTGGTGCCGCTGTACTTGCCGACCAGCACGGTCTCGCCGGCCTTGACGGTCATAACGACCTCGTTGCCGTCCACCATGCCGCCGGGGCCGACTTCGACGACCTCGTACACTTCCGGCTTCTCCTGTGCGGCAGAGGCGAGATAGATGCCGCTCTTGGTCTTCTCCTCGGCTTCCTTCTGCTTGAGCACCACTCTGTCAGCCAAAGGTTTGAGTTTCATTTTATATTACCTCCTGAGTTTTTATATACGAATTAAAACAGTTCGAGCGGGTTAGCACTCAAACACCCTGAGTGCTAACCCGCTTATAAACATAACACAATTCTGAAAAATGTCAAGGAGTATTATATAAAAAGTTGAGAATTTTTTGTTAACATCGAGACTGGGCCGGTGTGCCCGGCGCGGGGTCAGTTGAAAAAAGGCATATTTCTGGGGAAAAGGAAGTTCACGCCCCCGGGGGCGAGGTCAAAGACCACGTGTTTGCCGTACTCCGCCTCGCCGTCGACGTTGATGACCTCGTCCTCGGCGGCGTCTATCTCGAGGTGGCGGGTGCGGACGAAGGTTATGTACTGCGGATAGGCGCGGTACTTGCCGGTGGCGTATTTCATCAGCGCGCCGGCGATGGTGAGGCGGGAGACGCCGGAGACGATGAGCACGTCCATGTAGCCGTCGTCGGGCCGGGCGTCGTTGGTGGGGTTGAAGCCGCCGCCGTAGAAGCGGCCGTTGCAGACGCAGACGAGGTTGAGCTCCGGCCCGCAGGTGAGGCCCTCGGTCCGGGCGGTCATGGTGGTGGTGATGCCCTTTATATAGTTGGCGACGAGGGAGACTACGTAGCCCGCCGGGCCGCTGACGAGGGGCATGCCGCTGTACTTGTGCACGTCCGTGCCCACGCGGGCGTCGAGGCCCATGGAGCAGATGTTCACGCTGTAGCGGCCGTTGCATTTTATGACGTCTATGGGGCGGACCTCGCCGTTTATGAGCTCCGTGAGGTCGAAGAAGCGGTCCTTGTCCTTGCCGAACATCTTGATGAAGTCGTTGCCGGTGCCGCAGGGGAAGTGGGTCACGGCGGCGTTGGGGAGGCCCGCCGCGCCGTTCACGCACTCGTTGAGCGTGCCGTCGCCGCCGCAGGCGTAGACGCGCAGCTCCGCGCCGTCGGCCGCGGTCTCGCGGATGTGGCGGCAGGCGTCCATGGGCGCCTCGGTGACGTATATGTCAAAGCTGTCGCGTTCGCGCTGCTCGGCGGGGAGGCGGTCTATGGCCTCGTTTATGAGCCGCAGCTTGTCCTCCGGCTTCTGCTTGCCCGCGACGGGGTTGACTATAAAGAGATGCTTCATCTGCGGCTTCCCCCATTTTTATATATGTAAAGCTCACATCTTATCATGCCGTTGTAGAGCCTGCGCCGTTTGTCGGCGGCGCGGCCCAGGCTGCGCTCGAGCTCCGTGTGGGAGCTGAGCAGATAGAGGTCCCAGCCGGGGACCTTGGCGAGCGCCCGGCCGAAGTCGGCGTAGAGCTGCTCGGCCTCGCGCTTTTCCATCAGCCTCTCGCCGTAGGGCGGGTTCGTGACGATGACGCCCCGCTCCGTGGCGCGGGAAAACTCCCTCGCGTCCGCGACGGAGAAGTCGATGAGGCCCTCCACGCCGGCGCGCTTGGCGTTGGCGCGGGAGATCTCCACGGCCCTGGGGTCGATGTCGGAGGCGAAGATGCGGTAGCTGCCGTTATATTCGCGGCTCCGGGCGGCCTCGCGCTCGTCGTCCCAGATGTTCCGGGGGAGGCAGGCCCACTTTTCGGCGGAGAAGCCGCGGTTTATGCCCGGCGCGCGGCCCTTGGCGGCGAGGGCGGCCTCGATGGCTATCGTGCCGCTGCCGCAGAAGGGGTCGCAGAAGTCGCCGCGGCCGCGGTAGCCCGCGATGTCCACCATCGCGGCGGCGAGCGTCTCGCGCAGGGGCGCCGCCACCTGGGCGGGCCGGTAGCCGCGCTTGTGCAGTCCGGTGCCGCTGGTGTCGAGGTAGATGCGGACCTCGTCCTTCATTATGGAAAACTGCATCTGATAGAGCACGCCGGTCTCGGGCATGTGCGAGAGCCCGTAGGCGGCGCCGAGCCGGACGGCGGCGGCCTTTTTTATGATGCTCTGGCAGTCGGGCACGGAGTGGAGCTGGGACTCAAGCGACCAGCCCTTGACGGGGAAGGCGGCGTCCCGGGGCAGCCAGTCCTCGAGCGGTATGGCGCGCACGCCCTCGAAGAGCTCGTCAAAGCTGCGGGCGGGGAAGGCGCCGAGCTCGAGCAGTATGCGCTCTGCAAAGCGCGACCTTATGTTTGCGCGGGCGAGGCCCGCGGCGTCCGTTTCAAAGAGCACGCGCCCGTTTTCGGGCGCGACCGAATCCATTCCCATGTGTCTGAGCTCGTTGCCGAGCGGGCCTTCCAGCCCAAAGAGACAGGGCGCGCAGAGCCTCATCCGCGCGCCGGGGTCCTTCTTGACCATTCCTAATCACCATCTGAGCCGATCTTCTGTCTTTTTGTTTCTATTAAGATACAATAATATATCTCCATTGTAAATAGCCGAGTTGCCCGGGAGAGGCAATCGTTCACAAATTATTTTCAAATTATTATACATTGTGCACATCGATTGAATTTAACCGTACAATTTGAGCAAGAAATGTACATAATCAAAATTTATTTGGTATTGATTTCTTTCGCGTGCAGAGGTATATTATGTATTGAAATTTGACAATTCATAAACGGAACTGAAAGCGCGGTGCATTTTATTTGGCCTGGAACAGAGCCGGACTGCTTGACAAGCTCCGGGAATCCTACGAATACTATTATGATATAAGCGTGGGCGACGCGGGGACGGGCCTGCCGCTGCTGTACAGCGCGGCCTTCCATGTGCGGAGCGAGGGTTATATACTTGTTAAGAAAGCGAAGATATGGGCAGCCGAGACGAACGAGTATGCCTATATCTTCTCTGTGCCTGTCCTGGACGCGGATACGGCGTCCAGATGCATAGATTTCGCTCTGGAGGACGGCCTGCCCCGCGTGCAGCCCCATCCGGAGCACCGAGAGTCGTACATCATCGCACTGTTTGTGGCGGATGTAATAGATCCAGAAGCGCAGAAAATCATTCGCGGCCGGAAGTTCTACAAGAGCTTCAAGTTTGGCCTCCAGGGCTGGGTCGCCCTGAGGGTCGCGGCCGTAGAGTTAGAAAAGGAGTTGATCGAGACAAACAAAGCTGGCGGCAATCTTGTGAGTTTTTTCAGGAAATTGTTAAGGAGTGAAAAAGTATGACCGCAGTTCTCATTCTGGTTGTCGGCATAGTTCTTCTCGGCCTGGGCTACATATTCTACGGCTCCTGGCTGGCTAAGAAGTGGGGCGTAAACCCCGACCGTCCGACCCCCGCGCACACCAAGTATGACAACAAGGACTTTGTCCCTGCTAACCCCGCCGTCCTGATGGGCCACCACTTCTCGTCCATCGCCGGCGCCGGCCCCATCAACGGCCCCATCCAGGCGGCTGTCTTCGGCTGGCTGCCCGTCTTCCTCTGGGTCGTAATCGGCGGTATCTTCTTCGGCGCCATGCACGACTTCGGCTCCCTGTTCGCCTCCATCCGCCACGGCGGCCGCTCCATCGGCGAGGTCATCAAGGACAACATCGGCCCCAAGGCCTACAAGCTGTTTGTCATCTTCGCGCTGCTGGTCCTGATCCTCGTTATCGCGAGCTTCACCTCCGTCGTTGCCAGTACGTTCCAGTCCACCGTTGATGCCAACGGCAACCCCTACGACTTCATCACCGTGGGCATGGACAACGCCTCCGGCAACGCCTCCACGGCGACCACGAGCCTGCTGTTCATCGTCATAGCCATCATCTTCGGCTACTTCGTCTACCGCAGGGGCGCCAAGGTCGGTCCCGCGACCGTCATCGGCGTCATCGGCATCATCATCATCACCTTCATCGGCCTGAACGTCGGCATCAACCTGCCGCGTACCCCCTGGATAATCTTCATCGCCGTGTACATCACCCTGGCCTCCCTGCTCCCGGTCTGGATACTCCTCCAGCCCCGTGACTACCTGTCCAGCTTCCTGCTGTACGGCATGATGATCCTCGCCCTCGTCGGCGTCCTCGGCGGCTCCTGGAACAGCAACTTCGAGCTCGAGGCCTTCACCGGCTGGCAGTCCAGCAACGGCTACCTGTTCCCGACCCTGTTCATCACCGTCGCCTGCGGCGCCATCTCCGGCTTCCACAGCCTGGTCGCCTCCGGCACCAGCTCCAAGCAGATCAACTCCGAGAAGGACGCCAAGGTCATCGGCTACGGCGCCATGATCGTCGAGTGCATCCTGGCCATCCTCTCCCTGATCGCTGCCGCCACCGTGTGGCACCTCGTTCAGGGCGGCGAGAACAGCCTGGGCCTCACCATGAGCTCTCCTCCGACCATCTTCGCCGGCGGCCTTGCCACCCTCGTTGCCAACATGACCGGCACCGTGGCGGACTTCTCCAACCCGCTGTTCAACACCGTTTACACCCTGCTGACCCTGGCCGTCTCCGTCTTCGCGCTGACCTCCCTGGACACCGGCACCCGTCTGGGCCGCTACATGTTCACCGAGCTCTTCGTGCGTGAGGGCGAGGATCCCACCAAGATCCCCGGCTTCCGCGGCTTCCTTGCCAAGCCCGTGGTCGGCACCATCATCCTTGTCGCCATCGGCTGCTCCCTCGGCTACGCCAACGTCACCGCCATCTGGGCTCTGTTCGGCGCCGCCAACCAGCTCCTCGCCGGCCTGGCTCTCATGGCCGTCGCCTGCTGGCTCGGCAACATCGGCAAGAGCAACAAGATGTTCTTCATCCCCATGGTCTTCATGATGATCGCTACCCTGACCTCTCTGGTCATCACCGTTACCCAGAGGCTCAACTCCGTCATGGCCGGCGGCGCTGACTGGACCATCTGGTTCCAGCTCATCTTCGCCGTGGCGCTCATCGTCCTCGCCGTCGTCGTCAGCATCAGCGGTATCCAGACCTTTGCCAAGCAGGCGAAGGGCCAGATCACCGGCGATGCCAAGGCTGTCGAGGCCACGAAGTAATCCTTCAGGCAAACACCTATACAAAAAACTCCGCTGTTCTTGCAGCGGAGTTTTTTGTGCCTTGGTGCGTGTGCGCCGATACGCTGGGTGGTGGTCGATGGCTTGCCCTGCGATTCGACCCCATTTCTTTGGTG
>ENA-UOJL01002399-UOJL01002399.1-human-gut-metagenome-genome-assembly--contig:-P47-NODE-2399-length-15510-cov-6.905467_pt1 | contig 15510 bp, 17 predicted proteins | sample MGYA00242347_ERZ723894 | MGnify/ENA metagenome assembly ERZ723894
ATAACTGTAGCTAAGAATCGCATTAAAAACGGAACTTACTATACAAAGTTATTATATCACATACATAAACTACAGTCAATATAAATATACGTGCGATTCAAAAGTCTATAGTTTGGTATATAATCATTCTAAAGGAGATGTTAAACTATGACCTCTATTGGTGAACGAATATTTCATATCAGAAAAATGCATGGCTATACTCAGGAAAAGTTAGCAGAATTAGCCGATATTTCAACTCAATATCTTTCAGATATCGAAAACGACAAGAGAAATATGACAGTTACAGTATTAAAACGCATAACCAAAAGTCTCCATGTTACCACAGATTATATAGTTAGAGGCATAGAAACAGGCAAAGAAGATCATGCCATTTACTATATGCTTGATACCCTATCAGAAGAAAACAAAAGGAAAGCTGAAAAATTATTGGAAACTTTTATAGAAGTTCTTATTCAATAATCAGTTATTCATACCCATTTCGATAGCTCTGAAATTATTTGCAATAAGCTTAGCCTTAGCGGGCGGAACGACCTTTTCGATAGCCTTTTTCATGGTATCGAGCGAGAAGATTCCTGTTTCCTTGATAAGCTTGCCGAGAAGAATGATGTTCGAACCGCCCTGAAGCTCGTTCTCGTCAGCGAGCTGGGACGACGGGATATAGAAGCATTCGATATCGGTTCTTTCGCACTTTGATTCAATAAGAGTGCTGTCGATAAAAGCCTTGCCGCCGGGTTTAACAGCATTGATAAATTTATCGTAAGAGGGCTGATTCATAGCAATAAGGATATCCGGAGCAAGAACCAGCGGCGAACCGATAGGCTCGTCGGAGATACAAACGGAACAGTTAGCCGTACCGCCTCTCATTTCCGGACCGTACGAAGGAAGCCACGAAAGCTCCTTAGAGTCCATAAGACCGCAGTTAGCGAGGATTTTTCCGGCAAAGAGAACGCCCTGTCCTCCGAAACCTGCGAGAAGAATCTCAGTAGTCATTACTTTTCGCCTCCCTCTGTAGTAGTGTCCTTATAAACGCCGAGCGGATAATAAGGGATCATTTCATCCTGAAGTCTCTTGATAGCCTCAACAGGAGTAAGTCCCCAGTTGGTCGGGCAGGTAGAAAGAACCTCAATGATAGAGAAGCCTTTCTTTTCTTTCTGATTTTCAAAAGCCTTGCGGATAGCCTTTTTCGTTTCACGGATATGCGGAACGGTATCGACTGCAACACGGTGGGCGTAAGCCGTACCTGTTAAAGTAGAGAGCATTTCGCAGACTCTTACAGGATAGCCTGCAAGCTCGGGATCACGGCCGTAAGGAGTAGTCTGAGTAACCTGACCGGGAATGGTAGTTGGAGCCATCTGACCGCCTGTCATACCGTAAATTGTATTGTTAATAAAGATAACAACGATGTTTTCGCCTCTTGTAGCGGAATGAACCGTTTCAGCCGTACCGATAGCGGCGAGATCGCCGTCGCCCTGATATGTAAAGACGAACTTATCGGGGTTCGTTCTTTTAACGCCTGTAGCAACAGCCGGAGCTCTTCCGTGGGGAGCTTCGATCATATCGCAGCCGAAATAATCATAAGCCATAACGGAGCATCCAACAGGACATACGCCGATAGTATCGCCCTCGATACCCATTTCATCGAGAACCTCGCAGATAAGTCTGTGAACGATACCGTGGGTACATCCGGGACAGTAATGAAGCGGAACATCCAGAAGTGATTTTGGTCTTTCAAATACAACAGCCATTACATAGCACCTCCGACTTTTTTGATTTCTGCCAGAACCTCGGCAGGAGTAGGAATAACGCCGCCCGTTCTTCCGAAGAATTCAACAGGCTTCGAGCAGTTGATAGCAAGCTTGATATCGTCGATCATCTGTCCCATGGACATCTCAACGCTGAGGAGCTTCTTAGCGCTCTTGGCAGCCTCGTTGATCTCCTTGACAGGGAACGGCCAGAGCGTTTTCGGACGGAAAAGACCAGCCTTAATGCCCTGAGCTCTTGCCTCGTTCACAGCAGATTTAACGACTCTTGCCGTAGCTCCGAAAGCGCAGAGAAGGATATCGCAGTCCTCAGTAAGATAAAGTTCAGCGTCAGTTTCCTCAGCCTTGACGATCTCGTATCTTTCAAAACGATTCACAACAGAGGTCTGAAGCTCGTCCGGCTGAAGATAGAGCGAATTGATGATATGATGCTCTCTCTTGCCCTTATGACCGTCGGCAGCCCAGCCGCTCTTATCGTGAGCATTTGGAGTTATCTCCGGGAACGAAACAGGCTCCATCATCTGACCAAGAAGACCGTCGGCGAGAATCATAGCCGGCATTCTGTACTTATCGGCGGTATCGAAAGCCTTAACGACCATATCGACCATTTCCTGAACGGAAGCCGGAGCAAAAACGAGGAGGTGGAAGTCACCGTGACCAAGAGCCTTGGTAGCCTGCCAGTAATCCGCCTGTGAAGGCTGGATTCCGCCCAGACCGGGGCCGCCTCTCTGAACGTTGATGATAACTGCCGGAACATCCGAACCTGCAAGATAAGAAATACCCTCGCCTTTAAGGGAAATTCCGGGAGAAGAAGATGAAGTCATAGCTCTCACGCCTGTAGAAGCAGCGCCGAGAACCATATTTATAGCGGCAATTTCAGATTCTGCCTGAAGAAAAACGCCGCCCGCCTTATGCATACGCTTAGCCATATAAGCGGCAAGCTCTGTCTGCGGAGTGATCGGATAGCCGAAGAAGCATTTACAGCCTGCACGGATAGCGGCTTCTGCAAGAGCCTCGTTACCCTTCATAAGATTTCTTTCCAAAGCTAAACAGCTCCTTTCAAATATATGTAATTATTTCTCAACGATAATAGCGCAGTCCGGACACATCATGCCGCACATTGCACAGCCGATACAGGCGTCCTGATCGGTACAGACAGCGTAAAAATATCCTTTTTTATTACGTTTTTCTTTCTGAAGAGAAACGATTTTTTTCGGACAGGCAGTCGCACAAAGACCGCATCCCTTACAGCGTTCGGTAATAACCGTCATTTTAGCCATTATGTAACACTTCCTTTCATACAGCTTCTTGTATATAAGAGAGATCATATTCTCCTTATTCTCTGTCAAAGCATTATATGCCATTTGGGCAGCGTGACGCTGCACCCAGTCACGAAGTTACTACCCATAAAAGATATAATAACACATCGCTCATGATTTACCATAGTATGGGGCAATGCCAACAATTTAAGAGATTTTGAATAATTAATACTGGGTTTCCAAAGGGTGGATTCACCCTTTGGCAGGGGGTTAAAGGGGGACAGAGTCCCCCTGATTATACTTCCCAAGGCGGCTTGACGTAAATTTCAGCGGAAAAAACGTCGTTTTTATCTGAAAGCTCTGCGCATCCGGCAGGATAAACCGTAAATGCGACGGGAATTCCTGTTTTGCGAGAAGCTTCTTCTGCGAAGGCTCTGGAAGACTCGATTATTTCCAGCGTAGTTTCACAGCCGAGATTAGTATTGTTTACGATTGCGGTATGCTTCAAGCGTGAAGCCTTTTCGATATCGTACATAAGAGCAACAGCCTCATCAGGAGAAGAAGTAAAGTATCTGCGCTGATTGATGACATAATACATTTCGATATCGGCCTTATACTGCATAAGCGCTTCGGAATATCTTCCAAGGGCGACCGCTCCTGAATCGTCTCCGCCGACGTCGATAATAAGAACGTCGTCTCCGGCAGCGAGCTGCTCAACATCGAATTGCAGCGAGGGGATATCAAGATTACTGTTTGCAAAATCCGGCGCGACAAGACGAATACCCATACGGCTGAACATATCGCTGAAATCCGCAGTTCTGAAATATGGGTTAACGATATCGAGATCGACAATAGCGGTCTTTTTTCCTTCACGAGCCGATCTTACGGCAAGATTAACGGCAAAATTAGTTTTTCCGCTTCCGTAATGTCCGGTAATAATAGTAATTCTTTTCATATAATCCTTTCATCAACAGCAGGAGTGTTATAAGCAATCCCGCCCTGCAAAAATACTTTAATAAATATTATACCACTATTATAACACAATTGCAAGGATTTTTTCAGCAATGTTAAATTTAGGTTAAAAAAAGGTCTTTTCTATTGACGAAAATGAAATCAAATATATAATAATATTTAGTTATGTAAATTCAACGTTAAGGAGCGTCTTAAATCATGGGCGAGAAATTTTCAATCTTAAATATTTTCACCATGCTCGGCGGACTCGCTTTCTTCCTTTACGGAATGAACGTTATGTCTACCGGACTTGAAAAGCTTACCGGAGGCAAGCTTGAGGTTGCTTTGAAAAAAATGACCTCGAATAAAATCAAAAGCCTTCTTCTGGGCGCAGGTATTACTATTGCTATACAATCATCATCTGCGCTTACAGTTATGCTTATAGGTCTTGTTAACTCAGGAATCATGCAGATCGAGCAAACTGTCGGAATTTGTTTCGGCTCAAATATAGGAACCACGCTTACGGCATGGATTCTTAGCCTGTCCGGAATTGAAGGCGGTAACTTTTTCATTAAAATGCTTAAACCGGAATCATTTTCACCTCTTATAGCTCTTATAGGCATTATCATGATAATGATATGCAAAAAGAATAAAAAGAAAGATATCGGACGTATTCTTGTAGGTTTTGCGATTCTTATGACAGGTATGACTCTTATGTCTGATTCAGTTAATCCGCTTGCAAATTCTCCGGAATTTCAAAAAATGCTTACGGCTTTTCAGAATCCTTTTCTGGGCGTTCTTGTCGGAGCGGTATTCACTGGTATTATTCAAAGCTCTGCGGCATCTATAGGTATTCTTCAGGCATTCTCACTTACCGGAGGTCTTTCCAACGGAATGGCTCTTCCTATCATCATGGGTCTTAATATCGGAACTTGCGTTACTGCTCTTATTTCAAGCATTGGCGTTAAGAAAAATGCCAAACGAGTAGCGTGTATCCATCTTCTGATAAATACATTCGGTACACTTATCCTGCTGCCAATAGCCCTGATTCTGGAAAATATCATAAAATTCAGCATATTCAGCGATACAGCCAACGCATTTTCTATAGCTCTTATGCATACGATCTTCAATGTTGCAATAACCATAATATTTATCCCGTTTTCGGAAACTCTTTGCAAAATTTCAAAAACTATTATCAAAGACGGCAAAGATGAAAACGGTGAAAATTCAAAGCCTGCAGTCGTGCTTGACGATATATTATTGAAAACTCCTGCCGTAGCAGTTGAAGCCTGTAAGGGCGCAACCATTGAAATGGCAGAGCTTACAAAAGAAACGATCATGAAGGCTCTTGAAATATTGACCGTATATAACGAAGAAACAGCCGAATCCATTATCGAAAACGAAGATATCATCGACGGCTTTGAGGATAAAATAAACGGCTATCTTCTTAAAATATCACGAAGCAGCGTTACCGGAAACGACAGCCGAAGCGTTTCAAAAATGATGCACTGCGTAGGAAACTTTGAACGAATTTCCGATCATGCCGTAAATCTGGTTGAATCGGCTCAGGAAATGCACGAAAAGGGTATAAAGTTTTCTGCCGAATGTCTCAATGAAATCTCGGTTATAACCGACGCTATATCCGAAAACATAAGCAAAGCGTTTGAATCCTATAAACTGAACGATCTGGCAGTTGCACATAAGGTTGAGCCGCTTGAAGAAGTGGTCGATAACCTCAGCACCGAGCTTAAAAACCGTCATATCCGCCGTTTGCAGAACGACGAATGTACCGTTGAGCTTGGATACATTTTTCAGGATATTCTCACCAATCTTGAACGTATTTCCGATCACTGCTCAAATATTGCCGGATGTCTGATAGAAACGGACGAAAAAACCAACATACACGAATATCTCCACGACGTTAAGGAAAACGACGAAACATTCCGCCGTGAATACCGTGAATATGCCGAAAGCTATTTCTCCAGACTTGAAGCGTGACGCTGCACCCGAACACGGAGTTACTTCCGATAAAAGATAAAAGAACACTTCGCTCGTGGTTTACTATTATTAAAAGATTTTCTTATAGGCAGCCTATAAAGCATTCTAATAATGGGATTCCAAAGGGATAATATCCCTTTGGCAGGTCAAGGACAGCGTCCTTGCAGGGTGTGGGACAGAGTCCCACAAAAGACAGCGCAGAGCAAGATAAATAGAATCAGAATATTATCCTACGTTAAAATTCAAGCAGAACAATATCTGCGCTGTCCAGCAGCAGAGAGAGAGCGAAGCGTATCGAGCGGACGGTTTGCATTAAACTATAAAAAGAGACTTCAAATCGAAGTCTCTTTTTTCATATAAATTACATTAAAAAAATCTTTAGTACTGTTAAGTACTAAATCCAACACTTTAACAAAAAAATATGTTATAATGATATTTTAAGGTCAAACTAAGAAAATTTAATTTGCAATGAGAGGAGTGATTTAAATGTTTGAAGTAAAGAAACCGTCTGCATCCAACAAAACCATTCGTCTGTCGGATTCATTGATTGAAAAGCTTGAAAAACTGGCGAAAAAGAATGATGTGTCATTCAACCAGTTAGTAGTTCAGTGCTGCGAGTACGCTATGAAACATCTTGACAGCAAAATCTGAACATTCGACTTTATTCGACACCATTTAATATGCAAGTCGAATAAAGTCAATCAACTTGCCTGCTGCCAAAATGACATCGGGTCAAATACAAACAAAAAAATCCGGCGCAAAGCCGGATTTTTTATTCTTATTCAGCGTCAGAATTCTTCTCGATATAATTAACGATATCGCCGACTGTCTTGATTTCTTCAACAGCCTCGTCAGGGATCGAAAGATCGAACTCATCTTCAATAGTAGTAATGAGATCAACGACATCGAGCGAATCTGCTCCGAGATCATCCTGAATATTAGACTCTGCCGTAACCTCTGCTGCGTCAACGCCGAGCTGATCAGCAACGAGATCCTTAAGCTTTTCAAAAACCATGTGAAAATCCTCCTTAAATAAATTTTGGATAAAGTTCGGCTCATTCAATGAACTCGCCGATCTTTCTAAACTTAGTATAACGTTCTTTAAGCAAAACGTCAATATCTTTTTGACATTTTTCCGGGATTTTTTGTGACAAATATTCTTTAATATTTTCGGAAATTTTGTCTAAATCGTTATGTGCGCCTCCGAGAGGCTCTTCGATTATCGCTTCCGCAACACCGAGACGAACCATATCTTCCGCATTAATACGCATAATTTCGCTTGCTTCCTTTTCACGGGAAGCGTCTTTCCAGAGTATGCTTGCAAAGCCTCTCGGAGAGAGAATAGAATACTGAGCATTCTCCAGCATAGCAAGCTCGTCGCACACTCCAAGAGCAAGAGCGCCGCCGCTTCCCGCCTCGCCGAGAATTATAGAAACAACGGGCGTTCTGAGGGTCATAAACTCGGAGATATTTTTTGCAATAGCCTCGCCCATGCCTCTTTCCTCCGCAGCAATGCCGCAGAAAGCTCCGGGAGTATCAATAAAGCATATAACGGGACGGTGAAATTTCTCAGCCTGTTTTGCAAGACGCAGAGCCTTTCGATAGCCCTCCGGATGCGGCATAGCGAAGTTGCAGGCTTTATTCTCGTTAAGATCTCTGCCCTTTACCTGAGCTATAATAGTAACAGGTCTGCCGTCGAGACGGGCGATGCCGCCCATAACAGCCTTATCGTCGCCGTAAAAACGGTCGCCGTGCATCTCGTAAAAATCCGTAAAAATAAGCGGAATATAGTCCCTTACCGTAGGTCTGCCGCTGGTATGAACAAGCTGCATACGTTCCCACGCTGTTTTTTTCTCACTCATAGCCGCTCAGACCTCCTTTTTATCGAAACCGTGAAGCTTCAGAAGATGTGAAAGAACGCTTCTCATTTTTTTGCGTTCAACGATCATATCCACAAAGCCTTTTTCAAACATAAATTCAGCAAGCTGGAAGTCATCCGGCAGTCTCTGCTTGATGGTGCTTTCAATAACTCTTCTTCCGGCAAAACCGATAAGAACCTTTGGTTCGGCAATGATAATATCGCCGAGAGAAGCAAAGCTTGCGGTAACTCCGCCGGTAGTCGGATCGGTAAGAACGGTTATATAAAGTCCGCCGCTGTCGCTGTGGAACTTAACGGCTCCGGAGGTTTTCGCCATCTGCATGAGCGAAACTATGCCCTCCTGCATTCTTGCGCCGCCGGCAGCCGTAAACATAACTACAGGCAGATTATTTTTCGTGGCATATTCAAATGCTCTTGTAATTTTTTCGCCGACAACGCTTCCCATGCTTCCCATCATATAGCGTGAATCCATAACGCCGATAACTACAGGCGAACCCTTTATCAAAGCAGTTCCCGTAACAACGGCGTCATTGAGTCCGGTGTTTTCACGAAGCTGCTCCTGCTTTTCATTATATTCAGGGAAATCAATAGGGTTTCCGCTTTTCATATCGGCGTCGAATTCCTTAAAGCTCTCTCTGTCTACCGTTATCGCAATACGCTCCCGAGCCGAAAGTCTGCCGTGGTAATTACAGCTCGGACAAACTCTGTGAAGCTCTTCGTATTTTGAAAGCGGATTCGTAGCCTGACACCTCGGACATTTAAACATAGGCGGCTTATATTCATCATCGCTGTCGTTGAAACGTTTTTTTACAACATTAAAAAAATCTTCAAACAAATTTTCTCACCCACATTCTTAGAACTTGAACCATGCTTGAAAATCTACGCACAAATCCTATGAGAACAAGTTCTTAATTTATCGGAACAAACCCGTTTATTTTTTCTTATTTTTCTCCATATAACGATTCAGAAAGCCGATATCGTAATTACCGCTTCTGAAATCGGAATTCTTGATTATTTCAAGCTGGAAGTCGATATTGGTGTCAACGCCCTCAACGATAAATTCCGAAAGAGCCCATTTCATTTTATTGATAGCGTCCTCTCTGTCAGAACCGTGAGCGATGAGCTTGCTTATCATGGAATCGTAATACGGAGTAATGGTATAACCCTGATAAACAGCGCCGTCTATTCTTATTCCCGGACCGCCGGGCATATAAAGAGCCGTAATAGTTCCGGGAGAAGGACGGAAATTAAACTCCGGATTCTCCGCATTTATCCTGCATTCAATAGCGTGACCTCTTAATTTGATATCATTTTGTGAAACGCTTAAAGGCAGATCCGCCGCAACCTCTATCTGAGCCTTAACGAGGTCAAATCCGGTAACTTCCTCGGTTATAGGATGTTCGACCTGAATTCGTGTATTCATCTCCATGAAATAGAAATCACGGTTTTCGTCAACGAGGAATTCAATAGTTCCGGCATTGTAGTATCCGCACTGCTTTGCGGCAGTAACAGTAGCCTCGCCCATACGTTTACGAAGCTTTTCGTCCACTATCGGACTCGGACACTCTTCAAGCACCTTCTGATTTCTTCTCTGCATAGAGCAGTCTCTCTCTCCGAGATATATGTAATTTCCGTGCTTGTCAGCGATTATCTGGATCTCGACATGATGCGGATTTATAAGAAATTTCTCGATATAAACAGCGTCGTCGCCGAAAAAGTTCTTCGCTTCCTGCTGAGCGGCAGTCATCTGCTCCTCAAGCTCTTCCGGCGAATCCACACGGCGTATGCCTCTTCCGCCGCCGCCTGCGGAAGCCTTTACCAGAACGGGATATCCTGCCTTTTCAGCAATCTCAGCAGCCTCTCCGACCGAGCTTACCGCACCTTCAGAGCCTGGAATAACAGGAACTCCGGCAGCAGCCATAGTCTCTTTAGCGGCAGCCTTATCGCCGAGCATTTCTATAGATTTATATGACGGCCCGATAAAAACGATGCCGTTGGCTTCGCAAAGCCTTGCAAATTCCGCATTTTCGGAAAGAAAGCCGAATCCGGGATGAATAGCCTCCGCGCCCGTATTAAGAGCAGCCTGTATGATAGCGTTCATATTAAGGTAGCTGTCTTTCGTTGCCGGAGGACCTATACATATCGCTTCATCGGCGATCTGAGCATGAAGAGCGTTTCTGTCGGCAGTGGAATAAACTGCAACGCAGCGTATACCAAGCTCACGGCAGGCTCTTATAATGCGTACTGCGATCTCTCCTCTGTTAGCGATCAATACTTTTTTAAACATAGATATTGATTCTCCTTAAGGCAACACCGCACAAAGATTGTCGTGCAGATGCGCCGTGAAAATTTTCGTCAGATTGCATAAATTTGACGCAGCAATACTGATGTATTGCAAGGTGACTCCCCACGGGGTGGGGAGATGTCCCAAAGGGACAGAGGGGACGATTCCCGGTTAGGGAAATTTGTGTGACATGACGGGAATTTTCCAAGCAGATGCATAACAAAGGCGTTAGCCGCTCTTTGTGCGGCGCCGCCTTAAACATATCACTTAGCGTCTGCGACAACAAATGTGATCTCGCAGGAAACAGCCTTTTCACCGTTTACAGAAGCAACAGCCTTTCCTGTTCCGACAGGACCTCTCTGACGTATCATCTCAACCTCAAGATCAAGCACGTCTCCCGGAACGACCTGTCTGCGGAACTTAGCCTTGTCGATGCCGCCGAAAAGACCTATCTTACCCTTGAATTCCGGCTTTGAGAGCATACATACAGCTCCTGCCTGCGCAAGCATTTCAATCATGAGAACACCGGGAGTAACCGGATAATCCGGAAAATGTCCCTTAAACCAGAAATCGTCTTCCTTGATATATTTTCTTGCTTTAACGCTTGCTCCGACCTCCATCTCTATTATCTCATCGATAAGAAGAAACGGATCTCTATGGGGGATGATTTCCATTATCTGTTCTTTATTCATAAGTATATCTGACATTTTCTGCTGATCTCCCTTCAAAGAAATTACTTGATTATCATGATAGGCTGATCGTATTCAACAGCCTGACCGTCGGAAACGAGAATTTTCTCAACGACGCCGTCAAAATCGGAGCGAACCTCGTTCATGAGCTTCATAGATTCGATTATCATAATAACGTCGCCCTTTTTGACCGTATCGCCAACCTTGACAAACGGAGGCTTTTCCGGAGACGGAGCAGCATAAAACGTTCCGACTATAGGCGATTTAACGACATTGCCGTCAACGGCTTCTTCCTTAGCAGAAGCGTCTGCTTCCGGTACCGGAGCAGACGCACCGGCGGCAGCTCCCATAACAGGAAAAGGCATGGCAGCCGGCGCAGGCGGAGGACATTTTTTACCCTTGATAGTTATAGCCCTGTCTCCGTCGGAAACAGTAAGCTCTGAAAGCTCTTTTGAAGAAACTATATCGGCAAGCTTTTCTATTGTTTCAAGATCAAACTGATCGTAAATTTTCTCCATTACAAAACCTCCTTAATCGGTAACCTTTTTAAAGCAGAGGGTAGCGTTATGTCCGCCGAAGCCCAGAGAATTTGAAAGAGCCGCACGAACCTCCTGCTGAACATTTCCCTCAACGCAGTAATCGAGGTCGCACTCCTCGTCGGGAACCTTATAGCCGACCGTCTTATGGATAAGATCCTCCTGAATAGACTTTGCGCAGACGATAGCCTCAACAGCTCCGGCAGCGCCGAGAAGATGACCTATCATGGATTTTGTCGAATTTATCTTGACATTTTTTGCATCGCCGCCGAAAGCAAGCTTGATAGCGGCAGTTTCATATTTATCATTAAGACCGGTCGCAGTTCCGTGAGCGTTTATATAGTCTATATCCGACGGCTTCAATCCTGCCTCCTGCATAGCGAGAGTCATACCCATTCCTGCCGCTTCACCTGTCGGCATAGGAGAAGTCATATGATAGCCGTCGCAGGTCGCACCATATCCGGCTACTTCGGCATAGATCTTAGCTCCTCTTGCCTTTGCGTGCTCATACTCTTCAAGAACGAGAACGCCGCTTCCCTCGCCGAGAACAAAACCGCTTCTTTCCTTATCGAATGGAATTGACGCTCTTTCGAGGTCGTCGCTTTTGGAAAGAGCCTTCATATTGGCAAAACCGCCGTATGTGAACTCAACGCTGGTACTTTCAGTGCCTCCGGCAACGCAGACATCAAGATAGCCGTCCTTGATCTTGCGGAAAGCCTCTCCGATAGCGTGAGTTCCGGAAGCGCACGCCGTAGTTACGTCATAATTAGCGCCTCTGAATCCTGTTTTCATGGAAATAGTACCGGCAGCCATATTGCTTATCATCATAGGAATATAGAAAACGGAAATTCTTCCCGGACCTTTTTCAAGGTATTTGCTGTACTCTGAAAGAGTCAGATCGACTCCGCCTATACCGCAGCCGATAATGACTCCGGCTCTGTAAGCGTCGATATCGGAAAAGTCCGAATCTGCGTCCTCAAGAGCTTCGTGAGCTGAAACGAGCGCATATTTTGTAAAGGTATCCATGCGCTTAGCTTCTTTTTTATCAAAGCAGCCCTTAATGCCGTAATAAGCCGTTTCGTCGAAATCACGGACAATACCGCCGATCTTAACGCCGATACGTTCCGTATCAAATTTATCTATATATGAAAAACCAATTTTATTTTCTTTAATGCCATTCCAGAATTTATCTACGCCTGTTCCGAGCGGAGTAACAGCTCCCATACCCGTAATAACAACTCTTCTGCTCATAAAAATTCCTTTCTTTTAAGGCAATATCGCACAAAGATTGTGCGTCAGATGCGCAGTCAGATTTCTCGTCAGATTACATAAAAATTTTGCGGGCAGGCTAACGCCTGTCAAGAGATCTTTGTGTAAGATGACGGAAAATATGCAAGCAGATGACGTGCAAAACCGCCAGGTGTGCTTTGTACGGTATTGCCTTAACTGTTTTGTTTTTCTTACATTGAAAGTCCGCCTGAAATTTCAATAACCTGTCCTGTAACGTAAGAAGCGTCATCAGAAGCAAGGAACGAAACAACAGAAGCGATCTCTTCCGGCTCGCCGTATCTTTTCATTGCGACCATTTCAAGCATTTTAGCTTTAAGTTCATCGGAAAGCACATCCGTCATCGGAGTACGGATCAATCCGGGAGCAACGGCGTTGCAGGTGATATTTCTTGAACCGAACTCCTTTGCGGCAGTTTTGGTCATACCGATAATAGCCGCCTTGGTAGCCGAATAATTGAACTGTCCGGCATTTCCGTAAAGACCTGCGACGGAAGAAATGTTGATGACTCTTCCGTGTCTCTGTTTCATCATAACGGAGCATACCGGCTTCATCATGTTGAAGATGCTCTTCTGATTAACAGCAACGACCATATCGTAATTTTCCTCACTCATTCTTGCGAGAAGACCGTCCTTAGTGATTCCGGCATTATTGACAAGAACGTCTATCGAGCCGAAATCAGCCTTGATCTGCTTTACCATAGCCTCGCACTGGTCGAACTTTGAAACGTCGGCGGCATAACATACTGCCTTAACTCCGAGAGCTTCGCATTCCTTTGCGACCTCAACAGCCTTAGCCTGATCTCCTTCGCTCGGGAAGTGATTTACAGCGATATCGTAACCGTCTTTTGCAAGTCTTTTCGCTATGCAGGCGCCTATGCCCTGAGATGCGCCAGTTATAATTGCTGTTGCCATTATATATTCCTCCAGAATCTTATATTTTCAAAAGCTTTTCAGCCTGTTCCATTATTTCTCTTACTATCTCAGCGCACGGCTTAACGTCGTTTATCATACCGGCGATAGCTCCGCAGAGGAACGAACCTTCTTCAAGGTTTCCATCCTGAACAGCCTTTCTGAGCGAGCCGAGAGTAAGCTCCTCAAACTCGTCGGGCGTGAGACTGCCGTCCTTTTCACCGCTTGCGAGCTTCTTTGAAAACTTTGTCTTGATGTTTCTGCAAGGATGACCTGTATAGCGTCCGGTAACAACGCTGTCTGTATCCTTAGCCTTAACTACAAGCTCCTTGAAGGTGGGGTGTATCTGACATTCCTCGGAAGCGAGGAAACGTGTTCCGATCTGAACTCCCTCAGCGCCGAGCATAAACGAAGCTGCAACTCCTCTGCCGTCGGCAATGCCGCCTGCTGCGATAACAGGGATCTCAAGAGCGTCAACAACCTGTGGAACGAGACACATAGTAGTATTCTCGCCGATATGTCCTCCAGATTCCGTACCCTCTGCAACAACAGCGTCTGCTCCTGCCTTTTCCACTCTCTTAGCGAGAGCTACCGACGGAATTACGGGAATAACCTTAACTCCGGCTTCTTTCCATGCCGGAATAAACTTAGCGGGATTTCCTGCTCCCGTAGTAACAACGGAAACTTTTTCATCAATAACGAGCTGAGCGAGATCGTCGGCATTAGGACTCATAAGCATTATATTAACGCCGAAAGGCTTATCCGTATTTTCTTTGCAAAGACGTATCTGCTCACGAAGATAGTCTATCGGAGCGCTTCCGCCTGCGATAAGACCGATTCCGCCTGCATTTGAAACGGCTGAAGCAAGCTTATGCTCTGCAACCCATGCCATACCGCCCTGAATAACAGGATACTGACAGCCTAAAAGTTCGGTGATTCTTGTTTTCATAAGTTTTCTCCTTTGTTTTTATATTTATTATTAGTACTCCATAACGATTCCGCCGTATGTAAGACCTGCGCCGAATCCGATAAGAGCAAGCTTCTGTCCACGTTTTACGATGCCTTTTTCAATGCCCTCGTTCAGAGCAAGAGGAATAGAGGCGCTGGATGTATTTCCGAAGTGATCGAGTGTTATAATAAACTTATCCATTCCTACTTTAAGCTTCTTAGCGGCAGTTTCAATGATTCTGACGTTTGCCTGATGGGGAATGAACCAGTCTATCTCATCCTTGGTAATACCGACCTTTTCAGCGGCAAGCTCGAATGATTTGGGAAGAGCCTGCGTTGCGAATTTGTAAACCTCCTTGCCGTTCTGATAAAGCTGATGAAGAGGCTTTTCGGGAAATCCGTCGTCAAAGTCGCTTTCAAGCTTTACCTGCGGAGCGACCTCGAGGCTTCTTGCAAAAAGAACTCTTGCGCCGCTTCCGTCCGAACCGAGATGAGAAGAAAACAGCTTATCGCTTCTTTCAACAACAGCGGCAGCCGCTCCGTCGCCGAAGAGAACGCAGGTAGATCTGTCCTCATAATCGACAAATCTGGAAAGAGCTTCATTTGCAACAACAAGAACATATTTAAGCGAATCGTCCGTTTCAAGGAATCTTCTTGCTGTATCGAGAGCGTAAACGAAGCCTGTGCAGGCGGCGTTAAGATCGAAAGCGGCAGCGTTGTTTGCTCCGATCTCATACTGAATAACGCTTGCCATGCTCGGAGTAAGGAAATCCGGCGTTACCGAAGTTGAAATAACAAGACCTATCTCGTCCGCCGTTACTCCGGCTTTTTCGAGGGCGGCAGCAGAAGCCATCTTTCCCATATACCACGTAGGCTCCCAGCCTGCCATATGTCTTTCATGAATACCGGTTCTGGTGCGGATCCATTCATCGTTTGTTTCCACAAATTTTGTGAAATCATCGTTTGTCATTTTCTGCTCGGGAACATAGTTTCCCATGCCAAGAATAT
>ENA-UOJL01002414-UOJL01002414.1-human-gut-metagenome-genome-assembly--contig:-P47-NODE-2414-length-15441-cov-4.442220_pt1 | contig 15441 bp, 12 predicted proteins | sample MGYA00242347_ERZ723894 | MGnify/ENA metagenome assembly ERZ723894
TGGAGCACTGCCAAATCCTTTTTGCCCAGATCCAGCTTTTCTTTGGTCAAAACATAGGAATCCTTCAAACGGACGTAATCCTCTTCGTTGAAGAACCGTTCCCGCTGGACACGGGTCATATACAGGATATCCAGTTCCGGCATGACTTCTTCCATGTCCCGCACTTCCTGCCAGGGATGGCCGGAAGGCTCGATGACTTCTTTCAATATGTAGCTGGGCACCCGCAATTCCTCGGGGGAGATCAGCACAAACTTGACGTCCTCATACCGCACCAAGGATTTGATCAGGGAATGGACCGTACGGCCAAATTTCAAGTCGCCGCACAGGCCGATGGTCACCCCGCTGATCTTTCCCCGCTTCCGGCGAATAGTCAGCATGTCCGCCAAAGTCTGGGTGGGGTGCTGATGCCCGCCGTCTCCTGCGTTGATGACGGGGATCTTGGAGTAACGGGCAGCCACATAAGGGGCGCCTTCCTTAAAATGACGCATGGCGGCAATGTCCGCGTAGCTGGAAATCATGCGGATGGTATCCGCAACGCTCTCTCCCTTGGAAGCAGAACTGCTTCCGGCAGAGGAAAATCCCAACACTTTGCCTCCCAAACGCATCATGGCAGATTCAAAACTCAACCGGGTACGGGTACTGGGCTCATAGAACAAGGTCGCCAGGATCTTCCCGTCGCAGGCATGGGCATACGCTGCAGGGTCCGCCAAGATCTGTTCCGCCAATGTGAGCAGCCGGTCCGTTTCCTCCCGGGTAAAATCCAGTGGATCAATAAGGTGTCTCATAGTGTCCCTTCCTTTCCCATCTTCTTCTGTTTTTTTCTTTTTCAGCCCTCAAAAAAGACCGCCGCGAACTTTTGCCGCGGCGGCCCAACAGAAAGCTGGGCACTCCCAACGCTTTTCTGTTTTATTCCTCTTCTTCCTCTTCCGGAGCATCCCAGTTGTGCCAAACGTTCTGCACATCGTCGTTGTCCTCAAGGAGTTCCAGCATCTTCTGCATCTTGACGATTACTTCTTCATCGTCGATCTTGGTGTAAGTATCGGGCACCATTTCCACCTCAGCGGAAACAAATTCGTAACCCTTCTTCTCCAAGTCTTCCCGGACCCCGCTGAAATCGGAGGGTTCGGTGGAAATCTCAAACACGTCGTCATCGGCGGCGAAATCGGAAGCGCCAGCCTCCAACGCGTCGCTCATCACCGTGTCTTCGTCCAGGCCTTCCCGCTCGATCACGATGACGCCTTTCTTGTTGAACATAAAGGACACACAGCCTGTGGTTCCCAGGTTGCCGCCAAACTTGTCAAACGCGTGGCGCACATCGGCAGCGGTACGGTTCCGGTTATCGGTAAGGGCTTCCACGATCACGGCCACGCCGCTGGGACCATACCCTTCGTAGGTGATATTTTCGTAATTGTCGGTGCTGCCGTCACCAGCAGCCTTTTTGATGATACGCTCAATGTTGTCATTGGGCACATTGGCTGCCTTCGCTTTCGCGATGCAGTCACGCAGACGGGAGTTGGCAGCCGGATCGGCACTGCCGCCCTCTTTTACCGCCACGGTGAGCTCACGGCCGATCTTGGTGAAGATCTTTGCCTTGGCGCCGTCGGCTTTTTCTTTCTTCCGCTTGATGTTATTCCATTTCGAATGTCCTGACATGTTTCAACCGCCTTATCCACTCTAGTGTATTCTTCGAGATATCATATCACATTTTTTTCTGGATTTCAAGAGCGATTGCCCGGGCTTGTACCTGAGCCATCCCTTTATGTTCTTCCCCCAGGTCGGTGGCGTCCCACAGCGCGCAGCCGGCAAGGGTGGTATTCATCACGCTGAACGCCCGTTCCAACTGGTGGGTGCAAACATCCACCCCAAAACTGTCCTGGGAACCCATGGTCAAAAGCAGCACCGCGTCCCGGTGCTTTTTAATGGGAGGTTTTATCCCCAGAGAAAATCTGGCCTCAAAATACCGCTGGGTCCGGTCCAACAGTGCTTTCAGCGGCGCGGGGAAGGAATAATTGTACACAGGGGACGCCACCACCAACAGGTCGCTGTGGCGCAGCGCCTTGTCAAAATCGTCCAAATCGTCAAAGGCGCATTTCTCCTCCTTGGCACACTGCCGGCAGCCCGTACAAGGCCGGACGTTCATTTCATACAGGTTGAGTTCTTCCACTTCCCAGCTCTTGTTTTCCTGAAAACACTCCAGAAAGCTGTCCAACAATTTGCGGGTACAGCCATGGCCGTGAGGGGACCCAAAGAGCACCAACACTTTTTTCTTCGTTGAAAACAAGCTCATGTTTACTGTCCTTTCCCAAAATGGATTTCAGTCTCACAGGTTGCCTGGGCTTCCGGTCTGGCTCCACCATGGAAAATTTTCTGGCGATCTATCTTAACCAAACACGCCCAAGTGCTCCAACAGAATCTTCAAGCCCATGAGGATCAAAATGATGCCGCCTACCAGTTCCGCCCGGCTCTTGTACTTGGCCCCGAACAGGCTGCCCACCTTCACGCCGATCATGGAAAGCAAAAAGGTGATGACTCCAATAAAGGAGACCGCCGCTCCAATGTTCACGCTGAGAAACGCGAAGCTCACCCCTACGGCCAAGGCGTCAATGCTGGTGGCCACCGCCATGGGCAGCATGGCTTTCACAGACAGGGACGCATCGGGACATTCCTCCTCTTTGGAGAGGGCTTCCCGGACCATATTGCCGCCGATGATGGCCAACAATCCAAAGGCGATCCAGTGATCCACGGCGGTGATCTGCGCACGGAACTGCACGCCTACAAAATAGCCGATCAAAGGCATCAACGCCTGAAAACCGCCAAACCACAATCCGACCAGAGCCATCTGTCCCACGTTGACTTTCCGCAAGGCCAAGCCCTTACACACCGACACGGCAAAGGCATCCATTGAAAGTCCAACCGCGATCAAAAACAGTTCCACCAAACCCATTGCTTTTTACCTCCAAGTTGTTTTCGGCGTTTTCCGCGCATGAAAAAAGACTCGCGGAAAACACCCAATTCTATGAATGAACGGGCGTTTTCCATGAGTCTCGTTTTTTCAGACAATACCAGATCCTGGGATCATTGTGTTGACATTGCCGCGGCAAGCCGCAAACTACTCCCCCATGGGAACCTTGCCTTTCCCGAAAAGGCAGGCAAAGCTATCGTTTCCTGATTATAGCCCATGAAAGCGCAGTAAGTCAAGGCAAACTTAGCCCAGTTTTCTCCCCACATACTGGGGCCCTGCTCACAGTTTCCAAATGTCCCGGTTGTACTCGGCGATGGAGCGGTCGGAAGAGAAATACCCTGCTTTGGCAATATTTACCAGCATCTTTTTCGCCCAGGCCATACGGTTCTCAAACTCCGCCAAGGCCTTCTCTTTGACTTGGATATATTCCTTCACATCCAGCAGCGCCATGAACCAATCCTTCCGGGTCATGTCCTTATACAGCCTCGCAAGGTTCTCCGGGTCCCCCAGGCGCATCATCTGGGGGCTGATGATAAAGTCCACCAAGTCCGTGATCTCTTCGTCTTTACCATAATACTCCCAGGGATGATAGGCGCTCTTGGCGTACAGGTCCATCACCGTCTCGCTGGATTTTCCGAAAATATAGATGTTTTCTTCTCCAACCAGGTCGTGGATCTCCACATTGGCGCCATCCATTGTACCCAGGGTCACTGCTCCGTTGAGCATAAACTTCATGTTTCCGGTGCCGCTGGCCTCTTTGGAAGCCAGGGAGATCTGCTCGGAAATGTCGCAGGCGGGGATCAACCGCTCCGCCCAGGTGATATTGTAGTTCTCCACCATCACCACTTTCAGCCAAGGACTAACGTCCGGATCTTTCGCGATAAAATTCTGCAGGCAGAGAATCAAGTGGATGATGTCTTTGGCAATGATATACGCGGGAGCCGCTTTTGCTCCAAACAGCAGCGTGATGGGCCGCTTGGGCTTGTGCCCCGCTTTGATCTGCTTATATTTCCAAATGATATACAGGGCATTCATCTGCTGGCGCTTATACTCGTGAAGGCGCTTGATCTGAATGTCATAGACCGAGTTTTCATCGATCTCAACGCCGGATTCTTCTTTCAGATACGCTGCCAGCTCCCGCTTATTCCGCTGCTTGATGTCCAAAAGCTGCCGCAAAGTAGCGTCGTCATCCTGAAATTGCAGGAGCTTCTCCAGTTCGTTGGCGTCTTTTTTCCAGCCGGCACCGATCTTTTCGGTGATGAACTGAGAAAGGGCTGGATCGCAGTGCATGAGCCACCGACGGAACGTGATGCCGTTGGTTTTGTTGTTAAACTTTTCCGGGTAAATGTCCGCGAAAGCCTTCAACTCGGAGGTCTCCAGGATCTCCGTGTGCAAGGACGCCACTCCGTTGACGGAGAATCCATAGTGGATATCCATATGGGCCATGTGCACCAAGTCGTTTTCATCGATGATGGCAAGTTTTTCATCTTTATACTTGGCTTTTATCCGTTTATCCAACTCTTGGATAATGGGCACCAGCTGGGGAACCGCTTCTTCCAAATAATCCAGGGGCCATTTTTCCAGAGCTTCCGCCAAGATGGTGTGGTTGGTATAGGCGCAGGTCTTGGTCACAGTGGCGATAGCATCGTCCATGGACACTCCCTTGGCTGTGAGCAGACGAATCAATTCCGGAATAACCATGGAGGGATGGGTATCGTTGATCTGGATCACCGCGTATTTGTGCATCTGAGCCAGAGGCCGGCCCTTTTCCTCCAATTCCTTCAAGATAAGCTGGGCCGCGGAGCTAACCATGAAATACTGCTGGTACACCCGCAAAAGCCGTCCTGCCCGGTCGCTGTCATCGGGATAGAGGAACAGCGTCAAATTGTGGGCAATGTCTGTTTTATCAAAATCGATCCCCTTCTTCACCAGACCTTCGTCTACCGATTCCAGGTCGAACAGGTGCAGCCGGTTGACCCCGTTTTCATAACCGGAAACATACAGGTCATACAGCACAGAGGTGACGTCCCCTTGGGGGAAGGGCACCGTAAAGGTAGCACCGGTCTTTTTCAGCCAGCTTTTGGGAGAAAGCCACTGGTCAGGACGTTCCTGCTGCTTGTGGTCCTGGAAATACTGGTGGAACAGACCGAAATGATACAGCAGCCCAACACCGTCCCCGGGCAAACCCAAAGTGGCCGCGGAATCCAAGTAACAGGCTGCCAACCGTCCCAGGCCGCCGTTACCCAGGGAAGGCTCCGTTTCCTGCTCTTCCACCTTGGCAATATCTTTTCCCGCTTCCGCCAAGGCTTCCTTTACCTGGTCGTAAATTCCCAGATTGATCAAGTTGTTGGACAGCAACTTGCCCACCAGAAACTCCGCGGAAATATAATAGAGTTTTTTCTCCCCCTGGATCTTCGGCGCCGCTTCCAGCTTCTCCTGGGTCAATTCCAAAAGCGCCAGATAAATTTCTTTGTAGTCCGCCGCTATTAGGCCCTTGCTGAAACGCAGGCCCACTTTCTGTTCCAGTTCGTCACGCATGCGCATGGTCAGTTCCTCCTATTTCCCTGGCCCGGCCGTAAATCGTAGTGAGCCGAGCCATTTTCTTTGCCAGTTTCTTGGTGGCGCCGTCTTTGGGGCACCGCCACCGCCAGTTCAGTCCTCCCACGGTGGAAGGCGTATTGATCCGGGCTTCGCTGCCCAGATTCAAATAATCCTGGAAAGGCACAACGGCCAGATCCGCCACGCTGGAAAGCGCCGCCCGGATGAACGCCCAGTTTCCGTCCTTGGGGTCCTCCAAGCCCAGATAATCCAACGCCAGCTGCACGTCTTCCGGCGAAGCAGATTCAAACCATCCCCGGGTGGTATCGTTATCGTGGGTCCCGGTGTACACCACGCAATGGTTGGGCAGGTTGTGCGGCAGATAGGTGCTTTCCTCGCTGGCACTGAACGCAAATTGCAGCACTTTCATGCCCGGGTAACCACTGCTCTTTAAAAGCCTATGCACCGCCGGAGTAAGCATACCCAAATCTTCCGCGATTATGGCAGCGTCTTCCACGGTCTGGTTGATTTTCCGGATAAAATCCATGCCGGGACCTTTCCGCCATCTGCCGTTTTTGGCCGTCTCATCCCCATAGGGAATGGCGTAATAGCTTTCCAAACCGCGGAAATGGTCGATACGCAACACATCGTACATGGACAAGTTGGCCTTGATCCGCTCCATCCACCAGGCGTAACCGTCTTTTGCCATCACGTCCCAACGGTACAGCGGATTGCCCCACAACTGCCCATCCGCGGAAAAGGCATCCGGCGGGCATCCGGCTACCTCGGTGGGCACATTGTTTTCGTCCAGCTGGAACAGTTCCGGATGGGCCCACACATCCGCGCTGTCCATGGCCACATAGATGGGCGCGTCTCCTATGATTTTCACGCCTTTTTCATTGGCGTATTTTTTCAGCGCTTCCCACTGGCGGAAAAACAAATACTGGGTGAACACGTGATAATCCACGTCTTTCTGGCAGCGGCTCTTCCAGTTTTTCAAAACTTCCGGGTCTCGCAGGCGCAGACCTTTTTCCCACTCTGTCCAGGGTTGGCCGTCCATCTGGGATTTAATGGCCATATACAGGGCGTAGTCCTCCACCCAAGCTTTATTCCGCTTGCGGAAACGCTCCAAGGACTTGGTATCTGTGAAATTGTCAAAAGCTTTGCGGAGAACCCGTTCCCGTCCTGCGCGGACCACATCGTAATCCACATAGGAGGGGTCCTCCCCCCAGGGAGTGCGTTTGCACCGGCCCTTTTTCAAAAGGCCCTCTTTACAAAGCTCCTGCAAATCGATAAACAGAGGATTTCCCGCATAGGCAGAATAGCTTTGATAGGGACTGTCCCCAAAACTGGTGGGCCCCAAGGGAAGCACCTGCCAATACCGCTGCTTCGCCCTGGCCAAGAAATCCACCCAATCTCTGGCAGCCTGGCCAAAGGTTCCCACTCCATATTTGGATGGCAAGCTGCTTACGGGCAACAAAACCCCTGCCGCCCGCGTCATCCAGCTTTTCCGTGCCATAATAACGCTCCTTTCTGGAAAATGGACGGGCCTCCCCCGTCCCACTGTGTGATTCTGGGGTCTAGTATAGCACCATTATAGGGGAAGCCGCAAGTTAAATTTGGACGATTCAGCCAAAAATGTGAAATTGCATAGATGTTAATTTATAAATTTAGCATTTATTTCCCTGGAAATTTCCCCATAAGCTTTCCCAAAATCAGTTTTTCTGCTATACTGGAAAAAAGAAATCGCTTTTGCTAGAAAAGAGGATGTTTGTGCCCACGAAACTCCAGGTATTGGAACACTATTTCGGCTATCCCGCTTTCCGCCCAGGGCAGGAAGAGCTGATCGATGCCCTGCTGGCCGGCCGGGACGCGGTGGGGATCATGCCCACGGGAGCAGGGAAATCCCTTTGCTACCAGGTGCCTGCTTTGCTGATGAAGGGGATCACCTTGGTGGTATCCCCCCTCATTTCCCTGATGAAAGACCAGGTAACTGCCTTGGTGCAAAACGGAGTACGGGGCGCGTATCTCAACAGCTCGTTGAGTTGGAATCAATACCAAGCAGCTCTGCGCAACGCTCGCGCCGGGGTGTATAAAATCATTTATGTGGCGCCGGAACGCCTGTTGACCCCCGAATTTCTGGAGTTTGCTAAAAACGCTCCCATCTCCATGGTCACCATCGACGAAGCCCATTGTGTCTCCCAATGGGGGCAGGATTTCCGCCCCAGCTACCTGACCATTCCGGAATTTGTGGAAGCTCTTCCCCACCGTCCGGTGGTTTCCGCCTTTACTGCCACTGCCACTCCCAGGGTTCGGAAGGACATCTTATCCCTTCTGGCACTGCAAGACCCCTTGGTCACAGTCACCAGCTTCGACAGGCCCAATCTGTATTTTGAAGTGCGCAGGCCCAAAGACAAGCTTCAAGAGACCCTAAAGCTATTGCGGGAGCGCCGGGAAAAAAGCGGCATTATCTACTGCGCCACTCGGAAGGCGGTGGAGGATGTCTGCCAAACCCTACAGGAACAGGGATATGCCGCCACCCGATACCACGCCGGGCTTACCGATCAAGAGCGGCAGAAAAATCAGGAGGATTTCCTCTACGACCGGGCCACAGTAATGGTAGCAACCAACGCATTTGGCATGGGGATCGACAAGTCCAATGTTGCATTTGTGATCCACTATAACATGCCCAAAGATTTGGAAAGCTACTACCAGGAAGCCGGCAGAGCAGGACGGGACGGCCAGCCCGCAGAATGTTTTTTACTTTACAGCGGCCAGGACGTGGGCCTGAACCGGTTCCTCTTCACCCGCAGTGAGGAAAACCAAGACTTAGACGAAAAAGCACTGGAGCAGCTCACCCGGCAAAACGAGCAGCGGTTGCGGGCCATGACAAATTACTGTCACACCACTGCCTGTCTTCGGGAATACATTCTCCACTATTTCGGGGAACACGCCCCTACCCAATGCGGGAACTGCCAAAACTGCACCGGGCATTTTCAACAGCTGGACATCACCGTCCCGGCGCGGGAAATTCTTTCCTGCGTCCGGTATCTGCGGCAGCGGTATGGGATAAAAATGGTTCTGGACGTAGTGCGGGGAAGCAAAAATGAGAAAATCCTGCGCCAGGGCTTCGACAAACTGCCCATCCACGGAAAGCTGTCCGGTTACAAAGAGGAGGATCTGCGGGAAATGATAAACGCGCTGCTCCTACAAGGATTTTTATCCCAATCCACCGGGGAATATCCCATTTTATCCCTGGGGCCCCGAGCGGATGACCTACTTTGTGGGCAAGAGTCCGTTTATCTCCAGGTTCGCACAGAGGATCGGTCCCCCACTGCAAAGCCATTTCCGCGAGATCTGCCCAAAAGCGACCCGATTCTTTTTTCCCGGCTGCGGGAACTGCGTGGGAAACTTTCCCGCACCCAAAACGTTCCCATGTACGTCATCTTTTCCAACGCCACCTTAGAGGCCATGGCCGCTTATCAGCCCACCACCCCGGAAGAATTTTTGAAGATCCCGGGCGTGGGACAAGCCAAACTGCAAAAATACGGAAAGGCTTTTTTGGAGGAGATTAAGCGCTGGAATCAAGAACAACATTCCGTATAAAAACAAAAGGAGGGAGTGAAACCACTCCCTCCCATTTATTTTCTGACAAAATCTCTTTACTTGACTTCCACAGCCCAGCCAAAGGGATCTTCCACTTTACCGGTCTGGATGCCAGTGACGGTATCGTAAAGCTTCTGACTCACAGGGCCAATGCCGCCGCCGGAGATTTCCATCACATTGTCCTCATAACGCAGAGCTCCCACAGGGGAAATAACAGCTGCGGTACCGCTGCCCCAGCACTCTTCCAGGGCGCCGCTCTTGGCTGCTTCCACCAGCTCGTCCACGGAAATCCGGCGCTCTTCCACTTCCATGCCCCAATGCTTGCACAGGTCGATGCAGGATGCACGGGTCACGCCGGGCAGGATGCTGCCGTTGAGCTTGGGGGTGACCACTTTGCCGTTGATCTTGAAGAAGATGTTCATAGCGCCAACTTCTTCAATGTACTTCCGCTCTACGCCATCCAGCCAAAGCACCTGGGAATAGCCCTCGTCATGGGCCTTTACCTGGGCTGCCAAGCTGGCCACATAGTTGCCGCCGGTCTTTGCTTCGCCAATACCGCCGCGAACAGCACGGACATAATCGTCCTCGATCCAGATCTTCACCGGGTCAAGGCCGCTTTCATAGTAAGCGCCGGAAGGAGACAGGATAATAATGAACAGATATGTATCAGAAGGCCGTACGCCCAGGAAGGGGTCGGTGGCAATGACGAAGGGACGGATATACAGGGAAGTTCCAGGCTGTGTGGGAATCCAATCCTTCTCCACACTGACCAGGGTTTTCAACGCGTTCAGAAAGTCGTCTTCCGGAATCTCCGGGATGCACAGACGGCGGTTGGAGTTGTTGGCACGCTCAATGTTCTTGTTGGGACGGAACAAAAGCACACGACCGTCCTCGGTCTTGTACGCCTTCAAGCCCTCAAACATTTCCTGGCCATAATGGAACACCATGGCGGAAGGCTCCAGAGAAATGGGATGATAGGGAACGATCTTCGGATCGTGCCAGCCCTGTTCCCGGTTGTAAGGCATGACGTACATATGATCGGTAAAGATCTTGCCGAAGCCCAGCTTGGACTGGTCAGCCGGCTTCTGCTTGGGAGTTTTTGTCAATTCAATCTTGATTTCCTGCATAACAATTACACCTTTCCTTTCCAAAGCCGCCGAGGGGCTTTGGCCTTCTGGGCGGTCTCTTTTAAGAAATTATAGCACAATCGAGAGATTTTGCAAGAAGCAACCCTATCTCCTTGCAAAAAAGGGATTTCCCCCAATTATTTTCCACTTTTCCGCTTTGCATGGGCAAACTGTCTAAAGCACCACAAAAAATTGGCTTTTCCGCTCTGAAATCGGCTGATTTCTTACCGGCTGCAAGCGTCCACAAACGCCTGGAAGATCTTCCGGCTGTTTTCGTCGCTCAACCGGGAAAATTCCGGGTGCCACTGCACTGCCAAAGCAAACTTGTGGTCGGGTAAGTACAGGGATTCCACCAAGCCGTCCGGGGCTTTTGCAGCCACCTTCAAACCTTTTCCCAAATTCTTGATCCCCTGGTGATGGTAGCTGTTCACGTTCATCTCCGTGACGCCCACCGCTTGGAACAAGGGCGTGCCAGGCTCAATGGTCACTGTATGGGCCACCTTGTCATAGGGGGCTGTTTCGTGGTGCTGCACATCGCTGGGGCACTCTGTGGGGATATCCTGGTACAAATCGCCCCCAAGCATTACGTTAAACAGCTGAACGCCTCGGCAGATGCCCAGCATAGGTTTCCCGGTAGCCAAGGCCATGGGGAAAAATTCCTTTTCCATATTGTCCCGCTCCGGGCAGATGACACCGCACTGCTCAGAGGGAGCCTGTCCATACAGGGACGGGTTTACATCATGGCCGCCGGGGAACAAGAATCCGTCAAACGTATCCGCAAAACGATGCAGGGATTCCAAGTCCTGGGTCAAAGGCAAAATCACAGGAGCGGCCCCGGCATCCTCCAAACCTTGGGCATAACCCGGCAGCATCCAATAGCTTTCTTTTGTCTCGTCATACAAGGAGACTATGGCAATCATCGGTTTCATAAAAGCACTCCTCTTCGGGATGAATTTCAGCATAGTACCCGCCTAGCATACCACATGAAGAACCACTTTTGCAATATTTCCCGGGAAAAGTTGCAAAATTCCTCGTTGCAAGAACCTGCCTATTCCATTATAATAGATAAAAATACCTATCAAAGGATGTGCGAACTTATGGCTTTAATCCAATGTAACTTTTTCTCCAAATCCTTGATGCGCACTGTACCCATTCAGGTGATCCTTCCCACAGATAAATTCGGTCCGGATTCTCCCGCTCCCAAAGGCCCGTTCAAGACCCTCTACCTGCTTCACGGCATTTTCGGCAACGACACGGACTGGGTTTGCGGCACCCGGGTACAAAGTTGGGCACAGGACCGGAACCTGGCAGTGGTCATGCCTTCCGGTGACAACAGCTTTTACGTGGACATGCCCAAGATCAGCGCTTACTACGGCACCTACATTGGCAAAGAACTGGTGGACTTCACCCGCCGCTCCTTCCCCCTGTCTCAAAAGCGGGAGGACACATTCATTGGCGGACTTTCCATGGGCGGTTACGGCGCCATTGTGAACGGACTGCAAAATCCGGAAACCTTCGGCGCTGTGTGTGCTCTTTCCTCTGCCCTGATTTTGGATTCCGCGGTGGAAAACAAAGAATACACGGAAAACCTGATGACCAACCGGGGATATTATGAAACCGTATTCGGAGATTTCTCCCAGCTGAGAGGCAGCGACAAAGATTATGACGCTTTGGCGGAAAAGGTTGCCCCCTTGGCAGAAAAACCCAAATTTTACATGGCTTGCGGCACAGAGGATGGTTTGATCGGCGTCAACCGCGCTTTCCGGGACCATCTGACCAAATTGGGATTCGACGTAACATACGAGGAAGGCCCTGGCGTACACGACTGGTACTTCTGGGACGAGTACATCCTTAAAGCTATGGAGTGGCTGCCTCTTGGACCGGCGGAACAGGGCGTCAGCTCCGGCCATGTACAGGCGTGATCCTCACCTTTACAGATTTACACAGTATTTTGGGGAAGCCTTTTGCAATGGGCTTTTCCCTGAGCGGAAAATTGAGTTTTCTCCGCAAAAAAGGCGTTTCGCACCAAACAGCGAAACGCCTTTTTCTTATGGCTCAGCGGGTTTCGATCCGCTTGATCCATTTTTTGCTGGAAAGCCGGAACACACACCACACCGCTTTGATGATCTGGTCAATTTTCAAAAACGTATAGATCCAGAATGCGGGCAAGTGCCACACCAATCCTGCCAAGGCGCCCAAGGGTACGGACGCAGCCCACAAAAACAGGATATCGGCAATCATCAGGAACTTGGTGTCACCGCCGCCCCGAAGCACGCCCTTAGTAAGGATGGAATTCATGGACTGGAATATGACGATAAAGCCCACGGCCAACATCAACTGCTCGGCAATGCCCTTTGTCTCTTCCGTGATGTCATAGAAGGAGATCACCGGCGCACTGATGGCCATGATCAACACACCTGCCAACACACCGATCACAGCTCCCAATCCCAGGAAGGTGAATCCCTGCCGCTGGGCACGTTCGTAATCCCCTTGGCCCAAAGTATGGCCGGTAATGATGGAACTGGCATTGCAAATGCCCTGGATAAACACAGTGCTCAACTGCTGGGTCACAGTGGTGATGGCATTGGCGGAAACAAAGGTGGCGCCAATACGTCCCATCACCATGGCCACTGCGTTGTTTCCCAGACCCAACAGCGTATCGCTGACAAGCACCGGAATACTGATCCGCAGATAGTCCCCCACCAAATCCCGGCACTTCATGGTCAGGTGCTTTAAACGGTAGGAAATCTTTTTATCCACAAACAGGAAATACCCGCAAATAAAGCAAAATTCAAACACGCGAGCGATGACGGTACCCAACGCAGCGCCGGCCACCTCCATGCGGGGCGCTCCAAACGCGCCGAAAATGAAAAGGTAGTTGAAAAACACATTGACAAAAAACGCCAGGATGGAACAAATCAGCGGCAACTGCACCTGTCCCACGCTGCGAAGCACAATGGTACAAGTCAGGGAAAATCCCAACAACCAGTAGCACGGGACGGACCAACGGAAATAGCTTGCTCCCGCTTGAATGATGGCTGGGTCACTGGTATAGATCCGCATCAACCCTTCCGGCGCCAATATGGTGGCCACTGTAAACGCCAAACCAAACACAAAACACAGCCGCAGCATGATGGTGATGGCTTTCCGCAACGAATGTTTGTCTTGCATGCCCCAAAACCGGGATGTCAAAACCGACGCCCCCATACCGATGCCCATACAGCATATTTGAAAAATACTGATAAACTGGTTGGCCAGGGAGGACGCCGACAAGGCGGTTTCTCCCAGTTTGCCCAGCATGATGGTATCGGTCATGTTCACTCCGATGGTGATAAGACTCTGCATGGAAATGGGCAGGGCAATCGCCACCACATGCTTATAAAACGCTTTATCCCCCAAATACGGCCTTACTCTCTCTAATACTCCCACTCTCTGTCCGCCTTTCCAAATGTTTCAAATGCAACCTTTATTCTACAGGATTTTTGTACAAAACACAAGTGTAAATTTGTCACTTTTTTAGGGAAGTCTCTTGTTGCTCCTTGGAAAGTATGGTATGATAAAAATTCAACAGAACCGACAAGGCCATCACCAACTGGAAAGGAAACACTGCCATGATTTTATCCGGAAAAGAAATTGCTGAGCACATGGGAAAAGACATTGTGATCCAGCCCTTCGATCCAAAACGTTTGAACCCAAACAGCTACAACCTTTCCCTGCACAACGAACTGCTTGTTTATGAAAATAAACAGCTGGATATGAAAATCCCCAATCCTGTGAAAAAACTCACCATTCCGGAAGAGGGTTTGGTATTGGAACCGGACCGGCTCTATCTGGGACGGACAAACGAATTTACAAAAACAGACCGGTTTGTGCCCATGTTGGAGGGACGCTCCTCCATTGGCCGGCTGGGGCTTTTCATCCATGTTACCGCCGGGTTTGGTGACGTGGGATTCGCCGGATACTGGACATTGGAAATCTTTTGCGTTCAGCCCATCCGCATTTATCCCAACGTGGAGATCTGCCAAATCTATTACCATGACATCCGGGGCGAATACGATCTGTATCAAAGCGGAAAATATCAGAACAACACCGGTATTCAACCCAGCCTGCTCTACAAGGATTTTGAGAAATGAGCGGCCAGCTTTTTCACGAAACGATCGCCAACTGGCAGGATTGGGGAAACGTGTTTCAGTCTCTTTCCGCTTTCACCCCCTTGTCTCAGGAAATTTGCCGCCGGGAACACCTTCCCTGGCATCCGCTCTCCCCTCTCACCCCGGGCACCAATGGGGTTTTCCGCTGCGGAGAGTTTGTGCTGAAAATTTTCTTCCCCAAAGAATCCGGCCTGGACCCAACGCCCGATTTTCTTACGGAAACCGCTGTTTGCCGCCAAATGGCAGCCTGGGGGATTCCCACTCCGGCTCTCATCGGAGAAGGCATGATCGCCGACAAGTATGACTTTTTCTATCTGGTCACTGGCTTTTCCCAGGGGATTGAAGCGGGCACCTGGCTTTCCAAGGCGTCTGCCGCTGAAAAGGAGGCCTTTGTAACCCGGCTGGAAGAATTGTTGGAAAAGATCCACCAACCCATTCAGGGGTTGCTTCCTGAACAGGATCTAAAATCCGCTGCTCGGAACAATCCCAGGTTACAAAAACTTCCTCCCCATCTGGCCCAGGAAATACGGGAGCGAGTGGACAAACTCCCGCTTACCCACTGCGTTCTCACGCATGGGGACTTGACCGGAGAAAATTTGCTTGTCCAAGAGGACGGCAGCCTGACCATCATCGACTGGGCTGACGCTCATTTGGCTCCTTCCTGGTATGAATTGGGCCCTATCGCGTTTGAACTTTTTCAAGGGGATGGGCATCTTTGGAAACTTTTTGCCGGGAAAAATCAGGAGGCTTTTTTGGAGGGCCTTTTGGACTGCGTTTGCGTCCACGACTTCGGAGCAGATTTCCTCATTCAGTTGGCACAACGGGAAAATCTGCCCCCCTTCCAGAATTTACAGGAAGTCCGGAAACTAGCGGAACAAAAACTCGGTTGACGATACACAAAACGGCCTGTTCACACGTAGTGAACAGGCCGTTTCAATTACCCCATTTTATCTTTTGGCCCCAAGCTCCGGAGGGGCTTGCCCCCACCGCAGGTGGTCCGAGCATTCAAAACCTTTGGCGAGCTTTAGCCGCGGGCGGAAAACTGTTCTCTTTGCCC
>ENA-UOJL01002418-UOJL01002418.1-human-gut-metagenome-genome-assembly--contig:-P47-NODE-2418-length-15414-cov-4.007878_pt1 | contig 15414 bp, 13 predicted proteins | sample MGYA00242347_ERZ723894 | MGnify/ENA metagenome assembly ERZ723894
GCCGTAGTGCTGGAACATGTAGTAGAAGTCGTAGCTCTGCATGATCATGTAGTTAAATTCCAGGAAGGACAACCCTTTTTCCATGCGCTGCTTATAGCACTCAGCCCGAAGCATATTATTGACGCTGAAGCATGCGCCTACTTCTCGAAGCAATTCCACATAGTTCAGGTTCAAAAGCCAGTCCGCGTTGTTCAGCATCAGGGCCTTGCCTTCGCCTTCGCCAAACTCAATGAACCGCTCCATCTGTCGCTTAAAGCAGGCAGCATTGTGGTCAATGTCCTCCTTGGTGAGCATTTTCCGCATATCGGTCCGGCCGGAGGGGTCGCCGATCATGGTGGTGCCACCGCCGATCAACGCGATGGGTTTGTTTCCTGCCATTTGCAGACGCTTCATCAATGTAAGGGCCATAAAATGGCCAGCAGTCAAGCTGTCAGCTGTGCAGTCAAAACCAATGTAAAAAACAGCCTTTCCGTTGTTGACCACTTCTCGGATCTCTTCTTCATTGGTGACCTGGGCAATCAATCCCCGGGCCTGCAGTTCTTCGTACACTCCCATGTGTATCAGTCCTTTCCAAAAATCAATTTTGAAAATGCCCAAGGGTGTACGCAAAAAGAAACGCCCCCTGCATTTTCACGCAGAGGGCGATAAAATACTTTACCGCGGTACCACCTCAGTTTATCACGGCCTCACGGTCCGTGACCTTAGGGGCACTTTCATGCCCTGACAGAGTAACGCCTGTCACACGGCTGTCCCTACTGAGAAACTGTTCAGGAGAGCGGCTCTGGACTGTATGTTCGGTCACCGTCACGCTTCCGCTTTCACCAACCGCGGATTCTCTTTGCCGTGAATTCCGGCGCCTACTTTGTTCCGTCATCGCCATTATGTGAAATTATACGGCGCAAAACGGGAAATGTCAAGCCTTTCGCAGCATTTCTTCCGCCATTTCCAGTTGTAGCTGTGTGATGGAATCCCCACCGATGATTCTTGCTACTTCCCGTTTCCTGCCCTCAAAATCCAGTTCCTTAACTTGGGTAAAGGTGCGGTCGCCTTCCACATGTTTGGAAATCAGGAAGTGATGATCTGCCAAGGCGGCAATTTGAGCCAAGTGAGTGATACACAGCACCTGGCGGTCCCGGGAAACCTGTTTAAGCTTCTGCCCCACTTTATTGGCTGCGGCGCCGCTGATGCCGGTGTCCACCTCGTCAAAAATCAGGGTGTCCACTTTGTCCTTGCCGGAAAGCACCGTTTTGATTGCCAACATGATACGGGAAAGCTCACCACCTGAAGCGATTTTAGACATGGGCTTGGGAGGTTCCCCTTTATTTGCAGAAACCAGGAATTGAATCCGGTCACAACCCATAGCGTACAAAGGCACCCGCTGAATTTCCGTTTCAAACTCGATGCCGGGCATATTGAGAAAAGCCAGTTCTTCCTTTACCTGGCGGATAAATTGCCCGGACACAGTCTTGCGCTTTTCAGAGAGTTGCTTTGCCAAAGAGATAGCCTTTTTCTTTTCCTCTTCATAGCGCGTTTCCAGCCGCTCCCGTTCCTCGTCGGAAAATTCGATCTGGTGCAGCCTTGTGCGGCAATCTTCCAGGAAAGCCAGAATCTTTTCCTCGCTTCCCCCATATTTTAATCCCAGCTTGTAAAGCAGATCCAACCGTTCTTCAATGGATTCCAATAGTTCCGGATTGAAATCCACCGCGGTATTCCGCAAAATGGCATCTACATCCTCCAGCAGATAGCCTGCTTCTCGCAGCTTTTGAGAAGCATCTTCCAGTTCGGGCAAATATGCGGAAACCCGTTCCGCTTCCGAAGAAGCCTGGGAAACACCGGAGAGAAGCCCTTCGTTTTCCTCGTCGCCGGAAAGCAATCCACGGAGAAGCTCCAATGCCTCAGCGATTTTCTCGCTATTGCGGATGATTTCCCGCTGGGATTCCAATTCCTCCCGCTCCCCTTCCCGTACATTGGCGGCCTCGATTTCGTCGATTTGATAGTGGAGCAAGTCGGAAAGACGAGCTTTTTCCCCTTCGTCTGTTTGCAGCGCTTCCAGTTGGCGTTGTGTTTCCCGCAATTCGTGATAGGCTGTTTGATATTCGGATAAAAGCCCCTCTAACCCGCCGAAGCTGTCCAAGTAGGTCATGTGGACCTCTGGAGACAGCAGTTCATAGCTTTCATGCTGCCCATGAATGGTGACCAGCCTTGGCCCCAGTTGCTTGAGCATGGATACCGTGACGGGTGCGCCATTGATCTTGCAGGTAGAACGTCCTTCCAAGCGGATGTCCCGTTGGATCAACACCGAACCGTCCTCTTCTTTGGGGATGGAAAGTTGGTCCAGCAAGGCAAGAGTTTCCTCATCTAACCCGGTGAATAGCGCAGATACGGAAGCGCTGGAAGCACCGGTGCGCACCAGTTCTTTGGAGGTCCGTTCTCCCAGCACCGCGTGAATGGCGTCGATGATGATGGATTTGCCAGCGCCTGTTTCACCGGTCAGGATGGTGAAGCCTTTTTCCAGGTCAATGGAGGCTTTTTCAATCACGGCGATATTTTGAATGAATAATTGTGCAAGCATTTCCTCACCTGTTGATCAGCTTACGGAATTCTTCCTGGGATTCCAAAGCGTCTGCATCGGTTCGGCAGACGATGAAAATGGTGTCCTCGCCAGCCAGGGTCCCAACGAATCCGGGCCAGTGCATGGAATCCATAGAGGCGCAAACTGCCTGGGCCATACCTGTCATACAACGGACCACCAGCATGTTTTGGGCAGCTTCTACTGCCAGCACTGAATCAGCAAAGAGAGAATAAAATTTGGAAGACATATCGCTGATGTTTTCGCTGCCGGTGGAATATCGGTATTTCCCCGTGCGGGAAAGTGTTTTTACCAGACGCAGTTCCTTGATATCCCGGGACACAGTGGCCTGGGTTACGTCAAAGCCGCTTTCCCGCAAGTAACGGAGAAGTTCGTCTTGGGTATCGATGTCGTATTCTTTGATGAGTTCCAGAATTTTCGCGTGCCTTCGAGTTTTCATGGGATGGGGACCAATCCTTTCTGGCGAATACGCCGTTTTTACTCATTACCTATGGAAACAAACACGATCATTGCCGTGTTTCGATGATTTTCTGATTGAGAATATCGTAAAAATCATAGCCGCCCAAACGGATAAATCGGGCGAATCGGTCCGATGGGAAGAACCGCAGGTGGTCGCCTGTAAAGACTTCCAGCGGTTTTTCCCCGTCAACGGATAAATACAGTTTGCCAATATTTTCCGGTATGTTCACTAAGAGCTGGGATTCGACTCCAAAGATAATGCTTCGATTAAACAGGGAATGGGGACAAATTGGAGTGTACACCAGACAGTTCATATTGGGCTCGATCACCGGTCCCCCAGCGGAAAGGGAATACGCTGTAGAGCCTGTGGGAGTGGCTACAATGAAGCCATCAGCCCGATAGCGGTAGGAACGATGTCCCAGTATCATTTGATAATCGATGATCTTTGCAGGTTCGCCGGAAAGGACCGCGTCGTTCAACGCATAAAAGTGTTGGGTGTGCTCTCCGGAAACAAGCTCGACTCCAAGCATTAGCCGCCGTTCTTCCAAGTATTCTCCCCGCACTAAGTTTGCCAGAAGGGAGAGCTCATGACGTTCCACGCCGGCAGTAAATCCCAAGGTCCCGGCATTGACGCCCAGAATAGGTTTATCCATGGAAGCGGCTAATTTGGCGGTGTGTATAATAGTACCATCGCCGCCAATGGCAATAAACAAATCGCAAGAAAGCAGGGTATCTTCCACTCGTTCTTGGTATAGGCCGTGGGCTGAAAACAAATCTGTCTTTAAAACGGTTTCGCAACCGCATTGGGAAAGAATTTTCAGCACCTCATCGGTACATGCCTGAGCGGCCTCTTTTGTAAAATTTGGCACAACGGCTATCTTCATGGGCTTCCCCTCCTTTCCTGTGATTTTCTGTTATCGTGCGGGATGGTCCAAGGCTTGGTGGGAATCCTCCACAACCTGTTCGGCAGAGAGAACCCCGGGGACTTGTACAGGTGCATCTGAACGTTCCAAGAAAATCAAATATTCGATGTTGCCTTCCGGGCCTTTTACGGGAGAAAAGGTCAATCCCAAGACCGAAAAACCATTTTCCAGGGCAAAAGTCCGGATTTTCTCGATGACTTCCTGGTGAACAGCCTTGTCACGCACAACGCCTTTCTTCCCCACTTTTTCCCGCCCTGCTTCAAACTGGGGCTTGATCAGGCACACGGCCTGCCCGCCTTCCGCCAACAAAGGCCGCACAGCGGGAAGAATAATGGTCAGGGAGATAAAAGACACATCCACGGAAAAAAATCCGATTTCCTCGGGAATCTGTTCCCGGGTAAGATAACGGGCATTGGTGCGTTCCAAGTTCACAACCCTGGGATCAGTGCGCAGACTCCAGGCAAGCTGTCCATACCCTACATCCACAGAGTAGACCTTGCTGGCGCCATTTTGCAGCATGCAATCGGTGAATCCCCCGGTAGAGGCTCCAATATCCATGCAAATTTTACCGTCTAAGGTTAAGCCAAATTCTTTCATGGCTTTTTCCAGTTTGAGTCCTCCACGGCTGACATATTGCAGTCCTTTCCCCCGGACTTCCACCTGGGCGTCTTCTGGAAACGTGTCCCCGGGCTTATCGGCTTTTTGGTTGTCAACGTATACTTGGCCAGCCATGATAAGGACTTTCGCTTTTTCCCGGCTTTCGGCCAAGCCCTGTTCCGTCACCAAGATATCAAGTCGTTTTTTCATGGATTTCTCCTTGTTCTTGCTCTAATGTTTCCCGTACCAACCGTTCGATCCCTTCTACATTTAGACCCAGTGTTTCCAAAGAACGGAACATGGGGGCGTGTTTGATAAAGGGGTCCTCAATAGCACGAAGATGAAATTCTCCAGTAAATCCAGCCTCTTCCAAAAGAAACGCAAAATGTTCTCCAATTCCCCCGCGTTTTACTCCTTCTTCCAAGAAAAATACGTGGTGGCAGGAAACGGCTTCTTTCACAGCGCGGGCGTCAATGGGAATGATGCGGTTCAATTTCACAAGCTTAATGGCGTAACCATCTTTTTGCAAGCGCTCCACACATTCCGCAGCGAAAGAAAACACTCTTCCGTAAGTCACAAGGCAGATGGAAGCGTCTTTCTCACCATATACGCTGGTAGCATCGACTGTGCTTTGAAAATAGGCAGGCTTGTACAGTTCTTTTCCACGGGGGTATCGAATGGCACACAAGCCTTTTCCCTCATTCACCAAATACGTCAGCTGAAGCCGAAGTTCCCGGAAATAAGAGGGAGAATACACCGTAATATTGGGGATGGTTTGAAGATAAGCAGTGTCAAATACACCTTGATGGGTTTTGCCATCCTCCCCTACAACGCCTGCCCGGTCGATGGCAAGGATCACTTTGGTGTTTTGCATGGAAACATCGTGAATCAACTCGTCATAAGCCCGCTGTAAGAAGGTGGAATACACTGCAAATACAGGGAGCATCCCCCCTGCTGCCAAACCTCCTGCAAAGGTGACGGCGTGTTCTTCGGAAATGCCCACGTCGAAAAAGCGGTTGCGGAATTTTTCACGGAAATCGCTTAAACCAGTGCCGCTTTGCATAGCAGCGGTAATGGCACAGATCTTTTCATTTTCTCCAGCGAGTGTACACAAAGTCTTTCCAAATTCATCGGAAAAGCTCTGGGATTTTTCTCCCGTGTCTCCGGTAGTCACGTCAAATCCAGAAAGGCCGTGATAAATGGTGGGGTCTTGTTCTGCGTATTGATAGCCTTTTCCTTTGTAGGTGCGGACGTGGATCAATACAGGTTTATGGATCAACTTGGCGGTTTCCAATGTTTCCGCCAGTTCTTTGATATTGTGGCCGTCAAAGGGACCGTAATAGGCAAAACCAAAATCTTCAAAAATGGTAGAGTTATAAAACAGCCGTTTTATACCGCGTTTCATCCGACGCAGCGCCCCTGCGATCACAGCGCCAACTACAGGCAGTTTTTGCAAAGTGCGCTCCAAGTGGTTCTTGGTTTTGATATACCCCGGTTTCGTGCGGATATAGCTCAGATACCGAGCCATAGAGCCCACATTTTTGGAAATGGACATGGTGTTGTCATTGAGAATGACAATCAAATTGCGGTGCAGGCGTCCTGCATTGTTCAGGCCTTCATAAGCAAGCCCACCGGTAAGGGCGCCGTCCCCAATCACCGCTACCACATAGCCTTCTTTTCCCTGCAAGAAATTGGCCTCGGATACGCCCAGTGCGGAGGAAATAGAAGTGCTGCTGTGACCGCACGTAAACATGTCGTATTTGCTTTCTTCCCGGCAAGGGAACCCAGCTAAGCCGCCTTCTTTGCGGATGGTGGAAAACTCAGCATATCGTCCGGTCAGCAGCTTATAAGGGTAACTCTGATGTCCTACGTCCCACACAATGGTATCCCGTGGCGGGGAAAACGCAAGCCCCAAAGCCACGGTCAATTCCACCACTCCCAGATTAGATGCCAAATGTCCGCCGTTTGAGGAGACCGTGTCGATGATCACATGACGCATTTCCTCACACAGAGCCGTGAGTTCTTCCGCGTCAAATGTTTTGATGTCTTCCGGGGAATGGATTTTTTCTAGCAAACTTGCCATAGAGACAACTCCTGTCCGGTCAGAGCAAATCGTTCTGCAGCTTTGCGGCTGTGACCGTGTTTTTTAGCAGCATAGCGATGGTCATGGGGCCCACACCTCCCGGCACGGGGGTGATGTAAGAAGCCAGCGGTTCTACTGCGGCGAAATCCACATCTCCGCACAGTTTGCCGTTTTCATCACGATTCATTCCCACGTCGATGACCACAGCGCCGGCTTTCACCATATCCCCGGTGACAAAATGACTTTTCCCCACTGCGGAAACAAGGATATCTGCTTGCCGGGTAATTTCCGGAAGGTCCTTTGTACGGCTATGACAAATAGTCACGGTGCCGTTTTGATGGAGTAGAAGCATTGCCATAGGTTTACCTACAATATTGCTTCGTCCAATGACAACACAACGTTTGCCTTCTACAGAAATATCGTACGCTTTCAGCAATTCCATAATTCCCGCAGGAGTGCAAGGCAAAAACTGATAGTCTCCGATCATGATTTTTCCCACGTTGTACGCATGAAAAGCGTCCACATCTTTTTTGGGATCGATCGCTTCCACAACCGCTTCCTCATCCAGTCCCTTTGGCAAAGGAGATTGGACCAAAATGCCATGAATGTCATGTTTATGGTTCAACGTATCCACCAACGCCAGCAGTTCTTCCTGGGAAGTTTCCGCAGGGAGAGCATATTCTTCCGAATAAATGCCGGTTGCCTGGCAAGCTTTCTTTTTGTTATTCACATATATTCTGGAAGCCGGGTCATCTCCCACAATCACCACAGCCAGTCCGGGGCACACTCCCTGTTCTTTCAGGGAAGCTACCTCTTCTCGAACCTCTTCCCGCACTTTAGCGGAAACTGCTTTTCCATCTATGCGCGTTGCCATCTTCATTTTCTCCTTTCTGCGGTTAATCCTTATCTTCTTCCTCCGCTTGCTGGGCAGATTCTTCTGCAGCAGAAGCGTCTTCAGAACTTTTTTCAGAGGCTTCTTCCACGTTCTCCTTTGCGGAAGCCGTTTTCCCTTCTTCGGAAGCAGATTCCGTATCTGTTCCCACAGCTTTTTTGGATTCCTCCCCAAAGATTTCCTGCAGATCTTCTTCCGGCAAATCCCCGAAAATCGTACTGGGGGTATGTTCTTCCTCTTCCACTTGAGGAGCCGGCTCGGTAAGGCCAACTGCCTCCATCACATGGGGATCGCCACAGCCGGTCAAGCTGGTCTTGTGGCGGAATACAATGAGCAGAATGACACCCACGATCACGCAGACGGCTGCAATTACTTGGGATACCCGCAGGTTTACACCGGGGATCATCAAGCTGTCTGTACGCAGACCTTCGATGAAGAACCGGCAAAATCCATACCACACGATGTACAGCAGGAATGTTTGTCCGTCGTAGCGGCGGAATTTTCTAGTAAAGAAGTGGAGCAGTACAAAGCCTAAAATGCAGAGCAGAGATTCATACAGGAAGCAGGGATGGACGTTTCCGTCCACAACCCGTGCTGTGTTGTCGCTGTACATGCCCCAGGGCAGATTGGTGGCGCTGCCAAAGGCTTCCTGATTGATGAAATTCCCCCACCGGCCTACAGCTTGGCCAATGAGAAAACCAAGGGAAGCAATATCCAAAACGGCGGCCACTTTCAGTTTGCGCAACTTGGCTGTCAAACTGCCAAAAACCACTGCACCGATCAAACCGCCGTAAATGGCCAAACCGCCATCGTGAATCTGGAAAATTTCCAGAGGGTTCTTGAGATATTTGTCTCCCGGATAAAAGACCACGTAGAACAGCCGGGCAAAAATGACGCCGGCGATCAATCCTACGATCACCACGTCAAACAGACGGTTGACATCGATGTTCATCTTTTTGCAGCTGAAACTGGCGTAAATCAAAGCCAGCAGAAAGCCGAGGGCAATAATGATTCCATACCAATAGACGTGGAAATTGCCGATTGAGAAAGCTACTGTATTGACAGAAAATTCCAATCCTAGATTGGGGAACGAAATTTGGTGCGTCATAATGTGAGTCCTCCTTCCGGCACAAACCGGTATTTTGTTTAGATGGGCAAAATGGTGGAGAGCACACTTTGCTCCTCCAGGAAAATATGGTTCAGCTTTTCCAATGCGTCTTTCGGGCAAAGGTTGGCTAAAGCGTCGATATAAGTGAAGAGTTCCCGGTTTTTAAGCTCCATGTTTACCAATCCATGGGCAATGGTTCCGGTGCTGTTCAAGCTTGCCACGATTTCCCCGTACAAAGCGCGTTTTGAACGCTCAAAGGCTTCCGCAGGGATTCCCTCTTGCTTGAAATGCTTGACCTCCTGCAAGATCCTTTGCGCCACGGCTTGCGGATCTTTTGATTCGCCGGAAAACATAACGGTGGCGTAACCGCTGCCTTCAAAATACTCATAGGAGAAACTGTTTTCATTGATAAGCCCCTTATCCAGCAGATCGCGGAATAAAGGCGACGCTTCCGAAGCCAGTGTTTCCAAAAGTACTTCTGTTGCGGCTACATCTTTTTCACTGCGGGGCAGATCTGCTTTCGCCTCTTTAAACCCGAATTGGAACAAGGGTAACGCTACGGAAAGGCGTTCTTCCACCTGCGATTTTACAATGGAGTCGGGTTCTTCCGGGAATACCCGGCGCACCGTGACAGGTTCCGACGGTTTGAGCATTCTATCGCAGATCTCCAACACTTTTTCGGGTTGGAAATTGCCCGCCACAGCCAACACCATATTTCCCAGGTTATAAAACGTATTGTAGCAGCGATACAGCAGTTCTGGGGTGATCTTGGCGATGCTTTCTACCGTACCGGCAATATCTTCTTGAATGGGATGGGCATGATACATGGCCTTCAGGTAATTGAACATAACTCTCCACTGGGGATCGTCATCGTACATCTTGATTTCCTGCCCAATGATCCCCTGCTCTTTTTGGACAGTCTGCTCTGTAAAGTAGGGAGACTGTACAAAGTCAAGCAGGATCTCCAGAGATTCATACAGTTTGTCCGAACAGGAGAAAAGATAACAGGTGGATTCAAAGGACGTAAATGCGTTGGCGTTGGCGCCAGTTTTCGCAAAGCGGTCAAACGCATCCCCGTCTTCACTTTCAAAAAGCTTGTGTTCCAAATAATGGGCGATCCCTTCCGGCACCTTTTCAGGGGCAGTTTCATCGCTGCGCTGGAAGCAGTTGTCAATGGAACCATACCGCGTGCCGAAAACAGCATAGGTGGTGCTGCATTGCTCTTTGGGATACAGCAGAATGGTGAGCCCGGAAGGATGGTTGACTTTTGTATAGTTATCCCCCACTCGCTGGCCTGTAAATATCTCGATGGCCTTCTCAGTCATGGAGTTGTCCCCCTTTCAAGGTATACACCGACGCGGGATACAGCCTTCCAGCGGCTTCCACCACTTGGTCAACAGAATACGACATCAGTTGTTCTACAGCCTGTTCCGGTGAAAGTGGCTTGCCGGCAAAGTACTGGCCCAGATACCAGCTTTCGACTTGATAAAGGGAATCCCCCACAGAGCGCAGGGAATTTTTCAACGCCAGTTTAGCGGAAAGAAGTTCTTCTTCGGTCAGTTCGCCCCGCTGCAACGCTTTGAGCTGTTCCTGCACTGCTTCTTCGGTTCGTTCCAGATTTTCCGTTTCCACGCCGCTTTCAATGTACATGGCGCGGCTGTTCAAATGGATTCCTGCGGAACAATAGTAACAAAGGCTCATTTTTTCCCGGACATTTTGGAAAAGCTTGGAACTGGGAACACCTCCAAGGACCATGGTGGTCAGCCAGAACAACATTTTTTCTTCCGGCCCATAGTCAGCTCGATATGCCATGGAAAGTTTGGACTGAGACAAAGGCTGTTCTTCTGTGATACGGCGAATTTCCTGAGGCTTTTCAAAGGGAATGATCTCCGTAACAAGGGCTTTTCCAAAACCGGAAAAATGGCTGCGAAACACAGCTTCATCCGGAATACAGTCGCCTAAAACAAAGATTTCAAACTTGGCGTTTTGGAGAAGCTCATCCCAGGCCAGGGATACCTCACGCCGGTCCAGCGCTTCCAAATCCTCTCTGGACCCATAGCAATTCAAACCGGCATTGCGGCCTTCAAACAGCAATTCTTCGCTGCGGCGATGAGCATAGATCACTTTATCGTTGAATTCAGAGTCCATCATTTCCAAAAGCTGCCGCTGCTTTTGTTGGAATCCTTCTTGGGAGAACAAGCCGTCCTCTTCTTTTAACGGCTGGAACAGAACTTCAAACAAAAGGCTGGTCAGCTGGGCGGCCATATCCTCACCCCCAAACGCGTAACGGTTGGAAATACCGTTTACGGACAAGGATAAAACTTGGTACTCCCCTATTTTTTGCACACTGCTGTTCAAGGAAGCTCCATAGAGCTGAGCCAAACGGCAGTTGAATGAGGTGAAATCAGGGTATTTTCGTGTAGCTCGGGTCACCAATGGAGGCAAAATCGCATTGCGGGCGGCCGTTGCCTTTGTAAGCGGAACCAGCATGTTCACCGAGATCTTAAGAGTCTTAAAACGAGGGTCTGTAAAGGTGTGGAGCATTACAGCGTCATTGAGGCGCTGTGTTTTCAGTTGACTCATGATTTTTTGTAACCTTCCAAGAATAATTTGCAAAAGAAATACAACAAAACTAGACAGAAGTGCATAAATATGCTTCTATCAGCTTCTTAGTATACCACATTATCCCAAGTTTTGAAAGGGTCCGAAAAAATTTCACAAATAGAAAGAAAAAGCACGCCGCTTGTAGCAGCGGCGCGCAGAAAATAGGTTCAAATTGTGCCGAAAATCCGGTCTCCAGCATCTCCCAAGCCAGGGAGAATATATCCATTCTCGTTCAAGCACTGATCCACAGCAGCGCAATAAATCTGCACATCGGGATGGGCTTTGGTCAACGCTTCCAACCCTTCCGGGGCAGCGATCACGCACAGGAATTTGATGCTCTTGGGATGGCTGCGTTTTACAATGGTAATAGCGTCTATTGCGGAGCCACCTGTTGCCAGCATGGGATCAAGAACGATTACGTCACGTTCCTCAATATCCTGGGGAAGTTTGTTATAATATTCCACCGGCTGTAAGGTATCATGATCCCGGTAAAGTCCGATATGCCCTACTTTGGCGGAAGGAACCAGCTTGAGCATACCGTCCACCATACCCAAACCTGCCCGTAAAATGGGCACAAAGGCCAGCTTGCGGCCAGCAATCACTTTCGTGGTGGTTTTCTGCATGGGTGTGACAGTCTCCACTTCCATCAGAGGAAGGTCTCTGGTGGCTTCATAGCACATCAGTGTGGCAATCTCACTGACAAGTTCCCGGAAATTCTTTGTGCCTGTGGACACATCCCGCAAAAAGGTCAGCTTATGTTGGATCAAAGGATGGTCCATAACAAATACGTTCTTATATTCTTTCATACTTAAATCTCCTCCCAGAAGGGTTTGTGAAATATTTTTTAAAGTTGCCCGTTTTCGATTTGAGCGATTTGATCGATCCGACGCTGGTGACGGCCGCCTTCAAAGTCCGTATGCAGGAAGATATCCACCAGTTTCAAAGCAGTGTCCTTATCCACCACTTTACCGCCCATGCAAAGGATGTTGGCGTTATTGTGCCGGCGGGTCATTTCCGCGCACATTTCATTGGTGCACAGAGCTGCACGAATCCCTTTCACCTTGTTGGCAGCAATGGAAATGCCAATGCCAGTGGAACAGATCAATACACCGTAATCCGCTTGGCCGGAAGCCACATAATGAGCCGCCTTTGCAGCAATGGGCGCGTAGTCCACAGAATCCGTGCTGTAGGCGCCAAAATCCTCATAGGGAATGTTGTGTTCCTCCAAATAACCGCGGACGGCTTCTTTCAGTTCAAAGCCGCCATGGTCGCAACCAATAGCCAGTTTCATAACAAAAGCTCCTTTCCAGCTTGTTATTATATGATTTACGCCTTTTTTTCCAGGCGCTTTTTTAGTTCCCGTTCCGCTTGGGGCAATCGGAGATACACCGGGGCCAACGAGGAAGCGCTTACCGTGCTGCCCTGATGGGCGGCCTGTTCCCCTAATAACGTTACGGAAGAGGCCCGCTGGAATCGGATGGATTCCGGTGCAAGCTTTGCACCCCATGCTTCGAAAGTCTTATGGCACAGAGCTGCGCCATCCCCCAACAGAAGAAGTTTTTCCCCATACGTCCGGCATTCTTTTTCCAAATCGGCAATCGCCAAGGCACGATCCTCCGTCAGCCGGCGGAGAACGCCTTTTTCCACCTGGAACAGTGCGTTGTAAACCTGGCTGCAGCGCGCGTCCATAACCGCACAGAGAACAGCCCCTTCCACGGAAATCCCGCCGTAGGCAATGGCTTCCAGTGTGGAGACGCCCACACAGGGAGTATCATTTGGCAAGGCGATTCCCTTGACACAGGCTACACCAATCCGAACACCGGTAAAGGAACCCGGACCGTGGGAAACTGCTAAAACATCTACCTCATTGCAGGAATGGCCGACTGTCTGAAGAAGCCCCTGAACCATGGGGAGCAATGTTTGACTGTGGGTTTGCTTGGTATTTACAAAAAACTCCCCTAAGAGCTTTCCGTTTTCCACTACTGCAGCAGATGCAGCAGATGCAGATGAATCAATGCCCAAAGTCAGCATGGCGTACCTCCTCCTTTCCAGCCGTCGATGGTGATGATACGGTCATTTTCTCCAGTACCCGGGCGGATGTCAACCGAAATAACATTGTCCGGCAAAGCTCCAGCGATATTTTCACTCCACTCGATCACCAAGACGCAATCGGTATCCAGATAGTCGAAAAACCCGGTAGAATATAAGTCGTCCCAGCCTTCCACACGGTACATGTCGAAATGTTCCACTGTCAAGCGGCCAGAATATTCATTGACCAAGGCAAAGGTGGGGCTGGACGCCACGTCTCCAGCGCCCAAACCCATCACTAGACCTCGGGTAAAAGCTGTTTTGCCCGCACCCATCCCTCCGGTGAACGCAATTACTTCCCCGCCTTTTAGATCTTGCGCAAGGCGTTGGGCAAGCGTTCCCGTTTCTTCCGGAGAATGGGTGATAAACTGTTCCGCCATATCAGAACAAACCGTGGATCACGGCATTATCGTCCACGTCGATCTTTTCTGCCGCGGGGACTTTGGGCAGGCCGGGCATGGTCATAATATCGCCAGCATAAGCTACCACGAAACCGGCGCCGTTGGACAGCCGCAGATCTCGGATGGTGATGGTGAAGTCTGTGGGACGTCCCAGCAGCTTGGCGTTATCGGAAAGAGAATACTGGGTCTTGGCAATGCACACCGGCATAGTGTCTCCCCCAAGGGCTTTGATGTCCTTCAAGGATTTCAATGCTGCATTTGTAAAGGTTACATCCTTTGCACCGTAGATCTTTGTTGCAATGGCGTTGATCTTCTCTTCCACAGTTGCATCGATAGGATAAATCGGTGCGAAGTGGTTTTTGCCTTCGTTTTCATCGATCACACGGCAGATGGTTTCGGCCAGTTCAATACCGCCTTCGCCGCCTTTGCCGAACACTTCGGACAGAGCGTAAGGTACGCCCAATTCCTGACAGCAGCGGTCGATAACAGCCAATTCCCCATCGGTATCCGTACCAAAACGGTTGATGGCCACCACCACAGGCACGCCAAACTTGCCCATGTTTTCCACGTGAGCCTTCAGGTTGACAATGCCCTTTTCCAGTGCGGGAACATTTTCCTGAGCAAGATCGGCTTTCGCCACACCACCGTTATATTTCAACGCCCGTACAGTGGCCACCACCACAACGCAAGAAGGCGTCAGGCCAGCCATACGGCACTTGATGTCCATGAATTTCTCCGCGCCCAAGTCGGAGCCGAAGCCTGCTTCCGTGATGCAGTAGTCTGCCAATTTCAGTGCCAACCGGGTAGCGCGCACAGAGTTACAGCCGTGAGCGATGTTTGCAAAGGGACCGCCATGCATAATGGCAGGAGTTCCTTCGATGGTCTGCACCAGATTGGGATTGACAGCGTCCCGCAGCAGAGCAGCCATAGCGCCTTCCGCCTTAATGTCCCGGGCATAAACAGGTTTGCCGTCATAGGTGTAGGCAATGAGGATGCTCCCCAAACGCTGCTTCAAATCCTTCATATCTTTGGCAAGGCAAAGAATGGCCATGACTTCAGAAGCCACCGTGATGATGAACCCATCTTCCCGGGGTACACCATTGATTTTGCCGCCCAGTCCAACAATGATGTTGCGCAGGGCACGGTCATTCATATCCAGGCAGCGCTTGATCAAAATACGCCGGGGATCGATGCCCAGGGAATTTCCCTGCTGCAAGTGGTTATCCAACATGGCGCAGCACAGGTTGTTGGCGGAAGTGATGGCGTGCATATCGCCGGTAAAATGGAGGTTGATGTCTTCCATGGGAAGCACCTGGGCATAACCGCCGCCAGCAGCGCCGCCCTTGATTCCGAACACAGGTCCCAAAGAGGGTTCCCGCAGGGCGATGATGGCGTTTTTGCCGATTTTTGCCATGGCCTGGCCCAGGCCGGCAGTGGTGGTAGTTTTACCCTCACCGGCGGGGGTGGGATTGATAGCCGTCACCAACACCAGTTTGCCGTCGGGCTTATCCGCCAGACGCACAAAAGCCTGTTCGTTGATTTTGGCCTTATATTTGCCATAGAGCTCCAGTTCGTCTTCCTGGATGCCAAGTTCCTTCCCGATTTCTGCGATAGGTCTCAGTGTTGTGCTCTGGGCAATCTCAATATCAGACAGCCTAGTCCCACTCAC
>ENA-UOJL01002420-UOJL01002420.1-human-gut-metagenome-genome-assembly--contig:-P47-NODE-2420-length-15391-cov-41.383998_pt1 | contig 15391 bp, 14 predicted proteins | sample MGYA00242347_ERZ723894 | MGnify/ENA metagenome assembly ERZ723894
ATATTTGTTCTGAAAGAAATATAAAAGCGGCTGTGTCTCATACAGCCGCCCTCGGTGCTTCTTACTACATATACACCCGTGCGGCGCTCCGCGACGGATCATAAGTTCGTAGGAAAACCAACCTGTTGGCAGCAGGCTTGAGATTCCACACAGAGGCAGGTCTCCTGACTTCGTTCATCACGGCGTTGCCCTTCCCGGTTTCCCAGTGGTTTGCAAGACCGCTCCCGTACACAGTGACTGCATCGCTCCGGATTCACACCGGATTCCCTTTTCATCTGCTTTTTGGCAGACACCTCTGTGCTACAACTTTATATTTTCCCAGACAGTGGGATTATATCACATTTTGTCGAATTGTCAATCCATTCTGATGGCGGGCTACCTAAAATCTGATGTGAGATTTTTTATTTTAAGCGTTTTAAGACCTGCGGTTGCTTTAAAACCTTTTTATCCATGATAAAAGCTCCTTGTTCTTCGTTTTGCCCGCTCTATTCTAATACATAAACCCGGCTTCAAATCAAGTTATTTTTCATGATTGGAAAAGCGAAATGCCGCGTGCCCCATGGGCACACGGCATTCCACTTTTCAGGAGAGAAAGTACCCCGTTTGCAAGGGTACGGAACCACAGGGCCTGGCGGAGCCCGGTGGGATCGGAAGCAAAGTTACTCCACGCCAAACAGCAGATCGCCGTAGGTGGGGAACGGCCAGCAGCCCTCGGCCGTGCGCTGCTCGGCCTCGTCACAGGGGGCGCGCAGCGCCGCCATCTTGGGCAGCAGCACGTCGCGGACCATGTTGGCGCTCTCGGTCACATCATCGATCTTATGGAAAGTGGCCAGCGCGGCAGCCAGGTCCTCCACGGCAGCGTCGATGTCCTCTACCAGATCGGACAGGCGCGTGACAAGCGTCGTCTCATAGATGCCGGACACCACCGGCGCGATGGACTTCTTTACGGCGATATCCTGCGCCAGCTTAGAGGAGAACTTCTCCACGGCGGGCAGAATCTGACGGCGGGCCATGTCCACCATCGTTTCTGCCTCGATATTGACGATCTTGCGGTAGTTGTCCAGCGTGATCTCATAACGGGAGCGTATCTCCGCCTCGGACATGACCTTCAGAGACGTGAGCATTTTTACGTTCTTCTCGTGCAGCAGATAGGGCATAGCGTCCGGCGTGGTACGCAGGTTCAGCAGGCCGCGGACCTCGGTAGCCTCCTTGATCCAGGCATCGTCATAGCCGTTGCCGTTGAAAATGATACGTTTGTGCTCCTTGATGGTCTGCCGGATCAGACTATGCAGTGCAGCGTCAAAGTCCTTGGCCTTCTCCAGCTTGTCCGCGTACTGACGCAGAGACTCCGCCACGGCGGCGTTGAGCATGATGTTGCAGCAGGCAATGGAGTTGGCGGAGCCCAGCATACGGAACTCGAACTTATTGCCGGTGAACGCAAAGGGCGACGTCCGGTTCCGGTCGGTAGTATCACGCAGGAACTTGGGCAGCACATGGGCGCCCAGCTTCATCACGGTCTTTTCCGTGCCGCTGTACGGCTCATCCTTCTCGATGGCATCCAGAATGGCCGTCAGCTCATCGCCCAGAAAGATGGATACCACCGCGGGCGGCGCCTCGTTGGCGCCCAGACGGTGATCATTGCCGGCGGTGGCCACAGAGATACGCAGCAGGTCCTGATAGTCATCCACTGCCTGAATAACGGCACACAGGAACAGCAGGAACTGGGCGTTTTCGTGGGGTGTCTCACCGGGAGTCAGCAGGTTCACACCGGTATCCGTGGCCATAGACCAGTTGTTGTGCTTGCCGGAGCCGTTGACGCCGTCAAAGGGCTTTTCATGCAGCAGACAGACCAGCCCGTGGCGGGCAGCCACCTTCTGCATGATCTCCATGGTCAGCTGGTTGTGATCGGTGGCGATATTTGTGGTGGTGTAGATGGGCGCCAGCTCATGCTGGGCCGGGGCCACCTCATTGTGCTCCGTCTTGGCCAGAATACCCAGCTTCCAGAGCTCCTCATTCAAATCGGCCATATACTCCGCCACACGAGGCTTGATAGCGCCGAAGTAATGGTCATCCATCTCCTGACCCTTGGGGGGTCTGGCACCGAACAGCGTGCGGCCGCAGAAGATCAGGTCCTTGCGCTTGCGGTACATGGCGCGGTCCACCAGGAAATACTCCTGCTCGGGGCCGACAGAGGTGCGAACACATTTGACATCCGTGTTGCCAAACAGCTTCAGGACACGCATGGCCTGCTTGTTCAGGGCCTGCATGGAGCGCAGCAGCGGGGTTTTTTTATCCAGCGCCTCACCGCCGTAGGAGCAGAACGCCGTGGGGATACACAGTGCCTTGTCCTTGATAAAAGCGTAAGAGGTAGGATCCCAGGCGGTATAGCCCCGGGCCTCGAAGGTAGCACGCAGGCCGCCGGAGGGGAAGCTGGAGGCATCCGGCTCACCCTGGATCAACTCTTTACCGGAGAACTCCATGATGACGCCGCCATCCGGCGAGGGGGTAATAAAGCTGTCGTGCTTCTCGGCGGTAATGCCGGTCAGCGGCTGGAACCAATGGGTAAAGTGGGTCGCGCCGTGCTCGATGGCCCAATCCTTCATGGCATCCGCCACCACATTCGCTACCTGGTTGTCCAGGCTTCCGCCCTCGTCAATGGTCTTCTTCAGGGAAATATAGACGTCATGGGGAAGGCGTGCTTTCATCTGTCGGTCGTCAAATACCAGTGTGCCAAAAATGTCCGATACGGTTTTCATGTGTTCCACCCCGATCTTTTGTAGATTTGGAAAATAGAAAAAGGCGTCAGGAAGCCCGCAGCTTCAAGACGCCTTTGCCTTTGATGTGCGAAATTATAGGCGGTTGTGACGGATTTGTCAATCAGCTTTTTACACAATTTTTGGCGTTTTATTCATTGACTTTATGCACATCTGATGCTATAATGCCGAACCATGATGAGCAAAGGCGTTCATCCGAGCAGGACATTTGTCCCTGCCGGATGGGCGTTTTTTGCTTTCCGGGGCGGCTTTTCAGCGGATCACTCCGTGGAACGGCTGGAACCTACGGAAGCACATAAAGAAAGGGTGAGAAACTATGAAGCTGGAGGGACAGGTACGTATCCCATCCGGGTGCGCCATTTCGGCGGTCATTTCCCGGGAGGGGCGGCGCATGACCGGTGAGGATATCATCAGGAGCATGGTCCCCATGCATGATCGGTCCAACGGTCTGGGAGGCGGCTTCGCCGCCTACGGCATCTACCCGGAGCACCGGGAGGAATACGCCTTCCACATCTTTTTTGATGATAACACCACCCGGCGGGAGTGCGAAGCTATGCTGAAGGAGGGCTTTGAGCTCGTAGACGCGGAGCTGATCCCCATCCGCATCATCCCGGAGATCACGGACATTCCCCACATCTGGCGGTACTTTGTGCGGCCCCTTAATTCGGTGCTGGCACGCCTGCAGCTGGATGAAAAGGAGTTCGTGGCACGGACCGTGATGGATATCAACACCAAGCTGAAAGGTGCATACGTATTCTCCAGTGGAAAGAACATGGGGACCTTCAAGGCCGTAGGATATCCCGAGGATGTGGGACGCTTCTACCGGCTGGAGGAATATGAGGGATACAGCTGGACGGCCCATGGGCGCTATCCCACCAATACCCCCGGCTGGTGGGGCGGCGCGCACCCCTTTTCCCTGCTGGACTGGTCCATCGTCCACAACGGAGAGATATCCTCCTACGACGCCAATCGGCGCTGTATTGAGATGTATGGCTACAAATGCAATCTGCAGACGGATACGGAGGTCATCACCTACATCGCCGACTATCTGCTGCGGCGTCAGGGGCTGACACTGGAGGAGATGGCATCGGTGATCGCGGCGCCCTTCTGGAGTACCATACGCACCAGAGAGCCGGCCGCGGCACGGCAGCTGACCTATCTGCGGACCATATACCCCAGCCTGCTCATCACCGGACCATTCTCCATCATTCTGGGGTTCAACGGCGGACTGATGGCGCTGAACGACCGACTGAAGCTGCGCTCCATGGTAACGGCGGAAAAGGACGACAAGGTATTTATCGCCAGCGAGGAGGCCGCCATACGGGTCATGGCCCCGGATGCGGAGAACCTGTATGCGCCCATGGGCGGTGAGCCGTTTATCGTGAAAGTGAAAGAAGGTGCCTATTGATGGCTCTTGACTACATCATACCGGAATTTGAAGTGGTACGAAACGACGCACGGTGCACCCGCTGCCGCATCTGCGAATCCCAGTGCGCCAACGGCGTGCACACCTATAACGCGGATGGGAAGGTCATGGTCAGCGACGAGAGCAAGTGTGTCAACTGTCAGCGCTGTGTGTCCTTCTGTCCCACCCACGCCATTAAGATCGTAAAAAGCGACAACTGCCTGCGGGAAAACGCAAACTGGTCCTGCACCACCATCAAGGAGATATACAAGCAGGCGTCCACCGGCGGCGTGCTGCTGAGCTCCATGGGCAACCCCCAGCCCCTGCCGGTGTATTGGGACCGCATCCTCATCAACGCCTCACAGGTGACGAACCCACCCATCGACCCCCTGCGGGAGCCCATGGAGACGCGGGTATTCCTGGGCAAGAAGCCGGAGACCGTCCGGCGGAACGGGGACGGCAGCCTGTGCACCGAGGTACCGCCGCAGTTGGAGCTGTCGGTGCCCATTCTGTTTTCGGCTATGAGCTATGGCTCCATCAGCTACAACGCCCATGCGGCACTGGCCAAGGCTGCCCGGGAGCTGGGCATCTGCTACAACACCGGCGAGGGCGGACTGCACCGGGATTTCTATCCCTACGGCGCCAACACTATCGTACAGGTGGCCTCCGGCCGTTTCGGCGTCGATGAGACATATTTGAACACCGGCGCGGCCATCGAGATCAAAATGGGCCAGGGCGCCAAACCCGGTATCGGCGGACATCTGCCTGGCGCAAAGATCGTGGGCGACGTGTCCAAAACACGGATGATACCGGAGGGCGCGGATGCCATCTCCCCTGCTCCGCACCACGACATTTACTCCATTGAGGACCTACGGCAGCTGGTGTACTCTCTAAAGGAAGCCACGGCGTACAAAAAGCCGATCATCGTCAAGGTGGCGGCGGTACACAACATCGCCGCCATCGCCAGCGGCATCGCCCGCAGCGGTGTGGATATCATCGCCATCGACGGCTTTCGGGGCGGCACCGGCGCGGCGCCCACCCGAATACGGGACAATGTGGGTATTCCCATTGAGCTGGCGCTGGCAGCGGTGGACCAGCGGCTGCGGGACGAGGGCATACGCAGCAGCGTATCCCTGATCGCCGGAGGCAGCATACGCTCCGCTGCCGACGTGGTCAAGGCCATTGCTCTGGGCGCGGATGCCTGTTACATTGCCACCGCGGCACTGCTGGCCATGGGGTGCCACTTGTGCCGTTCCTGCCAGACAGGCCGGTGCTGCTGGGGTATCGCCACACAGCGGCCGGAGCTGGTGAAGCGTCTGGACCCCGAGGAGGCCGCGGCGCGGCTGGTAAACCTGGTAACCGCCTGGAAGCACGAGATCAAGGAGATGATGGGCGGTATGGGCATCAACTCCATCGAGGCGCTGCGGGGCAACCGGGTCATGCTGCGGGGTATTCACCTGAACGAAAAAGAACTGGAAATTCTGGGAATTGCCCACGCCGGTGAATAAGGTCTGTCGAAAAAGCGATATTTATAGGAAAAATAATGGAAAACCCTCGAAAGGAGTGGTACAATATGGACTTCATAGAGGCGAGTGGTCTGTCCTTCTCCCAACTAAACGAAACGATACGCCACGCCGGGAAGGAATGCCGTATCTGTGCCTGCCAGGGCCAGCGGTTCATCGCCGCCGGTATGAGCAGCAAACGGCTGGAGATCGACGGCATCCCCGGCAATGCGCTGGGCGCCTATCTGGGCGGCGGTTCTATTACCGTAAACGGCAATGCACAGGACGCGGTGGGCGACACCATGAGTGCCGGACGCATCGTGATCCACGGCAGCACCGGCGACGCTGCGGGGTACGCCATGCGGGGCGGTGAGATATTTATCCGGGACAATGCGGGCTACCGCGCCGGGATACACATGAAAGCCTATAAGCAGCATAAGCCGGTGATCGTCATCGGCGGGCGGGCCGGCAGCTTTCTGGGCGAATACCAGGCCGGCGGGCTGATTTTGGTGCTGGGCCTGCACACCGACGGCCGGCCGATAGTACACTTCTTCCCCTGCACAGGAATGCACGGCGGAAAAATGGTTTTCCGCGGCGATGTGAGCAGCATACGGTTTCCGGATCAGGTCACGCTGCACAACGCCACGGCGGAAGATATGGCGGAGATCGCACCCTATGTGCGGGAGTACTGCCGTCTGTTTGACCGTGACGCGGAGGCGATGCTCCGCGACAACTATACCGTTATCACACCGGACAGCAAAAACCCCTATCAGCAGATGTATGTAGCCAACTGAGAAAGGCAGGAGCACAATGGAGTACACAGTGGATGAGATCAGGCAGTTTACGGCGGAGGAGGATGTAAAATTCCTGCGTCTGGCCTTCTGCGATATTTTCGGCAGCCAGAAAAATATATCTATTTTGCCGGATGAGCTGGACCGGGCCTTCAGCTACGGCATCGCTTTCGATGCCTCCGCTGTGCCCGGCTTCGGCGACGAGGTCCACTCGGACCTGTTCCTGCATCCGGATAGCAGCACCCTCTGTATGCTGCCCTGGCGGCCGGATCACGGCCGAGTGGCGCGGATGTTCTGCCACGTGCTGCGGCCCGATGGCGCCGCCTTCGAGGCCGACTGCCGCGCGCTGCTGCGTCAGGCGGTGGCGGACGCGGAAGCACTGGGCATCCGTTTCTCCTTCGGCACGGAGATGGAGTTCTATCTCTTCCGCCGGGATGAAAACGGTGAAGCGACCCACATTCCCTACGACAATGCGGGGTACATGGACATCGCGCCGGAGGACAAGGGCGAGAATGTGCGGCGGGAGATCTGCCTGACGCTGGAGCAGATGGGGATACGACCGGAGTGCTCTCACCATGAGCAGGGCCCCGGGCAAAACGAGATCGACTTTCGCTATTCCGATCCCCTGACGGCGGCGGATAACGCCGTGACCTTTAAGGCTGTCGTCAATTCCGTGGCGGTGCGAAACGGCCTGGCGGCCGACTTCTCCCCCAAGCCGCTGATGGGACAGCCGGGCAACGGGATGCACATCAACATCTCCGCCAAGAGCCGCGACGGCGCAGAGGTAATGCCACAGATCATCGCCGGTATTCTGGCCCATATTGCTGAGATGACGGTGTTCCTGAACACGCGGGAGGAGTCGTATCACCGCTTTGGCAGCAGCAAAGCACCGCGATATATCTCCTGGTCCAGCGAAAACCGCAGTCAGCTGATACGCATCCCTGCCGCGCAGGGCGAGTACCGCCGCGCGGAGCTGCGCTCTCCCGATCCGCTGTGCAGCCCGTATCTGGCCTTTACGTTGCTGATCCGCGCCGGCCTGGACGGTGTAATGCGGCAGCTGGTGCTGCCGGAAGCCGCGGATGTGAATTTCTACACGGCGGCTAACGACGTAAAGGCACGTTTCCACACGCTGCCGGAGACTCTGGAGGACGCCAGATCACTGGCTGCATCCAGCGCATTTATCGCAGAGCACTTACCCAAGACCATTATACAGCAGTACACCCACTGAGCCGGTCTGCTTTGGAGAGGAGGGACGCATATGGAGGACAGCCGCCGGACGTACAGCGTGCTGGTGGTCGCTGCCGCGGCCAAGTTCCATATGTCCCTGCGTGAAATGCTGCCGGAGGATCGGTACGACCCGGTGTGTGCCGCAGGCAGCGTGTCTGAGGCACGGCGTGCCCTGCTGGAGAGGCCTTTTGACATTGTGGTCATCAGTACGCCGCTGCCGGATGAATTCGGCACAAAGCTGGCGCTGCATATCATCGACAAATCCAGCGCCGGTGTGCTGCTGCTGGTGAAGGCGGAACACTATCCGGACCTGGCGGCGCGGCTGGCGCCTCAAGGCATCCTGCTGCTGCAAAAGCCCACCACGCCGCCGTTGCTGCTGCAATCCATGCAGCTGCTGTGCGGCACACGGGAGCGTCTGCGGCGTATGGAGGAAAAGACTGCCACCATCGAGGAACGCATGGCGGAGATACGGCTGGTGAACCGGGCTAAATGGGCACTGATCGACAAGCAAGGCATGACGGAGCAGGAGGCCCACCGCTACATTGAAAAACAGGCCATGGACCGGTGCGTTACGCGCCGGTCAGTGGCGGAGGAGATATTGGCAGAGTGAAATAAGCGCGCTCCTTTGACAAACGGTGTAAGGTCTGCTATGATGGCGGAAACCGTTTGAAAGGAGCACACTATGGAAAAGTTTATCCCTTATGAAAAACTCTCGAAAAAAGAGAAGCGCCGGCGTGACGCTATGCAGCGGGGCACCTGGGGCGTGCTGAACCCCGTTACACGCAAAAGTCCGAACCCCAAAGCTTACAACAGGAAAAAGACACGGAAATGGATGGAGGATCCATATACCGTGTCTTTTTTTATATGCAGAAAAGATATCCCCCGGCCGCTGGCCGGGGGATATCAAAGGAATGACAGCTTACTTCATGAAGGTGCCGTCCATCATCTGCTGCAGATAGGCGTTATACTTCTCCACCTTCTCAGCGGGAACCAGCTCGGTATTGATGGCACCGGCGGACAGGGCACCGTTCTCCAGCGTACCGAAGATGGTGTTGCCGCCGAAGGTACCGGCCACAACAGCCTCCATGCAGACACCGATCATAGCGGCGTTATCGGTGACCTGGGAGCAAATGATGCAGGGGTTCTGACCCAGGATATCGGCAGGCTGGCCGATGTCGTAGATCTTGATGGCGCCGGCCTTCTCATTGGCGGCGTCGATGGCCTCACGGGCACCGGAGTCAACGGCGGAAGCATCGCCGAAGAACACGTCAGCGCCCTGGGAGATCAGCTCAGTGGCGAACTCCTTGCCCTTAGGGGCATCGGAGAAGGAGTTGGCATAGGGAACAGCCAGCAGCTCAACGGTCTTGCCCTCCTGCTCGCCAACATACTTGGCAGCAGCCTCGAAGCCCGCGATCTTGCCCTTGGTGGTATCCAGCTCCATACCGCCGATGAAGCCCAGTTTGCCGGACTCGGTCATCAGACCGGCCAGAGCGCCGGCGATCCAGCCGATCTGCTCAGCGTTGGGCAGCAGAGACGCGACATTGCCGTTAGCGGCCTTTTCGGGGGTGGACTCAGCGCCGTTCAGCAGAGCGAAGGCGATGTCGGGATACTCCTCAGCAGCCTGCAGGACCGCATCGGTGTACTGGTTGCCGGGAGCATAGATCATGTCGTAGCCCAGGTTGCAGAAGGCAACGATGGTCTCGTAATACTGATCCTGGGAGATGGAGTCGGTGACGTCGTAGGTCCAGCCCTTGTCCTCAGCAGCCTTGACCATGGCGTTGTAGCAGGCAGCGCCCCAACCGCCGTCGTTGATGCTGGAGTCGCAGATCATGGCGACCTTGTAGGTCTTCTCGCCATCACCGGCGCCGTCCGTCTTGGTGTCGTCCTTCTTCTCGCCGCAGGCGACGAGGGCCAGCGTCATAGCGAGCGCCAGCAGCAGTGCAAGAAACTTTTTCATGGTTTTCCTCCTTGTTTTTTGTGACTTGCTCTTTGTTCTATAACAACGTCCTTGCGGACATCATTACTGTCATGTCACCGCTGTTCGCGGCGATAGGGCTGTCCATTGGCCTTGGGTCCCGCCTGCTTCGTACCGATGACGGAGAGGACGACCACGGTGGCCACATAGGGGATCATCTGGAAGAACTGGTACGGGATGGCGATGCCGGAGACCTGAAGCCGGATCTGCAGCGCATCGCAGAAGCCGAAGAACAGGCAGGCCAGCAGGATGCCGCCGGCACTCCAGCGACCAAAGATCACGGCAGCCAGGGCGATGAAGCCGCGGCCGGCCACGATACCGTCGGTGTAGGTGCTGGAATAGCAGGTGGTCAGGTACGCGCCGCCCAGTCCAGCCAGCGCACCGCAGATCATGCAGGCCAGATACTTCACGCCGATGACATTGATACCCAGCGTAGCGGCCGCCTGCGGATGCTCTCCCACGGATTTATAGCTCAATCCAGCACGGGTACGGTTGAAGAAAATGGAGGTGAACACCACCAACAGCAGCGTCAGATAGACCATGGGACTCTGATCAAACAGCAGTGGCCCGATGACCGGGATGTCCTTCAGGCCGGGAATAGCAATGCTGGGCATGGTAATAATCTGCTTCAGGTCTGAACCGGTACCGAACACGATGCGGTAGATAAACGACGCCAGCGCCGGAGCGAATATGTTGATGGCCATGCCATAGACCGTATGGTCCGCGCAGAGGGTGACGGTGGAAAAGGCGTAGATCATATTGACCAGCAGGCCCGCCAACGCACCGCACAGCAGACCGATCCAGTTGGAGCCGGTAATGTAGCACATCAGAAAGCCCACCAGCGCGCCGATGGCAGCCAGGCCCTCCAGGCCGATATTCACCATGCCGGCCCGCTGGCCGTACAACTCGGCCAGTGAGATAAGCAACAGAGGGATGGCAAGCCGAACCGTTGCCAACAGTAAGCTGGAGATCCAATCCATTACTTGTCACCCGCCTTTCTCTTGGAGAACACGCGATCCTTCCACGCCTGGAATTCAGGCAGCTTGGTCAGCGCCATACCGGCCACGGAGAACACGATGACCAACGCCTGGATGATATCGGAAACGCTGGTGGGAACACCGGTGGCCGCCTGCATAGTGGTGGAACCCACACGCAGCACAGCGAAGAACAATGCCACCACCATCGTCGCGATGGGGTGCAGCTGGCCGATCAGTGCCATAGCCACACCGTCAAAACCGTAGCCCGCCCCGAAGCCGTTGATCAGCCGGAACTGGGTACCCAGCAGCTCTGCGCCGCCGCCCAGGCCGGCAATGGCACCGGAGATAATGAAGCTGGTCAGCATACAACGCTTCACATGGATACCGTTAAAACGGCTGGCGGTCATGTTATAGCCCACCGCCCGCAGCTTGAAGCCGCCGCTGGTCCAGAACAGCACGTAATACAGCACCAGGCCCACCACCACGGCGATGACAAAGCCCCAGGTAAAGCGCATTCCGGTGATTACACGGGGCAGCTTCACCAGGTCATCCACCGCAGGGGTCTGTGGTACGCTGGCGTCGCGGATCCAGCTGGTGTACAGCACGCCCATAAACAAGGTAGCCACATAGTTGAGCATGATGGAGATGATCATCTCATTCTGGCCGCGGCCGATTTTCAGCAGGCCGGGGATCATGCCCCAGATACCGCCGGCCAGCGTACCGGCCAGCAGCGCCAGCAGCACACCGGCAAAGCCGGTAACACCGGAGAAATACGCCGTAACGAATGCGGCGATGGAACCCATGAGAAACTGGCCTTCACCGCCCAGGTTGAACACACCGCACTTGTACGCGAAGCAGGCACACAGGGAGGTGAACATCAGGGGTGTGGCCTTGGTAAGTGTCGTGCCAATATTGGCCTTGGAGCCGAAAGCTCCCTGGAAGAGGTATTTCACCGCGTCAAAGGGATTGGCACCCAGGGCCGCCATAATGATACCGCCGATCACAAAGGCCAGGATAATGGACAGCAGCGGGACAACGAAGCTGCCCAAAGAACGTTTTAACTTTTCCATATCGCAGCTCCTCCCCTCACTTGCCCGTCATGGCGAGGCTGATCTCCTCGATGGGCGGGTTCTTCCCGGAGAATTCGCCCATGATCTGCCCCTCAAAGCAGACCAGGATGCGGTCGGACATCTCCAATATCTCATCGAAGTCTGCGCTGATCAGCAGGATCCCTACACCGCGCTCACGGGCAGCGATCATCTGCTCGTGAACAAAGCTGGCCGCGCCGATATCCAGGCCGCGGGTGGGATGCGCCATCACCAGCAGGGACGGCTGGGACTCCAGCTCACGGGCCAGGATGACCTTCTGCTGGTTGCCGCCGGATAGGCTGCGGACCGTCTGCCCCACAGAGGTGCAGCGCACGTCGTACTTCTGCACCATCTCCTCGGCATAGTCGTGAATGGCACGTTTGTTCAGCCGCAGCCCCTTACCCCGGCTGAACTTGGGAGAATCGGTCTCCTTGAGCACCAAATTCTCCGCAATGGACATATCTCCCACCAGGCCCTGCGCGTTGCGGTCCTCAGGAACGTGGGAAACGCCGTCTGTAATGAAAGAATGGGGGTCGAAGACCGCTACGCTCCTATCCTTCAGGTATATCTTACCGCCTTGAGGCACGATAACGCCGGTGATCAGCTGCGCCAGCTGGGTCTGACCATTGCCGTCCACGCCGGCGATTCCTACGATCTCACCGCTGCGGATCTGCAGGGTCATATCGTTGACACCGCTGTGCTTATGTTCCTTGTCATAGTCCACATGGTCCAGAGACGCCACGACCTCAGCGCCGGAGGCATCCACCTTCTCGTACTGTGACTCGTTCAGTTCCTTACCGATCATCATATTGGCCAACTTCTGACCATCGGTATCAGCGCGGGCCACGGTGCCCACCACCTCGCCCAGACGCAGGACGGTGATGCGGTCAGAGATATGCAGGACCTCGCGCATTTTGTGGCTGATGAAGATAATACTCTTCCCTTCGCCGATGAGCTTCTGCATAATGGCAAACAAACCCTCGACCTCGATATCGGTCAGTGCGGCAGAGGGTTCGTCCAGGATCAGCAGCTCCGCACCGTGGTACAGCGCCTTCAGTATCTCGGTGCGTTGCTGTTCGCCCACGGATATCTCGGTGATAAGCTTGTCCAGCTGCACGTCCAGACCGTACTTGGCAGACAGCTCCTCGATCTCCCTGCGGCGAGCCGCCCGGTCGATAAACAGGCCCTTGGCGTGCTTGTCGCCCAGGATGATATTTTCAAAGACAGTCATTGCCTCCACCAGCATAAAGTGCTGGTGCACCATGCCGATTCCCAGCTTGACTGCCTGGCTGGGGGACTCGATCCGCACCTCTTTGCCATTGAGGAATATCTTTCCCTCCGTGGGCTGATAAAGGCCGATGAGAATGTTCATCAACGTGGACTTACCGGCACCGTTCTCACCCAGCAGGGTCAGTACCTCGCCGCGGTTGACGGTCAGGCTGATATCCTTGTTGGCGTAAAAATCACCAAACCGCTTGCTGATATGCTCCATACGCAGCAGCTCGCTCAAGTTCCCTCACTTCCCTTCGTTCATGTGTTTGCAGAAGTTCTCATTTTCCACTTGGAAAATGAGAACAGACCATGGTCCGTTCTCAAATATTAAATCGAGAGTAGTATACCATATCTGTCGGATTTTGGGAAGAATTTTTTTGTAAAACTCCTACATTTTTTTAGCGTTTTTTATCTATTGCACCGGTACCGTTCCCATAGTATAATCAAACGCAACAAAGCGAAAGAAGGTGTTGCATATGATACATATCCGCCCCGCAGTCTCTGATGACGCCCCGGCGCTGCTGGATATCTATGCGCCCTATGTCATCGAAACCGCCATCACATTTGAGTATGAAGTGCCCACGCTGGATGACTTCCGCCAGCGTATTAAAAACACACTGCACACGCATCCTTACCTGGTCATAGAACGCGATGGCGAGATCGTGGGCTATGCCTACACCGGACAGTTGGGCAGCCGCGCAGCCTACGCCTGGGCGGCGGAAACCAGCATCTATCTGCGGCAGGACTGCCGTCGCGGTGGTTTGGGCACCCGGCTGTACCACGCGCTGGAGGACGCCTCCCGCGCTCAGAATGTACAGGTGCTGTACGCCTGCATCGCCGCACCTGTTTCGGACGGCGACCCCCACCTAACTCGCGCCAGCATTGATTTCCATACCCGGCGCGGCTACGAAATCGTGGGCACCTTCCACCGCTGCGGATACAAGTTTGACACCTGGTACGACGTGGTCTGGATGGAAAAACGCCTGTCCGATGCCGCCATTCCGCCCGCCGTGGTACCCTTTTCTTCTTTTGTGAAGTAAAGTCATTCTGTAATGCATTTATACTTTACAGAATATCTAAATACAGTTTATTCCCCACGCAATAGATAATTGCTTGCCAACAATCCACCTTCCTGTTATACTGGCGGCAGTACATACGGGAGGTATAGCAATGGAAGCAAAGGATGTCTTGAAGGAATTACGGCAAAGGCACAATATGACACAGGATCAACTGGCTGAAAAGCTGGCCGTCACACGACAGGCTGTCTCCCGCTGGGAAAACGGCGAGTCCGTCCCCAACCCGGAAACATTGAAGCAGTTGTCCGCACTGTTTGATACCTCCATCAATCATCTGCTGGGCGACCCCACAAGCTGATCTGTCAGTGCTGTGGTATGCCCCTGGACAGTGATGAGGTCATCAGCCGGGATCTGGACGGCAGCTTCAACGAGGACTATTGTAAGTGGTGCTATACCGACAGCAAGTTCACCTATGACAGCATGGAACAGCTCCTGGAGTTTCTCGTCACCCATATGTCCAACGAGCAGTTCCCTCCGGAGCAGGCCAGAACCTATTTCAATCAGATGCTGCCAAAGCTGAAGCACTGGAGCAAATAATTTCTTCGAAGATATAACAAAAGCACCCGAAAGGGTGCTTTTGTTATCGATGTGTATAGCTAATTATCGCAGCGGCAGCATGGTACATCAGCAGCGTGCCCATAAGCATTGCATATGCTGTCTTGTTTCCCCACTCCCATGGCGTATTCGTTACGGTCACTACAATGAGGCATATCACTGGCAACAATAACCAAGTTACCAAAAGCTCCACATGATACTTTGCTGTGTTCCGCATCCGCCTTTCAACGGCTTTGCTTACTACGTCATCCGGCACATCCTGCTGTATTTCCGCCACAAAGGAGCAGCTATCGCTGCATTCGAAGATCTCTGCACAATAGGGGCTGATCTCCTCCTCGGCGATTTCTTTCGGAGATCTTCCGTGTGCGCCCCACTTTCCGATATCGTCCTGTCGGAATACATAGAACCGCCGCGGCAATGGCGGCGCACTCTCAAAGGAGAATGTATAGAAGCTTCCAAAATTTTCTACAGCTATAAGCAGATAACCCATCTCTGCTTGTTTCTGCAATACACGCTCGGCCCGCCAAGTCAAAAATGAGGGCAGCCACATTTTTAGCTGTTTCTGCTCCATATGTATTTCCTCCGTATAAGTTCACCACCAATATACCATCTACTACAACAGACGTCAATCAGGCAAATACTCTATGTCACGGAAAGATGCCGCAGGCATACCGAACCGTACTCCCATATATGCCAAAAGCCTGTGACAAATGTCACAGGCTTTTGTGTTGGCGCTACCTATCTTCCCG
>ENA-UOJL01002429-UOJL01002429.1-human-gut-metagenome-genome-assembly--contig:-P47-NODE-2429-length-15360-cov-5.809343_pt1 | contig 15360 bp, 12 predicted proteins | sample MGYA00242347_ERZ723894 | MGnify/ENA metagenome assembly ERZ723894
GTATTGGGACCGACAAACTGTGAAACATCTTCAAGCGTAGCTCCGCCCATATCTTCTTTTGGGTCGAAACCAAAATAAGAGAGAACCGTTCCGTAATCGCCGTCGAAAATATTTCTCTGCGCATTCTGGCTATTTTCCGTGTGCTGACCGAAATTCTCTTCTCCGGAACCGCCGTTCTGCTGTCCGTTAAGCTTTGCTCCGCATCTGGAACAATTTTCGGATGTGCTGTAGTTCGGAAAACCGCATGATGAACACATCTTAACGGAATGCTCCTCCTGTTTTTCCGGTTCAGGTTTTATCTCAACTGCCGGCTTACGCTGCCATTTATAACCGGATATATGATCCGCTTCATGAGCGCACTTTTTTTCTTTCATATAGCATTCTCTGTGGTGCGGCGAACCGCATTCCGGACATACTACAATATCGTCGCCGCTTGTAAATTCCTCATTGCAGGCAGAGCATTTTTCGCCGATATAATCCATATTCTTCCTCCTGTAATTCCTGATTTACATTATTATAACACTATACGCAGTATAAAATCAAGTCTTTTTTATATTTTTCACCAAATATCCAAAAAAGAGCCGCCGTATTTTATACAGCAGCTCCCTGAATGAATCAATCCTGAGCGATGATTTCCTTATAAAATTCAGCATAATCCTGCCTGCCGTCTTTAGTGAACTGAATAGCGGTTCTCGGATGCTGATTAAGAAGACCTGTCATAAGATACTGAAGATCATATCCCCATACAATACCATCCTGACGAAGCTTCGTTATATACTTTTCAACAAACTGAAGAACGGGATATACGTTATATTTCGGATTTTTGAGGAATCCGAGAAGAAGCTCCATTGCGCAATTTCCGGCACCTCTTCCCATAGCAGAATAAGTGGCGTCAAGCCAGTCGACTCCGTCTCCGACCGCTTCGATAGTATTAGCAAAAGCAAGACGCTGGTTATCATGAGCATGGATTCCGAGCTTTTTGCCGTATTTATCAGCAAATTCGCCGTAAAGAGCAGCTATCCGTGCAATCTGTTCCGGATAGAGCGAACCGAAGCTGTCAACGATATAGAAAACGTCAACCGGAGATTTTCCGAGAATATCGAGCGCAGCCCTGATATCAGCCTCCTGAGCTGTTGAGATAGCCATGATATTGCAGCTTACCCCGTAGCCCTTTTTCTTTGCATCCTCGATCATATCAACGGCTGTAGGAATCTGGTGGAGGTATGTCGCAACACGGATAAGATCAACCGGACTTTCATCACGTTCATGAATATCGTTCTTGTAATTGCATCTTCCGACATCAGCCATAATAGCTATTTTCAGATCTGTATTATTCTCGCCGACTATGGATCGGATGTAATCGTCGTCGCAGAATTTGCATGGACCGAATTTTGTTTCGTCAAACATTTCTCTGTCAGCTCTGTAGCCGAATTCCATATAGTCAACGCCCGATCTGAGGTTGGCGTTGTAAAGATGCTTGACAAAGTCATCAGTAAAGAAGAAATCGTTTACAAGTCCTCCGTCACGCAGAGTTGCGTCAACAACCTTGATATCCGGTCTGAAATCGAGCAATTTTGATATTTCTTTCATAATTTATATAACCTCTCTGATTCATAGTATCGTTGCACCGCTTTGAACCGTAACGCTTTAAAGCGAACTCAGTGCTTTTACTATAGTATATCACATCGTCCCCTGTTTGTCAAACACTTTTTAAAAAATCTTTCATTGGAATTGTTTCTCCGCAATCCTCGCCAAATTATAACAGCAATTTTCGTGCAATTTCACAAATATTATAGGTATATATTGACTTATTTTCTAAATAAGAGTATAATTATTATCGTATAGCAAACTCTTACAATTATTTTATATATTTATTTGGAGGTTTTTTCAATGAGCAGAGTTTATAACTTCAGCGCAGGTCCTGCTGTTCTTCCTGAAGAGGTTCTTAAAGAAGCAGCAGAAGAAATGCTTGATTACAAGGGTTGCGGAATGTCCGTTATGGAAATGTCCCACCGTTCAAAGGTATACGATAACATTATTAAAGAAGCTGAACAGGATCTTCGTGATCTTATGAATATTCCTGACAATTACAAGGTAATTTTCTTACAGGGCGGAGCTTCTCTTCTTTTTGCAGGCGTTCCTATGAACCTTATGAAAAACGGCAAGGCTGCTTATATCATCACAGGTCAGTGGGCTAAAAAAGCTTATCAGGAAGCTCAGAAATACGGCGAAGCTGTAGCTGTGGCTTCTTCAGCCGACAAAACTTTTTCTTATATTCCGGATTGCTCAGACCTCGACATTCCTGAAGATGCAGATTACGTTTATATCTGCGAAAACAATACTATCTACGGCACTAAATTCAAGGAGCTTCCAAACACAAAGGGTAAGGAGCTTGTTGCAGACGTTTCTTCATGCTTCCTTTCAGAACCTGTAGACGTAACCAAATACGGCGTTATCTACGGCGGCGTTCAGAAAAACGTAGGTCCTTCCGGCGTACAGGTAGTAATCGTACGTGAAGATCTTATTGCCGACGGACCGGCACTCAGCTGCACTCCTACAATGATGAACTGGAAGATACAGGCCGACAACGAGTCGCTTTACAATACTCCTCCATGCTACGGAATCTATATCTGCGGCAAGGTATTCAAGTGGCTCAAGAAAATGGGCGGTCTCGAGGCTATGAAGACTCTTAACGAGAAAAAGGCAAAGATCCTTTACGATTTCCTCGACCAGAGCAAGATGTTCAAGGGAACAGTCGCTCCTAAAGACAGATCTCTTATGAACGTTCCTTTCGTTACAGGCAACGACGAGCTTGACAAGAAGTTTGTCGCTGAATCAAAGGCTGCCGGATTTGAAAACCTTAAAGGTCACAGAACCGTAGGCGGTATGAGAGCTTCTATCTACAACGCTATGCCTATCGAAGGCGTTGAAAAGCTCGTTGAATTCATGAAGAAGTTTGAAAAGGATAATTCCTGATGAAACTCAGCGAGGAATACAAAGAACGTATCAGACAAAGGAATAAGATCAGAGCAAAGATCATCGGTGTCTGCATGGTTCTGGTCGTTGTCGGATTAATTATCGTAAGAATCATTACGTAAATCAAGAAGCCGGTTGTTCAGCTTCAATACTAAGAAAGAGGTAATCCTGAAATGTATAATATTCAGACGCTTAATAAAATTTCAAGCATCGGCACAGATATTTTCGATAAAAGCAAATATAATGTTGCCGACGAATGCACAAATCCGGACGCTATCATGGTAAGAAGCGCTAAAATGCATGATATGGCTTTCGGTGATAAGCTTGTCGCTATCGCCCGTGCCGGCGCAGGCGTAAACAATATCCCTGTAGACCGCTGCGCTCAGGAAGGAATCTGCGTGTTCAACACTCCCGGTGCAAACTCCAATGCCGTTAAGGAGCTTGCTATCTGCGCTCTTCTTCTTGCTTCAAGAAAAATTACAGAAGCTGCTGCGTGGGCTGCTTCACTCAAGGGAACTCCTGACGCTCCTAAAACCGTAGAGGGCGGCAAATCCAAGTTTGCAGGTCCCGAGATCGCAGGCAAAACACTCGGCATTATCGGTCTCGGAGCTATCGGCGGAAAGATCGCCAACACAGCAATTGCTCTCGGCATGAACGTTATCGGCTACGATCCATATCTTTCAGTAGGAGCTGCTATCAATCTTGAACCTGCTGTAAAGGTAGTTGCCGATATCAACGATATCTATAAGAACAGCGACTATATCTCAATTCATATGCCTTATACTCCTCAGACAAAAAATACTATTGATGCAGAGCAGATCGCTATGATGAAAGACGGCGTTCGCCTTATCAATCTCGCAAGAGGCGAGCTTATCAACAGTGAAGCCGTAGTTAAGGCTATCGAAGAGGGCAAGGTTGCTAAATATGTAACAGATTTTGCCGACGATATCGTTCTCGGAGTTGAAAACATCATCGTTCTTCCCCACCTCGGAGCTTCAACTCCCGAAAGTGAAGATAACTGCGCAGTTATGGCAGCTAACGAGCTTATCGACTATATCGAAAACGGAAACATCAAAAACAGCGTAAATCTTCCTAACGCTTCTATGAATGCCGTTGGAACAAAGATCTGCGTTATCCACAAGAACGTTCCTACAACTATCGCTTCTATCACAACAGCCGTAGGCAACGAAGGTCTTAATATCGAAAACATGGTAAACGCAAGCAAAAAGGATTTTGCTTACACAATGCTTGATGTTACAGGTGATGTTACTCCTGATGTTGAAGGCGCTATCAACGCTGTAGACGGTGTTATCAGAGTCAGAGTTATCACTAAGTAATCAGTGATTCCTTAAATTTTATCAAACTGCTGCCGCATTATTGCGGCAGTCTTTTTGTTACATATTCTAAAACGTTTCTCCTTTTTTCTGTTGTTATGTCTATTGACAAAATATGTATACGGGTTTATAATTATACTGAGTAATTATACTCGTATCTATTTCTGAAGAAAAATAGAACTGAGCATATATATTACCAATGGAGGGAATATGGATATTATTATTGTAGGCTGCGGTAAGGTCGGCAGCGCTCTTGCAAACGTTTTAAGTGCAGAACATAACATCACTGTCATTGATAAAAAAGAAGACCTTATATACTCTGTGACAAATGATTACGATGTTATGGGAATCGCCGGAAACTGTCTTCAGACAAGCGTTCTTGATGAAGCAAATGTTGATAAGGCAAATATATTTATTGCCGTTACCGACTCGGACGAGGTCAATATCCTCTCTTGTCTGATCGCAAGAAAAATGAACGCACGTCATTGCATTGCCCGTGTACGCAGTCCCGAATTCAACAAACAACTCGTTTTCATGCGTGAAGAGCTTGGAATAAGCATGATGGTCAATCCGGATTACAACGCCGCAAACGAGATCGCCAAGGTTCTCCGCTATCCCGAGGCTATCAATATCGAGTCCTTTGCAAAAGGACGTGTCGATCTTGCCGAAATACGTATTACAAGCGGAAGTATCCTTGATAACATCGCTCTGAGTCAGCTTTCAAGAAGGCTTCGCCTCGATGTCCTTATCTGCGCCGTTCAGCGCGGCGAGGAACTTATAATCCCTAACGGAAACTTTATTCTCAAAGCCGGAGATAAGATACACATGACCGCTTCGCACAGTGCTATGGTCAAATTTTTTAGGAGCATAAGCGCTGCTTACAGAGAAAAACGTGTAAAGTCGGCTGTTCTTATCGGCGGCGGAAGAGTTGCTTATCATCTTGCAAAGCAGCTTATTGAAATGGGAGTTAAGGTAAAAATTATCGAAATAAGCGAGCAGAGATGCCTTGAACTGAGCGAAAGCCTCAACAAGGTAAATATCTCGTGCGCCGACGGTACAGACCACGATATTCTTGAGGAGGAACGTGTTTACGACGCCGACGCTGTTGTGACCCTGACAGGAATAGACGAGGAGAATATTCTGCTTTCGCTTCTTGCAAAAAAGAACGGTGTTGAAAAGGTTGTTACCAAGGTCAACCGTATGTCGCTTATCCAGCTCTCGGATACGCTCAATCTTGATAGTATCGTTTCGCCAAAATCAATAACGGTAAACCAGATACTCCAGTATGTCCGTGCGAAACAAAATTCTCTCGGAAACAGCGTAACAACACTCTATCGGCTCGTAAACGACAAACTTGAAGCTATCGAATTCGTTGTACGTGACAAAAAGGACTATGTCGATGTTCCGCTGAAAAAACTGAAGCTGCGAAACGGTATACTTATCGCAAGCATCGTTCGTGGAAACGATCTTATCATCCCCAAGGGCGACGACTGCCTTAAGGTAAACGACAGCGTCGTTGTTATAACAACCAGCAAGGGACTTCATGATTTAAGCAATATCTTTGATTAAAAGGGGATATGTGTTAATAAAATGAATTACAGAATGACCTTATATATCATAGGACAGATTTTCAGAGTTGTCGGATTATTTATGCTTCTGCCAATTCTCGTCGGTTACATTTACAGCGAAAATCATGTTATCGCTTCTTTCGGAATACCAATTCTTATTCTCGAAGCTATAATCCTTTTGTTTACCATAAAAAAACCAAAGGATAAATCTATCTATTCTATGGAGGGATTTGTAAGCGTTGCCGCCGCATGGATAACAATTTCCGCAATCGGTGCGCTTCCATTCGTTATATCAGGCGAAATTCTGAATTTTGCAGACGCTCTTTTTGAAACTGTTTCCGGCTTTACCACTACCGGCTCAACTATTCTGAGTGATGTTGAATCAATGTCGAGATCCTGTCTTTTCTGGCGAGCGTTCACCCATTGGCTCGGCGGTATGGGAATTCTGATGTTTGTGCTTGCGATCATGTCCAGCAACGATACGAGAACTATGCACATGATGCGGGCGGAATGCCCGGGTTCTAAAGTCGGCAGACTTGTATCAAAATCCAGCTTTTCCGCAAGAATTCTTTACGGAATCTACATTGCACTAACGGTTGCTGAAATCATTTTCCTGCTCTTCGGAGGAATGCCGATTTACGACTGTATAATCCATGCCTGCTCATCTGCCGGAACAGGAGGATTTTCGATCTACAGCGACAGTATCGCTCACTATAACAGCGTTTACATTGAAATGGTTATCGCCGTTTTCATAATTCTCTTCGGAGTTAATTTCAATCTTTACTATTATATTTTAACAAGAAAGTTTTCAGCTGCATTCAAAAATGAAGAGGTTCGTGTTTATCTCGGAATAATTATAACAGCTACACTCGTTATAACGCTTAATATTCTCCACCTTTTCAATAATTTCGGAGACGCTTTAAGACACGCTTTCTTTATGACCGCTTCAACTATAACTTCAACCGGATTCGCAACGGCAGATACTTCTCAGTGGCCTGTTTTCTCACAGACTCTAATGCTTATCCTGATGTTTATCGGTTCCTGCGCAGGCTCAACCGGAGGCGGAATAAAAGTTTCCCGTATCATAATAATCATTAAGACGGGTATCAAAGAGCTGAAGTATATCATCAATCCAAGAGCCGTCGCAACAGTTAAAATGGACGGAAAACCGGTCGAAAAGGACGTTGTAAGAGGAGCTACCTCATATCTCATTCTATTTTTAATGCTCATGTGCATATCGCTCCTGCTGATCACCCTGGATAATTATTCAATTGAAGAATCGGCTTCGGCAGTCATAACCTGTATGAATAACATCGGATTTGGAGTCGGAAGATTCGGTCCGGCAGGAAGTTTCGGCGACTTACACTCATTCTCTAAAATAGTCCTCTGCTTCGATATGCTTCTCGGCAGGCTTGAGATTTATCCGATCATCATGTTGTTTTCCATCAGAAAAAGATAATTTAATCAGCCATTTAAGGAGGTGTCTGAATTATGAAACTAAATTATAAAAAACTTGTTTCTGTCATTCTTAGTATGCTTACAGCGCTTATGTGTATATCGTTTCCGGTTTCTGCCGAAACTCCGTTGGTAAAATCAGACAACAAAATGACATGGTTTATCAAAACCATGAAAGCCGTTCCCGGAGATGATGTTAAAATTGATATTGTCGTCGATTCTCCCGTTGCTCTTAGAAGCATTTCAAATATCGGACTAAAATGCGATTCGCCGATTCAGCCTATTGGTATGTCCGAAAGATGCGACACATATAACGGTGCGATAAACGCTTCTATCAGCGGCGACACCATGATGTTTGAGATAAACGGTTCCAACCCTTCCGCAGGAAGCAACGAAAGCACTCTTTTCTCAGCGTATTTTCATGTCCCCGAAAACTGTCCTGCCGGAAGATATGCTATAAACTGGGTCGCAGATGAAATGACTGCAACAACCTCAACAGGTGCGGCTTACTTCCCGTATCTTCGTTCAGGATATATAAACGTAGGCAGCGGTCCTTCAACCGGTACGACTGCTCCCCTAGCCTCGACAACGACGACACCAACAACAACAACAACTACGACTACTACTACTTCCACCACATCTACAACTACAACAACATCAACAACTACCTCCTCAATCACTACTACAACAACATCATCAACGACTACTTCCTCAACAACAACTACAACGTCATCAACTACCACTTCTTCATCTACCACTACAACGTCAACTTCAACAACATCAACATCTACTACTACTACATCATCAACTACTTCTACCACAACAACCGCTCCCCCTGATAAAGCTTTCGTCATTCTGGAGCAGCCTGAATCAAGTCAGCTTTATGCCGGAAATTCAGTCAATTTAAACTATTACTATTCAGACAGCAGCGCATTTTCAGGAAATATCTGGTGTGAATCCGATAACTGGAACGTTGCAGGAATTTCAGACAACAAAGTTCTCAATCTCAATTCTGCCGGAACGGCTGTTATAACTGTAAACGCTATGCGCACCGACGGCTCTGTTGCAAAAGCTTCAATAACTATAACCGTTTCCGATAAGCCGACACCCATTGAATATACTCTCGGCGATGTAACAGGCGACAATGTTATCGACGCAATAGACGCTACTCTCGTTCTTCGTGAATATACTGCTATTATATCAAATGGAGCAGGGACATTTGACGAAACCAAGAAGCTTGCGGCAAATGTCAACAAGGACGATGTTATAGACGGTGTCGATGCAACATTGATACTCAGATATTATACGCTTTTCATCTCTTCACCTGCCGGTACTATGCCGGACATCGGAGACTGGATTCAAAACAGTCTAAATTAGCCAACATCTGAGGCAAAACTATCCACTATGATGGGAAAAATCACAAAATAACGTTAAATTTCCGGCTTTTTAAGGTTTACCCCTTGACAAGCCGGTTTTTTTTGGATATAATATTAAAGTGTGCTGATTATATATGCACATATTATATCATTTGAGAAAAGGAGGAAGAATATGCCAACATTTAACCAGCTCGTTCGTAAGGGAAGAAAGGATCTTGAGACAAAGTCTACCGCTCCTGCACTTCAGAAGGGTTACAATGCTAAGAAGAAGGTTCAGATCAACCAGAGCTCACCTCAGAAGAGAGGCGTTTGCACTGCTGTCAGAACTGCTACACCTAAAAAGCCTAACTCAGCTATGAGAAAGATTGCCAGAGTTAAGCTCACAAACGGTTACGAAGTAACTTCTTACATCCCGGGTATCGGTCATAACCTTCAGGAACACAGCGTTGTTCTTATCAGAGGCGGACGTGTTAAGGATCTCCCTGGTGTGCGTTACCACATCATTAGAGGTACTCTTGACGCTCAGGGCGTTGCTAACCGTGCTCAGGCTCGTTCCAAGTACGGCGCTAAGAGACCTAAGCAGAAGTAAGGTCTTCTGTTTCAGCAGGCAGGCTGAACTCAAAACTGCCGCATCATTTAATAAAATAGGCTAACTACTACCGCAGGATAAATGCGGAGATTTATATAGATAATGCTGAAATTTTTCAGCTTCTTAAAAATCCTCTGCATTGGCCCTGACGTGCCGACCGGTGAAGCATTGCCGGATTTGGTCCGCAGTAATCGGTTGGTTCGAGTACCTATGAATTCATGAATCTATGTGAAGGAGGGAAGCGAAATGCCAAGAAGAGGTAATATCGCAAAGCGTGATGTATTACAGGATCCTGTATACAACTCAAAGCTCGTAACACGCCTTATCAATAACATTATGCTTGATGGTAAGAAGGGTGTTGCACAGAAAATAGTTTACGATGCATTTGAAATCGTAGCTGAAAAAACAGGCAAGGACGCTCTTGAAGCATTCGAACAGGCTATGGAAAACGTTATGCCTGAACTCGAAGTAAAGGCTCGTCGTCTCGGCGGCGCTACTTACCAGGTTCCTATGGAGGTAAGACCAGAAAGACGTCAGACTCTCGGTCTCAGATGGATCACAAAGTATTCCAGAGAGAGAAACGAAAAAACTATGAAGGAAAGACTTGCCGGTGAAATCCTCGACGCTATTAACGGCACAGGCGGCGCCTGCAAGAAGCGTGACGATACACACAAGATGGCAGAAGCAAACAAGGCGTTTGCTCACTACCGCTGGTAAGCGTCATTTTAAAGGAGGATTATTATGTCAAGAGATTGTACGCTTGAAAATACAAGAAATATCGGCATAATGGCCCACATCGACGCAGGTAAGACCACAACCACAGAACGTATCCTTTATTACACAGGTGTAAACCATAAGATCGGTGAAACCCATGAGGGAAGCGCTACTATGGACTGGATGGAGCAGGAACAGGAAAGAGGTATCACTATCACTTCCGCTGCTACTACTTGCTACTGGGCAGGCCACAGACTTAATATCATCGATACTCCCGGTCACGTTGACTTTACTGTTGAAGTTGAGCGTTCACTTCGTGTTCTCGACGGCTCTGTAACTGTTCTCTGCGCTAAGGGCGGTGTTGAACCTCAGTCTGAAACCGTTTGGAGACAGGCTGATAACTATAAAGTTCCCCGTATGGCTTATGTAAATAAGATGGATATTATGGGAGCTGACTTCTATCATGTTGTTGACATGATGAAGGACAGACTTAAGTGTAACGCCGTTCCGATTCAGCTTCCTATCGGCGCTGAAGACGAATTCAAGGGAATTATCGACCTTGTTGAAATGAAGGCTTACATTTATTACGACGACCTCGGAAAGGATATCCGTGTTGAGGAGATCCCGGAGGATATGAAGGAAAAGGCTCAGCAGTATCATGACGATATGGTTGAGCACGTTGCCGAACAGGACGAAGATCTTATGATGAAGTATCTCGACGGTGAAGAGCTTACTATCGAAGAGATCAAGGCTTGTATCAGAAAGTCAACTATCGCTAACGAGATGGTTCCTGTTACCTGCGGTACTTCATATAAGAATAAAGGCGTTCAGAAGCTTCTCGATGCTATCATCGACTATATGCCTTCTCCGCTCGATGTTCCGGCTATCAAGGGTGTTAACCCCGATACAGAAGAGGAAGAGGAAAGACCTTCTTCTGATGACGAGCCATTCTCTGCTCTCGCATTCAAGATCGCAACCGATCCTTTCGTTGGAAAGCTTGCTTTCTTCCGTGTTTATTCAGGCGTCGTAAATCAGGGCGATACTGTTCTCAACGCTACTAAGGATAACCGTGAGCGTTTCGGTCGTATCGTTCAGATGCACGCAAACCACAGAAAAGATCTTACAACAGTTTATTCCGGCGATATTGCCGCTGCTGTTGGTCTTAAAAATACAACCACAGGCGACACGCTCTGTGACGAAAAGCATCCTATCATTCTCGAATCCATGGAATTCCCGGAGCCTGTTATCCAGCTCGCTATCGAGCCTAAGACTAAGGCAGGTCAGGAAAAAATGGGTATCGCTCTCGCAAAGCTTGCTGAAGAGGATCCTACTTTCAAGACATGGACAGATGAGGAAACAGGTCAGACTATCATCGCTGGTATGGGTGAGCTTCACCTTGATATCATCGTTGACCGTCTCCTCCGTGAGTTCAAGGTTGAGGCTAACGTAGGCGCACCTCAGGTTGCTTATAAGGAAGCTATCAAGGGCTCTGCTGACGTTGACAAGAAGTACGCTCGTCAGTCCGGCGGTAAGGGCCAGTACGGTCACGTTAAGATCCGTGTTTCACCTAACGAATCCGGCAAGGGCTATGAATTTACAAACGCTATCGTCGGCGGTTCTATTCCTAAGGAATATATACCTGCTGTTGATAAGGGTATCCAAGGCGCAATGAAGTCCGGTATCCTCGCTGGCTACGAAGTTGTTGACGTTAAGGTTGAACTTTACGATGGTTCTTACCACGAGGTTGACTCCTCCGAAATGGCATTCCAGATTGCCGGTTCTATGGCATTTAAGGAAGCTATGGAGAAGGCTAATCCGGTTCTTATGGAGCCTATCATGAAGGTTGCCGTTATCGTTCCTGACGATTATACAGGTACTGTTATCGGCGATCTCAGCTCACGCCGTGGTCAGATCCAGGGACAGGAATCCAGAACAGGTTCTGTTCAGGTTGACGCTCTCGTTCCGCTTTCTGAAATGTTCGGCTATACAAGCGATCTTCGTTCCAACACTCAGGGTCGTGGTCAGTACACTATGGAACCCCACAGCTACCTCGAAGTTCCGAAGAATATCGCTGAAAAGATTATGACTGCCCGCAATAAGGGTAAGGATTGATCAATTTAATTAAAAATCAAGCGCTTTTGGAGAATATTTTTCTCCAAAACACTTGAATTTACCAGAATAATCTGGTATAATATATATACAGATTTCTGAATTTCTTATTTAAGGAGGAATTTTCCAATGGCTAAGGCTAAATTTGAAAGAACTAAACCCCATGTAAACATCGGTACAATCGGCCACGTTGACCACGGTAAGACAACTCTTACTGCTGCTATCACAAAGACTCTCGCTATGAAGGGTCAGGCTCAGTATGAGGCTTACGATATGATCGATAAGGCTCCTGAAGAGAGAGAGCGTGGTATCACAATCAATACTGCTCACGTTGAGTACGAGACAGACGCTCGTCACTATGCTCACGTTGACTGTCCTGGTCACGCTGACTACGTTAAGAACATGATCACAGGTGCTGCTCAGATGGACGGCGCTATCCTCGTTGTTGCTGCTTCTGACGGTCCTATGGCTCAGACAAGAGAACACATCCTTCTCGCTCGTCAGGTTGGCGTTCCTGCAATCGTTGTATTCATGAACAAGGCTGATCAGGTTGACGATGAAGAGCTTCTTGAGCTCGTTGAGATGGATATCCGTGATCTTCTCTCATCTTACGATTTCCCCGGCGACGATACACCTATCATCAAGGGTTCTGCTCTTGCAGCTCTTAACGCTCCTGATGATCTCAGCGATCCTGCTTACGCTCCTATCCTTGAGCTTATGGAAGCTGTTGACAACTATATCCCAAGCCCTGAAAGAGACGATGCTAAGCCTTTCCTTATGCCTATCGAGGATACTATGACAATTTCCGGTCGTGGTACTGTTGTTACAGGTAGAGTTGAAAGAGGACGTCTTAACGTTAACGAGCCTGTTGAGATCGTCGGACTTTCTGACGAGAAGCTCAACACAGTTGTTACAGGTCTTGAAATGTTCAGAAAGACTCTTGACTTCTGTGAGGCTGGCGATAACGTAGGTGCTCTTCTCCGTGGTATCACAAGAGATCAGGTTGAAAGAGGTCAGGTTCTTTGTAAGCCAGGCTCAATTCACCCACACACAAAGTTCTCCGGACAGGTTTACGTTCTTAAGAAGGAAGAAGGCGGACGTCATACTCCTTTCTTCAACAACTACAGACCTCAGTTCTACTTCAGAACAACTGACGTTACCGGCGTTGTTACACTTCCTGCTGATAAGGAAATGTGTATGCCTGGCGATAACGTTTCTATGGACGTTGAGCTTATCACTCCTATCGCTATCGAAGAAGGACTTCGTTTCGCTATCCGTGAGGGCGGCAGAACAGTAGGTTCAGGCGTTGTTACAAAGATCAACGAATAATTAATATTCATTCAAACGATTTGGGCAGTCAGGTTCTTTTGGGCATGACTGCCTTTTCATTTAGAAAGGATCCAAAATGGAATACATTCTTCAAACCAATAAGCTTTGCAAGAATTACGGAAAACATCATATTCTGAAAGAACTTACCATGACCATTCCAAAAGGCTGGATTTACGGTTTTGTCGGCAGAAACGGCGCCGGAAAAACAACGCTTATCAGAATCGTATGCGGTCTGCACAATCCAAGCTCCGGCAGCTATTCTCTTTATGGAGTAAACAATAAAGACTCCGCAATTCTTGCAGAAAGAAGAAAAACAGGAGCCGTTGTTGAAACTCCGTCGATCTACCCCGATCTCGACGCAAGAGAAAATCTGCGTTTGCAGTATAAAATTCTGGGACTTGCTCAGGATAATATGGAAGATATACTCAAACTGGTCGAGCTTACCGACACCGGAAAGAAAAAAGCTAAGGACTTTTCTCTCGGTATGCGCCAGAGACTTGGAATCGCCTTTTCTCTTATCGGCAATCCGGACTTTCTCGTTCTTGACGAGCCGATCAACGGCCTTGACCCACAGGGTATTGTAGAGATTCGTGAGCTTCTTTTAAAACTGAATCATGAACGTGGAATCACTATTCTCATTTCAAGCCATATCCTTGACGAGCTTTCAAAACTCGCTACGCATTACGGCTTTATTGATAACGGTACACTCATTAAGGAAATGTCGGCGGAAGAACTTCACGACTCATGCCGCCAGTCTATGAAGATCACGGTCAACGATACAAAGATACTGCAAGAGGTTCTTACCGAAAAACAGCTTGAATTCAAAATTCTCTCCGAAACGGAAGCTGTAATTTTCTCCGAAATCGAGATAACTCCGCTTGTTCTTGCCCTCCACGATAAGGACTGCTATGTCGTTACCATGTCCGAATCAAACGAAAGTCTTGAAAATTACTTTATGAAGTTAGTGGGAGGTGTTCACCATGATTGATCTTCTTTCAGCAACTCTGCCTCGTGCATTCAAAACAAAAAGATTCATTTTTTCTATTCTTATAATGATTTCTATTCCTTCATTGATAATGTATGTTGCTGCATCAATGGATGATGATAAATTGTATATGGATTCGTTCCCATTTTTCATGAATACATCTCTCCCCATGATAATTGCAATTACAGGCGGACTATTTATAAGCAAGGATTATACCGACAATACTATACGCAACAAAATCATTGTCGGACACTCCAGAACAAGCATTTATATGGCTAACTGGGTAACTTCTGTAATTATGACACTTGCACTTTTCGCCGTATATCAGCTCTTTATTTTTGCAGTCGGAGGTTCAATTTTTGGCTTCAGCGATGCATATGAATTAGATTACTTTTTCAAAGAGCTTCTTCTTACATTATGTCCGCTGATAACTTTCACATCTATCACGGTTTTTATCTGCATGACTGTGAAAGGTACAAGCGGAACTGTGCTTTCATTCATGTTCTATTATGCTCTGATGATGTTTGATGCATTTTCTGTTTTCATTACAAATGAAGATCTGCTTCATTTTATATACAATTGTCTTTTAACATCACAGCTTGAAGAGCTTCAAAGTTCCGTTTATGAAGGTATGGCTAGCGACTATACAAATTTCACTCTCTATCCAATATCTTCTCTTATTGTAATATTGATCTCAACTATCGGAGGAATCGCTATTTTCCGAAAAACAGACATAAAGTAACAAAAATTCCCTCTCATATGAGAGGGAACTTTTTATACCGGTTTTATCAATAAATTTTTACAAATTTCCCAAAATAAACCACACACTTTTTTCATCTGTTTCAGAAAAATATCACAGTATGAACATAATCGGCAGATATAATACAAAGAATAGAGAAAAAATAAAAATAGAATTGGGCACTAT
>ENA-UOJL01002431-UOJL01002431.1-human-gut-metagenome-genome-assembly--contig:-P47-NODE-2431-length-15349-cov-11.107559_pt1 | contig 15349 bp, 15 predicted proteins | sample MGYA00242347_ERZ723894 | MGnify/ENA metagenome assembly ERZ723894
TTCCATTTGGATTTTGTTGAAATAGCACAAGAATACTATGTTTTCAGATACGCTCAATAAAACGGTTAAAAACCGTTTTATTCGGCTGCTGTTTCAGCAGCCAGCGGCGTAGCCGCAGAAAACGTAAGTCCATACATTTCTCGCCGCTACCAGCGGCCTGCGAAGAATTCGCAGGATAAAATGGTGTTAACCATTTTATCGAGAAATAGTATGATGGCAAACAAAGAAGGAGTATATTCTATGGGTGGTTTCTTTTCTCTGGATTCCAAATTCATGCAGGTCATGAGCCGGGTCGCCGACCTTATCATTCTGAATGTGATCTACCTCGTGACATGCCTGCCCGTGATCACCATCGGCGCGGCCGGCACGGCGATGTACACCGTGTGCTTCCGCCTGGGCACCGACCGGGAGGGCAGCCTGGTGAAGGGCTATTTCCGGGCGTTCCGGGACGAATTCCGACAGGCGACGCTGATCTGGCTGTTTCTGCTGCTGTTCGGCGCGGCCGCCTGTGTCAATATCTTTTTGTTTCTCAGCATGGATGGGTGGATGCACTATCTGTTTTTCCTGTTTGTGCTGTTCCTTACGATGGTGGTGATGATGGCAAGCTACGCCTTCCCGCTGCTGAGCCGGTTCCGGAACGATACCAAGTCCGTCCTGAAAAACGCGCTGATTTTCAGCGTGGCATACCTGCCCCGGACGGTGCTGATCGTGGTGATTAACGTATTACCCTGGGCGCTGCTGCTGACGAACCTGTATTTGTTCCTGCAAGTGGGCTTTCTGTGGATCACCATCTATTTTGCCGCCGCGGCTTACATCAACACCCGCCTGCTGAAAAAGGTATTCGCTCCCTACATGGAGCCGGAGGAGGAAGCGCAGTGAACGTGCGGAAAACCGCTTTGGAGGAAGCCCGGAGGGTCAACGAGCTGTTTGCCATCTGCTTTGAAATGCCCTACGCCAACTGCCCCGCCGACCCGGAGAAGGACGACGCCGCCCACTGGGCGGCCTTCGACGAGGACGGAGAGATGATGAGTACCTTCACCGTTTCCGATTTTACGGTGCAGTTTGACGGCAGTCCCTGCAAAATGGGAGGCATCGGCGGCGTGGCGACCCTGCCCCAGTATCGCCGCCGGGGCGGCATCCGGGCGTGCTTCCGGGAGGCCCTGCCGGATATGTATGCGTCGGGCTGCGAGTTTTCCTATCTCTACCCCTTCTCCACCGCCTACTACCGGAAATTCGGCTACGAAAACTGCGTGCAGAAATACGGCTGGACGGTGGATTTGGCGCTGCTGAATCCGCCAAAGGAGGGCGGCAGCTTCCGCCTCGCGGAAAAAGGCCGCCTCATGACCGAAGAAATCCGCTCGCTGGATGCCCTCTGGGAATCCCACTATAACATGATGGTGCTCCACGGGGACGAGGACTATACCTGGGCGGAAAAAAGTGACCCTGCAGTAAAGCAGGAGTTTACCTACGTCTGCTTTGACGCCGCCGGGAAGCCCAACGCCTACACGACATTCAAGCTCGCGAGCGAGCCGGACGGGCGGAATCTGGTTTGCAGCCGGTTCTGCTTTGCAGACAAGGGCGGCTTCCAGGAGCTGATGCGCCTGTTCAAGAGCCTGTCCTCCGACCACCGGTTCGTGAAATTCTCCACCCCTGCCAACCCGGCCATGCAGTATTTCATGCCGGAGTGGTCGCTGGGCGCGGTCAGCTGGAGCGTGCAGAGCGCGGGCATGGTTCGCGCGGTGAATGTGGAGTCCGTGCTGAAAAAGGCGCGTTACATCGGCAGCGGCAGCGTCTGCGTAGCGGTGCAGGACGGCCAGATTCCGGAAAACAACGACAGCTTTACCGTCACCTTTGCAGACGGCAGAGCGGTGAGCGTAGCACGGGGCGGAGAAGCCGACGTGGTGATGACTGCCCCCACCTTCTCGGCGCTGATCACAGGCGTCGGGGATTTCACGGAAGCCAGGGCAGCGTTCCCCGGGCTGGAGGTCAGAAAAGAAAATCCCTGCCTGAGCCAGGTATTTTTCCGCAAGCCCTTGATGATCGCGGACTACTTTTAATAAACAACCTCCCGAACGGCGTCGGTTCGGGAGGTTCCGTTTACGGAGGGAATACCATCGGGTTGGTGCGCTGTTTATCCCGGATACCCCGTCTATGCCTGATGTAACAGTCAACACCCGGAAAGGTGTCTATGTCAGTTATGAACCGGCACAAAGTGGGTAGCAAAAAAGCGAGTGTCCCCATAGAACATCAAATCCTATAAGAACACTCGCAGTGGTGCACCAAGGCAATCCAAATCCGAACCGGTATTGTTCTTTACGGCTTCTTTCACATCGTCCAAGGTGATGGTTCTGGTGCCGTCCTTATAATTGAAGGTAAGAACCAGTTTATCATCGTACAGGTAAATGGCGTTCACAAAGGCGTCGATCAGCATTTTGCGGTGGGACTGTTGGCGTACATCCAGCCTGCGGAATTTGTGGAGCCAGAAGGTTACGAACTCCGGGCTGATTCTGGGCCTCACAATCTTTTCGTTGGCGATCTTGATTTCCAAATCCTCCTTGGCGGCTTCCAGTTCTTCCAACCGGCTTTTGGTGGACTTGGTTAGGATGCCCTGCTGGATGGCGTTCAGAAGATTCTGGATGCCGGCTTCCGCCTCCCGGAGCTGCTGTTCGTACAGGGGAAGGCTTGTGTTCTCTCTGTCCTGCAAATCCATCACCATGGACACGATAGCTTCAATGGTCTGATCGTCCATGACCACCTTCATCACTTCATTGACAACCAAATTCTCCAGCCATTGTTTCCTAACAGGCTTTTTCTTGCAGTCCGTCCGCTTCTTTTTTACAGATACGCACTTGTAGTAGTGATGAACGGTTCCGTTCCTGCTTTTGCCGCTCTCGCCACAGAGGTAAGCGCCGCAGTAGCCGCAGAAGAGTTTCGTGGTCAGCAGGTAATCATCCTCGGCTTTGTGACGGGCCGGGGCTTTTCTGTTTTGCGCCAGCTTTTCTTGAACCCGATCAAACAAATCTTCTGGGACGATGGCAGGGATTCCGTTGGGAACGATAATGTCCCGGTATTTGTACTCTCCAATATAACGACGGTTACTGAGCATGTGCTGAATGCTGTTGAAGTTCAGAGGTTTTCCTAATTTATTGCGGATGCCATTTTCATTTAGCCAGTCACGCAGTTCCTTCATGGTCGCGCCCTTGTCGTATTTCTTGAACACATCCAGCACAAAGGGAGCGGTCAGCGGGTCAATCTGAAAATGCTGTTCCTCATCAATCACACAACCGATGGGAAGTGTGCCGCCGTTGAACTTGCACTTTAACGCATTCTCCGTCCTGCCACGGATAACCTTCTCCGACAGATCGGCAGAGTAGTATTCCGCATAGCCTTCCAGCACGGATTCCAGAATGATACCCTCCGCACCTTCGGAAATCACTTCCGTTGCGGACACGACTTTCACGCCGTTCCGCTTTAACTGGGCTTTGTACCGTGCGCTGTCGTAACGGTTTCTCGCAAACCTGTCCAGCTTCCAGACGATGACCATGTCAAACAGTTTCTTGCTGCTGTCCTTGATCATTTCCTGAAAATCCGGGCGGTTGTCCGTCTTGGCAGAGTAGGCGCGGTCGATGTAGTGGCGCAGAATTGTGATGCCGTTCTTCTCTGCGAAGGCAGTGCATTCCCGAATCTGACCATCAATGGATTCCTCCCTCTGACTGTCGGAAGAATAGCGGGCATAAATCACGGCTTTCATTCTGCATCCCCACTTTCCAGTGTCAACGCCTGCGTCAATTCACGTAGCCTGTTTTCCAGCAAAGTCTTGTCTGGCAGATGCAGGGTATAGTCCGCAACCATGGTGGGTGACATACTTCTGCTCAAGGCATATTCCACAACTGTATCATCCTTGCTGGTGCAAAGAATCAGTCCTACGCTGGGATTCTCATTGGGCTTTCTCACATCCCGGTCAAGGGCTTCCAAATAGAAGTTCAGTTGTCCCAGATGCTCCGGGCGGAATTTGTCCACCTTCAATTCGATTGCCACCAGACAGGACAGCGCACGATTGTAGAAAAGCAGATCAATGAAGAAGTCGGTGTTCCCCACCTGTATCCGATACTCCTCACCCACAAAGGTGAAGTCCTGACCAAATTCCAGAATGAAGTCCCGCAGATTTGCGACGATACTTTTACGAAGATCCTTCTCTTTGTATGGTTCTTTCACATCCAGAAACTCGAATACATAGGCATCCCGAAAGGCAACCAGTCCTCCGCTTCTGGTCAGCAGTTCTTTGTTCTTCGTATCGGACAGCATGGTTCTTTCAAAGAGCATACTGCTGATCTGCCGATCCAGTTCCCGCTTGGAGTAGTTGTTCGCCGCACAAAGCCGAAGGTAAAATTCCCTTGCTTCATCTGTCTTGCAGCCGGTCAGAATCAGCAGATTATTTGTCCACGAAATTTCTCTCACCAGTGGTGAGAGTTTTTCGTTGCCGCGGTAAGTTTCATAGAACTGCTTCATGCGCCAGATGTTCTGGGCCGAAAAGCCTTTGGAGGCTGGATAGCGATGGCGGAGAAACTCGGAAAACTCGGTGACAACGCTTTTGCCCCAGCCATCAGCCTCAACCTTCTGGCTGATGTAGGCACCGATTTCCCAATACATATTAATCAGCTCCGCATTTACTGCCCGCATAGCTCGGGTTCTGGCATTGTCGATGATCTCTAAGATTTCATCGAACTGATTACCCATGAATGTCAAATCCTGATTCATTCCTGTCACTCCTTCAACATTTCCCGAAGGGTTTCTTTCAGCCGCTCATTGATGGGAGAGCCGGGGTCAAAGCACATCTCGATGAACTTGTCCATCTCTGGATAGACCTTTTCGATTTTCATTTTCCCCTCATACAGCTTACCCTGGGGCTTGTCCGTGCGACCAAAAATGTAATCCAGCGACACATCGAAATAATCCGCATACCGAATCATTACCTCCGCCGGGACATGGGCTTCCCCACTTTCAAATCTGGCAACCGCCGACTGCCGGGAGCCCACAATGGCTGCAATCTTCGCTTGAGACAGCTTGGCGCTTTGACGCAGTTCCCGCAGCCGCACACCGATGGTATTCATAACCGTCTCCTCCTGACCTTTGTGTGACTATTATACCCTGTTTTGCATATTAAGTCAATCTAAAATTAACATAACATCATTGTTTTCATAGGGGTTCACAAACAAAACATAAGCGCCCGTGGGGTGCGCAGCTCACAAGGAACTTGTGATGCAAAGGGTTTGGGATGCTTCCCAACAAGCAGAAAACGCTCAAATCCGCCGGGGCGGAAGTGAGCGTTTTTCGCATATGGCGCGCCATAAGCATTGCTTGCCAGTTGTGGAACGGAATACATACAATGATCCTCAAATGATTGATTTATCACTTTTTCTTCTGGGGAGTTGATATCAAAAGATCCAAGAATACGAACTGGACAATTGGAGCAGCTATTGCATTAATCCAAACAGAGCCAAGCGTTGGAATAAGAGTAAAAAGCCATCCAAATACAGCACCCATAATGAGGCAAACAATACAAATCATAAGGTTATTCTTGAAGAAAAAGCCAATGGTAGTTTTACCGTTCGGATTCTTGTTGAACAAGCAAGCGATGGATAGGATTATACCAACAATCGTACCACTCCAAAATTTAACTGTGGTATCAAACGCTGAAGATTCTTTTACAAAGCCCTCAATAGAGAAACTGACAACTGAATTCTGTCTCGCCGTTTCCATATTCAATAGAATATCCTGATATTCTGCATGCAGTGAGGGGTCCTCGGAAACGGTCATACCACTAATTGAGACCAATTTTTCCAGATTGTTAATACGGGTTTCAATCCGATTGTAGAATAAAAGGTTTGCATCGATAAAGGGGAAAAGAATGAAAAGTGCAACGATAAGGGCAATAACTATTGCCCAAAAAATCCTCGCTTTCTTCCCGGTCGCTAGTTTTTCAATCCATTCAGCAATTTTGTCAGTCATGTTTTCTCTCCTTTTTTCTTAATTATACTAAAAATAGCGGAATAATCAAGTGGCAGGTATGCTAAACATTTGGGGAGCGAAGAAACCGAAATAGTAGTGGCAAGCAATGCATCTGTATGTACAAATGCGAAAAACCATCCATTCCGCTTTCGTGGAACGAATGGTTTTTCTGCTTGTTGAGGCGATGCCCCAAGCCCCGCAGAACACTGTGTCGTGTTCTGGAAACGCTGGATAAATCCAGCGGCTGCGCGATTCTTTGAATCGCTTGAGGCACATTCCATCTGGTTCTGTTTGCCCTAGAAATTAGGCTTGCTGCTTGCAGCATGGATGCTTCCAATATGAATGACCTCGTCTGCTGCTTCTGCCAATTCCTTGCTATGAGTCACGACAATCACACATTTCTTTTCCTCGTATGCAATGTGCTTCAACAGGTCAATCACATCCCAAGCTGTGGCTTCGTCCAGATTGCCTGTTGGTTCATCTGCCAGCAGCACCTTGGCATCGCTGGCCAGGGCGCGGGCGATGGCTAGCCGTTGTTGCTGACCACCGGAAAGCTGCAGGACGCTGCGGTTCCAGTATTCCTCTCCGATCCCCATGCTGCCCAGCAGTGCTTTGGGGTCGCCCTTGCCGCCCAGCTTTACATTTTCCAACGGAGTAAGATAGTCAATCAGGTTGTAGCTCTGGAATACCAGAGAAATGTGGTGACAGCGGTGCTCTGCCAGGTCTTTTGTGGTGATGGGCTTTCCGTCATAACAAATCTCTCCCTGAATGGGTACATCAAGACCAGCCAAAAGGGAAAGCAAAGTTGTTTTCCCGGAACCGCTGGGGCCTAAGATGGCGTACAGCTTGCCGCATTCAAAGCCATAGCTTACATGATCCAGAATCAGCTTGTCGCGCTGCGATTTATAATAATAGGACATATTCTTTACTTCTAAAATCATGCGATCCTCCTTAACTTAGTTCACTCAGGATTTCCCGCGGCTTCTTTCGCAGGACAGGGATTCCGGCAATACCAATGGAAACTACAATCAGAACAATTACGCCTGCGCCGCTGAGCAGCCACATTTCTTCCGTGATTTTCACATCTACACCCATGACTGTCTGTTCCGCTTGTTGAGAGGCAAACATGACCTTACCTGCGTCCCGATCCCTTTGGATTTCCGCTTGCTCCACTTGGGCGGCAATCAGATAATCTGCCACTGCTTCCGAAGCTACTGGGGCAAGGGCAACGGTGACGCCAAAGGACAACAGCGTGATGAGCAGAGCTTCCATGAGGAATTGACCGATGACACTGACTTTCCGAAAACCAAGAGAGAGCAGAATGCCGATTTCCTGATTTCTGTTTTTCGTCCAGAATAGAAATATCAGGAACAGAATGACAAAGCCAGCGGCAAAGGCTAGTACAATCAACACTTTGCTGATTTTCTCAAGATCATGGAAGTTGGATGACATGGTGGCGAGATTTCCGTTTCGGTCAATCAGGTCATATCGCTCCCAGTCAATGTCCGCAGCTTCCACCGCCGATTTCACAGCATCGTATTCATCTACATCTCCAACGCAAAAATAGGCGTGTTCAAAGCAGGGGGCGGTTTCGCCTTCTGCCTTTTCGGGGAAACGGAGGTCGGTGAAAATCACATTTTCCGAACGGTAAGTATCGCCGGACATCAGTGGCTGCATAAGCTGCTGCGTTTGATAGATGCCGATAATGACCGCTTCCCAAATGGGGGCGCTTTCCGGGTCGTGGCAGTCGTTGAATTGCAAAGTATCCCCAATATGAAGGCTGTTGCGCTGTGCCAGTTGTTCCGAAATCACGCACACATCACGATCCTCCATACCGATCATGCGCCCTTCTTTCACTGTCACATTGCCGGACAGAACATTGAAATCCAGTTCCATTTTTCTGTTTCCTAGCAGGGTGACACCACCAATATCGTTATACTGGTCATTATCGGGATCTTCGATCCGGGTAAAGTTGACAGGATTGACTGGGGTGATTTTTGTTGTTACATTGTAGTCAGAAATACCTGGAACAGCAGCAAGTTTTTCGATGTCGTCCATAAGCAGGGAATCAAAGGAATTGTCGGCTCCCACATACCATTGGGTGCCGTAGGCGGTTTCCAGCTTACGAATGTAAACACCGTCCAGCTCCCCTTCATCTAGATACCCCGGCTGATGGGTGATCTTGTCCGTCGTTTCTTCCAGCCGTTTCGTTCGATTGGACTCATTGCCATCCAGCCGCAGACCAGCCCCAACTGCCTGCCGGGTGGTGTCCTGGGTCTGAATGCTGGCATTTTGACAAGCCATGCCACACAGAAGTGACAGGCTCACCGTCACGATCACAAGCAGAAGTAAACTGCTTTTGACCGGTTTGCGAATCATGCTTCTCCATGCTCTTTGAAAACTGTTCATGTTATCCCTCCATTCTGGCCAGGGTGTCTCTCGGATTTGCCCGGAGTGTGGGAAAAACCGACAAGCCCACTGCGATCAGTACGATTGCACATCCCAGAAGGATCAATGTCAGAAAATGTGTGGGCTCCAAATGTGCACCTGCCATGTGTGCCAGATCACCTGTTGAAAAAAGTCTGTCCATAAGCTTCCCCGCAAACAATCCGCAGACTACCGCTGCTCCCAAAGCCGATAGTATAAAAAGAGTCAGGCTTTCCGTCATTGCCTGCAAAAACAGGCTTCCTTTTGATATGCCAAGACTGATGAAAACGGCCATTTCCTTTGCCCGTGTTCGCATCCACATACAAAGCAGCAGGGAAACCACAATGACCGCCGTGGATATGATAAGTGCCAGCATAAGGACTGTCATGCGTGTTACTTGCTTTAAGGGAGCAATCATCTGCTGATACAGGGCATCCGAGGTTGTAATGCTGACGAAATCATCAACCAGCGGCTCCGCCTGTTCCCGCAGCGCATCCAGACAGTCAGGGACGGAAGTATAAACGGAAACCGAGCAATAGCCGTCCGCGTCAAATAACGTTTCAAACATACGGTGATCGACATAAAGCTGGTTTTCAATCCGGTATGCTGCTGCCACATTGTCCTCCTGTCTGCGCTCCATACCTGAAAAGAAAATACCGATAATCTCGCCGGAGGCGGTATCTCCGGTTCCTGTTTCCAGCGTGATTGTATCGCCGATTCCAAGACCATTCGCCTGGGCAAGAATGGAATTGATCAAAATGCCATCCTGGGCATCCGTAATATGAGTTCCTTCCAGCAGACGGTATTTCTCTTGGGCAAACAGCCCGTCTATTTCTGTATTGTCGCAGGAATGAAGGGTGACAGTCAGATTCAGCGGGTCGGAACCTTCTTTTTTGATAATCGGGGAAAAATCGGCAGGGTATGCTGTGCTGCTTGCCGTCCGATTGATTTTCGTCACAGCAGGTAGTGACAGCAAAAGGGAAACGGTTTCGGAAGAAATGCTGTTTTGCCCTCGACGGTCCTCTAAAATGATCTTTGAACCCGTTTTCTCACGGATAGAGCGATTAACATTTCCAGCCGTTTGCAAGATCATAGCAGCGCACAGAATCAGCGTGCTAATCACCAGAAAGCAGGAAAATAGAACAATGCTTTTGCTTTTCTTTCGCCGAAGGTAGCAATAGGCGCGTTGATAAAATGCCATAGACTTACCCCATAAGTCTGTAAAGGAAAATCCGGTCAGCGTGAAGTACATTGTCACTGTCATATTCGCCGCAGATGATCAAAGTTGTCTGTTTCTTCACATCGCCCACGGTGGCGGTTTCATAGCGGACTTCTCCGGTTTGCGGATTGGAATAGGCGTACTGGAAGGTGCAGCCGCTGTCATAGGACACCGAAACTTGCTCCCAGTTATCTTCATATCCCGGTGCTGGCATTGCTGCCACATCCCCCTCTTCATGGGTCGGGGCTACGGTGCAGCCGTCCTCTGTAAATGCAGAAACGGTTCCGTTCAGCTTGGAAATCGCAAACAGTTCGTCTCCGCTGGCAGGATTGCCGGGTGCTGCTGTCTCAGTGGACGGTGCGTCCGGTATATGCTCCGTTTCTGCTGGTGTTTGTGATACGATTGCCTTAACATTCTTCTGAAGTGACGGTTTTAAGCATCCGGCGATGATGATCACAACAAGGATCGTCAGCAGAAAAACAATGACTTTTCGATACATGGTATAAAACCTCCTTTTTGATTTCGGAGCGATCATACCATGCAGGCTCTTGAAAAGTCCTGTAAGAATTCAGGATATCCTTGCGCATTCTTAAAAGTTTTTTAGAGAATCCTGTGATATAATGAAACCGAAAGGAGGGCTTTCCATGAGGCTTTTATTGGTGGAGGACGATCAGAATCTCTCAGACGCCATTGCAGAGCAGCTGCAAAAGGAAGGTTATATCACCGACTGCTGTTATGATGGGGAAACGGCGCTGCACTACGCTCTGAATCCCGAATATGGCTATGACATTGTTCTGCTGGACAGAATGTTGCCCATTATTGATGGACTGACTGTTTTGAAAGCCATGCGGCAAAAGCAGATATTTACGCCTGTGCTGATTCTCACCGGGCTGGGAGAGCTGGAGGATAAAATTGAAGGGCTGGACTGCGGTGCGGACGATTATCTGGTGAAGCCCTTTCATATCCGGGAGTTGCTGGCGAGAATCCGGGCTTTGACCCGCCGCCCGGTAGAGATTCAGGAGAGAAAGAATATCACGGCATATGGTTTGGTGCTGGATGCCGAATATCGGCGGCTAACCTATCAGGGAAAGTCTGTAATCCTAACCCAGAAGGAAACAAATCTCATTACTGTATTTCTGGAGCAGCCGGATACGGTACAGAGCCGAAGCCAGCTTCTTTGGAAGGTCTGGGGAGGCAATACGGAAGTGGAGGACGGAAATGTGGACAACTACATCCACTTCCTGAGAAAGCGCCTCCGGGAGCTTGGCTGTAAGGTCAGCATCAAGACCGTCTATGGTGCCGGGTATCGTTTGGAGGAAACACCATGATTGAAAAGTTGAGGAAAAAGCTGATGGTACTGTTTCTCACCTGTACCATGCTGATCTTCACCGCTGCTATGTTGGTCATGGCTGGCAATGCAGTGTCTCAGATTCGCAGTGCGGAAATTCAGTACGGAAATAACCTGGCGGACAGTATTCTTGAACAATTCAGCAGCAGGACTTTGGATTTTTCTGTTTACACCAAATCTAATGCCATGGTGCGCCTGTTTGACGGCACCACGACACAATCCAGCCCGGAGTGTTTTCCTACACCATTGGAAGTTCTGATTGAACGGACGCAGGAATCTGATACTGTTCTTTCCATGCAAGAGGAAGCTGCTGAGAACGGCGCCTATGGGAAAAGCCGCACAGTCTATGCCATTTCCGGGAATCAGAAGGATGGGTATTACGCAATCCATAGTACCGTTCACAACGGCAAGACAATGGTGCTTGACCTGATATTGTTTTATCCCAGGGCTTCTCTTTTGGAGACACTGAAAAACGGCTGCAGTTTGTATCCTGTTGTTTGGCTGGGTGTATTGGTGCTCATGTATTTTCTCAGCCGCTTTTTGATTGGAAAGGCAGTAGAACCGGTGGAAGACACCATGAAAAGTCAGAAGGAATTCATTGCATCGGCGTCCCATGAACTGAAAGCACCATTGGCTGTGATTCAGGCTAATGCAGAAACCATGGAATCCAGCCAGAAACAGAAAATCATTCTGGATGAGTGCAGCCGGATGAGTAAGCTAGTTCAATCCATGCTTGCTCTGGCTTCCAGTGACGCGGGAAACTGGAAAATGGATATACGGGAGACTGATGTGGATACTCTGCTGATCGAAACTTGGGAGAAGTTTTCTGAAAGCGCAAGAAAGAAAAATATCCGCTTGAATCTGGACATCGAAGATCATTACCCCAAGACTCACTGCGATAAAGAGCGAATCAGCCAGGTTTTGGGGATTCTGCTGGATAACGCTATTTCCTATTCCAGCCCCGGACAGACCATTGAAATGGGAGCCAAGGTGCTGCCCCCAAAGCTCGCTTTTTTCGTCATTGACCATGGTCCCGGCATCGCGGACGCTGAGAAAGAAAAAGTGTTTGAGCGGTTCTATTCCGGCGATCCATCAAGAACGGACAAAAGTCACTTTGGACTGGGATTGAGTATTGCGCAGGAGATTGTAAGGCTGCATCATGGTACGATCCGATTAACAGACACTCTGGGCGGCGGCTGTACATTTGAGATATGCCTGACAATATAGAACCTCTCCGCCAAAACGAAGCAGGACTCTACTAAGACGGCACTAATGTCATAACGTTGATCGCACTCACGCATTTAGACCCCAAAAAGTTGTTGCGCCGCAACGACTTTTTCTCTCCACTTTGAGAGGGATGGTATAGGTATATTCGGAAGCCGAAAATCGGGTTCTATATGCGGAGAAAGCTCACCTGTCGACATTAGATGGGCGGTTTTCAAAGGGAAAAAATATCCTCAGTTCCTCGGAACTTGGTCAAAAAGGTATTGGGGCACAACAGCTTTTTGACTCAAAATGTCGATACCTGGCCGCAAGTTCTGTCCGCCCTCAATCAAGATGTAGAAGAATAGAAGCCGGATTATCCAGTGGCTAATACAATTCCCTTACAGCAAGAAAAACGCAAGGAAAACCTATTGCGGCACAAGCACTTTTTCACCGCCATTCTTCTACATCGCAACCACTTTCCAAGCTATTGACACCCACTCCCAATGTGATATAATATAGGAAAGCAAAATGCAGACGCCCATCAAGCCAGTGGCTTGACAAGCGCCTGCATTTTCCGTTTCTTATGAAGGGAGCCATGCCGTCAGCAACAGATCGTCCGCCCACCCACAACTGCACCTTAAAAATTTCATATCGAACCGGAGGGAACAACCAGCTTGGGCCGCAAGAAGAAGCTCATCAACAATTCCGGTATTCCGCAACACGAAATCGAGCACTTTGCCCGTTGCATCCTTCCTGACATCCTCGCCTACTACGAAAGCGAAGAAGGCCAGCGGGAGTTCCAGGATTGGCTGGCTCAGCGTGAAGCGGAACAGACGGAAGGAAAGGTAGGGATAAGCAGATAAGTGATCGCACAGGGTGCCGCCAGCTTGGCGGCACCTTTTCTCATGCAAAAGGCACTTCCACTCACGCATTTCGGGGGTAAAAAAGCGGCTGATAGCAAGGCTTCTTGGGCACTTTTTTGATCTGGGAATACAATTACCTTCGGATGTCCAAAACAGGCGTTCTATATGCATGGATTCCCCAAATCTGTCCGCCTTTCTTTCCACGTCGTTCTTGAAAGAATGACAGATTGATAGAACGGTAGAGGTCAGTTTTCAAACGGATGGTATTCCGTCACATTCCTCAAATACTCCCGGACATCCCCGTGGAGCAGCAGGTTCACATAGTCAACTGACGCATTGTATACCAGCCACTCCAGCTCATTACTCTCGTACATATTCCGCGAAACCTCGGCTTCCACCAGGGTGCAGTCAATGGAAATCATGTTTCCGTTAGCGAATGTGACCTCAACACAGGCGGTATCGGTATTGAAATCACAGGAAATAGCTTTCTTATCCATAACAGTGTCCTCCTAAGTCTGTTTCTTTTTCCGTGGGCCTCTCGGCTTTGATTCTGGTCGTTTGATGACACCGTTTCGGAAATACGTTTCCTCGAATCTTCCGAAGAAAACAAATAATCCGAACCCATCTCCCACTGGGAAGATCTGGTTCGGATTATTTGGGTTTGGCAAATACCTTTTGCATTGACACAAACACGATATCCGGTTCAACTAGTGCATTACTGAAAACGGCTCTAGTATCGACATTTCCACTCTTAATTTGTGGCACAGACAGAATTTAGATATTCCGTGGGAATTCATAACTCCGTAAAATAACTAATGTAGAATTGTACATAGTACGCATCAACGAACGAGGATCATCGCAAAGTAAATGTATACCCCCATCAGGCTCCTTAACGGAAATACACTCCATTAATCTGGACAACTCAACATTCGGAATATCTTCATCTGTGGATTCTGCGTCACCATCTTTGCTTTTCTTTCTCTCTAATTCTTGGCGGAAAATGTCAATCGGAACCTGTTTGGTCATACAGCGGTCATTCAGAATTGTAATTCGTTGATCGAGCAATGCATCGTCGGTAACAATATCTGCTTCTTTTAGCATTTTTCTTGCTTCTTCGGTACTGCTGGTGATGAACCTTACTTCGCTTCCCTTTATGAACTGAGGTTCATTATGATGAAGCAAACATTCACAGAACACTTTGATGTAATGGGGAACCAAATCACTCAGCTTATCAGTGAGTATTTGATCCAATGCAGACCAAAACATATTGTCTGTAAAGTTCAGATATTCTTTTTTGCCCTGCCTAGCCCATCGTTCTAATTCGGTGCCTGAAGGAAAAACAGCATGATGCTTTTGCATCCAGTCAATGACGCATTCTGCCATCCACTCAGAAATAGCAATATGCTTATTGAAGACCACTTGTGAGTACGAAAAGAATTTATTTGTCAAGTACTGATCGGCAGCCGCGATTCCTTTTGGCTTGATGCACAGAATCTTTTTATCCTCACACTCACCAATGTCTAAGCACCGGATTAACTGGTCGATCTCACAACTACCGAAACTGGTACCCGAAAACGTTGCATCACGCATCAAATAGTCAATTCCGTCTGCATCCAGCTCAGAGTGTATAATCTGCACTAACAGTGGATCTACTTGAGGGCGCTCCACATTTCCAATAATGATATCTGCAATAATTTCTGGAGTGTGTTTGTCACCACACTCATCCACAATTATTTGGCGGATTTCTTCGTCATTACAGACAATTAACGCACCAATAGCTTCATGATGACGACCAATCGACTTGGACATCAATGTTGTCTTTGCTTCAATGGAAAAGCTGTCGATCTTGTCCCGCATTTTCTCATTGATATTTTTGCAAAACTTATTATCCGGTAGTTCTTCAAGTGTCATCGGTTTTCGATAGGGCATCTCACAGACATGGGACAAAGGATAGTGCCCGATATCATGTAGTAATCCGGCTAACCGCAAAATTTTCCGGTCCTTATCATCCAAGTCCAAGCTAATCGCCATTTTATCAGCAATATGCATAACGCCCAAAGAATGAATGAATCTAGTATGCTCAGAACCCGGATAGACCCAATTAACAACACTAAGCTGCTTAATACTCTGCAAACGTTTAAACAACTGAGTTTCCATGATTTTCTTCTCAGCTGCAGTGTAGGGAATAAATCCATGCACATTATCAAGAATTTGCCCAACAAATTTAGGGCGTATCTGAAAACTCAAACCTCATATATAAATTGCACAAAATCCAAA
>ENA-UOJL01002439-UOJL01002439.1-human-gut-metagenome-genome-assembly--contig:-P47-NODE-2439-length-15281-cov-5.623736_pt1 | contig 15281 bp, 9 predicted proteins | sample MGYA00242347_ERZ723894 | MGnify/ENA metagenome assembly ERZ723894
TAGTCTGGGCTTGGGGGAGCGGGCCATGGGGGCACGGTCCACGGCAATCAGTCCGAAGTTCATGGCAAACCCTTTTTGCCATTCGAAGTTATCCATCAGGCTCCAGTGGAAGTATCCCTTCACCGGCAGTCCGTCGGTTATACAGCGCTGAACGCCGGCTATAGCTTGCTCGATAAACGCCACCCGGCGGCTATCATCGGCGGTGGCTATGCCGTTTTCGGTGACGATCAGATCGCCGTGAAAGTCCTTGGCCACTCGGCGCAGCACATTTTCCAACGCCTGGGGATAAAATTCATAGGACATTTGGGTCAACTCCGCGCCTTCAGGAGCCGGCAGTTGTCCGGCGGGACCGTACAGGGTTCTGGTGTAGTTCTGCACGCCCAAAAAATCATCCTCTCGGATATAGGGAAGGTAGTGAGTGAACTCCTCCTGCCAGGCAGCGTCGGCAAACGCCTCCCCACCCGGCTGGGCCTGTAGGTCGTGGAGGGAAAGGGTCAGCCCAATCTTAATGTGGGGGCAGATGGCACGGATGGCTTCTCGGGCAGCGGCATGAGCGCGCATGACCAGAAGATCCCCTTCGGAGGTGCGTTCGCTGACAAAGACCTTAGGCTGCGGATCGCCGAAGACATCGGCGTTTTCAGCAGCGGCAAACTTTAGGTTTTCCATCATTTTCTGGAAGTTCATGCCCACCTGCACAGAGCCTTCGGCGGATTTTCCCGCAGCGGCAGTTTTGGCCGCCTGCTCGGCCATCAAGCGAAATCGTTTGGAGATGGCTGCCAGCTGAAGTCCCATGTTGGCCTCGTTTATGGTACAGACATAGTGCAGTTCGCCTCCCAGCCGCTCCATTACATAGGTGACATACCGTTTAAAATAGTCTATGGTAGACGCAGCTTCCCAACCTCCTTTGGAAATCAGCCATTTGGGACTGGTAAAGTGAAGCAGGGTGACCACCGGCTCCACCCCGTGGACTTTGCAGCAGGTAATGACTTTGCGGTAGTGTTCTACCTCGCTTGCGTCAAACTTGCCTTCTTCTGGCTCGATACGCGCCCATTCAATGGAAAAGCGGTAGGCATTGAGCCCGGAGTCCGCCAGCAGGCAGATATCTTCCTCATATCGATTATAATGGTCACAGGCAATGCCGCTGGGTTCGGAAAAACTGGAATGTGGCAGCTGTTCCTGAGCCCAGTAATCCGAATAAATATTGTTGCCTTCCACCTGGTGGGCTGCGGTGGCAGCGCCCACCAGAAAATCCTTTGTGAATTTTTGCATGGGATGCTCCTCCTTACGTTCAGGATGGTAATTCTGTTTTGATGGTTGCATCATACCATACCATGGCGGCAAGAAAAGGATAAAAATCTAGAATAAGAGATAAAAAATCGTAACACTTCGAAAAATACACGAATTTTTACACTGATTTAGAGAATATTAAACCTCTTGTTGGGCGTCAATCTGGTATAGTGAGGCCACAGACAAAGCCACCCCAAATTGTATAGGAGGAATGAGTATGTGTAAAAAGAAACTTACCGCCAGCGAAATTGACGGCGTACAGTACCGCCGCGCCAAACTTTGGCAGATCATCTGCTACGCCTGCAATGGACTTGTGGGCATGAGCGTTTATTCTCTCATTAGCATGGCCAGCTACTCTGCCAGCATCGGCTACGGCATCACCACCGCCGCAGTGGGCGTTATCCTGACCTGCTCCCGTATTCTGGACGCCATTACCGACCCGCTGCTGGCCTTTGTATATGACCGGGTCAACACCCGGTTTGGCAAGCTGCGCATTTTGCTGGTAGCCGGTTATTTAATTGAAGCCGTCGCCCTCTACGGTATGTTTACTGGCTTTTCCTCCAAGGGGCTGGGGCTTCCGGTGTTCGCTCTTCTCTACGTTATTTACATTATCGGTTACACCGTCACCAACATGACGGCCCAGACCATCCCTGCCATCATGACCAACGATCCCAAACAGCGTCCCACTCTCGGCGTTTGGACCACGGCGTTTAACTATCTGGTGCCCATGGCTATGTCCATGGTGATGAACGTGGTGCTGCTGCCCATGTTTGGCGGTGAATACAACCAGGCTTTCCTTACAGCAGCCTGCAACATTACCCTGGTGGTAGCCGCTGTAGGTACGGCGCTGGTTTGTCTGGGTGTTTCCTCCTACGACAAGCCCGAAACCTTTTTGGGTACAAAAAAGTCTGAGCCGCTGAAGATGTCGGACATCGTAGAAGTGCTGCTGCACAACAAACCTCTGCAGTGTTACATTGCCTCCAACGCCTCCGATAAGCTGGCTCAACAGGTGGCCAGCCAGGCTATTATCAACACGCTGTTCAACGGTATCCTTATCGGCAACATGGGCCTTGCCACTATCCTGACAGTTATCAGCATGGTACCGTCCATCTTCTTTGCTGCTTTCGGCGCCAAATATGTGGGGAAACATGGCAGCAAAAAAGGAATTGTCACTTGGACCTATGTGAGTATGGCGATTACTGTGGTGCTAGTGCTCTTCTTTACCTTCGGTGACCCTGCCCAGATCGGTGTGATGGGCAGCCCCTCGATGATCGTTTACGTTGTCCTTACGCTGCTGCTCAACGGTTCCAACATGTGCATCACCACCTCCAATACCTCTTACATGGCCGACGCCATCGACTATGAACTGGACCGCTCCGGCCGCTACATTCCGGCGGTGGTTACTGGTACATACAGCCTGGTGGACAAGTTCATCACTTCTTTTGCTGCGGTGATCGCCACCGGCGCTGTGGCGCTGCTGGGTTACACTACCACCATGCCCCAACCCACCGACCCATGCACTACCCCCATCTTCTGGATGACCATGTTCCTCAAGTTTGGTCTGCCTATCATCGGTTGGATCGTGACCCTGGTGGCTATGCGCGGCTGCCCGCTGACCAAGGAAGAAATGGTCCATGTGCAGAAACGCATCGCCGAAAAGAAAGCCTCCGCGCAGGCCGAGCTTTTTGCTGAACACACAAAGTAAACCCAAGTAAAAACCGAAAGGGTTTGCCCCTTTCGGTTTTTACAGTGAGATGAGAAAAGGAGTTTTCCCTATGAGTGAAACGATTTTGCTGAATACCGGCTGGACCTTCATCCAGGAGGGGCACAGTGAACATATAAACATTCCCCATACCTGGAATGCGGCGGACGGCCAGGACGGCGGAAACGATTACTACCGCGGCACCTGCCAATATACCACTGTGCTGCCCCCCTTCACTCTGCCTGAGGGAGGCCGCGCCGTGCTTCAATTCGATGGCATCGCTATGAGTTCCCAGGTGAATTTGAACGGTCAGAAACTGGCTGAACACAAAGGCGGTTACTCTGCATTCCGCGTAGATATCACCGATGCCCTACAGGAGAAAAATCAGCTGACTGTTTCTGTGGACAACGGTGAAAACGACACAGTATATCCCCAAAAGGCGGACTTCACCTTTTACGGCGGCATCTACCGGGATGTAACGCTGCACATTCTGCCCAGCACTCACTTTGCCATGACGGAAAACGGTGCTGTTCCGGTGAAAGTGACCCCGGTGATCACTGACCTGGCGGCTCGCCGTTGCGAAGTGACGGTGGAAGCGTTCGTTGTGAATGCCGAAACCGTACATTTCGAACTGGATGGGCAGGAAACCGACGTTCCGGTTCAAAGCGGCATAGCCAAAGCTGTGTTTGTGTTGGAGTGCGCCAGGCTTTGGGATGGCCTCAACGATCCGTATCTCTACACGGTCACCGCCCGTCTGGAAAACGACGAGGTGGAATCTGTTCGCTTTGGCTGCCGGCGGTTTGAGATTGATCCGCAGAAGGGCTTCCTTCTAAATGGCCGCAGCTATCCGCTGCGCGGTGTTTCCCGGCATCAGGACCGCAAGGGCGTGGGCGTCGCCATTACCCGTGATATGATGGAGGAGGATATGGCGATCATCCTGGAAATAGGCGCAAACACTGTCCGGCTGGCCCATTACCAGCACGCCCAAGCGTTCTATGACCTGTGTGATGAAAAGGGTCTGGTCATCTGGGCCGAGATCCCCTATATCACCAAGCATATGTCCAATGGCCGGGCCAACACCCTGACCCAGATGGAAGAACTCATTGTGCAGAACTACAACCATCCCTGCATTGCGGTGTGGGGTCTCTCCAACGAGATCACCGCGGCTAGTCCGGTAAACGAGGAATTGCTGGAAAATCACCGCGCCCTCAACGATCTTGCCCACCGTCTGGACCCCACCCGTCCCACCACCATGGCCAACGTCTTTATGCTGGAGATCACAAGTCCGATTCTGGAGATCCCCGATGTAAACAGCTATAACCTGTATTTTGGCTGGTATCTGGGAGATTTGGATCAAAACGATGCTTTCTTTGACGAATATCACGCTAAGTATCCTAACCGCTGTATCGGCTTCAGCGAGTATGGCGCCGACGCCAATCCTGCCTATCAAACGCCCACCCCTGAACGGGGCGACTACACGGAAACTTACCAGTGTGTGTTCCACGAACACATGGCAAAAATGATTGAGGAACGCCCTTGGTTGTGGGCAACCCACGTCTGGAATCTATTTGACTTTGCCGCCGATGGCCGGGACGAGGGCGGTAAGAATGGTGAGAACCAGAAAGGTCTGGTCACTTTTGACCGCAAGATTAAGAAGGACGCCTTCTATCTGTACAAAGCCTACTGGAGCAAGGTACCTTTTGTGCATACCTGCGGCAGCCGGTATGTGGATCGCGCTGAAGATGTCACCGAGGTGAAGGTCTATTCCAATCTACCGGAAGTATCCCTGTATGTGGACGGCCGGCTGTTAGAAACCCAGAAGGGTGACAAGGTGTTTACCTTCCATGTGCCCATCACCGGCAAACATTCCGTCGAAGCCCGGGCAGAGGGGTATTCCAGCGTTATTTTGATCAACAAGGTAAACCAGCCCAACCCTGCTTACGCCATGGCCAATCGTCAGGCGGTGATCAACTGGTTTGATGGCGAACTGGACGAAACTTGCTGGAGCGTTAAGGACAACATGGCCGCTGCCATGGCCGATGCCAAAGTGGGACCCATCTTGAAACAAATCAGTGATAAAGCCGCTGCTGCTCGGGGTGACGTGGCCGCCGCCGTCAAGGACAACCCGGCCTTGGTGGCTATGATGCAGCGCGCTATGCAGCGGATGACCATCGAGAGTATGCTCAAACAAGCCGGTACCGACATCGAAGATATCAAGCAGCTCAACCGCATGCTGCAAGGAATTTCCAAGGAGTGAACCTTATGAATCATACCTACTGCAATCCACTGGACCTGGGCTACCGCTACCAGCATGTTAAGGAAGGCCCCCGCAGAGCTGGCTTCCGGGAAGGCGCCGATCCCACGCTGGTTTTTTTTAAGGATACCTATTACCTGTTTGTTTCCATGTCAGCGGGATTCTGGTATTCTGACAATTTGCTGCACTGGGAGTTTCACCCCGATTCGAATCTGCTGATCTACGACTACGCCCCTGATGTTCGCCAGGTGGGGGATTATCTCTACTTCTGCGCCAGCCGCAAGAGCCGCAACTGTCCCATCCTGCGCAGCAGGGACCCCCTGCACGAGCCGTTTGAGAAAGTCAGTGCCCCCTTTGCATTCTGGGATCCCAATCTGTTTTTGGATGATGACGGCAGGGTTTACCTCTATTGGGGATGCGCCAACACCACCCCCATCTGGGGCGTAGAGCTGGACCCTGAAACCATGTCCCCCATTGGGGAGAAAAAGGAATTGATTTTCGGGCAGGAATTCACTCTTGGGTATGAGCGTCCCGGTGACAACGGGGTGGTGAACCGGGAGGCCAGCGTGGTGTATCAGTCTTTGAAGCAGCACTACAACCCGGCTACCGGCAAGCTGGAATTACCGCTGGAGATGCAGCAGATTCCTGGTATCAGTATCGACGATCTTACAGCCATGTTTTTTGCGGTGGGCAAACCCTACATCGAGGGCGCGTATATGACCAAGCACGATGGCACTTACTATTTGCAATATGCTTGTCCCGGCACCCAGTACAACACCTATGCCGACGGCGTCTATACCGCCAAGTCACCTCTGGGGCCCTTCACCCTGCAAGCCTCCAATCCTTTTTCCGCGGTTCCCGGCGGATTCATGACTGGTGCAGGTCACGGCAGCACCATTGCCGATCGGTACGGCAATTATTGGCACGCCGCTACCATGCGCATCTCGGTCAACCATGACTTTGAACGCCGGGTTGGGTTATTCCCTGCGGGTTTTGACCAGGACGGTGTACTGTTCTGCAACCAGAATTTTGCTGATTATCCCCACCGTATTCCGGCAGGGTCCTTGGATGCAGCAGCCTGGCAACCAGAATGGATGCTGTTGAGCTATCGAAAACCAGTCACCGCTTCCTCTACAGAGCCCAATAGCGACCCGGTTCTGGCCGTGAATGAAACCTGCCGTGACTGGTGGAGTGCGGGCAGCAATGCTCCCGGTCAGTGGCTTTGTGTAGATCTGGAAAAAGAGTGTGATATTCGAGCGATTCAGGTGAACCTCGCTGATGAAAGACTGGCGGTAGAGTTCCCTGCCGACAGCTATGGAGATGACCGGGAGACTCGGCACATTGAGTTGCAGCCGCAGGTCTCTCACTATACAGTGGAAACCAGCCTGGACGGCAAGGCTTGGACCACCCGGGAATCGGTAGCACGGGAATGTTCCAATGGCTATTATGAGTACAGCGAAGGCATTCCAGCCCGGTATGTCCGTGTCACCGGTGGAGCGCTGCCCTACGGTCAGACGCTGCGCATCAGCGGGCTGCGGGTGTTCGGCAATGGCGGAGGGAACAAGCCTGCCAAAGTCCGGGCCAGGGCAACAAGGGTCAGTCCGCTGGATGGCAAGGTGCGCTGGCAGCCGGTTCCAGGCGCGCAAGGGTATAATGTGCGCTATGGCGCTGCCCCCGACAAGCTCTATCACAGCTGGCTGGTGTACGATGCCGATGGGGTGACCTTGTCTACTCTCATAGCAGGGCAAAGGTATTATGTCTGTGTGGATAGCTTCAATGAAAACGGCATCACCACCGGCGAGATCATTGAAATGGAGGATTGATTATGCCGAAAAAAGCAGTCCAGCAGTTTATGTTGGGAACTGTCTTAAAAAACGAAACCCAGGCCCGAGAAACACTGGCCGCTCTCAAAGCTGCCGGGTATGATGGCATTGAACTGTGTGGGTTTATGATCCATCCCATCGGGTTTATGGTGCGGATGTTGACAAAAGCCGCCGGTATGCCAGTGGGCAAGGGCGGCAACCTGGACTGGCACAAGCTGGTGCGGGAGTCCGGACTGGAGGTGGTTAGCCTGCACACTGACTTGGGCAGCCTGGAACGGGACGCAACCGCAGTGGCACAGGAGGCCAAAAGCTTCGGTACCAAGTATGTGGTTATCACTGGTATGTATCGATTCGACTACGGAGATGAAACTGCTGTGCGCGGCCTAGCCACCCGGTTGAACAAGGCCGGGGAGGCCTTGTCAAAAGAGGGGGTGGAACTGCTCTACCACAACCACAACTGCGAGCTGCGCCGGGTGAATTCCAAACAGCGCGCCTATGATATTTTGCTGGAGGAAACTGATCCTCGTTTTGTGAATTTTGAGTTTGACAGCTACTGGTTCACAGAGGGCGGAGCGAACGCCCTGGCCTGGATGCAGCGCTTGGGATCTCGGATGAAACTGTGGCATATCAACGACCGGGGCAGCCGTGTGACAGGCAGTGCTGTGACCCCCATTTTGAAAACTGACAGCATGGAGTTGGGCACTGGCAACATGAATCTGGACAGCCTGATGGAACAAGCCCTCTTGGTTAACGTGGAGGCTGTGATCTTGGAAAGCCACCGAAACTGGATCGGCAATTCCCCCGTCAAGAGCTTGCAAGTCAGTGCAAACTACCTGAAAACCCATCTCTCATAAGAAAACGTCCCGTGGAAGACATATCGGCCTTCCACGGGATGTTGCTGTTTGTGGGGTTACAAGGTATGTCGGCCGGGCTTTAAGGTGAGGGTGCGGCCATCGGGCAGTGTGACTTCTGCTGTCATATTGGCAGGAACAGTAAATTCGTAGGCGACAGTATCACCGTCATACCGCCAGGCGCTTTCGATGGTACCCACTGGGGAATCGTAAACAGCTTTGGCGTACCCCAGCGACTTGTGGGGTGTGGGGGCGATGGACAGATGACCGTCGACAAGGCGAATGCCGCAGACCCCGCCGAACAGCCAGCCACAGATAGCCCCATAGGAATAATGGTTCAGGGATTCATGGGGGGTACCCTCAGCGTCGATACCGGTCCAGGTTTCCCACACCGTGTTGGCGCCCTTGCCCACCGCATATAGCCATCCGGGAGCTTCCGGCTGCAGCAGCAGACGGTAGGCTGTGTCGGTGTAGCCGTATTGGGCCAGCACATCGCACAGGAAGGGGGTGGACAGAAAACCGGTATTCAAGTGGTAACCGTTGTCTACAACCATTTGGTTCAGCGTCGCAGCAGCTGCCTTGCTTTCCTCCCTATCCAGCAGGGCAAAGGCAATGGGGCGCACGTATTCACACTGGCGGTCAGAGTGAATGACACCGTCCTCGGTAAAGGCGGCACGGTAGGCTTTTGCCGCCTTTTCGGCGGTGTCGCAGTAGCGGGCTGCCTCTTCCTTGCGATCCAGCAGCGAGGAAATCTCGGCCAACAGTCGTCCGGAATAAGCCAGGTAGGCGGTGCCCACGCTCTTTCGAGGGTTGGCCATGGCCTGCATGGGGGTTATTCCCGGTTCGCACCACTCGCCATAGTCTAAGCCGTTAAGCACCGTGTATTTGGCGTATTTGCCGCTCTGCTGCTCTTGGGTGGTCTGTTGGGCGCGGTCTAACAAAAAGGCGTACCACCGCTGCATCATTTCGTAGTTGTCCGCCAGGATACGCCGGTCACCCGTGCGCTTGTACAGGGAATAGGGCACCAGAATGGCCGCATCGCCCCAACCGGCGGACATAGACAGCATGGGGGTCATAAATCCGGGAAGGCTGTTGGGCGGAGCGATATTGGCCATCCGACCGTCAGGATACTGGTTCAAGCGGCATTCCGTAAGCCATTTTTCCACCACCGGGTAACAGTCCATCAGAGTCAGCCCGGTTTCTATAAAGACGCCCATGTCGCCGGTCCAGCCCGCCCGCTCCCGTGTGGGGCAGTCGGTGGGGATGTCGCAGAAGTTGCCCTTCTGGCTCCAGATGCTGTTGTGTACCAGCCGGTTCACCGCCTCATTTCCGCAAGTGAAGGATCCGGTCACTGCCATATCGGAATAGACAGCGTGAGCGGTGAAGACCGCATCGGTCAGATCCCCATCGGTTTCCACTTTGGCATACTGGAAGCCCATGATGGTAAAGCTGGGTTTGAAGTGGTTCACACCCTCTTTGCAAATCAGTTCCAGCATTTGGGCAGTGCCGCCTTCCTTGTGGCGGTTGCGATCCTGAAAATTTTCCTGGGTAAAATTGCCGTGTTTGTCCAGGGCTTCACCGCAGGTCAGCAGAACTTTCTGTCCGGCATGGGCGGTAAGGCTCATCTCCACATACCCAGCGATGTTTTGCCCAAAATCCAGCACCGTTTCTCCGTTGGGAGCGGTGAACAGCCGGCCGGGAAAGGTTTCCTTCTCCCGGATGGGCACTGTGTTCATGCCGGTCACGGGCAAGGTGTCCCGATAGGCTCGGACCCCGTGCCAGCCGGCGAGGACGCCTTCCAGCTGTGCGTCATACACTTCGCCCTGCTGCATGTCATTCTGGCGAATGGGACCCTGCTGGGTAGCCTGCATGGTATCGTCCGAAAGACAGACCACCTTGCCGTCCACTTCCAATTGGAAAAGAACACCAAGTGTTTTGCCAAAGAGATTGCGGTCGCCGTCCACGCCGCTAGTGCTGCGGTACCAGCCATCCCCCAAAGCAAGGAGCAACTCGTTTTCTCCCTCCTGCAGCAGGTCGGTCACGTCGTAGGTCTGAGCACCCAGGTGTTTGTCCGCGGTGAAGCTTCCGGGAGCCAGCACCATATCTCCCACCCGGGTGCCGTTCAGCCAGGCCACATACAGCCCTTTGGCCGTGATGTACAGCCGCGCGCTACCTGCTGGAGCGGTAAACGTCCTGCGCAGGTAAGAAGCGGGGCGGTGGGGGCGATAGTCCTCAGCAGCACCCTTGCCGGCCTCCTCCTTTTCGGCCTGTTTACGTTCCCAGTTGGGGCGGGCAAAGGCGTTAACAGCATCATTACCGAGAATCTCTATCGGTTCGGTTTCAGGATCCACCCACAGCCCCAGCCAGTCTGCGGAGGTCAGCCCGGTTTCAAAATATGTTTCACTCCAAGGGCCGGGCTGGTCGTTTTCATCCCATAGCCGGATCTTCCAGATGCCGTGTATTCGGGAACCTTCCACGGCAGGGGCATTGGCGTGCATGCTTTGGCTGGCTATTTTGCCGCTCTCCCACAGAGGGGTACCATTGGCAGTCAGATGGATTTCATAGGCGGTCTGGCATGTGCCGTTGGTGCATTTCCAAGATAAAAACAGCGGGCCTCCGTCAATCCCTAGCGGCGTGGTTAGGTGATTGGTTTGAAGTTTGATTGCTTGCACGGTTCTGCCGTCCTTTCCTTTTCAGATTACCCTTATTATAAAGAAAAGCAGAAGAGTTTGCAGGATAATAATTTAGGATAAAGGATATTTTTTCACACAATATTGCGCTTGCGGTTCGGCATAATCAGGCGGAATCACAGAGGCCCGTGTATCAATACCTTGGACAACACCTGTGGGGTTTTTGTCGTTTTCCTGAAAAATATACAATTTACGTTGAGCCTTTATTGAATGATAAACCTGTTAAATGCGGCAATTAAGGTTTTTGGGGCTTACCCCATAACGCTTGACGAAACTCCGATAAAAATTAGGATAATCGCGAAAACCGCAGGCCAAAGCCGCTTTGCCGGGAGGCGTCCCGCCCAGGATCTGCTCCCGGGCAAGCTGCAGCCGCTTGAGCATGATATACCGGTACACACTGGTACCCATGGCCTGGCTGAACTGGTGGGACAGATAATATTTGCTCACGTGGAACCGCTCTGCCAAGGTGTCCAGCCGAAGCTCTTCCTGGCAGTGGTCGTGAATGTACTCCACCACCCGAGAGACCAGCGGACTGTGCTCCCCTGCTTCCCCGGTGTCCCCCATGGACAGCCGGTTGAGAAGCACCAACAGCTGCAGCAAACACCCTTGGCAATACCACTCGCTGCCGTAAAGTCCAGCCCCTCGCTCTCTCAAAATCTGCTCCATCAGCTCCTGGATCTCGCCCCCGTCCCTGGGGCGGAGCAGATTGGTATGGCCGGGAATCCCCCGGTCAAAATAGCGGGACAACTCATCCCCGCCCTGCTGCAGGTGATCCAAGTATTGCCGCCCCACCCAAAGCACCATCCGTTCGTAAAGCGAGTCCCGAGAGCGCACCACCACTTAGTGGAGCTCTAAAGGGCTGATCAGAAGCAGGTCACCGGGATTCAACTGGTAAACGGAGCCCTCCACCCGGTACTCCACCTGCCCGGAGAGAAATAAATAAATCTCGTAAAAGTCATGATGGTGCAGATCCACCGCCTCCAGCGTGGTGTCCCGGCTGTGAAAAATCTCAAAATCTGGACGCAGCATTTCCTGACGCGGGTCAAAAGGCCGCAGAGTTTGTTCCATGCCATTCACCTCTTTCCTATTTTATCGCAAGATTTACAATAAATCAAACAAGCTTTGCCATGTTCAATTGTAATATTTGGCGCTATACTGAAACAAACCTCAGAGAGGAGATGGCGCAATGAACGCATTTGTCACCGACCCAGAGTTTCTTTTGGACACGGAAACCGGACGGAAACTCTACCACCAGCACGCCCAAGGGATGCCCATTGTGGACTACCACTGTCACATCGACCCCAAGGAGATCTGGGAGGACCGGCGGTTCGACAACATCGCCCAAGTTTGGTTGGGCGGCGACCACTACAAGTGGCGGCTACTGCGGGGAAACGGGGTGGAAGAGGACTACATCACCGGAAACCGCTCAGACTGGGAAAAGTTCGAGAAATTCGCCCAGACACTGCCCCGAGCCATCGGCAACCCCATGGTGGAGTGGTGCCACCTGGAGCTGAAAAACTACTTTGGCTATGAGGGCTTTCTCACCGGCGCCACAGCCCGGGAGGTGTGGGACCAGTGCAACCACAAGCTGCAGAATGACCCCTGCATGACTGCCCGGGGGTTGATCCTCCAGAGCAACGTGGAGATGATCGGCACCACCGACGACCCCTGCTCCGCCCTGGCCTACCACGAGAAGCTGGCGGCAGATCCCAGCTTCCCCGTGAAGGTGCTGCCCAGCTTCCGGCCGGATCCGGCGCTGAACATCCACAAGCCCGGATTTGCCGCCTATACCCAGAAGTTGGAGGCCGCCTCCAGCCAGTCCATCTCCACCATTGAGGATGTGCGCAAGGCCCTATCCCAGCGGGTGGAGTTCTTCGACCAGCACGGCTGCCGCAGCGCCGACCACGGCCTGGCCGCCCTGGTGTGCCGTCCCGTGTCCGACGAGGAGGCCACAGCCGCTCTGCAAAAGGCTCTGCAAGGGCAAGCGCTCACTGTGGAGGAGCAGGAGGGGTACCAGACCGCGTTGCTGGTCCACTGCGCCCGGGAGTACGCCAAGCGGAGCTGGGTGATGCAGATGCACTTCAGCTGCATGCGCAACCCTAACAGCCGGATGATGGCCAAATTGGGGCCGGATACCGGCTTTGACTCCATGGCAGTCACCGACAGCTGTGGAGCCGCCTACCGATTGATGGACCTGCTGGAGCAGGAGGGCAACCTGCCCAAGACGGTGCTCTACAGCCTGAATCCCTCGGACAACGCCTGGATTGACTCCCTGCTGGGAGCATTCCAGGGGACGGAGGTCCCTGGAATGCTCCAGCACGGCTGTGCCTGGTGGTTTAACGACCACAAGCAGGGCATGGAGGAGCACCTGACCAGCCTGGCCAACATGAGCATTCTGGGGAACTTTATCGGTATGCTCACCGACAGCCGCAGCCTGTTGAGCTACGCCCGCCACGAGTACTTCCGGCGGCTGCTCTGCGGCCTGCTGGGCCGCTGGGTGGAGCAGGGCCGCTACCCCGCCGACGAGGCCCTCTTGGGCGGCCTGGTGGAGGATATCTGCTACGGTAACGCCAAGCGCTATTTCAACTTGTAAGGAGGAACCATCCCATGAAACTTTCCTTTCGCTGGTACGGGGCGGACGACCCCATTTCCCTGGAGTACATCCGGCAGATCCCGGGGATGCGCAGCATCGTTTCGGCGGTGTACGACGTGGCTCCCGGAGAGGTGTGGCCCCGGGAGAGCCTGACCCGCCTGAAGGAGGACTGTGAGAAAAACGGCTTGATCTTCGACGTGGTGGAGTCCATCCCGGTTCACGAGGACATCAAGTTGGGCCGGGGGGACCTGGACCGGTTGCTGGAGAACTACTGTGAGAACATCCGCCGGTGTGCGGAGGTGGGGGTCAAGTGTGTCACCTACAATTTCATGCCCGTGTTTGACTGGACCCGCACTCAGCTGGACAAGCAGGCGCCCGACGGCTCCACCAGCCTGGTGATGTACTGGGAGCAGATGAAGGGCCTGGATCCCCTCCACGACGACATCCACCTGCCCGGATGGGATTCCAGCTACACCCAGGAGCAGGTGCGGGAGCTGCTGACCGCCTATAAAGAGCTGGGGGAAGAGGGCCTGTGGAAAAACCTGGAGCGGTTCTTGAAGACGGTGATCCCCGTGGCGGAGGAGTGCGGGATAAAAATGGCCATCCATCCCGACGACCCGCCCTATCCCATCTTCGGTCTGCCCCGGATCATCACCCGGGAGGAAAACCTGGACCGGATGCTGAAGCTGGTGGACAGCCCCGCCAACAGCCTGTGCTTGTGCACCGGCAGCCTGGGCTGCGCCAAGTTCAACGATGTGACGGCCATGGTGCGGAAATACGCGGCCATGGGACGCATTGCCTTCATGCACATCCGCAATGTGAAAATTTTAGAGGACGGCAGCTTTGAGGAGCGTGCCCACTTGTCCTCCTGCGGCAGTTTGGACATCTACGAGATCGTCAAGGCCCTGGTGGACAACGGATTTGAGGGCTATGTCCGCCCGGACCACGGCCGGATGATCTGGGGGGAAACGGGCAAGCCCGGCTACGGCCTGTACGACCGGGCCCTGGGGGCAGCCTACCTCAATGGCCTGTTTGAAGCCTGTGAAAAAGCGTCTAAGTGACAGGAAGGAGAAATCACTGTGAAACAGAATGTGCTCAATACGGATCTGACGGGAAAAGTGGCTGTGGTCACCGGAGCCGGCGGCGTGCTGTGCTCCGCCTTTGCCCAGGTGTTGGCTCGGGCAGGCGCCAAGGTGGCTCTGTTGGACTTGAACCTGGAGGCTGCCCAGCAGGTGGCGGAGTCCATCCAGGCAGAGGGCGGCGTGACCAAGGCCTACCAGTGCAACGTGCTGGATAAGGACATGTGCTACCAGGTGGCGGACCAGGTAGCAGCGGACCTGGGCACCTGCGACATCCTCCTCAACGGAGCAGGGGGCAACAATCCCCGGGCCACCACGGACAAGGAGTACTTTGAGCCCGGCGATCTGGACAGTGATACCAAGAGCTTCTTCGATCTGGAGCCCAGCGGGGTGGAGTTCGTGTTCAACCTGAACTTCATCGGCACCCTGCTGCCCACCCAGGCCTTTGCCCGGCAGATGGTGGGCAAGGAGGGCTGCAACATCCTGAACATCTCCTCCATGAACGCCTATACCCCCTTAACCAAGATCCCGGCCTACTCCGGGGCCAAGGCGGCGGTGAGCAACTTCACCCAGTGGCTGGCGGTGCACTTCTCCAAGGTGGGGATCCGGGTCAACGCCATTGCCCCCGGGTTCTTCTCCACCAAGCAGAACGCATCCCTGCTGTTCAACCCTGACGGCACCCCCACTCCCCGCACCGGGAAAATCTTGGCCGCCACCCCCATGGGCCGGTTTGGCGACAGCGAAAAAGAGCTGGCAGGCGCCGTGCTCTTCCTTTTGAACAACGACGCTGCCAGCTTTATCACCGGTGTGTGCATCCCCATCGACGGCGGCTTCTCCGCCTACTCCGGGGTGTGAGTGGTGGTTAGACACAGCAAAACAGGCCCATTGAGCCATTTTTGGGGGTGTTTGCTGAGAATTTTGGCAGGACATAACCCACATAGGGGTACCCATTCGAAAGTGGGGTACAGCAAAAGTGGGGCTACTCCGGCAGCGAACAATTTG
>ENA-UOJL01002446-UOJL01002446.1-human-gut-metagenome-genome-assembly--contig:-P47-NODE-2446-length-15252-cov-4.775416_pt1 | contig 15252 bp, 10 predicted proteins | sample MGYA00242347_ERZ723894 | MGnify/ENA metagenome assembly ERZ723894
AATACAACCGGAAATTTGCAGTAGCAGGAAGCCGGACCGTCCGGATTATTTCCAGGTAGAATGTTATTTCTCAAATCAAGACCGGTCTGCAATTCAGTGATAACGTAAGTCGGAGGTGATCGGGATTGGCGACCATTGGAGCTCTGGCGAGTGTCGTCTTACTTTTTCTGAACGCCCGACCGGTGGTGTCTGACGAACGTAGTGAGGAGTTCCGCCGGTCAGTGATAGAAAAAGCCAGACGACCGACAGAAGCGACCGGGTCACCAATTCCGATCACCGAAGACGAATAAGTAACGAACTACCTTTATAAGTGTAAATATGTATATAACTGCCAAAATGCAAACGAAACTCTTTTTATTACAACATCAATAACTATTATCTACTGATACACAAACGTTTCCATTTGTATAAAATTATACATTTTGAACTTTCTATGTAAAAAACAGAAAAAACATTTGGAATTTAAAAAAATTCGTCGCTATCTTTGTTGCATAAAAATGATAAAAACATGAAGCGTTTATCCCTACATCTCCTGAATATTATTATTCTCGTGGTCCTTAGCCACGGAACGGAGAGGGGTATATAAACGAAAATCGAACCGAAATATAAATTGATCATATGCCTTTCTCCCAAACGAGAAAGGCTTTTTTTTTAACAGACAGAAAAATGAACAAAACAATGTATCGCCATATTATCGTCATTAACATTCTACTCGTGGTCCTGCAAAGATAACGAGAGAAGGGTGACGCGTATATACACACTATTTGTAGAAGCCTTTCTCTCGCCGGGAGAAAGGCTTCTTCGCATTTAAGAACTTACTGCACAAAATAAAAGAAAATGAGAAATAACCTTAGAAGCGCTGTTACAATGACAGGCCGTCGGATGGCCGGAGCCAGAAGTTTGTGGAGAGCCAATGGTATGAAAGACGAACAATTCGGGATGCCCGTCATCGGCATCGTCAACTCGTTCACCCAGTTTGTACCGGGTCATACCCACCTGCACGAAATCGGACAATACGTAAAGACCTTAATAGAAGAACGCGGATGCTTCGCAGCCGAATTCAATACCATAGCCATCGACGACGGAATCGCCATGGGCCACGACGGGATGTTATACTCGCTTCCTTCGCGGGAAATCATCGCCGACAGTGTGGAATACATGGCCAACGCCCATCAGGTAGACGCTTTGTTTTGTATCAGTAATTGTGACAAAATCACTCCGGGCATGCTGATGGCTGCTATGCGTCTGAATATTCCGACGATTTTTGTATCCGGAGGCCCGATGGAAGCCGGTAATTTCGACGGCAAGGGAATAGATCTGATCGACGCCATGGTCATGAGTGCAGACAGCCGTTGCAGCGATGCAGATATCGAGAAAATCGAGCGTTGGGCCTGCCCCGGATGCGGTTCGTGTTCGGGCATGTTTACAGCCAACTCCATGAACTGTCTCAACGAAGCGTTGGGATTGGCGCTTCCCGGCAACGGTACCATTGTAGCCACCCACACTAACCGGCGGCGTTTGTTTGAAAAAGCTGCTTCATTAATCGTACAAATGGCCGGACGGTATTATTTCGAAGGGGACGATTCGGTATTACCCCGTAACATAGCGACCAAAGCCGCTTTCGAGAATGCCATGTCACTGGACATCGCCATGGGAGGATCGACCAATACCGTACTCCACCTGCTGGCCATCGCCCACGAAGCCGGTGTAGACTTCACCATGCAGGATATCGACCGCCTGTCGAGAAAAGTACCGGTACTATGCAAGGTCGCTCCCAACTCCCACTTTCACATCCAGGATGTAAACCGGGCAGGAGGTATCCTGTCTATCCTCGGGGAATTGGCGGAAGCCGGTTTGATCGATACCACGGTCAACCGTGTCGGATACAAAAATCTGGCAGAATGCCTCTCGAAATACAACCTGAAAAGCCCGAAGCTCACTCAAAAGGCGCAAAAATTCTATCTCAGTGCACCCGGCGGCAAATTCAGCCGGGAACTGGGTTCTCAAAGTAAAACCTATGCCCGCTTCGATACCGACCGTCGGATGGGATGTATCCGGGATGTAAACCATGCTTATTTCAAAGACGGGGGACTGGCTGTCCTGACCGGGAACATCGCCCGCAACGGATGTATCGTAAAAACAGCCGGAGTAGATGAATCACTGTTCGTATTCCGGGGACGTGCCAAAGTATTCGAATCGCAGGAACAAGCCATGAACGGTATTCTGAACGATGAAGTAAAAGCCGGAGATGTCGTCGTCATCCGTTATGAAGGGCCTAAAGGCGGACCGGGCATGCAAGAAATGCTTTACCCCACTTCTTATCTGAAATCCAAACATCTGGACAAAGCCTGTGCCCTGATCACCGACGGACGATTTTCAGGAGGGACTTCGGGTTTATCCATCGGTCACATCTCACCTGAAGCAGCTGCCGGAGGAGCTTTAGCCATCGTCCGGGACGGCGATCTGATCGAAATAGACATTCCGGCACGGACCATCAACCTGTTACTGAGTGATCCCGATATTGCCGCCCGGTTAGCCGCTCAAAAAAACTTCGAACCGGCCGGACGCAAACGTACGGTACCCAAATCCCTGCAGGCTTACGCCCGGTTCGTCAGTTCAGCCGACCAGGGTGCCGTCCGCATTCTATAACCCATAAGTTTTTACTTTTTATCTCTTTTTTCGTATGAACACTACTACACAATCTATCTATATGGAAAAGCAAGTAACAAAGACAACTTGTTTTTCGGGCTCGAAAGCGGTAATCGAAACCCTTCTACGTGAAGGAGTGGATACCGTCTTCGGGTATCCCGGAGGAACAATCATGCCGGTATACGATGCGTTATACGACTATCGGAACCGTCTCAACCACATCCTCGTACGTCATGAACAGGGGGCATTACATGCCGCCCAGGGCTATGCCCGGGTAAGCGGACGTCCCGGTGTCTGTATCGTCACTTCGGGTCCCGGAGCTACCAATACGGTAACAGGCCTTGCCGACGCGATGATGGATTCGACTCCTGTCGTTCTGATCAGCGGACAGGTAGGTTCCGGTTTCCTGGGCACCGATGCTTTTCAGGAAACCAACTTCGTAGGGATCACCCAGGCTGTAACCAAATGGAACTGCCAGGTACGGCATGCCGCCGATATCCCTGCAGCCATCGCCAAGGCATTCTATATCGCCCGCACGGGACGTCCCGGACCCGTCGTGGTAGATATTACCAAAGATGCCCAGCAAGAAATGGCCGAATATCATTATGAAAAGGTCAGCTTCATCCGGAGTTATTGCCCGTCTCCGGCCATCGATAAAGAAAAAATTGCAGAAGCGGCCAAATTGATCAATCTGTCCCGTAAACCGTTGGCTTTAATCGGCCAGGGCGTCATCCTCGGCGGGGCAGAAAAAGAACTACGTGTTTTCCTGGAAAAAAGCGGTATCCCTGCAGCTTCCACTTTATTGGGACTGTCGGCCATTCCTTCCGATCATCCCCAATTCGTCGGTATGTTGGGTATGCATGGGAATTATGCCCCCAATATAAAAAACAAAGAATGCGATTTACTGATCGCGATAGGCATGCGTTTCGACGACCGGGTGACCGGAAATCCCGAACAATTCGGCATCAACGCCAAGATCATCCACCTGGAAATCGACCCTGCCGAAGTGAATAAAATCATATATGCCGACGTACCTGTCCTGGGAAATGTCAAAGAGACTTTACCCGCCCTGACAGAATTAGTGGTCCCCAACCGGCATACCGACTGGATAGCGGAATTCAAAGCCTGTTACAACATCGAATATCAGGAAATCATAGAACCGGCGCTCTACCCCACGAGCAAGCAAATCCGTATGGGAGAAGTAGTCGACCTGGTATCGAAAGCCTATCACCACGACGCGATTCTGGTCACCGATGTCGGGCAACAGCAGATGGTAGCTTCCCGTTATTTCCGCTTCAAACATACGCGGAGTATCGTCACTTCGGGTGGATTAGGCACCATGGGATTCGGCCTTCCGGCAGCTATCGGAGCAAAAATCGGAGCCCCCCAAAGAGAGGTTTGCCTGTTTGTCGGTGACGGTGGTTTTCAAATGAACCTGCAAGAACTCGGTACCATCTTTCAATCCCGGGTACCGGTGAAGATTATCCTGCTGAACAATAGCTTTCTGGGTATGGTGCGCCAATGGCAGGAGCTCTTTTTCGACAAGCGGTACTCATTTACCGAAATGACTAACCCTGACTTCGGGGCAATCGCCCAAGGAAACGGTATCGCCTACCGGTGCGTGGAAAAACGGGACGAACTGGAAACAGCCATCCATGCCATGAAGGAACATCCCGGAGCCTTTCTGCTGGAGGTTCGGGTTGAACCGGAAGAGAATGTATTTCCGATGGTTCCTGCCGGTGCAGCTGTGGGGGATGTGAGATTGGAATAAAGAAAAAAGTTGAAAGCTAAAGGCTATAGGCTGGAGGCCAGGAGGTAGAGGAGGGGGAGGAGGGGGAGAAAGGGAGAAAGGGAGAAAGGGAGAGAAAAAGAGATTATCGATAATAATAAAATAGAAAAATGATGCGATGAATAAAGAATATATCATAACGGTCTTTTCAGAAAACAAAGTAGGATTGCTAAGCCAGATCACGACGGTATTCACTTGCCGGGATATCAATATCGAAAGCCTGACGACTTCGGAATCGTCTATCCCGGGCATTCACAAATTTACCATAGTCGTCATCACCGATCCCGAAAAGATAGAGAAACTGGTCAAGCAGATCGAAAAGAAAATCGATGTACTGAAAGCCTTTGTTTTCACCCCGGATGAAGTGGTACAACAGGAAATCGCACTTTACAAAGTCACCCGGAGCAACAGTGTCGAAAAATTGGTACGCGACCACCATGTACGGATACTGGAAATCTGTGACGATTATATCGTACTGGAAAAGACCGGACACAAAGAGGATACCCAGTCTCTGTTCGAATTACTACAACCCCATGGGGTACAGCAATTCGTCCGGTCGGGCCAAATTGCGATCATCAAATCAAAACGCGAACTATTGAATGAATATTTACAGAAACGGGAAAATACGACGAAAGCGTAAACAACCCGGATCAAGGACAAAATAACACTAACAATTAAATCATTATTATTATGGCACAAATTAATTTCGGAGGAGTAAAAGAAAACGTAGTAACCAGAGAAGAATTTCCATTGGCAAAAGCGCTCGAGGTATTGAAAAACGAAACCATTGCTGTTATAGGATACGGTGTACAAGGTCCCGGTCAGGCCCTGAACCTGAAAGACAACGGTTTCAACGTAATCGTAGGTCAGCGCCGGGGAAGTAAAACCTGGGATAAAGCCGTAGCCGACGGCTGGATACCCGGCGAAACCCTGTTCGACATCGAAGAAGCCGCCCGTAGAGGAACGATCATACAATATTTACTATCGGATGCAGGTCAGATCGCCGTATGGCCGACTATTCAAAAACACCTGACTCCCGGCAAAGCCCTCTATTTCTCACATGGTTTCGGCATCACCTATAAAGATCGCACAGGCATCATCCCGCCGGCCGATGTCGATGTCATCCTGATCGCTCCGAAAGGCTCGGGTACTTCATTGCGGAGAATGTTCTTACAGGGACGGGGATTAAATTCCAGTTATGCCATCTTCCAGGATGCCACCGGCAAAGCTTGGGACCGGGTTATCGCTTTAGGAATCGGAGTAGGCTCGGGTTATCTGTTCGAGACCACCTTTCAGCGGGAAGTATATTCCGACCTGACAGGAGAACGGGGTACTCTGATGGGAGCGATCCAGGGCATTTTTGCAGCCCAGTACGACACTTTACGCGAACACGGCCACACCCCTTCGGAAGCCTTCAACGAAACCGTCGAGGAACTGACCCAAAGTCTGATGCCTTTAATTGCAGAAAACGGTATGGACTGGATGTATGCCAACTGCTCGACGACAGCACAACGGGGAGCACTCGATTGGTGGAAGAAATTCCGGGATGCCGCCAAACCGGTATTCGACGAATTGTACGGCCAGGTATCTTGTGGCAACGAAGCCCAACGTTCGATCGATTCCAACAGCCGGCCCGACTATCGTGAAAAACTGGAAAAAGAACTTCAGACCATGCGCGAATCCGAGATGTGGCAAGCCGGTGCCGTCGTTCGGAAACTGAGACCGGAAAACAATTAAAGCGAAAAGGCTAGAAGCAAAAAGCTAGAAGCGAAAAGTAAAAAGTGAAAGGAGATCGGCGAAAAAGCAAAAGATGAAAAGCGCCCCAATAACCTTCACTAATCCCTTTCCCTTTTTTACCTACTCCCGCTTCCACCTTATAACTTATAGCTTTTAGCCTAATAGCCTTTTCGCCTCTAACCTTTTACCTCATCACCTCATGCGTGAAAAAGTATATATATTCGATACCACCCTTCGGGATGCAGAGCAAGTTCCGGGGTGTCAGCTGAATACAATCGAAAAGATAGAAGTTGCCAGGCAGCTCGAGAAACTGGGTGTAGACATCATCGAAGCCGGTTTCCCCATCTCGAGTCCCGGGGATTTCAATTCCGTTGTAGAGATTTCTAAAGCAGTAACCATTCCAACCATCTGTGCTCTGACCCGGGCTGTAAAAAAAGACATCGAAGTGGCTGCCGAAGCATTGAAATTTGCCAAACGGAGACGTATCCATACCGGAATCGGTACCTCCTGGTATCATATCCACGAAAAATTGAATTCCACTCCCGACGAAATCGTCGGGAGAGCGGTAGAGGCCGTAAAATATGCCCGTCGATTTGTCGATGATGTCGAATTTTACGCCGAAGATGCAGGCCGTACAGAAGAAGAATACCTGGCCCGGGTAGTAGAAGCAGTGATCAAAGCCGGCGCCACCGTCGTCAATATCCCCGACACCACGGGGTATTGTCTGCCGAACGAGTACGGAGCAAAGATCGCCTATCTGATGAATCATGTCCCCAACATCGACAAAGCCATTATTTCCACTCATTGCCACAACGATCTGGGCATGGCCACTGCCAACACTTTAGCCGCCGTACAAAACGGAGCACGGCAGGTCGAAGTGACGATCAACGGCCTCGGCGAACGGGCCGGTAACACCGCCCTCGAAGAAATCGTAATGGCGATTGCCTGTCACAAAAATCTGGATTTCAATATCGGTATCAACACCAGGCAAATCATCGCTACCAGCCAGCTGGTATCCAGTTTGATGCGGGTGCCGGTACAACCCAACAAAGCCATCGTCGGCCGTAATGCTTTCGCCCATTCGTCGGGCATCCACCAGGACGGTGTACTGAAAAGCCGGGAGACCTATGAAATCATCGCCCCGGAAGACGTAGGGGTCGATCAGTCCAGTATCGTCCTCACCGCCCGTAGTGGCCGTGCAGCACTGAAACATCATTTGAAAGCCATCGGTTATACTCCCGACAATGACGAACTCGACGCCATCTACCAGCGCTTTCTGGAATTAGCCGATAAGAAAAAAGACATTACCACCCGCGACCTGGAAGTACTTGCCGGTAGTGAAGCTTCGCGCAAACACCGCGACATGAAACTGGTGGGGTTGCAGGTTGTATGCGGCTCGACTTCCATACCGACAGCAACTGTGCAAATCAGCTTCGGAGGAGATATTTTCACCGAAACAGCCAGCGGTAACGGCCCGGTCGATGCAGCCATCAATGCTGTAAAAAGCATCACCAAACGACGGGTACATCTGGAAGAATACCTGGTACAGGCCATCACCCGGGGAAGCGACGACCTGGGTAAAGTACACGTACAAGTCTCCCACAAAGGCAAAATGTACCACGGTTTCGGCGCCAACACAGACATTGTCACCGCATCGGTCGAGTCGTTCCTGGATGCGATAGCTAAAATAAGTTAGTACCCCAAAGTCAAAATACACCTTATGAAAACTTTATTCGATAAAATCTGGGATGCCCATACGGTCGAGACCATCGCCGGAGGTTCATGTGTGCTCTATATCGACCGGCAATACATTCACGAAGTAACGAGTCCACAAGCTTTCGAAGGGCTTCATTCGCGCGGCGCGAAAGTATTCCGTCCGGCTCAGGTCACAGCCAGCCCCGATCACAATATACCCACACAAAATCAACATCTGCCGGTACAGGATCTGCAATCCGCCCGGCAAGTGTCGATGCTCGAAAATAACTGTACCGAACACGGTATCACGATTTTCAAAGTCGGTACCCCCAAAAACGGAATTATCCATGTGGTGGGTCCCGAAACAGGTCTGACCCAACCGGGAATGACCATCGTCTGTGGAGACAGCCATACTTCCACCCACGGAGCTATGGGCTGCGTGGCGTTCGGCATCGGAACCAGCGAGGTAGAAATGGTATTAGCCTCCCAATGTGTATTGCAATCCAAACCCAAGACCATGCGGATCAATGTCGAAGGACAATTGAATCCCGGAGTTTGTTCGAAAGATATCATTTTATATCTCATTTCGAAACTAGGTGCCGGCGGCGGCACCGGACATTTCATCGAATTTGCCGGATCGGCTATCCGCTCGCTATCGATGGAAGCCCGGATGACGATCTGTAATATGAGCATCGAAATGGGAGCCCGTGGCGGGATGATCGCTCCGGACGAAACGACCTTTGCCTACCTGAAAGGCAGGGAATATGCGCCCCAAGGAACCGAATGGGACAAATCTGTCGCACAATGGAAGCAGCTATACAGTGATCCCGACGCCATCTTCGACAAAGAAGTCACATTCGATGCTGCCGACATCTACCCTATGATCACCTACGGCACCAACCCCGGCATGGGAATCGCCCTCACCCACTCTATCCCTGAAGTCTCCGAAATCGAAGAGACTTCCCGGCCTTCCTTCTTAAAAGCTCTGGAATACATGGACTTCAAACCGGGCGAAAAGCTACTGGGCAAACCGGTCGACTATGTTTTTGTCGGCAGTTGTACCAATGGACGGATCGAAGATCTGCGGGTATTCGCCGACTATGTGAAAGGCAAGCAAAAAGCAGCAGGCGTAACAGCCTGGATCGTTCCGGGCAGCAAACAGGTAGAAAAACAAGCCATCGACGAAGGGATCAGGGATACACTCGAGGCTGCAGGCTTCGAATTACGGCAACCGGGATGCTCCGCCTGCCTGGCAATGAACGACGACAAAATTCCGGCAGGGAAATATTGTGTCTCCACCTCCAATCGTAATTTTGAAGGCCGGCAAGGACCGGGAGCCCGCACTCTACTGGCAGGCCCACTCGTCGCTGCTGCCTGTGCTATCCACGGCATAATCACCGTCCCCGACTCACTCCAACTCAGTAACTCAGCAACTCAGTAACTCAGTAACTCTTTTCAACTCATGATAAACCAATTCACAACCCTAACATCCACAGCGATACCACTGAAAATCGAAAATGTAGACACCGACCAGATCATTCCGGCCCGTTTTTTGAAAGCGACCACCCGGGAAGGGTTCGGCAAACAATTGTTTTTCGACTGGCGGTATGATGCTCAGGGAAACCCGAAAACAGATTTCGTCCTGAACTCCCCCGACTATACCGGAGAAATTTTAATTGCAGGGAAAAATTTCGGCTGTGGTTCCAGCCGTGAACATGCGGCCTGGGCCATTTATGGAGCAGGTTTCAAAGTAGTCATTTCCAGTTTTTTCGCCGATATTTTCCGCAACAATGCCCTGAACAACGGATTACTTCCTGTACAGGTGAGCGAATCGTTTCTGGCAAAGCTATTCCAGGTCGTCCGGTCAGCTCCTTCGACCACCGTCAGTATCGATCTGGAACGGCAGACCGTCACCTTGACAGCCACAGGAGAGCAAGAACTTTTCGAAATTTCTCCCTACAAAAAAGAGTGTTTGTTGAAGGGATACGATGATGTCGACTATCTGATGAGCATACACCATAAGATCGAAGCATTTGAAAAGACCCGTTAAAACGATCGGCGAGCCTTCGGTTCTGACAAAGCCAGTGCAAGAGTCGCCTTATGAACCTTACAAACTCATTTCATCATGGATTTAAAAATAGCAGTATTACCCGGTGACGGCATCGGACCGGAAATCATAGAACAGGCCATCAAAGCCATCGATGCCACTTGCAAAAAATACGGTCATACCGTCGGCTATACCTACGGATCAGTAGGGGCAACAGCCATCGACAAGACCGGGAATCCTTATCCGGAAGAAACTCACCGGATTTGTATGCAATCGGATGCCGTATTGTTCGGAGCGATCGGGGATCCCCGTTTCGACAACAATCCCCAAGCCAAAGTCCGTCCGGAACAAGGATTGCTGGAAATGCGCAAAAAATTAGGATTATATGCCAACCTCCGTCCGGTCAGTACTTTCAAATCCCTTGTTCACCGCTCTCCTCTGCGACAAGAACTCGTAGAAGGGGCCGATTTCATCTGTATCCGGGAACTCACCGGCGGCATTTATTTCGGGCAGCCCCAGGGACGTTCGGAAGACGGGCAAACCGCTTTCGACAGTTGTGTATACACCAAAGCCGAAATCAAACGGATTTGCCGATTAGGTTTCGAATACGCCATGAAGCGCCGCAACAAACTGACAGTTGTCGATAAAGCCAATGTCCTGGCAACCTCACGGCTATGGCGCGAAACCGTACAAGAGATGGCTCCGGCTTATCCTCAGGTAAATGTCGAATACATGTTTGTCGACAATGCGGCGATGAAACTCATCCAGCAACCCAAACATTTCGATGTCATCGTTACAGAAAACATGTTCGGCGATATCCTCACCGACGAAGCCAGTGTCATCACAGGCTCATTAGGCTTGCTGCCTTCCGCTTCTATCGGTATCCACACCTCGCTGTTCGAACCGATCCACGGTTCCTATCCTCAGGCCGCCGGCAAAAATGTGGCCAATCCTCTGGCAACCATTTTATCCGCCGCTATGATGTTCGAATATGCCTTCAACCTGAAAGCAGCCGGAGCAAGCATCCGCCAGGCAGTCGGTCGGTCGGTCGAAGCCGGTATCGTTACCGAAGATATCGCTGAAGACGGACAGGCCTATCCGACCAGCGAAGTAGGCGATTTTATAGCAAAGAACATCGGGTAAATGAAAAACAGACCAATTAAACCGAACAATATGAGTGATCCTTATTTTCCTTCTTTGAAGGATATCATGACGGCGGAGCATACGCTCAACGACATTCTGGTCCCGACACCCCTCATGAAAAACAGAAATCTATCCGATAAATACGAAGCCAATATCTTTCTGAAACGGGAAGATCTTCAAATGGTGAGATCGTATAAAATCCGGGGAGCTTATAATAAAATCAAATCCCTGACTCCTGAAGAGATGGAGAAAGGAGTGGTTTGTGCCAGTGCCGGCAATCATGCCCAAGGCGTAGCCTTCTCCTGCAGCAAACTCGGTATCCAGGGAAAAATCTATATGCCCGTTACTACTCCCAGGCAAAAGATCAACCAGGTAAAAATGTTCGGGGGTAAATCCATTGAAGTCGTCCTGACGGGAGATACTTTCGATCAGGCCAATACAGCAGCAATCGAAGCCTGTAAAAAAAACGATATGGTATTTATCCCTCCCTTCAACGATCCCCGGATCATCGAGGGGCAGGCAACCGTCGGTTTAGAAATCATTCAGGAAGCCCGGATGAAGCTCGATTATATCTTTGTACCGATCGGTGGTGGCGGACTGGCTTCCGGTATCGGTAGTTTCTATAAGCAAATGAGCCCGAAGACCAAGATCATCGGAGTCGAACCGGCCGGTGCCGCCGGAATGAAAAAATCGTTCGAATGCGGAGAGGTAACCGAACTGAACGAAGTAGATAAATTTGTCGACGGGGCAGCCGTACAACGGGTAGGAGAGCTCACTTACGCTATCTGCAAAAAAGTATTGGACGACATCGTCGTCGTGCCCGAAGGCAAAATTTGTACGACGATCCTGAATCTTTACAACTTCGACGCTATCGTAGTAGAGCCGGCAGGAGCCCTGAGTATGAGTGCTCTCGACTTTTACAAAAATGAAATTAAAGGAAAAAACGTCGTTTGTGTGGTCAGCGGCAGCAACAACGACATCACCCGCATGGAAGACATCAAGGAGCGCTCTTTATTATATGAAGGCCTGAAACATTACTTCGTCGTCCGTTTTCCGCAAAGAGCCGGTGCACTCCAGAGTTTTGTCAGCAACGTCCTGGGCCCCCACGACGACATCACCTATTTCGAATACAAGAAGAAGACAAACCGCGAAAAAGGCCCTGCCCTCATCGGCATCGAGATCCAGCATCCCGAAGATTTCCAGGGCCTGCTGGACCGCATGAAATCCGAAGGTATCCTCTACGAATATCTCAATGACAATCCGAACCTATTCGAATTCCTGATCGGATAATCCGTCGCCGGGTAAGGTGTCCCAAAAGTCTTTTTGAAACCGATCTGATCGGCGAATTCTTTCCCAATCCTATTTCAGAAAAACCGGTTTCATTTCCTTGCTTCCAAAAGAAGTAAAAGAACTGAAGGAATACATCGAAGAATACCACAGCATCCGGGAAGGAGACGGCCGGAGCTGGAAAAATCAAAAAAAGAAAATCGAGACAGCAATAGAATGTAAACAAATATACGATTTTTTTAATAAGTCGATACATTTCTTTGGGAATTAAGAAATATTTTCTTATTATTGAAGTCTAAAAACAAACTTATGAAACTGATTTCTACCCTCATTTTTCTATTGTGTGTAACTTTTGCATTTGCAGAATGCTACGACAACCATTTCGACGAGTGCCGGATCGAACGGCAAAACGGGAAATACGGTATCGTGATCGACAAACAGCTGGCCATACCGTACGAGTACGACGAAATCGTACCTCAACACAATTGCTTTTTCAAAGTCAGAAAGGGCCGGAAATACGGTATCATCAGTTATTTTTATGAAGAGCACAAACGGGATGGCCGGTTTCCGAAAGAGATTGACCGGCCGATTGCCCTGAAAAAAGGGTATGCCTGGCTTTACCTTTCCCTCGCTTGTGAATACGATAAGATCGAAGAATATGAAAATCAGTATCTTCAAATCAGCCGCGACGACCGGAAAGGAATTGTCAATTATTACGGGACCCTGGTCTTGCCCTGCCGTTTTGAAAAAATAGAATTATCGAATAATTTTTTTTGGGTATCGTCGGAAGGGTTATACGGAATTTACAACCGGTACGGTTCGACAATTATCCCCTGCCGCTATAACCAGATCGAACTCACCGACCGTTGTTTTTACGTCTGCCGGGACCGGCTCAAAGGGGTTTACAACCGCTATGGAAGTGTTATTATCCCTTGCCAATTCAGCCAGATCGAATGCAAAGACAATGCCTATTACGTGACAAAAGGCAAATATCAGGGCATATACAACCTGTACGGTTCGGTAATCGTTCCTACCCAATACACTTCGATATACAAAGAAGGGGGGAAATACCTGGTTGAAAACGACAGTCTGAAAGGGATCGTCAATACCTATGTAAGTACCGTTATCCCCTGCAAATACAACATGATAGAATACGAAGACGGAGTTTATTATGTGTCGGCAGGCGGTAAATACGGAATTTACAACACTTACGGCTCGACGATACTTCCCTGCCGATACAATTCTGTCCGGAAAGAAGGAAGAGAATATCTGGTGGAGAATAACGGTCTTCAGGGTATCGTCAACACCTATGGAAGTACGATTATTCCTTGCCGCTACAACAAAATACAACAGGAAGGGAATATTTATTACGTCACGGCAAACGGTAAAAAGGGCATATTCAACCGGTACGGCTCGACCATTATTCCCTGCCAGTATGACGAGATCATTTCTTTAGACCATCGTTATATCGTCAAACGGGACAAGAAGTTCGGGGTATACAACCAATATGGCTCTACCATACTGCCTTGTCAGTTTCAGAAAATCGAATGCCTGAATAACGGGCATTATGTCACCACCCGTGACAAAAGCCAACAGGTGTATAATGCCTATGGGGCGCTATTGGAAAACCGTACGAATATGAAGGTAGTCTTCTCGACCGAAGACTGATTTTTTACCGGTTAGATTTGATTTTTGCGTGTTAAGTCGGTATCGTATTGACTTATTTATTATTTTTGTTTTCGTTTTAAACTAAATGGATATAGAAAATGAAAAATCGACTGGTTCTATATAATACTTTATCGCGCAAGAAAGAACAGTTCGAACCGATCAATCCTCCTTTTGTCGGGTTGTACGTTTGCGGGCCCACCGTCTACGGGGATGCCCATTTGGGACATGCCCGTCCGGCCATTACTTTCGACCTGTTGTTCCGGTATCTGAAATATCTGGGCTACAAAGTGCGTTATGTGCGTAACATCACCGATGTCGGCCATCTTACCGACGACAGTGACGACGGCGAAGACAAAATCGAGAAGAAAGCGAAGCTCGACCGGTTGGAACCGATGGAAATCGTTCAGTTTTATACCAACCGCTACCATCACAATATGGAGCAATTGAACACCCTTCCGCCCAGTATAGAGCCTCATGCTTCGGGCCATATCATCGAGCAGGAAGAATTGGTGAAAAAAATCCTGGACAACGGATTCGCTTACGAGAGCGACGGAAGTATTTATTTCGATGTCGAGGCTTACAACAAAAAATACAGCTATGGAAAACTATCCGGCCGCCGGGTGGAAGAGTTATTTGCCAACACCCGTCAGTTAGACGGCCAGGGAGAAAAACGGAATCCGGCCGATTTCGCCCTATGGAAAAAAGCTACTCCGGAACATATCATGCGCTGGCCTTCTCCGTGGAGTAACGGTTTTCCGGGTTGGCACCTGGAATGTTCGTGCATGAGCCAGAAGTATCTGGGCGACCGTTTCGATATCCATGGCGGCGGGCTGGACCTGCAGTTTCCCCACCACGAATGTGAGATTGCCCAAAGTACGGCTGCCTACGGACACGAAGCCGTGAAATATTGGATGCACAACAATATGGTCACTATCAAGGGACAGAAAATGGGCAAATCGCTGGGGAATTTCATCACCCTGGACCAACTCTTTTCGGGAGAAAACGATGTGCTCGAGCAAGCCTATTCCCCGATGACCGTCCGTTTCTTTATCCTGCAGGCCCACTACCGGAGTCCGCTGGATTTCTCGAACGAGGCCCTGAAAGCCGCCCAAAAGGGATATGAACGCCTGATGGCAGCAGTCCGGGCACTGGACAAAGTGAAAGCTTCGGCCGGTAATACGGTAGATGTGGATGAACTGATCACCCAATGTGAAGAAGCGATCGATGACGACCTTAA
>ENA-UOJL01002448-UOJL01002448.1-human-gut-metagenome-genome-assembly--contig:-P47-NODE-2448-length-15237-cov-245.865103_pt1 | contig 15237 bp, 13 predicted proteins | sample MGYA00242347_ERZ723894 | MGnify/ENA metagenome assembly ERZ723894
AACCAGCCCGACAGCCTGCCCTATCCCACCGAGAATCCCTGGGGTTGATTGATTAGAAAGGAAGTCTTTTGTTATGAAATTCTTTATTGATACCGCGAACGTCAACGAGATCCGCGCCGCAAACGACATGGGCGTCATCGCAGGCGTCACCACCAACCCCAGCCTCATCGCCAAGGAGGGCCGGGACTACGCCGAGACGCTGGCTGAAATTGCCACCATCGTGGACGGCCCCATCAGCGGTGAGGTGAAAGCCACCACCACCGATGCCGAGACGATGGTCAAGGAGGGCGAGGCCATCTACGCTCTGGACCCCAAGCACATGGTCGTAAAAATCCCCATGACTGCCGAGGGCCTCAAGGCCATCAAAGCCTTGTCCGCCAAGGGCATCCCCACCAACTGCACCCTGATTTTCAGCGCCAACCAGGTGCTGCTGGCCGCCCGCGCCGGTGCCACTTACGTCAGCCCCTTCCTGGGGCGCCTGGACGATATCTCCCAGCGGGGCATCGAGCTCATCGAGACCATCCACGACATGTTCCTCAACTACCCCGACATCGAGACCCAGATCATCGCGGCCAGCGTGCGCAACCCCATGCACGTGACCGACTGTGCCCTGGCCGGTGCCGACATCGCCACCGTGCCCTACAAGGTCATTGAGCAGATGCTGCATCATCCGCTGACCGATTCCGGCATCGAGAAGTTCAAGGAAGACTACTGCAAGGTGTTTGGTGAGTGATATGACAAAGGAAGAACGTCTGAAGCTGCAGATCGCAGCCTGCAAGGTGCGTATGGGCGTGATTGAATCCACCCACGGTGCCAAAGCCGGGCACCCCGGCGGCAGCCTGTCCGCCGCCGATATGTTTACCTACCTTTATAATAAGGAAATGCGCGTCGACCCAACCAACCCGAAATGGGAGGACCGGGACCGGTTCGTGCTCTCCAAGGGACATACCGCGCCGGGGCTGTACAGCGCGCTGGCCTACCGGGGATTTTTCCCGGTGGAGGACCTGCCCACCCTGCGCCACATTGACAGCTATCTGCAGGGCCACCCCAATATGAACACGGTGCCCGGTGTGGATATGTCCACCGGCAGCCTGGGCCAGGGCATCTCCTGTGCGACAGGCATGGCCAAAGCCGCCAAGTACCTGCACAAGGATGATGTGCGTGTGTATGCTCTCCTGGGCGATGGCGAGATCGAGGAGGGGGAAGTGTGGGAAGCGTTCCTCTTCGCCGCCAAGTACAAACTGGACAATCTCTGTGTCATTATTGACCTGAATGGGCTGCAGATCGACGGCCCCACCAGCGAAGTGATGCCCACCGACCCGGTGGATGCCAAGATGCGGGACTTCGGGTTCCGTACCGTCACCATTGACGGTCACGACTTCGCCCAAATCGAAGATGCGTTCCAGTATTTCCACACCCAGACAGGCGCCCCCACAGCCGTCCTGATGAATACTACCAAGGGCAAGGGCGTCAGCTACATGGAGAACCAGGTAGGCTGGCACGGCAAGGCCCCCAACGACGAGGAATACAAGATTGCCATGGACGAGCTGAACGCTCAACTGGCAGAACTGGAGGCGCAGGTATGAGTGAGGTCAAAAAAATTGCCACCCGCGACAGCTACGGCGCCGCGCTGGTAGAACTGGCAAAAGATCACCCCGACGTGGTGGTGCTGGACGCCGATTTGGCCGCCGCCACCAAGACCGGCGTCTTCAAAAAAGCCTATCCCGACCGCCATTTTGACTGCGGCATTGCCGAGAGCAACATGATGGCCACCGCCGCCGGTATGGCGGCTATGGGGCTGGTGCCCTTTGCCTCCAGCTTTGCCATGTTCGCCGCAGGCCGCGCCTTTGAGCAGGTCCGCAACTCCATCGGCTACCCCCACCTGAACGTCAAGATCGGTGCCACCCACGGCGGCATCTCGGTGGGCGAGGACGGCGCCTCTCACCAGTGCTGCGAGGATTTCGCCCTTATGCGCTCCATCCCCGGCATGACGGTGCTTTGCCCTGCCGACGACGTGGAGGCCAAGGCTGCCGTCAAGGCTGCCTATGAGCACGAAGGCCCCGTCTACCTGCGCTTCGGCCGCCTGGCCCTGCCAGTGTTCCATGATGAAGCTACCTTCAAGTTCGAGATCGGCAAGGGCGAACAGCTCACCGAGGGCAGCGATGTGGCCATCATCGCCACCGGCCTGGAAGTGAACGAGGCCCTCATTGCCGCCGAGCAGCTGAAGAACGAGGGCATCCAGGCCCGGGTGATCAACCTGTGCACCATCAAGCCGCTGGACGAGGAACTGGTCGTCAAAGCGGCCAAAGAGTGCGGTGCCGTCGTCACCTGCGAGGAGCACAGCATCCTGGGCGGTCTGGGCGAGGCCGTGGCCGCCGTGCTGGGCGAACAGTGCCCCATCCCCATGCGCCGCGTGGGCGTCAAGGACGTGTTCGGCCACTCCGGCCCCGCATGGGAACTGTTGGAGCAGTTCGGCCTGCGTTCCGACGCCATCATCGCCGCTGTAAAGGAGCTGGTGTAAGATGATCGCCATCGGCTGCGACCACGGCGGATACGAACTCAAGCAGAAGATTTTGGCTCACCTGCGGCAGCGCGGACTGGAATACCGGGACTTCGGCTGTGATTCTACCGCTTCGGTGGATTACCCCGTCTATGGCAAGGCGGTGGCCCATGCCGTGGCATCGGGCGAGTGCGAAAAAGGCATCGTCATCTGTAGCACCGGCATCGGCATCTCCATCGCCGCCAACAAGGTGCCCAGCATCCGCTGCGCGCTGTGCGGGGATTGCTTCTCTGCCAAAGCAACCCGCCTGCACAACAACGCCAACGTGCTTGCTCTGGGCGCGCTGGTCACCGGACCCGGCCTGGCGCTGGAAATCGTGGACATCTTCCTGGACACGCCTTTCTCGGAGGAGGAGCGTCACAGCCGTCGGGTATCCCAGCTGGAGGAAGAATAATGTTTGAACTGTGTGCATCCATTCTGGCCGCTGACTTTGCCAATCTGGAGCGGGACATGCGGGCGGCCAATGCCGCCGGTGTGGATGCCTTTCACATCGACGTGATGGACGGGCACTTTGTGCCGGCCATCTCCTTTGGTACGGGCATGGTGCGTACGATGGAACGCCTGACCACCAAACCCCTAGACGTTCACCTGATGGTGGAAAAGCCGCTGGATTTTCTGCCGGAACTGGAGAAACTGGGGGTAAAGCGGGTCTCGGTCCATTACGAGATCCCGGGCGGGCCGGAAGCGGCCCTGCGGGCCATCTGCGCCGCCGGGATGCAAGCCGGGCTGGTACTCAACCCCGAAACGCCGGTGGAATCGGCCCTGCCGTACCTGGCCCAAATTTCGCAGCTGCTGCTGATGACGGTACACCCCGGTTGCGGTGGGCAGGTCTATCTGCCCGGCAGCAACGAGAAGATCGCTGCTGCCAAAAGTCTGCTGCAAGGGCAGGGGAGCAATACCGTCATCCAGGTGGATGGCGGCATCACCCCCGGTACCCTGCCCGGCGCCTATGCGGCCGGGGCACGGAGCATTGTGGCGGGTAGTGCGGTTTTCTATGGAAACATATATCAAAATGTGTGTGCATTGCGTTCGGAGAAGGCAAAACCGTAGATGTTTATAGTAAAAGGCGGCACCAAAAAAGAGCAGACTGTTTGGCAAATGAATGTACCGAAAAATCTGTATGGGTTAATTGCCCGGTTTGCCACAATAAGACGAAAACAAAGATTTATCAAGATACATTGGCGCTTCGTTTCCCGATGTATTGCCCGAAATGCAAAAAAGGAAATGCGGGTAGATATCATCCGAAGAAAAATCTATCCCTGCACAAAGGTCTATAAATAGCAGCAAGGCCCGCTTTTCATGCAACTGAAAAGCGGGCCATCAGTAAAAGAAGTAAAAAAGTAGTGCAAAACAAAAATGCTGCCCAAAAGAGCAGCAATCCAACATTATTGGCCGGCATCGTCGTCTGCGCACATTGCGGGGCGAAGATGTCGGCCTTTTTGCATCAACGTCCTGCCGTTCTCCCTGCATGGATTTCCTGCCCCCTTCCGGCGGCGTTTTCCGGCTCTCCCTTGCGGGGTCATCGCCGTGTATTCCATGCAGACGGTCATGCGGTTTTCAAGGTGCAACAGGCAAAACGGAAACAAAAAAGCCATCACAAAACAGACCAGCCCTGCCTTCGCTTTTTCTGGAAGGTCATGCTAGTCGGTTATGTAACGGCTGAACGAATATGTAAAAATATGTTATATTCAATTGTTGGGATAGATTACCACAAAAATCGAGCCGTGTCAACGTGAACTTGTCGGGGCGAGGCCCCTCCATCTTGCTGCGCAAGACCGTTCTGTCGCTTAAAAGCCCCACTGGGGCTTTCATTGCTCCGCTGCGCTGCGCAAACGCGAACTTTTGAGAATACGTCACTTTCGGCAGTGTGCAAGAAAAAACAATGAAAACTTTGGCAAAAAGAGAGAGGGCTGGACGGTGCCAGCCCTCTTGACAAGGAAAAACACAAGGCTCTTTATTATGATAAAGCTATAAGAACAGGATAAAGACAATTATTTGAGATTTTTGAAAAAACGGAAATCATTTTGATGATGTGGAACGTTTTAATAGACAGGAAGGGGGTGAACCGTATCCAGACAGAATTATTGCTGCGGAAAGCGCAGAGCGGAGATACAGGTGCGTTGGACACTCTGATTACAGCGTACTATCCACAAATTCTGAACTATTGCCGTTGGCATACAGCGGACGAGCAGCAGGCGCAGGATGCAGCACAGGAAACCTTTTTGAAAGCGGTGCGCTGGCTGGATTCCTGTGGTGGATTTCAGGGGGCATTCCGTCCCTTTCTGTACAAAATCGCAAAAAACATTTGCATCGATCTGAACCGTACGATGAAGCGGACGGAGGTATCGCTGGAGAGCTTGCCGGACGAACCCGCCTATCAGGAAAGCGGCTTTGCTGCGGCAGAGGAGAAAGCAAACCTGCGAGCGCTGACGGCCCAGCTGGAGCCGGAACAGCGGGAACTGGTATTGCTGCGGTTCGCACAACAGCTTAAATTGCGGGAGATCGCGCAGATTACAGGTCTGCCCCTGCGCACAGTGCAGTCCCGCCTGCGTGCCGCATTGAAAGCCTTGAAAATGCAATTGGAAAAGGAGGACTGGAGATGAATCGAGCCTTTGAAAAAGAACTGTCCAGAGCACTGGCGACAGAGCTTGACACAGCCGCACCGAAAACGCTGCTGCGCCGCTGCCGGGCGGAACATGTCGTAAAACAACGGAGTGATTGGCGTGATTTGCTGCACTGCCAGTTCAAATTGCTGGGCTGGAAGGTCTGGGCGCTGGAAGCAATGGCGGCACTGGCGTTGTACAGTGTGGGTCGGGAACTTGCCCTGTGGGAGAAGGTATGGACATTACGCAACGCACTGTTTGGTCTGAGCACACTTGCCATGCTGACAGCCCTGCTCGGTCTGCCGTTTTTATACCGGGCAAGCCAATATAAGATGCTTGAACTGGAACAAGCCACATATGCAGGAATCGGTCGTCCACTGGTGATGCGGTTTTTGCTGCTGCTGGCGGGGGAAACGATCCTGCTGGGAGTGCTGGTACTCAATGTGCGGGCAGCCGTGCCATGGAGCATCGGGCAACTGCTGGCGGTGCTGACCGTGCCATTCCTAACCGCAAACAATGAGCTGCTTCTTCTGCTGCGCTGGGTGCGCCCGGAATGGATGATGACCGGGGCTGTACCACTGTTTGCAGGGCAGCTGTGTTTGCTGCGGTTCGTGCAATTATCGGAACTGCCGAAAGGTCTGCCACTGGCGGCGGGCGTGCTGGTGCTCTGTATGGTGTTGCAGTGCATCCGGCTTGCCGCCCGGTCAGAATATATTGCAGAAGGCTGAAAGGAGCAAGTCATGGAACTGAAAATCCAGAATATTACAAAGCGATACCGGGATAAAACGGCGGTGGATGATGTGTCCATCACTCTCACGCCGGGTGTGTGGGGACTGCTGGGGGCGAATGGTGCAGGCAAAACAACCTTAATGCGGATGCTGGCGGGCATTCTGCGGCCCAGCAGTGGCCGGATTTTGTGCGATGGGGTGGAGATTGGGACGCTTGGTGCGGCCTACCGGGAAAAGCTGGGGTATCTGCCGCAGGAATTCGGGTTTTACCCGGAATTCACGGTGCAGGACTATCTGGAATATATGGCGGCACTCAAGGGTCTGCCGCGCACAGAGGCTGCCCGGCAGATCGACGCACTGCTGGAGCGGGTAAGCCTGACTGAGGTGCGCCGCAAAAAGATCGTGAAGCTTTCCGGCGGTATGAAGCGCCGGGTTGGTATCGCACAGGCATTGCTCAACGACCCGGAAATTTTAATTCTAGATGAGCCCACGGCAGGGCTGGACCCCGGAGAACGGGTGCGCTTCCGCAATCTGCTGTCGGAGTTTGCGCAGGAACGGATCGTTCTTATTTCAACGCATATCGTTTCGGATGTGGAATACATTGCAGCTGAAAATGCCGTGATGAAGGCTGGCAAAATCATTGCACAGGACACCACCGAAGGGCTGGTAAAGCAGATCGAAGCCAAGGTCTGGCAGGGGAACATCCCGATGGAACAGCTTGCCCGGTGGGAATACCGGCTGCGGGTAGTGAACCTTCGCAACGAGCCGGACGGAACGGTAACATTGCGGTATTTGGCGGATGCACCGCAGCTGCCGGACAGCGTCCCGGCACAGCCCCGGCTGGAAGATCTGTATCTGTGGCTGTTCCCGGAGGAAATGGAGGAAGCAAAATGAACCTGTATCGTTTGGAATTGAAACGTGTGTGCAAAACTCGTATGACAGCTATTCTGCTGGCCATTGCGCTGGTGCTGGCTGTGGTCATGGCATATCTGCCGGTGACCTTTATCGGCTGGACGGAACTGGATGCCAGCGGAAACGAAGTGCGTTACACGGGTTTGAAAGCAATTCGGAAACGGCAGGAGCAGCAGGTATCCGATACCATCACGCCGGATGTCATGCAGGAAGCACTGGAAGCCTATCAGCGGGTGTACCGGCAGTATGATGCAAGCTCCATCAACGATATCCCGGTCGAGGTATTTTATAAAGAACTTGCCCGGTATCAGCCTCTTGTGAACAACGCAAAGGAAGCCTTTGCCGACCCGAAAACCGGCATGGCACCGGGCGTGATGGGGCTGACCGCAGAGGATATGCAGAACTTTTACAGCCAGCTCCCCAAACGGCTGGAATCGGTGATCTGGCTGGAACAAAGCGGAAAGCCCGGCTATGAGCAGGCGCAGGCCATTGCACAGAAAAAGTTCGATGCTGTACAAAAACCGTTCACCTATTCATTTGGGGTCAGTCCAGACGCAATGGATTACCAGACCCTGTTGAGCTTGCTGCTCACCCTGCTGTGCGCGGTGATTGCGGCCCCGGTGTTTGCATCGGATGCACAGACCGGGGCGCAGGACATCCAATTGTGCACAAAAAACGGCGGTCTGCGGCTAGCAGCGGCAAAGCTAGCGGCGGCGTTTAGTATCACAGGGGCGGCGTATCTGCTCTGCGGCGTGGTGTGGATCATGGTCACGAATGCTCTATTTGGCTGGGAAAGTACCCAAACTTCCGTGCAATGGCTGTTTTCTGTGACCAGCCTGCTGCCGTATACCGTTGGCCAGATGGAGTGGGTCATGCTGGTGGCAAACTTCCTGATCTTCTTTGCGGAGGTGGCCTTTGTGCTGATGGCATCCGTATGGGCCAAGAACAACCTGACCGCTTTGTCTGTGGCGCTGATCAGTGTGGTGGCACCGCTGATTGTTTATATGGTCGTGCCGGGCTCCTTCGGAGAATGGCTGTCCACCCTGATTCCGGCAGGGGGCATTGGGCTTTCCAATGCATTGCTGTATAAAATGATCAGCTTTGATTTTCTCTATGCAGGCAGGCATGCCTTCTTTCAGGCAGATGTACTGCTGGCATCGGCACCGATCAAGATCGTTCTGCTCGTTGGATTGGCAGCATGGGGGTATCTGCGAAAGACCAAGGTGGCTTAAAAGGAAACGCTACTGAAAAAAGTTCATCGGATGCATAGAAAACTGCATCGGATGAACTTTTGTGTCCTAAGTTCCCTGCCATGAATCATGGGTGTTGATGTACATTTGATGCGTGGTCTAAACAGGCAAGATTGCAGCTGCCGTTTTGGGCTCGAACCCGACCGTTTTCCCGGCTTTGAATAAAAATCCGATACCTGATCCAGCGCAACTTTGTGTTCCGCGGCAAGGTCGACCTTGCCAAGCAGATCGCCTGGTGCTGGCATTCTGTCTGATCACCTGCTTTGTTAACTTCATCAACCGCGTGTGAGCGGCGGTTGCGGGCCTGCTGGTGCCGGACTTTATCTATAACATCGGAACCACGATGCTCAACGGTGACATTTTGATGCTGATCTTCTTCTTTGTCAACAAAATCATCTTCCCGGAGAGGGAAGCAAAAAAGTATAGGGCAATACCGCATAATTCTAAGTGCCGCAGCCGCCGGAGCGGTGCTTAAGCCGTTAGGCGGGAATTGTGCGGTGTTGCCATAGGAATAATTTCCGGTATTGTGTGCAAAAGCCCTCTGCTGTAAGGCGGGGGCCTTTTTGTATGCAGGTATAGCAAAGCGGGCGGCCAAATGGGCACACATTTTGGCTGAAACGACTGTTTTGTGCAAAAAGCCTTTGCAGCGTTTGCGCTTTTGGAGACAGTATGCTATAATAACTTATAATGTGTGTAGTATACCCTGCATACAATACTGATAACGCTGCCGCACAGGCAGCCAAAAAACAAAAGAAAGAGTTGATGGTTCTCCAATGGACGATGGCAGTAGTATATTTATGATCACCGCACTGATCGTTTTGATCATGTTGTCGGCCTTTTTTTCGGCATCGGAAACAGCATATTCCTCGCTGAACATGATCCGCTTAAAAAGCCGCGCGGAGGATGGCGATAAGCAGGCAGCCAAGGTTCTGGCCCTGGCTGAACGGTATGACAGCCTGCTGAGCACCATTCTGATCGGCAACAACATTGTAAACATCGGTGCGTCTTCGCTTGCAACGGTGCTGTTCAGCCGGTTGTTGGGCAATGCTTACGGCCCCACGGCTTCCACCATTGTCATGACCTTACTGGTTTTGACGTTTGGCGAAATCACCCCCAAAAGCATGGCGAAGGAAATGCCGGAATCCATTGCAATGGCCTTTGCGCCGGCGCTTGGTGCCCTTGTGGCGGTATTTGGGCCGCTGAATTTTATTTTTGGCAAATGGAAAAGCTTTTTGGCCAGCCGCTTTTATACCGACGAAAAGGACACCATTACCGAAGGTGAGTTGGTAACCATGGTGAGCGAAGCCGAAAAAGACGGTGAGCTGACCAACCGCGAAAGCGAGCTGATCCGCAGCGCCATTGAATTTGACGATGTGGAAGCCCAGGACGTTCTGACCCCGCGCGTGGATGTGATCGCCGTGGCGGATGATACCCCCATGGACGAAGTGACCGAAACTTTTGCCGACAGCGGCTATTCCCGCCTGCCAGTATACCACGAAACCATTGATAACATCATTGGCGTGGTACATGAAAAAGACTGTTTTGCCGCCATGCGCAAGGGCGATGAAGATGTCAAGCTGGAAAGCCTGATCGGCCCCACGCTGTACACAACCAGCGTGACCCCCATCTCCGCTTTGCTGCGCACTTTGCGGGAAAGCAAGCACCATATGGCAGTTGTGGTGGATGAATACGGCGGCACTGCGGGCATCATCACGCTGGAGGATATCCTGGAAGAGCTGGTTGGCGAGATCTGGGATGAACATGATGAAGTGGTGGAGGATATCCGCCAGCAGAGCGATGGCAGCTGGCTGATTGCCGGCGGTGCCAGCGTGGACGATGTGGCCGAGGAGCTGGATATCCGCGATAAAGAGGAAATCGACGCGGTGGCCATCGGCGGCCTGGTGCAGGAAAAGCTCAGCCGCCTGCCCAAAGTGGGTGACCATTTTGTGTGGGGCAGCTTTGACGGTACCGTGACCCGTGCCACCAACCGCCGCGTGCAGGAAGTACGCCTGGTAAGCCGCCCGCCGGAGCCGGAAACCAAAAAGCCGGACCGCCGCGACCGCGACAAAGACTGAGAACGCGATAAATAATGCAACAGAGAACCTGGGAAGAACAAACTTCCCAGGTTCTTTTTTGTGAATTTTTGAGGCGGGTTCTGGTATGATGGAGATAGGAGTTAGTCAAAAATAACGCAGGGGTCTGAGGAGGGAACGCTTATATGGAAGTACAGGAATTTGGCAAACAAAACAGCCACAAAATTATGCTGCTGCCCGGCAACATGATGAGCTGGCGCCAGTTTGAAGCGGTGATTCCGCTGCTGGAAAAGCAGTACCATGTGATCGACACTTTTGCCCCTGACCCGGAAGCAAAGGTGGCCATCTGGTACGGTTCCAATGAGCCGAACATGAAAAAAGCGATGCAGAAATTAAAACGCGCCTACCCCAACGCGCAGGACCACCCCTTTGTCGGGTACGGCCACGGCGACATCATTGGCCACCCGGATGTGATGGCAAGGGACATCATCGCCTTTATGAAAAGCTGACGCTCGGAGAGGTATCCGGCACGGCGCATTGCAACCCATTGACGCGGTAGGAAATGGTGGTATAATTAAATTTCAGGCAACGAAACAGGGGGATTTGCGCATGATATATCTGGATTATTCGGCCAACACGCCGGTGGACCCCCGTGTGCTGGAAGTATACTGCCGCACCGAGCAGAATTTTATCGGCAACCCCAATTCCACCCACTGCGCCGGGCAGGCCGCCCGACAGGAGATGAACCGTGTGACCGGCCTGATTGCGGCACAGCTGGGGGTGCTGCCGGAGGAAATCATTTATACATCCGGCGCAACGGAAGCCAATAACCTTGCCTTAAAGGGCACGGCCCGCGCGGCCCGGCATGTGGGGCGGCATATCATCTCCACCCCGCTGGAGCATTCCAGCGTGGGGGCAACATTGACGGCCTTGCAGCAGCAGGGGTACGAGATCGATCTGCTGAATATTGGCCGGGATGGCAGAATTGACCTGGAACAGCTGGAAGAGCTGCTGCGCAAGGATACCGTACTGGTTTCCATCTGCGGGGTGGACAGTGAGCTGGGTACCGTGCAGCCGGTGCGGGAGATCGCCGCGCTGGTGCACCGCTGCCCCAACTGCCGCCTGCATGTGGATGCCACCCAGGCCGTGGGTAAAACGGCCCTCTGGCTGCACTGCGTGGATACCATGAGCTTTACCGCCCACAAGTTTTACGGCCCCAACGGCATTGGCGTGCTGTACAAGCGCAAAGGGCTGGTGATCGAACCTCAGATGAACGGCGGGGCCAGCACTACCATTTACCGCAGCGGCACCCCCACCCTGGGCCTTGCCGCGGCTTTGCAGGCGGCGCTGGCCCTTGCGCTGGATGAACAGCCCCAGCGCTGCGCCCATGTGCAGGCGCTGCACGATACCCTGTGCGCAGAGCTGCAAAAGCGGCCGGGGGTGCGCATCAACAGCCCGGCGGGTGCGGTGCCGCACATTGTAAATGTGAGCGTGGCGGGCATCAAGGCCGGGGTGTTCCAGCAGGTGTTGAGCGGGCAGGGGGTATGCGTGTCCGTCAAATCGGCCTGCTCCACTGACGGAACACCGTCCAAGGCGGTGTTTGCCGTCAGCCGGGACCGCAAAAATGCGCTCAGCTCATGGCGCATCAGCCTGAGCCACCTGACCACCGAAGAAGAACTGAACGGATTTTTGACAGCATTTGACCGCTGCCTGAAGGATTTGCAAAAGGAGAAATGACCATTGGAACGCCAGATGGAACCCTGCCAGCTGATTGAACGCAGCATTATCAAAAAATACCGCAAAGAACTGTGGACCCCTTTTATTGTGGCGGTCAAGCGCTATGAACTGGTGCAGGCGGGAGATAAAATTGCCGTGTGCATTTCCGGCGGCAAGGACAGCATGCTGATGGCTAAACTGATGCAGGAGCTGCAGCGCCACAGCGATGTGCCCTTTGAGTTGGTGTTTTTGGTGATGGACCCCGGCTATAATGAGATCAACCGCCAGAAGATCGAAAGCAACGCCGCACTGCTGAATATCCCCATCACAATTTTTGAGACGGATGTGTTTGCGGTCGCCAACAACAGCGATAAATCCCCCTGTTACCTGTGCGCCCGCATGCGCCGCGGCTACCTGTACAAGAAGGCTCAGGAGCTGGGCTGCAACAAAATTGCACTGGGGCACCATTTTAATGATGTGATCGAAACAACCGTGATGAGCATGTTCTATGGCTCCCAGCTGCAGGCTATGCCGCCCAAGCTGCACAGCACCAACTTTCCCGGCATGGTGCTGATCCGTCCGCTGTACTGCGTGCGGGAGGAAGATATCATTGCCTGGAAACGCTATAACGACCTGGAATTCATCCAGTGCGCCTGCCGCTTTACCGAAAACTGCACCACCTGCGACAACGGCGGCGGTGGCTCCAAGCGGCAGGAAGTCAAGGTGCTGCTGCGCCGCCTAAAGCGGGATAACCCCAACATTGAGAACAGCATTTTCCGCAGCATCCACGGCGTTGCGCTGGATACCATGCCCGGCTACAAGACCGAAGGGCAGGAACATAGCTTTTTGGAGCGCTTTGACCGCGTGGAAGCGGAGCTGCAAAAAGAGTTAAAAGAAAAGCAGAAGCAGGAAGCAGATAAAACCGAATAAAAGCAAAACACATCCCCCGGCGGGCCGCCCAATACGGCGCTGCCGAGGGATATGCTTGTTTATAAAGATATAAAATCAGATAAATTTGCCGGTCTGGCTGGCGGGGGTGTGGCGGATAACGTCCGGCGTGCCGGCGGCCACCACCGTGCCGCCCTGGGCACCGCCGCCCGGGCCCATATCAATGATGTAGTCTGCGTTGCGGATCACATCCAGGTCATGCTCAATGACGATGACGGTGGCGCCGTGCTCGATCAGGGTCTGGAACACGCCGAGCAGAACCTGCACATCGGCGGGGTGCAGGCCGATGGTGGGCTCATCAAAGACAAACAGAGAGTCCGACTGGGCTTTGCCCATCTCGCTGGCCAGCTTCAGGCGCTGGGCCTCGCCGCCGGAAAGGCCGGGCGTTTCCTCGCCAAGGGTCAGGTAGCCAAGGCCGAGTTCCTGTAAAACAGTCAGCCGCTGGCGCACCACCGGCCAGTCGGCACAGGCGGTCAGGGCAGTGTTCACATCCATATCCATCAGCTGCGGCAGGGAATATCTGGTTCCGGACTTGCTGGTGTAAAAAATCTGCCCGGCCTCCTTGGCATAGCGGGAACCGCGGCATTCGGGGCAGGGAATCTCCACATCCGGCAAAAACTGTACATCCAGGCTGATGCTGCCGGTGCCATCGCACACGGGGCAGCGCAGCTTGCCCGTGTTGTAGGAAAAATCGCCCGCTTTATACCCGGCCTGCCTGGCATCCGGGGTGGCGGCAAACTTTTTGCGCAGCTCATCATGCACATTGGCATAGGTGGCCACGGTGGAGCGCACATTGATGCCAATGGGTGCGGCATCGATCAGCTTGACCTGGGTGATGCCGTCCGGCACAATAGAGCGTACATGCTCCGGCAGCTTTTGGCCGTGGATGGCGGCGTTCAGGCCGGGAACCAGGCTTTCCAGCACAAGGGTGGTCTTGCCGGAGCCGGAAACCCCGGTCACCACAGTCAGCCGCCCCTTGGGAATTTCGATGTTCAGCGGCTTTACGGTGTGGATGGCGTTGGTGGAAAGCTGAATGCGCCCCAGCGCGAACAACTCGCTTTGCGGGGCCTGGGGTCGCAGGCACTGCGCTTTGCCCGCCAGGAACGGCCCAATGCGGGAAGCAGCGTTTGCTTCAATGGCCGGGATGCTGCCCTGGGCAATCACCTGGCCGCCGCCCGCACCGGCCTGCGGCCCCATCTCAATCAGCCAATCGGCTTCGGATAGAATCTGGGTATCATGGTCCACCAGAATGACCGAGTTGCCGTCGTGGATCAGGTCCTGCATCACGCCGGTCAGGCCGGTGATGTTGGCAGGGTGCAGCCCAATAGAGGGTTCATCCAGCACATACAGAACGCCGGTAGTGCGGTTGCGCACCGCGCGGGCCAGCTGCATACGCTGGCGCTCACCGGTGGAAAGGGTAGCCGCGGCGCGGTCCAACGCCAGGTAGCCCAGCCCTAGGTCCATCAGCCGCTTGGCCACCGTTTGGAACGATTCACAGATGCTCTGCGCCATGGGGCGCATTTCTTCCGGCAGGGCGGCGGGAACCCCGCTTACCCAGGCAACCAGGTCGGAAAGGGTCATGCGGCAGGCTTCATCCAGCGGGATACCCTGCAGCCTGGGCGCGCGGGCTGCAGCGCACAGCCGGGAACCGCCGCAGTCCGGGCAGATATCCTGACGCAAAAACTTTTCCACCCGCTTCATGCCTTTTTCGTCCTTGACTTTGGAGAGCGCGTTTTCCACCGTGCGTACGGCGCTGTAATAGGTAAAATCCAGTTCCCCGGCCTGCTCGCTGTTTTTGGAGTGGTAGAAAATGTGCTTCTTCTCAGCCGGGCCGTCATAGACGATCTCTTTCTCCACATCGGTCAGGTCGCGGAACGGCACATCGGTGCGCACCCCCATGGCGCGACAGACATCGGTCATCAGCGACCACATCAAAGAGTTCCAGGGGGCCACAGCGCCCTCGTCAATGGTCAGGCTTTCGTCCGGCACAAGGGTGGCGCGGTCAACGGTCTGTACGGTGCCGGTGCCGCCGCAGGTGCGGCAGGCACCCTGGCTGTTAAAGGCAAGCTCTTCCGCCGAAGGGGCGTAAAAGCGGGCCCCGCATTCGGGGCAGATCAGCTCCTGCCCGGCGGCCACGGCCAGGGTGGGCGCAAGATAATGCCCGTTGGGGCAGCGGTGGCTGGCAAGGCGGGAATACATCAGCCGCAGGCTGTTCAGCAGCTCGGTGCCGGTGCCAAAGGTGCTGCGGATGCCCGGCACCCCCGGCCGCTGGTGCAGCGCCAACGCGGCGGGAACATACAGAACCTCGTCCACATCAGCTTTGGGGGCCTGGGTCATGCGGCGGCGCGTGTAGGTGGAAAGTGCGTCCAGATACCGGCGCGAACCTTCGGCATACAGCACGCCCAGCGCCAGCGAAGATTTGCCGGAACCGGATACACCCGCAATGCCGACGATTTTGTTCAGCGGCACATCGACATCAATATTTTT
>ENA-UOJL01002449-UOJL01002449.1-human-gut-metagenome-genome-assembly--contig:-P47-NODE-2449-length-15215-cov-96.569657_pt1 | contig 15215 bp, 19 predicted proteins | sample MGYA00242347_ERZ723894 | MGnify/ENA metagenome assembly ERZ723894
TGGTGCCGGTGGTGCCCTGCACCTCATTATATGTATACATGAGGTGTAACCAATTATTAACACCCTGTTCACAATTTCTGATGTGCCCTATGCTACTATATAATTGCAAGGACAAACCTTGCATCGAGCATCAAACACGAGACGAAAGGACGAAACACATGAAAGTTTTTGCAAAGTATGTGACTGTGGAAGCAGTCAAGGAGAAACAGGTTTTGACCCTGCTGTTTCTGGACTGTAACAGCAAGCGCGACTGTCTGGAAGTCGTCAAGGCACACGGCATGAAACCGCTCACCTCTGCCACCGGTTCCAAGGGCCTTGAAATGGCTTTTGAGGATATCAACGCCGAAACGCTGAAATGCGAAATCGGCGCAGAGATTCCGCATGATTTCATGCTTGACGGTGACGTTTTCACCAACGCATATAAAGAAAGGAGCGTTTCCAATGGCTGACCCTTGCACCTGTACCGGCCCCTGCGCCACTCCTACCAATGTTTCTTATACCCTTCTTTATGAGGACGCGGCACAAAACATATACGGCCTTGTTTATGACAAGGACGGCAATCTTTTGAACATCGTGGATGGCGTGGGCAAACTTGACCCCCTGCCCTTTACCGCCTTTGAAGAGGCCGCGCGTCGTGGTTTTCCGTATGCCCCCCAATGGTCTCCCTGTTGCCACGGGGGCAAGACCATGAAACAGCAGGCGGCAGAGCTGGAAGCGCAGAAACACCACATTGCCAGCATCTACACGAACCAGAGCCCCACGGCCCTTTTTCCGACCAACGGAGACAGCGTTGCCAAGCAGTTTATGCTCCGTTGGATTTTCTGAGCCAGACACCCTTTATAATGGAAGGAAAGAATACCATGTTTAACAAGAACAAACAGAACGCCGCTTCCGAAGTCGTCAAGTCTTATCTGTCCATTGAGGACGCAACCGTGCAGGCGTGTCACCTCATTTCCGACCGGGTTTGTGTGTTCACTCTGAACATCCCGGGCGCGACGTTCCTCAATCTGAAAGTCGTTGACGGCAAAAACGGCGAGTTTATCGCAATGCCGCAGAGCAAGGGACGGGACGGACAGTATTACGACCTGTACCGCGTGTACTTCTCTGAGCAGGATGCACAGCGCATCATTGCCGCAGTTTCGGAGCACGCAACGGCGCAGGGCGAAAAGACGGATTATAAGACCCGTTACGAGGTGTAAACATGAGCAAGCGCAACATGAAAAATATTGCGCTTGACCTATATGAAAGCGGTGGATGGATTAATATCCCGTCCATCGCTTCTTTAGGTTGTTGGTGCAATATCCTTATTGGTAAACGTCAAGTTGGTAAAACCTATGGCACATTGAAATATGAGCTGAACGAGGGCAAGCGGTTCCTGTACCTACGCCGCACAACCACAGAGTTTGACGCTATCACCAGCGACCCCGATTTGAACCCGTTCTTGCCTCTGAAAAAAGAAGGGTTTGACGCGGACATTGTGAAAGGCGGCAAGGTCACCTATACAATAGGCCGCTTTGAGTATGAGGACGGCAAACCAAAGCAATGCCTGGTGAAATACGGAATCGGAATGACGCTCCCCAGCATTGCGAATATCCGTGGTTTCAATGGCTCTCAGTTTGAGGACGTGGTTTTTGATGAATTCATCCCCGAAAGAATTGTTATCAAACGCAAGGCAGAGGGCGACGCGCTTTTGAATGCCTATGTCACTATCAACGGAAACAGAGAACTGGAAGGAAAGCCCCCGTTGCGTCTCTGGTTGCTTGCAAACGCATTCGACATTGCAAGCCCCATTTTGGTGGAGCTTGGTGTGGTGGATGAAATCGCCAAGCTGTGCAGGACGGGCAAAGAGTGGACGGTGACAGAAAGCGGCGTTTTCATTGGTATGCCCAAATCAAGCGCGGTAAGTGCCAAGCGTGCGCAAACTGCTTTTATGCGCCACATGATGAAAAACAAGGATTCAAAGTTTTATAAAATGGCAATGGAAAACCAGTTTGCATACAACAATCTGGAAGCAGTCCGCTCAATGAACATTAAAGGCATGAAACCCCTGTATGCCGTGGCCGGTCTATATGCGTATGTGTACGACGGTAACCACATCTATTTGTGCACGTCCCGGCACGAAAGCAGGGAAGTTTACCCGGACACGAAAGCAGGGAAAACCGCTTTCCGGTTGCATCACCCGTTCTTTGAGGCTATGTTAAACCTTAACCAGATTTGGTGTTCCGACGTGCCGACGTTACTCAAAATCAAAGAATTCCTTGACATCGACGATTGAACATAGTATTATAAAGGTGCAGGGGCCCCCATAACATAGACAGGCCGGAAGCCTGTGGGGTTGCATTTCTATGTTGCATACCCCTGCTTTTATAGAAAGGAGTAGGCAATGCTTACTTATTCATACAAATACGCCGCAGAAAAGAGGCTTTCTCCCCACTTTCGCGTGCGGGAATTCCATTCCAAGCACGACCCCAGCGACCTTGTGAAGGTTGACGAGCGGCTTTTGACCCTGTTGGAGAACATCAGAGACCACGTCGGCAAACCTGTCCACCTTAACAGCGGCTACCGCTCCCCGGAGTATAACGCGACGCTCAAGAACGCCTCACCCCGTTCCCAGCATTGCAACGGCAAGGCCGCAGATATTTGGGTAGAGGGGTGCGACCCCAAGCAGATTGCAGATATCGCTGAATGCTATCTTGGTAGTTCTGGTGGTATCGGTATCTATAAGACATTCACACACGTTGATGTGCGCACCAGTTGCGCACGCTGGAAAGGAGCTTATTGATTATGGCACTCAGCATCAATGACGTTGTTGCACTGGCAAATGCAGGTTTTTCCAAAGCCGACATTGCCGCTTTTATGAACCTTGGCAACCCCCAGACCACTCCCCCCAGCCCTGTGCAGGTTCCGGGCGCAACTGCACCCACGGTTCCGACTGCTCCGGCGACGGTTTCCATTCCTGCACCTGCCCAGCAGGCCCCGGCAGTCCCCGACCTTGGCCAGCTTGTTGCAAGCCTTGCCGACCTTAGCAAGAAGGTTGACGCGCTCAATGTTCCGACCGCTGGAACCGTTGGTGCTCTTCCCACGGTGACAAGCGTGGAAGATATCATCTTGGGGGCCGTCAAGCCTGCCCCCGCACCCGAAAGCCCCAATTTTAACATTATGGAAGGAGTTGTTAAGTAATGGCTAACCCGAATTTCCCCGCAAAGGCAGGCGCGACGGTTTTCCGTCCGCAGGATATCTATACCATTGCCAATAATCTGGTTCAGCAGGTGACGGGCCAGACGGCAATTACTGCCGTTAATACGTCCAGTTTCATCAACGTTGGCCAGATGTGTCTGAACACCAGCAAAGAGGGCACATTGCAGGCCCTTTATAACATGGTCTCGCGTACCATCATTACCACTCGCGCATACAGCGGCCGCTTTACCAGCATTGAGGCCACGTCGCAGGAGTGGGGGCTGTTCATCCGCAAAATCGCTTTCTTCTCTGGCAAGTTTGACGAAACCAAGTTCATCAACACTGTGCAGAATACCAACACGCTGAGAGACGGACAGAGTGTTGATATGTATAAGATTTCCAAACGCTACCCGCTGGAAATGTGGTACACTGGACAGGCCACGCTTGACCAGACCTATACCACTTTCCGTTCTCAGCTGACCACCGCTTTCACCAGCGAAAGCGAACTTTCGGCATTCCTTGCCGGTATCACCACGGAAGTGGCAAACGACGTGGCCCGCTGGAAAACCGCCGAAAATCGCGCCGTCGTGATGAACTTTATCGGCAGTCTGTACAACACCGGCAAACCCGGCCAGAAGGTCAACCTTACTGCCGAATTCAACAAGGCACGCGGCACCGCGTACACCACCGCCGACCTGCTGACCGCCCATTTGCAGGAATTTCTTTCTTTCTTTGTCTCCCTGCTGGAAACCCAGACGGCCCTGCTTGAGGAAAGCACCGACCTTTATCATCTGGTTCCCGCCTGCACCGACGACAACGGCGACCCGTTGACCCTGCTCCGGCACACTCCCAAGAGCGAGCAGAAACTTCTCCTGTATCAGCCGCTCATTAACGACGCAAAATCGTGGGTGTTCCCTGCTATCTTTGGCCCCGGTTACCTTTCCTTTGGCAACTATGAGGGGGTCAACTTCTGGCAGAACATCAACGACAAGAGCCGCGTGCAGGTCATTCCCGCTCAGTTCAACGTGAACACCGCCCGGCAGGAAACCGGCAAGGCCGTTGACCTGTCCATGGTGGTGGGCCTGCTGTATGACCGCAGGGCGCTGGCAACCGTCTACATGATGGACAGTGTTTATACTACTCCTTTCAACACGAAAGGCGAGTACTACAATACGGAGCATCATTGGAAGATGAACTATCTCAGTGACCCCACTGAGAATGCGATTCTCTTCTACATGAGCGACGATGCACAGCCGTAACCAGCCGCGAAGGCCCGACCGTAAAAGGCCGGGCCTTTAATTTTTAGAAAGTAGGTGAAACAATGGCACGAGGCGAATTTAACGGCGCGGTGCCCGCGCCTAGCGTTGAACATGGGTATCACTTCCACTTTGGAAATATTGAGAAGCGCGTGAATTCTACCAAAGCATTTGATTATACCAAGCTCCCCGACGAGGAGCGTTGTGATTTCAAGCAAACCACCAGCATGGAGCGGCCCGTGATTTACGTCACGTTGAACAGCATCAACATTTCCCCCCAGTGGAATTATTGCCAGTGCGAAGAGACGGCAAGTTTCTATTGGATACGCGATATTTCAATCGGTATCCGAGGCAGGGGAACCGCAAACATCTGGCAATTCACGTTAGAGCTTGACCCGCTGGCGACCTATCGGGATGCCATTCTTAAAACAGACGCATTTATTGAATACGGTTTCAATCAAGATTCCAGCGGTGCAACGTTCCGTTTGCAGGATACCCGGCAGGCGGTTGGAATGGCTCCCAAGATTTCCACAGCGTCGGCAGATATCACGGACGGAAATATTGATGCCTCTGGTGGCACATTTGTTCTGTCCTGTGTTGGCAAGTCTGGCCTGCACGCCTATGCAATGAGTTCCGCCACGTTGGGAAGTTTGTTGACCGCAGTTTCCTTGACGTGGGAAGCCCTTACCAAGCCTATGGTTCGTTGGGAATTGGCATTGCCCGAGTTTATGAACAAACTTTTGTTTGGCGGCAATGCGTTGGAGTGCGTCCGCTCCTGCATCTGGATACCAATAAACCTTTCCCGATACGGCGCAGGACGGCAAACGGAAATCACCTTAGGGCAGTTCAACACCACAGTTTTTGCACAGCAGGTCACTCCGTCCAGTTCCCGCAGTGTTCACACGACTATTGCTATCCCGTGGCCCGCAGACGATTGGAAGCGCATGAACTGCCAAATACAGCTCTATGTGCCTTTTGTCGGCACTTTGGCGGTTCCCGTTGACCAATGCAACACGGCGGCAAATATTGATATTGAATGGTCTGTGTGTTTCGTGGACGGCAGTGTAACAACACTAGTCCGGGCAGGAGATTACACGGTATACGCTGGAAGCACCAGCATAGCCAGCCCCTACGGAATCGGCACCAGTAACATTGACCCGGTGCGTGCGCTGACCGGTGCGATCAACACAGTCACCGGTGCAATGAATTTTGGCGGGGGTCTCCTGTCTACCGTGGCAGGATTCACAGGCGGCGTATCTCAGGCCGCGCAAGGTATGGCCCAAGTTGCGCAGGGTGTGCAACAAACAGTTTCCCCCATCAACTGCACAGCGGGCACATTGGGCGGTGCGTCGCAGGTGCTTTTGCCGCTGGAAGCAAAGTTGACCTTGCTGTATTACCCCCCGGTGGACGATGCAGGTTTCCAAAAGGTGTACGGATACCCAGTAATGAAAGTTGCCAAGCCTGTGCAGGGTTATTGCAAGACCCGTGGTTTCTCCTGTGCTCCGCTGAACGCCAAGCCCGATGAAATTTCTTACATTAACGCCGCAATGGACAGCGGTGTATTTATCGAATGAGGTGATTATATATGTACCAATGTTATAGTGGATACTACGACGGCGGCACGCTGTGCGGGAATTTTGATGCAACGTTTTCCACCGATGCAATGAACTATTGGGAACGCTCTTTCTTTCAGCGGTTGCGCGGTCTCATTGAATTCAACGGGCTCCCCGAGAACGGCCCCGGTCAAATCGGGTGGGATTATGATGCATTTCTTTACCAGCTGTTCCGCACCGGTTTTGCGACCGTTTTCAAGTCGAAAACTTACGGTTTGGTTGTACAACCCGCATTTCCGACCGGTTACGGCCTGCAATACCAGCCGCGCGGAATGCAGATTTCGACGACGTTTTTCAATTTTCCGCGCCCTCTGGAAATCGGCAAAGAGTGCGCCGTTATCAAGCTCACTCCCGACTATCAAGGAACGTGGGATTTAGTGACCAAGTACGCGCGGGAGATGCAGTTAGCAGAAATCGCAATCAGACAGAGCGCAATCAATGCCCGTTTCGCCTACGCGGCTATCGCCAAGGACGACAAGGGCAAGCGAACCATGGAAGGAATCTTTAACAAGCTGGCGAACGGTGCCCCCGCTGTTGTTATCAACGCCGATTTGAAACAGCAGTTGACCACAAAGGCCGATGGAGATTTTACCCTGCCAATCATGCAGTTTGACCGTGACCTTTCCAAGAACTTTATTCTGCCCGATTTGATGGAGTATCGTCGGAACATCCTGTGCGACTTTTACAGGGAACTGGGCGTATCCGTTCAGCCCAACAAAAAGGAAAGAATGGTGGTGACGGAATCGAAAGCGGCAGACGCGGAGACCTTCAACCGACGCGAGGTCTGGCGCATCACGCTGGAAAAGTCCCTTGCAATCGTCAATGAGATGTACGACACCGATATCACGTTTAAGATGGTTGAGCCCGATTTCGACGCAGGCGAGGCCGACGAGACCGAGACCAACAACGAAGGGGAAGAGGTGAATAACAATGTTGGTGAATGAGCTTGTCTCTTCTTGCAATCTGGAAGCGCTGTTGATGGCAGACCCCAACCTTTTTGCAAATATGGTTGTCCCCGAGGGCATGGAGAAAGCGGGAGTTATTCAAGCTATCCGCAGGGCCCACGGTCTGGCACCCCTGTATCATCCCGACCCTATTTGGATGAAATCGGAATTGTATTGGTGGAGCCGCGAAAATCTCCCCATTTGGAAAAAACTTTTTTCCACGACCCAGCTGGAATATAATCCCATCTGGAACACCGACGTGCACGAGCTGACCAAGGACACCACCGAACGGGCCAAGGATACCGCCGAGAACACAGCCACCCACTCCCACGGTGGAGCCGACGAGCAGAGCCAGCACGCAGACGACCGCCACCAGATGGAGACCACCGGCAACCTTTACCATGAGGACACCAAAGCGGACGGATTCACCACCGACAACACAGCCGGGCAGGAGAAAACGGTGGGCAGTACTGCCGGGAAAGAACATGGTTTTGCCCATACCCAGACCAGCGCGGACGAGACCCGGGACACCAAGGGCACCCTTGACCGGGATACCACCGGCACCCGTCTTGCATCCCATGATGAAACAATGACCGATAAAGTCAAGACCACCAAGAACAGCCAGACGGACGTTGAGGGCAAAGTCTCTGCCGAGAACGAAGCAACCTATCAGCCGTTCGACGCTTCCACCACTATCTATAAGGAGACCGGAACCGCAGACGATACCCGCAAAACCGACTGGACGGAGACCGAGAACACCACCGGCACCCAAGACGACGTGACCACCGAGAACATGACCGACCACCAAGAAAGCACATCGGACACCGAGACCAAGCAGGACACCGAGGGCCTCACCACCGGCCAGCGGGACAGCATCGACCGGGCCCACGGCACCCATGGAGACACGGGCCGCACCGATGGACACGGGCACACCGAGCGGCAGGCGGGAGACCGTGGAACCGCGCAGGATTCCAAGACCGGCAAGCATGAGGAACACGGCCTTGCCGCTGTTACTGGCAAGGAATCGGAGACCGTGACCACTGTTCACGAGTGGAAGCGAGGCGGCAATATCGGGGTCACCACGACGCAGGAGATGATAGAGGCCGAGCGGCAGACTGTGCTTTTCAATATGTATCGTGTGATTGCCGATTCCTTCCACCGCACTTTCTGCCTTGACGTTTATTAAAAGGAGTGGTATTATGGTATCGGAAATCATCGTGGCGCTTATCGGTGGCCTTGTGACGCTTTCGGGTGTTCTTATCGCAAACAGCAAGGCGCAGGCCATCACCGATACACGCCTTGACGAGTTGACCCGGGAAGTGCGCGAGCATAACCACTTTGTACGTCGTGTTCCCGTGTTGGAAGAGCAGATAAAAGTGGTGAACCACCGAATTGATAACTTAGAAAGGAAAGGTGATTGATATGAAAATCAAGCCCGCAACGATTGCAAGAACCGCCGTTCTGGCTCTGGCTCTGGCAAATCAGGTTCTCAGCGTGGCCGGACTGAGCCCCCTGCCCATTGACAGTGCCACTCTTGAGCCTTGGGTGACTACCGGTCTGACGACCGCCGCCGCTCTTTGGGCATGGTGGAAAAACAACAGCTTTACCCAGGAAGCAATCCGGGCCGACGAGCTGTTGAAAGAAATGAGGGGGTGAATTTATGGACTATCCGTTTTGCCCGTCCCCGCCCTACGTCCCCGGCGACCCGGGGATGTACGACCTTCGTTGGATGGTCTCCCAGATTCAGAGCTTGACAGCTCTGGTGCAGGGCATTGCCAAAGGGCAGGAATCGCAGGGCGGCAACATCACCGCGCTCAATTCCGCAATGGCTGACCTTGCCGCCGCTCAGAAGTGTATCAACGACCGTCTGAACTGCGGTGACTTTGAGAACGGCAAGTTTCTGGAATGGGCAGACAAAAATCTGCCTGCTATGGTCTGTGAAATGGTTCGCTTTGTGTGGTTCGGTCTGACCCCGGACGGGCATTTCTGTGCTTATGTCCCTGCAAATTGGGGCTGGCTGACTTTCAACACCGGCACCGATATCACCGAGCCCGAGTATGGTCATCTTATCATCACCTATTAAGAAAGGAGTTTTTATATGAGTTGCAAGAATGATTGTGGTTTCCCCATCAAACCCGCACCCTTTGCGCCTGCTGACCCCGGCCCCCATCACCCGCCGATGCCGCCCCGGCCCCCTGTTCCCTGTGAGCCGTGTCCCCCGTCTCAGTATATCGGCTCCCGGTATGTGCCGATTTTCGCAGACCCCATTGAGTGGGACAATCACCGCTCCTACGAATCCCTTACCATTGTGACCCACGACGGCGAAAGCTACACCAGCAAGTGCAACGTGGGCCCGGGCGTGGATATCACCAATACGAGATACTGGGCCAAGACCGGTGCTTATAATGCGCAGGTGGAGCAGTATAAGAACGAGGTGAAAGACCTGTCCTCTCAGGTCTCCGGTTTCGCGTCTGACAACGCGGAATTCCGGGAGAAAATCAACCAGTTCACCAAGGACAACGCGGAGATGAAAAACACTGTGGCCGAGGATAAGGCCCGTGTTGACGCTCTGGCCGAGCGCGTGGCGACTGCCGAGACCGAGATTGACGGTTTGCAGGCCACGACCGCCCAGCACACCACCGAGATTGCCGACCTGCACGCCAAGGACGAGGATTTGCAGAGGCAAATCACCAGCAATGACGGCGACATTGCCGCCCTTCAGGCAAAGGACATAGAGCATGATTCCCGGCTGAACGGTATCGATACCAAGCTCAAGAGCCACGATGCCAGCATCGCCCAGAACACTGCCGACATTGCCAAGAATACCAAAAACATTCAGGACAATGCCGCGAACATCGCCAAGAACGCGCACGAGCTGGCAGACCATGCCGAACAGCTGGCAGACCATGAGGGCCGTCTTACCGCCCAGCACAAAGAAATCACGGCAAACCATGAGGCCATTGAGCGTCTTACCAGTGTAACGGACGGGCTCCGGTCTGACCTTACCGAGGATGAGGCAAAGATTGAATCCAACCGGGATGCAATCGCCCACATTCAGGAGAAGGACGTTCAGCAGGACGGACGGCTGGACAAACTGGAAGAGTGTTGCGAACAGGCCAAGGCCCACTTTACCCAGCTGGACACCAAGACCGACAACACCAATGCCGCGCTGACCGCTGAAATCGACCGCGCCAAGGCCGCAGAGCTGAAGAACGGCCAGCTCATTGCCAAGAACGCCGCAGAGCTGGCGACCCACGCCACCGAGCTGGCAGACCATAAGAAGCGTATTACCGCGCTTGAGGGGGACAACACCACCAACAAGCAGGAGATTGCCGATATCAAGGCCAAGAACACCCAGCAGGATACGGCGATTTCCGGCAACACTGATTCCATCACCCATCTGGAAACCGGCAAGGCCGATAAAAACGCTCTGGGTAACTACGTTACCAAGACCGAGTTTACTGCCGACCAGAAACGCCAGGACGACATTGTGGGCGACTGGGCAACCGCACACCCCGGGCAGACTATCACGGAGTGCGCCGCCTCTCAGAAGACCGAGCTGACCGAGCACGCCGCGAGCATTGCCAAGCTGGAAACTGACAAGGCCGATAAAAACGCTCTGGGTAACTACGTTACCAAGACCGAGTTTACTGCCGACCAGAAACGCCAGGACGACATTGTGGGCGACTGGGCAACCGCACACCCCGGGCAGACTATCACGGAGTGCGCCGCCTCTCAGAAGACCGAGCTGACCGAGCACGCCGCGAGCATTGCCAAGCTGGAAACTGACAAGGCCGATAAAAGCGAAATTCCCGATGTAACGGGATACGTCCCCACGAGCACCTATAATGCCGGACAGGCCAAGCAGGATGCCCGCATTGATACTCTGGAGAGTAACAGCGTATCTCTTCCCGTTTCTGTTAGCTATAATGACGTTGATTTTGCTACCATGTGGGCGGAAAATGACGAGCGCTATGGCAACTCCGCAAGCGTTGTTCTTCCGTTCCCCTTTAAAACTTTCCCCAAACACCCCGAACCTGCAACAGTTTCGGGCGCTGAAATTGGATATGCTGAAGTACTTTATCTGGATGGAACCCACAGGTACCTGATTCAACATAGTGACGTGCAGCTTTCTGCCGAATTTGACGGTGCAGGCGCTCGACTGACCGCAACTGTTCCAAAGTCAAGCCTTCCCGACGACATCAATACAAAGGCACACATTCTCCACTTTGTCGTAAAAGCTACAATTTCTTAGCAAAAATAAGATCCCCGCTCATAAGAGCGGGGATCTTATTTTGTTCCATGTGGAACATTTATCCCAAGTGTTCCTCAGCAAAATCATTGATGCCGCCCACCTCATACCTGCGCGGGGTCATTACTATCCAACTAGCCGAGTGGGTGACGCGCTGGAAATCGTGGCGCTCTTTTATGGGGCTGTCATGGTAAGAAAGCATCTGCCCACCAGCATCATCAATAATTAAAAAGTCGTTCAGATTTTCAATATTGTCTTTTAATGCCGCCTGCCCTTCTTTCTTGCCTACTCCTGCAATGGTGCTTTCTAGTACACCTTCACACGTCCGGGCCGCGTAACACTTGGCGTGTAAGAATCTGAATTCGGTGTAACCAAATTCGGCTTGCGGGTGTTCGTCCTCAGCGATACCAATATAGACTTTCTTGCCGTTGGGTTTCGTGACCACCACACCGCGCTTTTCACACTGGGCGGCAACTTCCCGGTTATACTCTTCAACCTCTGGAACCTTGGCCCCTTCAAACTTGCATGAATCCGTATCCCAGTAAATCACCTTTTCCCAACCTACAATTTTCAACAGTTGCCAGAGCTTGAGCCGCGTCATGCTGGCTGTCCACAGACCCCAGAGAAACGGAAACTTGCCTTTTTGGCTCTTCTGTATCTCCGCAGGGGTTTTCTTTTCTAGGTTGACTTCCCAACTCATACGTTCAAAATCAATGCTGTCTCCAATCTCCGCTGTGTATTCGTCCCTTATCGTCTTTTGGGCGCAGGCTCCGAAAATCGTGTTGACGCAGATTTTGGAAAACGCATATTCTGGGGAGCCTTTCATGGTCTCTTTGATTTTGAACTTGTCAAAAATAGCCATTCTAAAAGAATTGGGGAGATACCCAAGACGGAAACAGAATCCCCGGTGCATCACCACCCGTTCAAAGGTGTATGCTTCTTTGATACGTTGCCAGTCATTGGAATCACAATACAGCAACGTCTCATCTGCTTGGAGCACACGGCCATTGTCTTTGTTTTCGTCGTCGCATTTGAGGCCCGCGCACTTGCTGACAGATATCACGGGGTCTGGGCATTCGGGCCGGATTTGCAAGCCCTTTATTGCTATCTCTGCTATCCATCCCATACCGCAGGATATGATATTGTCCATCACTGCTTGAGGCTGGCCTTGTGGTAGCATCATGGGTACCCCCTCTGGAAACTTCCATAAGAGCTGTTGCGACGGGTGGGCGCTCTTGAAATCGTAGGAATTGCAATTGCGGTAAGTGTGACCTGCACGCCAGCGGGTGCCGTGTGTATCACCGCCTGCCATTGCTTTATATGCGATTTCCATTTGTTCCCGGTTGAGCTCAAGCGCTTGCATCTTTTGGAGCGTCCGGCTGTCGCCTGTCAAATGCTTGTTGACTTCTTTAATGACAAGGGCCGTGTTTGTCATTGGCAACGTAGCCGCGTTGTAATTGTGCTCTGCTTTCAGCCGTTCGATTGCTTCCCAGAGGCCCAGAACATCATTCACACAGTATGCAAATTCGATATCATCAAGGGGAGTATCTGCTGTTCTGTAAACCGAATAGTCAAGGTCACCCTTGAGCTTTTCGTGCTTGCATCCTTCTGTTGCTCTGGCAAGGCTCTTTTGGAACAGCTTTAAACTGTCCCGAAATTCTATACCGTTGTCGAACTGCAAATACAGGGGTTTCCGGCTCTTGGTGTAAAGGGCCTTGCAATCCCCCCACCGGTCACATAGCATCTGAATGAGATATGTATACTCATACCCAAGATTGTGGACAAAAATCACAAGGCGCTTTCGTTCTGTGATACTCCACTTGTCAACCAACGTTTCTATGATATCGGCCCACTCTTCAAAGTATCGCGGCACGACGACCGCGCCACCGATGCACGTTTGAAACGAGTACGCAAAACCGTCTGTATCGGTGTTGGTGGTCTCAATATCAAAAGTGCAAGTTACATCAAGGTAACGGGGTTTCGGTCTGGCGTTCTTTTTGGTTCTCTCCTGCACGGTTTTGGGAGTGCCCAGCATAGCCAGAAATTCGCCTTTGCTCTCTGCTATCCGTTCATCCCCGCATTCTCGCATGATTTAACCCCCGAAATACTTTGCTAGTATCTGTGCCGCCTGCTCTTCTGTTGTGATATTGAATTCACGGGAAAGGGCCGTTGTTTGGCTCTCTCCCGTCTGCTTTGCACGGTCTATTGCGTCCTTTGCCCGTTGCAAGAAGGGCCTGCCGTTGTCGGTCTGCAATAACGTATAAACCACATCAGAACCCAACGCCGCCTCAAGCTCTTCTGTCATGTACTTGTCAAACAGTTCAGAAAGTTCCTCTTGAGAACCGGTGAAACCCCCGTCTTTGAGGGATTCATAAACATTCCGTTTCCATTCCTTAATACCTTGCATCGTGGACGTTTTGGAGCTAAGAAAATCCCTCAAGCGCAAGTATTCGGCAACAAGTTCATTCCGCGTCATGCTCTTCACCGCTCCGCTGAACTTTGTACGGCCTTGTGTTTCCAGCATCCCCAAAGCCCTTTTATATACGCCCTTGGTTTCTCCGGCCTCTTCCAGACGTTTCAAGCGTCGATTTGCCGCACCGGATGCACGCCGCACGATTTGTTCCAGCTCTTCCCGGGTGTAGCTTGTGGCATTCGGGCCCTTGGGTGCGTATGCTTCCCACGATTTGGGCTGGTACGGTCTGCCCTTGCCGCCCTGCTTGCGCTTCTTGGGCGGCTTGCTGGCCTTGCTGGCTTTCTTCTCCTTGAACTTGGCCTGCTTCTTGTTGCTGGCCTTGCGGGTTGCTGGCTTTTGTTCGCTCTTGGCCGTCGCACCGGCTGGCAGTTTATCGGGCTTTACAAGCACCAGTTGATTCTTTATCTTTTTCATGCGTCGTCCCTCACAAACTGCCGGTTTATCTTATCATAATGATACCCACGCGGCCAACGGAAGTATTGAATCCGGATAGACCCTTTCTGTTCTGTCATGTACGGGTTGTTCCCGTTGGTGCGCAAGTACTTGTATAACTGCCGCACAGATTCATTGTTGAGCCTCTGCATGGACTCGCCCAACATCTTATAGGCCATCTGGGCCCCATTGGGGCCCGCGACCGGCATCACGTTGCATGGATGGGCTGATTTGGGGTCAATCCATTCATATTCTACCAGATGCACGATTCTCATATTAAAACCATCCTTTCCACTCACAAACGAAAATTACAACACCGATGATAAAGAACAGCGACGCGAACGGCGCGACGCAAGAAAATTGATATGCTGTCATTGTTAAAACTCCCCATCGTGGTAATAAGCTATGATTTCGTCGTCTCCGGCATTGCGGCCTCTCCGGGTGCAGGTCTCTGTTGCACGTCGGAATATTCCGGCACAATCGCCCACCTGCTTGAAGTAGTAGACGAACCTGCTTGTTTTGTATTCCTTATCGGGATGACTGAACAAGAAATTTTCAACCTGCTCAAAATTGCTTGTCTTGCGGATGTAGAGAATCATACTCTGTCACGCCCCTTCCATAAATCGTTACCCGCTCCATCACAAATACACATTTCTGCCTTGCTACTGAGGTTCATCATTGAATTTAACGCGTCAATCAGGTTTTCGAGTTTCATAATATCGCCCCTTTCAGCAACTTGCCCTCAACTGTTCAACTGCCTCTTCCATCACACGGTCAATGTTCTCACCATCTGCCATGTAATATTCTTCGTGCATTCCAACACGGGTGCAGATTTCACAGCACATGAATTCGTCATACTCCGCGCTTGCGTTGTATGCGTCAAGCAATTCTTTGTTGGTCATATTGTAGTACATCATGGTCTGCTATCCTTTCTCTATCGGGTTTGTTTCGATTGGTTTTCCCACCCTCATTATCTCATAAAATTATTAACGAGATATGAATAACAAATGTCAAATTGGTTACACCTCATGTATACATATAATGAGGTGCAGGGCACCACCGGCACCA
>ENA-UOJL01002461-UOJL01002461.1-human-gut-metagenome-genome-assembly--contig:-P47-NODE-2461-length-15147-cov-5.057116_pt1 | contig 15147 bp, 14 predicted proteins | sample MGYA00242347_ERZ723894 | MGnify/ENA metagenome assembly ERZ723894
AATGAATATCGAGGAATACGGGTCGGGTATCTTGCAGAACAGATTTATCCGATTGCCTATATCGAAATAAAGGACGAAAACGGAAGCATCGGCTACAAAACTCCGAGCAACAAGCTGACAAGCTGCGCCGAGCATGACACGACGGACGAAAAATTCGTTCGTGACGGATTCATCGCCGTGACTCCGCTAAAGTACGATATAACGGATTACGAACGGCTTGAGCAGATTGCGGCATTTGCGGAAAGAACTTATTAAACGGCAATTTTTTGCAGGTTTAAAAGTGAACCCATGGTTTAATATGCGGGATGAAGAGGGCGGATTATGAAAATCGGAGTTATCGGAGCGGGCGCGGCAGGACTTATTGCGGGCGCATTTGCGGCAAAAGGCGGAGCAAGTGTCGATATTATCGACAGAAACGAAAAAACGGGCAAAAAACTCTTTCTTACGGGAAAGGGCAGGTGCAACATCACCAATTCTGCCGATATCGATGCATTTCTGAAAAACGTGCCGCATAACGGCAGGTTCCTTTACAGCGCGTTTGACGGATTTTTTAACGACGACATAATTGAACTGATAAACTCCTGCGGCGTTCGCACGAAACTTGAACGCGGCGGAAGGTATTTTCCCGAAAGCGATAAGTCAAGCGATGTTATTCGCGCATTGCAGACCAATGCGGTGAGATGCGGAGCGAACATTGTGCTTAATTCACGGGTATCAAGTGTTTCAAAGACGGAGGACGGAGGGTTTCGGCTCTGCTTTGAAAACGGACAGAAAAAATATTACGATAAAGTAATCATTGCAACGGGCGGTGCAAGCTATCCTTCAACGGGTTCAACCGGGGACGGCTACAGCTTTGCAGAGAGTCTCGGTCACACCGTTGCCGCACCGAAACCGTCACTCATACCGCTTGTTGCGAACGAGGCATGGGCGGGCGATTTGATGGGGCTTTCGCTCAAAAATGTTGTTCTGCGCGCATATGCACCCGAAAAGAGTAAAAAAACAAAATCCGGCGAGCCATTTCCCGGGAAATATTCCGCAAATGAATCCGGAAATGCCGAGAAAGGCGGATATGCCTGCTCTGCGGCGGAGAATACGGCAAAAATCGAGAAAAAACAAAAAAAGCGCAAGCCCGTTTATGAAGAACTCGGGGAGATGCTGTTCACTCATTTCGGTGTTTCGGGCCCGCTTGTGCTCAGCGCAAGCAGCTATCTTGCGGATTCGCCCAACGGTGCATTGCTTGAAATTGACCTTAAGCCCGGATTGACAGCAGAGCAGCTTGATCTCCGCATTCTGCGGGATTTTGAAAAATACAAGCATAAACAGGTGCAGAATGCAATGTGCGATCTGCTTCCGCAAAGGCTTATCGATGCGGTTTTGCATGTTGCGGGTGTTGATGCCGAAATCACGGTGGATAACCTGACTCGTGAACAGCGGGGAGCCATTGTTCGAACCCTCAAATGCCTGCCGCTGACGGTGCGCGCGGCACGTCCCGTTGAAGAAGCGATAATCACGCGCGGCGGTGTGCTGATTAAAGAGATTAATCCGTCAACAATGGAGTCGCGAATTGTGCCCGGGTTGTATTTTGCAGGGGAAGTCATCGATGTTGATGCCTGTACAGGCGGATTCAATCTTCAGATTGCATGGTCAACCGGCTGTGCGGCGGGCAGAGCGGCGGCGGAAGCTCTTTAAACATATCCAACGCAAAACATTGCTTTAAAAACACTGAAAACGGAGAAAAATATATGACTGCGGACCGAAGTGAATTTGCAAATTCGGGAAATACGGGAAACATCAGCATTGCGATAGACGGGCCCGCGGGCGCGGGGAAGAGCACAATTGCAAAAGAAATCTCAAAAAGACTTTCAATAACTTATGTTGACACGGGCGCAATGTACAGAGCTATCGGACTCAAGGCAATGCGCATGGGGATTGACCCTGCCGACGTGCGGCACGTGGTTCCGATGCTCGACGGCACAAATGTTTCCATTGAATACATTGACGGCGTTCAGCATGTTCTTCTGGACGGGGAAGATGTTTCCGAGCTCATCCGCACGGAGGAAGTTTCACATTATGCCTCGGTTATAAGCACGATTCCGGAGGTTCGCAAAAAGCTTGTGGAATTGCAGCGTGCGCTTGCAAGGGTTCGCAATGTCGTTATGGACGGGCGCGATATATGTTCCTATGTTCTGCCCGATGCAACGCATAAGTTTTTTGTTACTGCCGAGCCGGAAGTTCGCGCAGCGCGCCGCTATACGGAATACGAGGCGGCGGGAAAGCTGAACGGCAGGAACTTTGACGACATTCTTTGTGAAATAAAACGCAGGGATGAGAGGGATTCAACGCGGGAGGCTGCGCCGCTCCGCCCGGCGGATGATGCAGTCGTTATCGACACAAGCGAAATGAATGTTGAAAGTGCGGTTGCGGCAGTGCTGGCGCATATCGGATAATGCTGAGCAGCTTTTTTTCGGAGGTTGAGAATGCTTTATATAATCGCATACATATTTTTTAAATGGCTGCTCTGGCTGATTTACAGACCGAAAGTATTCGGCAATAAGAAAAACCTGAGGATTAAGGGCGGCGTTATTTTTATTGCGAATCACAGAGCGTTGTACGATCCGCTGCTTTTGGTAGTCAGTTCACCGCGAATCATTCATTTCATGGCAAAAAAAGAGCTTTTCGACAACCCTGTGGGGCGAGTTTTTTTTAAGTCACTCTTCGTTTTTCCGGTAAATCGAAAAACAGCGGACATGAAATCCATTCGGCAGTCGCTGAAGCTCCTGCGTGACGGCAAAGCATTCGGAATATTCCCGGAGGGCAGGCGTTCGGCAACGGACGGCATGGATGAATTTGAAAAGGGCACGGCGTTTATTGCCGCAAAATCCGGCGCACCGATCGTTCCTATATATATCAATCCGAAAAAAAGCAGGTCGGGACGGTCGCTTATGTATGTCGGCGATGTCATTCTTCCGGGAGAGATCGCCGAGCATTGCGACAGGCGAATGCTGAATGATGCAATAACGAACAGGATGCAGAACGAAATGGAAAAACTGAGTCTGCTCATGCGGAGCGAAACAGAGGGCGAAAAACGCACCGCAAGGGACTGAAAGCCGAAATAAAAAAGAAATCGGAGATTACCGAAATTGAAAATCATTCTTGCAAAAAGTGCAGGGTTTTGCTTTGGAGTGCGCCGTGCGGTGGAACTGACGGAGCAGACTGCGGCCAAGGTTGCCGAATCCGGCAGTGCGGCAAAGGTTTTTACCTTTGGCGAACTGATACACAATCGGGATGTTGTGAACCGGCTGCGCGAGGCCGGCATTGCGCCGATAGAGTCGCTTGATGAAGCGCAGCGCGGGGATTACGTTATCATTCGCTCCCACGGAGTGCCGAAAAAGATTTATGAAGAGCTTGAAACAAGAGGCATTAATTTCATAGATGCAACATGCCCCTTTGTTTCGAATATTCACAGAATTGTTTCGGCTGCGTACGAGCGCGGTGAGCAGGTTTTTATTGTAGGCAATCCGGAACATCCGGAAACCATAGGTATAAACGGGCATTGCGGCAATTCGGCGATTTTTATCCGCGGTGAGGAGGAGCTTCGAAAGCTTGAAGGCAGGAGCGGCTGCCTTGTGGTTCAAACAACGTTTGATTCCGAAACATTTGCTGCAATGCAGCGCATTATCGAACGAGAATATCCCCGCATTCGCGTGTTCAACAGCATATGCAGCACAACATTCGAACGGCAGCGGGAGGCAGAGGAATTAAGCAAGAAATGCGATGTTATGCTTGTTTTAGGTGACAAACACAGCTCCAATACCCAAAAACTCAGAAAAATTTGTGAAAAAAATTGCAGAAATACCCTCAATGCCGCAAAAGAATGCGAAATTTCTCTTGATATATTTAAAAATAATGATATAATGGTAGGCGTAGTTGCCGGTGCATCGACACCGGATTCGATTATCAGGGAGGTTATCAACACAATGAGCGAACAGGATAAGGCTAATGTAAATTGCGAAGCCGCAACCGAAAACGCAGCTGCAAACGCAGCAAACATCGAGGAAAATGCCGTATTTGACGAAGAGGCGATCAACAAGACCATCGTCCGAATTCACGGCGGTCAGGTTCTGACGGGCACCGTCATTCAGATTGTTGACGGCGAAATCAGCGTCAGCATCGGATACAAGTCCGACGGATATATTCCTCGCTCCGAGTTCTCCAACGATCCCGATCTGGACCCCGCATCCCAGTACAAAGTGGGCGATCCCATCGAAGTTGAAGTTCTCAAAGTAAATGACGGCGAAGGCAATGTACTGCTCTCCCGTAAAAACGTCGAGAGCCAGAAGGCGTGGGAAGAATTCACCGCCAGCGCCGAATCCGAAGGAAAGGTTCTTGAAGGTACCTGCAAAGAAGCAATCAAGGGCGGCGTCATCGTTTACCTCACCAACGGTGCAAGCGCATTCGTTCCCGCTTCTCAGGTTTCCACCAAATACGTTGCCGACCTTAAAGAATTTGTCGGCAAACCCATGAAGATTAAAGTGCTTGAGGTTGACGCAAAGCGCAGGCGCATCATCGGCTCCGCAAAGGCAGTTCTCCTTGCCGAAGCAGAAGCCGCAAAGGAAGCAGTCTGGGACAGCCTCACTCCCGGCATGAAGGTCATGGGCACGGTCCGCAGGATCGTTGATTTCGGTGTGTTTGTTGACATCGGCGGCGTTGACGGCCTGCTGCATGTTACGCAGTGCGCTTGGGGCAGAATCAAGTCCCCCGCTGAGCTCTTCACCGTAAATCAGAAGATCGAAGTTGTCATCCGCGAAGTCGACAAGGAAAACAAAAAGATTTCCCTCGGCTACAAAGAGCTTCAGCCCAAGCCCTGGGCAACCGCAGACGAAAGATACCCCGTCGGTTCATTCGTCGAGGGCAAGGTCGTTCGTATTGTTCCGTTCGGCGCATTCGTATCGCTTGAACCCACGATCGACGGTCTCATCCACATTTCCCAGGTTGGCATCAAGCGCGTTGCAAAGGTCGAGGATGAACTCGCGGTCGGTGACCGTGTGCGCTGCAAGGTAGTCGAAGTTGACACTTCAAAGCGTCGCATCAGCCTCAGCCGCAGGGAAGCTCTTATCGAAGAGAATCCCGAGGAAGCAGAGCGCATCATGGCCGAAGAGCGCGAACAGCGTGAGCGTGAGCGCGCAGAGCGCAATGCAGAACGCAACGAAAAGCGTCAGCAGGAAGAGCAGACCCGCCGCGAGCAGGCAGCAGCACGCGAAGAGCGTCGCCGTGAGCGCGATGAGCGTCGTGCAGAACGCCGCCGCCGTGAGGAACCCGATTACGAGCTTCCTCCCGTTGAGTCCGCAACGACTTCTCTTGCATCTCTTCTCGGCAAGTTCGTTGCTTCAAACGACAACGAATAAAAAATACTTCGAACGTATTTACCTTTCCGTGGCTCAACTGCATTCTGTCAACAGATTTTGCGGTTAAAGCCTGATGTTTGCCGAATGTGACAAACATAAAGCTGTGTTCACAGATTTATCTTTGAAACAAGCGTTAAAGCTGCCGCAGGGTTTTCCCGCGGCAGCTTTGTTTTGGCTTGCATACGAATTAATTTCAAAGTCAGAAAAATAAGTTCATATTTTGTCGAAAAATCAGCCGCACTCACGGCATATTCACGGTGTTGAACCCGATTTCGCCTTCCAAGATGCTTTTTCCGCATGTTTTGCGGTTGAAGTTTTTTTAATTGAGTGTTATAATTTGAAACGGAATAACACATAATCGGTCCGTGCGGGGCTTTTGTTCCGCACGAAGAAACAACAATAATCACTCAGGAGGCTGAAAATGGCTAAACTGTCCGTCACCGATGTTCCCGTAAAGGGCAAGCGCGTACTCGTTCGCGTTGATTTCAACGTTCCCCTTGATGAAAACCTTAATATCAGCGATGAAAGCAGGATTCTCGGCGCACTGCCGACGATTAAATATCTTGTTGAAAACGGTGCAAAAACTATCCTTTGCTCGCATCTGGGCAGGCCGAAGGGAAAAGTTGTTCCCGAAATGTCACTTGCACCTGTTGCAAAGCGTCTTGCGGAGCTTCTTCCGAATGTTAAAGTTGCATTCGCATCCGATTCAGTGGGCGAGGATGCGAAAACAAAGGCTGAGCAACTCGGCGAGGGCGAAGTTCTCCTGCTTGAAAACCTTCGCTTCAGCAAAGAGGAAGAGAAGAATGATCCCGAATTTGCAAAGGCACTTGCATCCCTTGCGGATGTTTTTGTGTCCGATGCTTTCGGAACGGTTCACAGAGCACATGCTTCAACCGAGGGCGTTGCGCATTATCTGCCCGCCGTTTGCGGTTTCCTGATTGAAAAGGAGCTTTCCGTAATGGGCGGTGCGCTTGCAAATCCGGCGCGTCCCTTTGTTTCGATTCTCGGCGGCAAAAAGGTCGGCGACAAGATCGGCGTTATCAGAAATCTGCTCGACAAATGCGACACTCTGCTTATCGGCGGCGCAATGAGTTATACATTCTTCAAGGCTATGGGACTTAATATCGGCACATCCTATCTTGATGAGGAAAGCGTTGAAACGGCGCGCGAACTGCTTGAGGAAGCAAAGGCCAAGGGCGTGCGTATGCAGCTTCCCGTTGACTGCGTTGTTGCAAAGGATTTTGCACCCGATGCAGAGCATATGACGGTTGCTTTTGATGCAATTCCCGATGGTTGGATGGGCATGGATATCGGCGAAAAGACCGCAAAACTTTACGGCGAAATCATTCGTGAAGCAAAGACTGTTGTTTGGAACGGCCCCATGGGTGTGTTTGAAATGGATGCATTCTCAAAGGGAACCGAAGCGGTTGCAAGAGCATGCGCCGAGTGCGAAGGCACAACGATAATCGGCGGCGGCGACTCCGCTTCCGCAATTAACAAATTCGGTCTCGGCGACAAAATGACACATATGTCCACGGGCGGCGGTGCAAGCCTTGAATTCCTTGAGGGCAAAACGCTTCCCGGCGTTGCCGCACTTCTTGATCGTCCCTGCCGCAAAAAACTAATCGCCGGCAATTGGAAAATGAACAAGAACCGCAACGAGGCGAAGCAGCTTGTTTCCGACCTGCTTCCCCTTGTTGAAAATGCCGAATGCGATATCGTCGTTTGTCCGCCTTTTGTCGATCTTTGCTGTGCGGCAAAAGTTCTTGAAGGCAGCAACGTTAAACTGGGCTCTCAGAACATTCACTGGGCGGCAAAAGGCGCGTTTACGGGCGAAATCAGTGCAGACATGCTGAAATGTATAGGTGTCGAATACGCAATTATCGGTCACAGTGAGCGCAGACAGTATTTCGGTGAGACGGATGAAACCGTTAACATGCGCACAAAAGCCGCACTTGAAAACGGTATTCTGCCCATAGTTTGCGTGGGTGAAACCCTTGAACAGCGCGAAGCCGGAATTACCGACACATTCCTTGCAGGTCAGGTCAAGGCACTTTACAACGGTATTCCCGCCGAAGAGGCAGCGCGCATCACCGTTGCATACGAACCCATTTGGGCTATCGGCACGGGCAAAACCGCAACAAACGAGGAAGCGAACCGAACTATCGGCGCAATTCGCAGAGTTATTGCAGAGCTTTACGGGCTTGAATTTGCGCAGCACACCCGCATTTTGTACGGCGGAAGCATGAACGCAAAGAACGCCGCAGGGCTTAAGGCAATGCCGCAGATCGACGGCGGTCTTATCGGCGGCGCAAGCCTTGTTGCGGAAGATTTTGCAAAGGTCGTTTTGAACTGATAAAGCACGCAATGCAGAAGAAAGCGGACCGTAAAAGCGGCTGCCGACTGCATTGCGAACGGTAAAGATATTACACCGCATGAAGCGGAATAACAATATTTCAGCCCCGCTCCCGAATGAACATGCTTTCGGGAGCGGGCAAGAGGTACGGATTGAAAAAACTCACTGCACTCATCATTATGGACGGCTTTGGCTGCAACCCGGATTCCTACGGAAATGCAATCATGCCGCAAAACACAAAACACCTCCGCACGATTTGGGATGCATATCCGCACACCAAAATAGGTGCATCCGGACGCGATGTCGGTTTGCCGTCGGGACAGATGGGCAATTCCGAAGTCGGGCACACCAATATCGGTGCGGGTAGAGTTGTTTTTCAGGATTTGACAAGGATTTTTGACCTTGCGGAAAGCGGCAGGCTCGGAAGCTGTACCGCTGTTCGCGAGGCGTTTGAAAATTGTCGTGAGCATTCCTCCGCGCTGCATCTTATGGGACTTCTTTCGGATGGAGGGGTTCACAGCCATATCGATCATCTTTTTGCGCTTCTGGATGCCGCAAAGGCGGCAGGAATGCAAAAGGTTTTTGTACATTGCTTCACCGACGGACGGGATACGGCGGTTGACAGCGGACTCGGTTTTGTTCGTGCGTTGAAGGATAAGCTTGCCGAATGCGGCTGCGGGAAAATCGCAACTGTTGAAGGCAGGTATTATGCAATGGACAGGAACAATAACTACGACCGTACGGAAAAAGCATACTCCGCGCTTGTTTACGGCGAGGGAGACATGTTTTCGGATGCGGAGGAGGCCGTTAAGACATCATACCAAAACGGTGTTACGGACGAATTCATTAAACCGTGCGTAATAACCGAGAACGGTGAACCTGTTGCGAAAATTAATGCGAACGACAGCATTATCTTCTTTAATTTCCGCCCGGACAGGGCGCGCCAGCTGACACGCTGCTTCATCGACAGGGATTTTCCGCAGTTCGAGCGCAGACGCGGGTACTTTCCGGTCAAATTCGTTTGCATGAGTCAGTATTCCGCAGAATTCAACGGCAGAGTCAGCCTCATCGTTCCTCCCGAACAGCTTTCCAACACCATGGGCGAGTACCTTTCCTCTCTCGGAAAAACTCAGCTTCGCATTGCGGAAACGGAGAAATATGCTCATGTTACTTTCTTTTTCAACGGAGGGATCGAACGCGTTTTCGATGGCGAGGACAGGATTCTTGTTCCGTCACCGAACGTTGCAACATATGATCTGAAGCCTGAAATGAGTGCGTACGAGGTCACGCGCCGTGCGTGTGAATGCATCGATTCGGGCAAATATGATTTTATGGTTCTGAACTTTGCCAACACCGATATGGTCGGACATACGGGCGTTTTCGAGGCTGCCGTCAAAGCTGTTGAAACAGTCGATGTTTGTGTCGGGACGCTGGTTGACCATATTATCAAAAACGGCGGAGCTTGTCTCATCACTGCCGATCACGGCAATTGTGAGCAGATGCTCGATGAAAAAGGTGAACCGTTCACCCCGCACACAACCAATCCCGTTCCGCTCATCTGGGTTTCGGATGATGCAAAGGGCAAAAAACTCCGTGACGGCGGAAGATTATGCGATCTTGCGCCGACGCTTCTCGATATCATGCATCTGCCCGTTCCGAAAGAAATGACGGGTCACAGCCTGATTGAACGATGAACGAATTATATAATCGACAGCATTCGAAAATTATGCTTGCATATTTGGCTTTTTAATGCTATAATGCCAAATGCAGTTGAAATTGAAAGGGTTATTAGTTATGCAGACTGTTGAAATTATTGTAAACATCCTCATGGTCATTGTCGCCGTACTTCTTGTCATCGTTGTGCTTGCGCAGAACGCAAAGAGTGCCGGTCTCGGCAGTGCATTCGGCAACGATACGACCGCTCTCGGTCAGGCACGCAACGCAAAAGCGGGCAGGGAAGCAAAGCTCCAGAGGCTTACCGTTATCTTCGCTTCCGTTCTCGGTGTGCTTGCTCTTGTTCTGCTCGTTATCGGCTGATGTTCATGCGCTCGGGTTTCGGGCGCAACGATCCGAATTTTGATTTTGCTGCGCAGCATTTAATTTTTTGAGTGCTGCGTTTTTGGCAATATAAGAGGTTAAGCAGCAATATGCCCGTAAAACGCGGAGAAAAACAACTTGCCGAAAACCGCAAGGCTCGGCATGAATACTTCATTGAAGATACCTATGAATGCGGAATGGCTCTTGTCGGAACAGAAGTCAAGAGCATTCGTTTGGGCAAGGTCAACATCAAGGACTCCTACGTCAAAATCAAAAACGGCGAGGCGTTCGTTGTCGGTATGCACATAAGTCCGTACGAAAAAGGCAATATCTTCAATCGGGATCCCTTCCGCGAGCGCAAACTGCTGCTGCATAAGCGTGAAATTTTAAAGCTTCTCACGCTTTCGCAAGCCGACGGATACAGCCTGATTCCGCTCCGTCTTTACCTTAAGGACGGAAAAGTGAAATTGGAACTTGCGGTCGCAAAAGGCAAAAAACTTTACGATAAGCGGCATGATATTGCCGAACGCGATGCAAAGCGCGCAATGGACAGGCGAAATGCCGATGCTTATTGACGAAGTCTTCCGCCGATTTTGCGGATTGTCCGTTCGGCAGCCGTACCGTTTATAACCCAAACCCACCTTCTGCACATAATCAGAGTTGCAGCATGGTTTTGTTTGTGGTATAATATCAACGCTTGGGGGCGTACATGGTTTCGACGGGGATCATGGGTGCCGGATAAGCGAGCCGAAGCCCCGAGCTTCGCTAAAATCGGGAAAACTTAAAAAATAAACGACGAATCCAATTTCGTACCCGTCGCTGCTTAACCGGCGACTGTCCGCCCGCCGTTGCCCACGACGGCGGTAACGGGCATCATTAATGTGGGGAACCAACCCGGGCTTGACTTGACCCGGGCGGGATTAAAAGTCTACTGAAACCGTAATCCTGTCGGTAGGAGTGCGGCAGAGGGAATGTCAAAATATCGACTACGCTCGTAGAAAGTCTTGTAAACAGGTTTTCGGACAGGGGTTCGACTCCCCTCGCCTCCACCAAATCTGGACGGGTTCTTGATACAATTCATCAAGTACCCTTTCGTTTTATTTTTGGCTCTGATTTTCGTTGATTTATCTATGTTTTTCAAAACAGAGGGTGCAGTAATCGTTTCAGCCGCAGTCGCTTTAGGGTGCATTTTTGAGTCCCAACAGTGCATAGTTGCCCTTACCGCAAAAGCTATCGTTTCAAAAGGGGCTATCGTTTCAAAATCAAAAGCTATCGTTTCAACAGTCGAAAAAGTCTTATTTTATATGGGTTTTTGAGAGGGCGCATATTCCGTGCGTCGGACGGAGCTATCGTTTCGTTATTGAGACACAGAAAAAGCCCGGAGCGGTTTTGCTCCGGGCCCTTTGTCACAGCCTTTCGGTGACGGTCGTTCCGTTCTTGAATAGGAACTCCGCTGTGCCGTCCGGGTAGATCGTCAGCTTCTCAACGAGGGCGTTCCACAGCCTATCGCTGAAGTCTATCGGCAGCGCCTTCATCCCGCGGATGTCCTCGATGAACCGGTCGAGAACTTTTATCTGCTGATGTTTCCGTTCTTCGCTGTTCTTGATCGCGCTGAGCTTTTCCTGCAAGTCGTTATACCTTTCGACGTATGAGGCGTGGCGTGCTTCAAACTCCTTTGTGTTCATCTTTCCTGTAGCATTATCTTCAAAAAGCTTTTCTGTCAAAAGGCCCACGGCGGTCAGCTCCTCCATGAGGCGGCTGCGTTCCGCTTCAAGCTCCGTTGTGTCGGAAAGCACCTCCCGCATGAACCGGCAGTCCTCTAAGAGTGTCTCCCGCTCATCATGAAGCTTTGATACAGCGCTGAGAAACAGCCGCTTTATCTCATCGTCGGTCAAGTGCGGAGTTGAGCATCGGGTCTGCCTTTCGTACTTTCCATTGCACCGCCAGATCACCCGACGGTACTTGTCTGTTGAGTGCCAGACCTTTGAGCCGTAATAACTCCCGCACTCCCCGCAGTAGATTTTCGAGGAGAACACGTTGAGGCTGTTCTGGTGATTGCCCTTCTCCTTTCGCCTCGCCATCTCCGCCTGCACAAGCTCCCATTCAGTTCGGTCGATTATCGCCGGGTGGCTGTCGGTGACGTAGTACTGAGGAACCTCGCCTTCGTTGTTTTTCATCTTCTTATTGAGAAAATCGACCGTGAACTGCTTCTGAAGCAGCGCGTCGCCCTTGTACCTTTCGTTCGTCAGAATGCTTTCGACCGTAGAATCGCGCCAACGGGGTTTCTTTCTCGGCGTCGGTATGCCTTGCTGTGTCAGATACGTCGCTATCCCTGTTATCGTCTTTCCGCCCATGAAAAGCTTATAGATAAGCCTGACGAGCTCGGCTTCCTCCGGTTCGATCTCCGGCTTGCCGTCCTTGCCCCTGCGGTAGCCGAGGAAGGAGCTGAACGGCATATTGACTTTGCCGTCGGCGAATCGTTTCCGCTGTCCCCAGGTTATGTTGTCGGAGATCGATCGGCTCTCCTCCTGGGCGAGGCTCGACATTATCGTAAGCAGCAGCTCTCCCTTGCCGTCGAACGTCCAAATGTTCTCCTTTTCAAAAAAGACCTCGACGCCGTGATCTTTCAGTTTTCGTATCGTCGTAAGGCTGTCAACCGTATTTCGGGCGAAGCGGCTGACGCTCTTGGTGACGATAAGGTCGATCTTTCCATCAAGGGCGTCGGCTATCATCCGGTTGAAGCCCTCCCTGTGCCGGGTGTTCAAAGCGGAAATGCCCTCGTCCGTATAGACCCCAACGAATTCCCAATCGGGATTCTTTCGGATGAAATGCGTATAATAATCGACCTGCGCTTCGTAGGACGTGAGCTGCTCGTCGCTGTCGGTGGAAACGCGAGCGTACCCCGCGACCCTTCTCTTCGTCTTGCTCTCGATCGGAGCGCCCGTGTGGCGCATCTTCGTCGCCGGAATGTATTTAACGTTCGCCATTCTTTTTCCACCTCTTTTCGGCCTCAGCTTTCGCTTTCAGTTTCATTTCATCCGTCCATGATTTCGACCTCGAACGATCTTTCCAAACTAGCGTTTGCTCCGTTCCGTCCCGGAAGCAGACGCGGATAATGTTTCCGTTTTCTGCTATCATCCGCTCTACCGCACCGAGATCGAAGCCGGCAGTCAGCTCCATGAGCGTTTCCTCGGGGATCTGCTTCGAGTGGCACACCGTCTTTCCCGCCGAGTTGAACGTCGGGCATATCCATACGGGACCGGCGTGTGTTTTCTTCCTTTTATATTTCCTTCCACAGGAGGCGCATACGATCAGCCCGGTAAAGGCGTATTTCTCCGAGCCTTTATTCTCATGCTTGTACTTTGCAAGCCGCATTTCGGCTTCCTTCTGCACGGCTTCAAACGTATCGGAGTCTACGATCGCCTCATGCGCTTCCTCGACGTAATACTTCGGAAGAACCCCGTCGTTATATCGCTTCCGCTTCGTCAAATGGTTTTCGGTGTAGGTCTTCTGCAGAAGCAGGTTGCCTGTGTAATCGACGTTCCGAAGCATATGCGCGATAACGCTCGGATACCATTTCCCTCCCCGGTTCGTAAGCCCGTCGGCGTTCAGCCCGTTCGCTATCGCCTCGGTGCCCTTGCCGGAGAGATACTCGTCGAAAACCCGCTTTACTATTGCCGCTTCATCCGGCAGAAGGATGAACGTCCCGTTCACAAGGCGGTAGCCGAACAGCTTTCCGCTCCACGGTCTGCCCTGCTCGAAATTCCGTTTGATGCGCCATTTTTGATTCTCGCTTGCGGAAAGGCTTTCTTCCTGCGCGAACGAGGCAAGGATAGTCAGCATCAGTTCTCCTTCGCTCGAAACGGAGTGTATGTTCTGCTCCTCGAAAAAGACATCGATCCCGAGGCTTTTAAGCTCTCTGACGGTTTTGAGCAGCGTGACCGTGTTTCTTGCGAATCGGGATATGCTCTTCGTTATCACCATGTCGATCTCGCCGGCGCGGCATCCCGCGAGGAGCCTCTGAAACCCCTCTCTCGATTCTTTTGTTCCGGTCAGGCCGTCGTCGGCGAATACCCCGGCGAAGCGCCAACCGGCATGGGACTGTATGAGTCCGCTGTAATAGCTTATCTGCGCCGCGAGAGAACGCTGCATAGCGTCCTTCGCTGAGGATACCCTTGCGTATGCCGCCACGTTCTTGAGCCTTGGGAGCGGGGCTATCGCGTTCTTTTTCTCTATTCTGATCTCCATTTTGACCTCCTTTTGTATCAATATTCGGTATCCCATTAATCACTCCGAAGGTTCAAAAAGTCAAGCATTATATAGTAAAAATGCTCTTTTCCACAAGTCCGTGCCGCTTGCCGAGAGCTTCCGAAAGCTTCTCCTTTTCTGCTGAGGTCAGCCCGTATTCCTTTTCGAGCTTTTCCAGAATTGAGCAGGCGATATGATAAAGAACCAGATTTTCGGAATAGCTTTGAACGTCAGCTTCCATCGGCGGCCTCCTTCGATCTGTACCTGCGGTTCCAGTACCCCATTCTGCATTTATCGGAGCAGAATTTCTTTTGTTTCCTGCCCTCGTTCTGCCTGACGACCGCTCCGCAGAAAAGGCAGCGGGGCTTATCCGTCATTGGATGGCGGCGTATATGGCTCTTGACCGTGTTGACGGATATTCCGAGCTTTTCCGAAATCATCGTCGGAGTATAGCCCGCTCTGCGAAGCGCGTCGATTTTAATAGCAGTGTTGTTATTCATGCGAAACACCTCCTTCAACTTACGGACAAAAAAGCCGCCTTTGTACAGGGTATGACAGATAATATATTCAGTCCCGCTTCTCTTTTCCGCATCTATTGAATATTCGACTTGACATGTCGAGCTTGCAGAGCGATTAATCATGTGCCGTTGCTTTGCTGCGGAGATATACAAGGAGGTAATTGTATGGCAAAAAAGAAAAATACGGGAACCGTTGCCGTGGTTCTCGAAACCGACCTTTCACAGGCAAAATCGTTTGACGAGGCATCCCTCGGCGACATGGATAAGCGCATATTCGCGTCGCTCAATGAAGTGAACAGGAAGCAGATCCGCGAGGGCTATGCCGTTCTGGTCATCGACCTTGAAAGCGGCGCTGTGATTGCTTCGTTCAACATGGAAGGATACCGCCCTCCGCAAAGCTCGATCGAGTATTTTGCGAGAAGGATCCTTCCGAAGATCAAGGAATACTACAGGGAACATCCGGACTTAGCGGCAAGTCTCGCCGATAAGAAGCCGGAAGATAAGAAATAAGGAAAAGACTCTGCGGCAGTGATATGCTCCCCTTATGAGAGACAGTGAAAAAGAAAAACACCGTCATCATAGG
>ENA-UOJL01002462-UOJL01002462.1-human-gut-metagenome-genome-assembly--contig:-P47-NODE-2462-length-15143-cov-35.156681_pt1 | contig 15143 bp, 9 predicted proteins | sample MGYA00242347_ERZ723894 | MGnify/ENA metagenome assembly ERZ723894
TCGTCTCCTGATTGACCTTCTTGCGAATGGTCTCTTTATAGGCGACCTGCGGCGCGCCGACGTTTGCCTCGACCTTGAACTCCCGGAGCAGGCGGTCAACGATAATTTCCAGATGAAGCTCACCCATGCCGGCGATGATCGTCTGGCCGGTCTCTTCATCGGTGTAGGTTTTGAATGTCGGGTCCTCTTCAGCAAGCTTCGAGAGCGCAATACCCATCTTTTCCTGCCCGGCCTTGGTCTTTGGCTCGATCGCCACGCGGATAACGGGCTCGGGGAAAACCATGTTTTCGAGCACGATGGGGTGCTTCTCGTCACAGAGCGTATCGCCCGTGGTGGTATTCTTCAGGCCGACGGCCGCGGCGATATCGCCGGAATAGACAATGGGGAGGTCTTCTCTGTGGTTCGCGTGCATGAGCAGGATTCTGCCCATACGCTCGCGCTGCTTTTTGTTGGTGTTCATGACGGTCTTGCCTGCCTCCAGCGAACCGGAGTACACACGGAAGAACGCCAGCTTGCCAACATAGGGATCCGTCATGATCTTGAAGGCCAGCGCGGCGAACGGAGCCTCGTCAGAGGGCTCGCGCGTTTCTTCCTCGTCGGTCTTCGGGTTGATGCCGGTAACTGCTTGTTTGTCCAGCGGGGACGGCATATACTCGACAATTGCATCCAGCAGTTCCTGAACGCCCTTATTTTTATAGGACGAGCCGCAGGTGACCGGAACGATCTTATATCCGATCGTCGCCCGGCGAAGCGCGGTGCGGATCATCTTTTCGGGGATGTCCTCACCCTCGAGGTACAGCGTCATGATCTGGTCGTCCTCGTCGGAGATCGACTCGAGCATATGGTCGCGGTACTGCTTTGCAAGCTCCTCCATATCAGCGGGGATGGCTTCCTCGCGCATATCCTTGCCGAGCTCGTCATAGAAGACGAATGCCTTCATCTTGATGAGATCGACCACGCCGCGGAAGGTATCTTCGCTTCCGATGGGCAGTTGGATGGGAACGGCGTTGCACTTGAGACGCTCGTCCATCATCTTCAGGACATTGAAGAAATCGGCACCCATCATGTCCATCTTGTTCACGTAAACAAGGCGCGGAACATGATACTGGTCGGCCTGTCTCCATACAGTCTCGGTCTGCGGCTCGACGCCGCCCTTGGCACACAGGACCGTCACAGCGCCGTCGAGCACACGCAAGGAGCGCTCGACCTCGACCGTAAAGTCCACATGGCCCGGAGTGTCGATGATGTTGATCCGCACGCCCTTCCAATGGCAGGTGGTAGCGGCAGAGGTGATCGTAATGCCACGCTCCTGCTCCTGCTCCATCCAGTCCATGGTCGCGGTGCCTTCGTGCGTTTCGCCGAGTCTGTAGTTGACACCGGTGTAGAACAAGATACGCTCAGTCGTCGTGGTCTTGCCTGCATCGATGTGTGCCATGATGCCAATATTTCTCGTATTCTCAAGTGAATATTGTCTTGGCATGCTGTTCTCCTTCTGTCATTACCAGCGGAAGTGAGAGAACGCCTTGTTGGCCTCGGCCATCTTGTGGGTGTCTTCACGCTTCTTGACAGCGGCACCCGTGTTGTTGCAGGCATCCATGAGCTCGCCGGCGAGGCGCTCTTTCATGGTCTTCTCACTTCTTGCACGGCTGTAGTTCGTCAGCCAGCGCAGTCCAAGGGTCTGGCGTCTTTCCGGGCGAACCTCGATCGGAACCTGATAGTTCGCACCGCCGACACGACGGGTCTTGACTTCCACGGCCGGCATGATATTTTCCATGGCGGTCTGGAACGCCTCAAGACCAGACTTGCCGGTCTTCTCTTCCACGATCTGGAACGCACCGTAGACGACCTTCTGGGCTACGCCCTTCTTGCCGTCGAGCATGATGCTGTTGACGAGCTTGGTCACCAGAACGGAACCGTAGATCGGATCGGGAAGGATCTCTCTCTTGGGAACATTACCTCTTCTGGGCACTGTGCTTCCCTCCTTCATAAAATGATTTCATAGGTACTTCGGAAGCCCGAAGCTTCCGTGGGTGCCTGCCAAGAGGTTCTCATAAAAATATATATAAAAAACTCTCAGCAAGGCATCGCCTTGCACAAGGCAGAATTGCGATGATAGACAGAAGAATTACTTCTTCTTGCCGGCCTTCGGGCGCTTTGCACCGTACTTGCTGCGGGCCTGCATACGGCCCTGCACACCCTGGGTGTCGAGCGTACCGCGGATGATGTGGTAACGGACGCCAGGAAGATCCTTGACACGGCCGCCGCGGATCAGAACGACAGAGTGCTCCTGCAGGTTGTGACCAACGCCGGGAATGTAAGCGGAAACCTCGTAACCGTTCGTCAGACGCACACGGGCGATCTTACGAAGAGCAGAGTTCGGCTTCTTCGGGGTGGTGGTACGAACAGCGGTGCAGACACCTCTCTTCTGAGGAGAAGACAGATCGGTCGCACGGTTCTTCAGCGTGTTGACACCCTTCTGCAGAGCAGGAGCGGTGGACTTGTAGGTCGACTGTTCTCTTCCCTTTCTTACCAGCTGGTTAAAAGTAGGCATATTGTTCCTCCTTTCTCGGATTGTGGCTGCTTTGCAGCATCATGTATTTTATCCCGAAATATCAAAGATATTCCGTTGGGACCAGAAAAAAGCGCATTTCAGCGCAAAAGTGCGGCGCAGGCTGCGCCGACATGGATCCCGCAGAGCCTCCCGAGCTCCTTCATCGTCGCGATCTCGACAAGCTCAACGCCGGCGTCGCGGCACTGCTCGACGAGCGGCTCGCGGAGGATGGGGTCGGCGTCGGCGGCCACATAGGCGGTTCGTACACGCCCGGCCTTCAGCGCTTTGCGCAGCTGCTTCGTACCGATCACCTTTCGGTTGCTTGTCAACCGTTCCGGCATCCAGACACCTCCATGGAAAATACGCGCAGGCAGACCCACGCAAATATGGATTATAGCAGAAATCACGAAGCGCGTCAATAAAAAAACGCGCAAAAAGAAAATATTTTTTTGATTTTCCCTTGAAATTGCAATGCTTTTCGGACTTTGGCAGAATGCACAGAGACAGATGTACGCGGCAGGCAGAGCAAACGTCAGGCGCGGCATCTGCCGCGCCTGACTGGCTTGAAATTTTACAGCTTCTCGTCGTCGATCATTTCCTCGGTCACAATGGATTCCGGGGTGGTGAGCGTATCGAAGTCGCGGTAGGCCTTGAGGCCGGAGCCCGCGGGGATGAGCTTGCCGATGATGACGTTTTCCTTCAGACCGATCAGATGGTCGACCTTGCCCTTGATGGCCGCGTCGGTCAGGACCTTCGTCGTCTCCTGGAAGGAGGCAGCGGAGAGCCAGGACTCGGTGGCAAGGGACGCCTTGGTGATGCCCATGAGGATGAGACTGTCGGTCGCAGGCTTGAGGTCCGTCTCGCCGGCGTCAATGCGCGCCTGTACGGCGGCGTTGGCGTCTTCGAACTCGAATATATCGACGACCGTGCCGGACAGCAGGTTCGTGTCGCCCGGCTCCTCGACCTTGACCTTGCGCATCATCTGGCGGATGATGACCTCGATGTGCTTTTCGTTGATGTCGACGCCCTGCTGACGGTACACGGCGAGAACGCCCTGCGTCAGATAGTCCTGCACGGCCTCAACGCCGGAAATGCGCAGCACGTCATGCGGGTTCAGCGCGCCGTCGGTGATGGGTTCGCCCTTGCGCACGCGCTTGCCGTGCTCGACCTTCAGGCCGACGGAATACGGCACCTGATACTGCTTGACCTCGCCGTCGTCAGCGGTGATGGTGATGTTGCGCAGCGCCGTGCGGTGCGAATCGTCGACGTCGACGACACCGTCGATCTCGGAGATCTGCGCCATCTTCTTCGGCTTTCTGGCCTCGAACAACTCCTCAACACGGGGAAGACCCTGCGTGATATCGTCGCCCGCGACACCGCCGGTGTGGAAGGTACGCATGGTCAGCTGCGTGCCCGGTTCGCCGATGGACTGCGCGGCGATGATGCCGACGGCCTCGCCCAGATTGACAAGCTCGCTCGTGGCAAGGTTCATGCCGTAGCAGCGTGCGCACACGCCGGAACGGGCCTTGCAGCCGAGGACGGAGCGGACGTACACGCGGTCGATGCCGTGGGCCGTAAACTTGGCGGCGTCCTCCTCGCGGAGCATGACGTCCTTGGAGTGCAGCAGCTCTCCCGTCTTCGGGTCGGTGATATCGTAGACCGGGTAACGGCCGCGGATACGGTTGCCGAAGGAGTCGATGAGCTGGCCCTTCTCATAATAGTCGCCCTTCCAGCTGCCGTTGATGGAGCCGCAGTCGTTCTCGCGGATGATGACGTCCTGGCAGACGTCGACCATGCGGCGGGTCAGATAGCCGGAGTCAGCGGTACGGAGCGCCGTATCGGTCATGCCCTTTCGAGCGCCTCGGGAGGAGATGAAGTATTCCAGAGCGGACAGACCCTCACGGAAGTTCGCCTTAATAGGAATTTCGATCGTGCGGCCGTTCGTATCTGCCATCAGGCCGCGCATACCGGCCAGCTGACGGATCTGGTTCATGCTGCCTCGCGCGCCGGAGTCCGCCATCATAAAAATCGGGTTAAAGCGCTTGAGGTTCGACTGCAGTGCATCGGTGACGTCCTTGATGGACTTCTCCCACTGCTGGACGGTCAGACGGTAGCGTTCGTCGTTGGTGATGAAGCCGCGCTTGTACTGGCGGTCGATCTTGACGACCTCCTTCTCGGCCTCATGGATGAGCTCATACTTCTTCTCCGGGATCTCCATATCGGCGATGGAAACGGTGATGGAGGCTCTGGTGGAGTATTTATAGCCGAGGGCCTTGACCTTGTCGAGCATTTCGGTCGACTGCGTGAAGCCGTTGATGCGGATACACTTGTCGATGATCTTGCCGAGCTGCTTCTTGCCGACGACGAAGTCGATCTCCAGTGGGAACAGGTCGTCGACCGTCTCGCGCTTCTTGAAGCCGAGGTTCTGCGGGATCGCGTCGTTGATGATCAGACGGCCCACAGTCGCGTCGATGATGCGGTGCTCCTTTTTGCCGTCGATCTCAAGCTCTTTCCAGACCTTGATGGGATCGTGCATGGCGATCATGCCGTCGGCGTAGGCCATCATGGCCTCGTCCTCGTCATGATAATACTTGAAGTATTCCTTCGGACGGATATCGCCCGCCTCGTGCGCCTGCTGGGCATATGCACCGACGGTGCGGATATAGATATGGTTCTCTTCCTTGATATCGGCCTCGGAATCCCAGATATTCCAGACGTAGATGACCTCGTCCGGCTGAATTTCGCCCGCGTTCAGGGCTGCGGCAGCCTGCGCAAGCGTCTGATAGGAACCGGGAATCGTCTCCGGGCGGTCCGTCTCGTTGTCGAGCAGCGCGCCGCGGGTGCGCAGATAATACTGGTAATCCTCGGATTCGGGGTCGTCCCAGATGTTCCTGACCCAGATGGGCTTCTCATACGGCAGCTTGCCGCACTCGAGCAGCGGGAAGATCTCGTGAATGGTGTCATACGCGTCGACGTCATAGCGCTGGTACGTCAGATAATACGTGCCGAGGATCATGTCCTGCGTCGGGACCGTGACCGGCTTGCCGTCCTGCGGACGCAGGAGGTTGTTGGCCGAGAGCATCAGGATGCGGGCCTCCGCCTGCGCCTCGGCGGACAGGGGCACGTGAATGGCCATCTGGTCGCCGTCAAAGTCCGCGTTGAACGCGGTGCAGCACAGCGGATGGAGCTTGAGCGCGCGGCCCTCGACCAGAACAGGCTCGAACGCCTGAATGCCGAGGCGGTGCAGCGTCGGGGCACGGTTGAGCATGACCGGACGGTCCTTGATGATGTCTTCCAGAGCATCCCAGACCTCATCCTTGCCCTTGTCGATCATCTTCTTGGCGGACTTGATGTTGTTGGCAAGACCGTCCTCGACGAGCTTCTTCATGACGAACGGGCGGAACAGCTCGATGGCCATTTCCTTCGGCACGCCGCACTGATAAAGCTTGAGCTCCGGGCCGACGACGATAACGGAACGGCCGGAATAGTCGACGCGCTTGCCGAGCAGGTTCTGACGGAAGCGGCCCTGCTTGCCTTTGAGCATATCGCTGAGGGACTTGAGCGCACGGTTATTGGCGCCCGTGACGGCTCTTCCGCGGCGGCCGTTGTCGATCAGAGCGTCGACGGCCTCCTGCAGCATACGCTTTTCGTTGCGGACGATGATGTCCGGCGCCTGCAGCTGGATGAGCCGCTTCAGGCGGTTATTGCGGTTGATGACGCGGCGGTAGAGGTCGTTGAGGTCGGAGGTCGCGAAGCGGCCGCCGTCCAGCTGGACCATCGGGCGCAGCTCCGGCGGAATGACCGGCAGCACGTCCATGACCATCCACGTCGGATCGTTGCCGGACATCCGGAACGACTCGACGACCTCAAGGCGCTTGATGATGCGCAGCTTCTTCTGGCCGGAGGCGTCCTTGAGCTCGTTTTTCAGCTGCTCGGAGAGCTCCTCCAGATCGATCTGCTGCAGAAGCTCCTTCACGGCCTCGGCGCCCATGCCGGCCTTGAAATCGTCCTCATATTTCTCGCGCATATCGCGGTACTCTTTTTCGGACAGGATCTGGTTCTTGGCCAGCGGGCAGTCGCCGGGATCGGTGACGATATAGTTTGCAAAGTACAGGACCTTTTCGAGAATGCGGGGGCTGATATCCAGAAGCAGACCCATGCGGGACGGGATGCCCTTGAAATACCAGATATGGCTGCACGGAGCGGCAAGCTCGATATGGCCCATGCGCTCACGGCGGACCTTGGCGCGCGTGACCTCGACGCCGCAGCGGTCGCAGATCTTGCCCTTGTAGCGGATCTTCTTATACTTGCCGCAGTGGCACTCCCAGTCCTTCGTCGGGCCAAAGATGCGTTCGCAGTACAGACCGTCGCGCTCAGGCTTCAGGGTGCGGTAGTTGATGGTTTCCGGCTTCTTGACCTCTCCGTAGGACCATTCGCGGATCTTTTCCGGGGAAGCAATACCGATCTGGATTGCGCTGAATGTTGCATGACTCATTGTATTGCCGCCTCCTTCTTATACGTTCTCCGAATCATCGGAGTCCATGGTGTAGCTGTCGTTCAGCAGACCGAAGACGTTGTCCTCGTCCTGGATCTCAAAGCCTGCTTCGGCCGCCTCGTCGGCGTCGACGTCCTTGCCGTTCGGCAGATCGTCGTCCATCGTGATCTCGTCGTCGGGCAGCACCTTGCCGCCTGCGCCGTAGATGGAATCATCGTCATCGTCGTCCTTGAGGTCGACCTCTTCACCGTCCTCGCCGAGGATCTTGACGTCCAGGCACAGGGACTGCAGCTCCTTGACGAGAACCTTGAACGATTCGGGCACGCCCGGGGTCGGGACGTTGTGGCCCTTGACGATGGCTTCATACGTCTTGACGCGGCCCGTCACGTCGTCGGACTTGACCGTGAGGATCTCCTGCAGCGTATACGCCGCGCCGTAGGCCTCGAGGGCCCAGACTTCCATTTCGCCGAAGCGCTGGCCGCCGAACTGCGCCTTGCCGCCGAGCGGCTGCTGCGTGACGAGGGAGTACGGGCCGGTGGAACGGGCGTGGATCTTATCGTCGACCAGATGGTGGAGCTTGAGGTAGTACGGGTAGCCGACCGTGACGCGCTGGTCAAACGGTTCGCCCGTGCGGCCGTCATAGAGAACAGTCTTGCCGTCCTCGGCGACGCCGCCCTGCTTGAGCAGTTCGCGGATCTCCTTTTCGTTTGCGCCGTTGAAGATCGGGGTCGCGACCTTCCAGCCCAGCGCGTGGGCCGCGTAGCCCAGATGGACCTCCAGAACCTGACCGATGTTCATACGGGACGGAACGCCCAGCGGGTTCAGAACGATATCGAGCGGGGTGCCGTCGGGCAGGAAGGGCATATCCTCCTGCGGCAGAATGCGGGACACGACGCCCTTATTGCCGTGGCGGCCTGCCATCTTATCGCCGACGGAGATTTTTCTCTTCTGGGCGATATAGACGCGGACGACCTTGTTGACGCCGGGGGCCAGCTCGTCGCCGTTTTCACGGGTGAAGACCTTGACGTCGACAATGATGCCGGCTTCGCCGTGCGGGACCTTCAGAGAGGAATCGCGGACCTCGCGCGCCTTTTCACCGAAGATGGCGCGCAGCAGACGCTCTTCCGCGGTCAGCTCCGTCTCGCCCTTCGGGGTGACCTTGCCGACGAGGTAATCGCCGGAGGTGACCTCCGCGCCGATGCGGATGATGCCGTTCTCGTCGAGATCCTTAAGGGTATCCTCGCCGACGTTCGGGATATCGCGGGTAATCTCTTCCATGCCAAGCTTCGTGTCGCGGGATTCCGTCTCATACTCCTCGATATGGATGGAGGTGAACACGTCCTCGCGGACAAGGCGTTCGTTCAGCAGGATGGCGTCTTCGTAGTTGTAGCCTTCCCACGTCATGAAGCCGATAAGCACGTTCTTGCCGAGCGCGATCTCGCCCTGCGAGCAGGCGGGGCCGTCGGCGATGACCTGACCGGCTTCCACACGCTCGCCGACCGTGACGATCGGGCGCTGGTTGATGCAGGTGCCCTGGTTGGAACGAGCAAACTTTGTAAGGGTATAATCGGCGGTATTGCCATCGTCGTAGCTGACGGAAACGTTCGTTGCGGAAACGCGGGTCACGACGCCGGGGCCTTTAGCTGTGATGCAGACCTCGGAATCGACAGCGCACTTATGCTCGATGCCGGTTGCCACGATCGGGGCCTCCGTGACCATCAGCGGCACGGCCTGACGCTGCATGTTCGCGCCCATCAGCGCGCGGTTCGCGTCGTCGTTTTCCAGGAACGGGATGAACGCGGTCGCGATGGAGGTCATCATGTTCGGGGAGACATCGACATAGTCGATCAGTTCACGTTCGACAGAGATGATCTCGTCACGGTGGCGGCAGATGACGCGCGCGTTCGCAAAGCGGCCCTCTTCGTCCAGAGGCTCGGCAGCCTGCGCGACATAATAGTCGTCTTCGACGTCGGCGGTCATGTATTCGACAATATCCGTGACCTTGCCGGTTGCCTTGTCGACCTTGCGGAACGGCGCTTCGATAAAGCCGTATTCGTTGATCTTCGCATAGGACGCCAGATAGTTAATCAGGCCGATGTTCGGGCCTTCAGGCGTCTCGATCGGGCACATACGGCCATAGTGGGTGTAGTGAATGTCTCGGACGTCGAAGGATGCGCGCTCACGCGACAGACCGCCGGGGCCGAGTGCGGACAGACGGCGCTTGTGCGTCAGCTCTGCCAGCGGGTTGTTCTGATCCATGAACTGCGACAGCGGGGAGGAGCCGAAGAACTCCTTGATGATCGCCGTGACAGGCCGGATGTTGATGAGGCTCTGCGGCGTGACGACGTCAAGATCCTGCACGGTCATGCGCTCGCGGATCACGCGCTCGAGGCGGGTGAAGCCGACGCGGAACTGGTTCTGCAGCAGCTCGCCCACGCAGCGCAGACGGCGGTTGCCCAGATGGTCAATGTCGTCCTTCGTGCCCGCGCCCTGCACCATGCAGCACAGATAGTTGATGGAGGCGAGAATGTCGTCTCTCGTGATGTGCATCGGAATGAGGTCGCTGCGGCGGGCCTCAATGGCCTCCTCCCAGCCGTCGGCGGGGACAGTCTCGAGCATTTCACGAAGAACGCTGAAGCTGACCTTTTCCTTGATGCCGTACTGTGCCGGGTCAAAGTCGACGAACTTCGCCATATCGACCATGCCGTTGGAGAACACGACGACCTCGCGGCCGTTCACGTCGATCACGGCGCGGCTGACGCCGCGGCTGGAGATCTCGTGCGCCTTGGCGCGGTTGATCGTCTCGCCGTTCATGGCGATGATCTCGCCGGTCATGGGATCGGTCACGGGCTGGGCCAGCGTCTGGCCGTTCAGACGGCTCCAGATGTCGAGCTTCTTGTTGAACTTGTAACGGCCGACCTTGCTCACGTCATAGCGGCGGGCGTCGAAGAACAGCGCCTCGAGATAGCTCTCGGAGCTTTCGACCGTGGGCGGCTCGCCCGGACGCAGGCGGCGGTAGATTTCAAGCAGGGATTCCTCGCGCGTCTTGCACGGGTCCTTGTCCATGGTCGCCTTGATGAGCGGGTCCTCGCCGAACATCTCGGTGATCTGGCCGTCGGTCGCCACGCCGAGGGCGCGGATGAGGCAGGTGATGGGCAGCTTGCGGTTCTTGTCGATGCGGACCCAGAAGACGTTATTGAAATCCGTCTCATATTCCAGCCATGCGCCGCGGTACGGAATGACCGTTGCGGAATAGATATGCTGGTCAGTCTTGTCTACCTCGTCGCCGAAGTAGACGCCGGGGCTTCTGACGATCTGGGAGACGATGACGCGTTCCGCGCCGTTGATGACGAAGGTGCCGCCGTTGGTCATGAGCGGGAAATCGCCCATGAAGATCTCCTGCTCCTTGATCTCGTCCGTCTCCTTGTTGTGCAGGCGCACGCGAACCTTGATGGGCTTGGCGTACGTCGCGTCGCGCTCCTTGCATTCCTCCACGGAATACTTGGGCGGCTCGTTCATGGAGTAGTCGAGGAAGCTCAGCTCGAGATTGCCGGTGTAGTCGGTAATGGTATCGACGTCGCGGAACACCTCGCGCAGCCCCTCGCGCAGGAACCACTCATAGGAATCCTTCTGGATCTTGAGCATATTCGGCAGCTCCAGGATCTGATCCTGCTTCGCGAAGCTCTTGCGGGGCGTCTTGCCCATCATGACATCCTTTGTGATCGCCATGTAAAGTCATCACAGCCTTTCTGTAGTTGTCTTATGACACGCCTGGTTGCGTTGTTTATTTCTTTCCTTTTCTGCTTGCGTATGCGGTCTTGCGATGCTATAATCACAACAGATAGTGGTGAAAATTGCGAATGGCCCTACGCAGGCATTATGGACTTACATTCTATCAGCTTTTGTCTGGAATGTCAATTCATCCGGCCCATTTTTGTGAATTATTTTCTGTTGACAACCGGCGCATCCAAGCGGATGCGCCGGTTTTTTGCGGTTCATATAAATATAAAAATGCAGCAGACGCGCTGTGTTCACGCCTCAAGCAGGTAACTCAGCCCGAGCAATATGTACAGCGGGCCGAAGCAGTAGGCCATGAACAGCTCCTTCCGCGGGACCTTCCGCCGGAAGCCATCCGTCAGGACGAGAATTTCGGCAAAATACGCGCCCGCGCCGAGAAAATATGCCGCTGCGCGCAGCAGCTTGTGGATATCCGCCAGCGCAAACGAGGCAAGGAACAAAACAGCCGCCGCGCCTGCCGCGAAGTTGCGCGCGATGAGCAGGATATGCTCCCGCCGGGCCTCCTCCGGCGACTGCTCCTCCATGATGGTGTAAACCGCGTTCTTTTTCTCCATGCAGCGTCTCCAATGCTTTAATTTTATATATTGTATCAGAACCACATGGCGTTTGCCTAGTCCTTTGGGAAGAAAACTTCCTGCTTCGACAAAATTTCCATCCGCTCCCCTGTCATGGGATGCGGGAAAACGAGCCTTGCGGCACACAGCTGCTGCGTGAACAGTCCGTGGGCGGCGGAATACGCCGTCGCTTCCGGGCTTGTATACTGCGGGTCGCCTAAGATGGGGAAGCCGGAGGCCATGCAGTGCAGCCGCAGCTGATGCGTGCGGCCCGTCAGGGGGTGCAGTTCCAGAAGCGCCGTTTTTTCCGCCCGCTCCAGCACGCGGTACTGCGTCAGCGCCCGCTGCCCCCGCTCGTCCACGACGCGGATGAGGCTGCCGCCGCCGACCTTATAGACTGGCAGGTCGATCTGCCCGTTCTCCTGCGGCGGCTGGCCGAAAACAGCGGCAAGATACGTCTTTTCCAGCTGCCGCTCGCGCAGCATCCGGCAGAAGCGGTCGTGGATATTCGCGTTTTTCGCTAAAATCACCACGCCGAACGTGTCCCGGTCGAGCCGCGTCACGGGATGGACGCCGGACGCCTCGCCGCGCTCCAGCAGGTGATACAGCACGCCGTTTGCCAGCGTCCCGCTGTTTTTCTGCGGCGACGGATGCACCAGCATTCCAGAAGACTTGTCCACAGCGAGAAAGCATTCATCTTCATAAAGGATGGAAAGCGGCAGCGGCTCCGGGTCAAAGCCCTCCGTCCGCTCCTCCAGCACGACGCGCACCCGGTCGCCGGGCGTGACCGGCGCATCGGTATGGGCGGGCGCTCCGTTTACAAACAGCGCGTTCTGCCATTTGAGCCGCTTGACCAGCCCGGCGGACAACCCGAATTCCCGCCGCAGGAGCGACAGCAGCTTCGTCTGCCGCGCGGCCGTCTGTTCCAGAATCATGCGCACCGCCTCCTTCGGCGCTATTATACCGTGCGGAGGCAGATCGCGCAAGCCCCGCTATCCGTCCGGCTGCAGGCCGGAATGGTCCCAGAGCTGCTTGAAGAGCATGGCCGCGATGGGGAACACGATCATCCCGCCCACGCCCAGCAGCCGGTAGCCCGTGTAAAGCGCCAGCAGCGTCAGAACCGGGTTCAGCCCCACCTGCTTTCCGACCAGACGCGGCTCAAGCGCCTGTCGGCTGAGGGCCGCGGCTCCGTATAGAATGACGAGGCCGACGCCGGTTTTCGTCTCCCCCTGCAAAAACAGCGCCAGCGCCCACGGGATCAGGATCGTCCCCGTGCCGAACACCGGCAGCGCGTCGACCACCGTAATGACCAGCGCAGCCAGCACCGGATACCGCACCCGAAGAAGCAGCAGCCCCGCGTTTAAAATCAGAAAAGTAATGCCCATCAGCTTCAGCTGCGCCCGCAGCCAGCCGCCGAGCGTCGTGCGCACGTGCCCGCCGAGCGTCTGCAGCTTTTCCAGCCACGCCGGGCGCACCGTGCGGCGCAGCCAGCCGCGGATGGCAGGCAGCTCGCCGGAGAGCATGAAGCTGGACAAGATCGCCGTCACCGCGAACAGCACCGCGTCCGGCAGCCGCCCGATGATGCCGGACGCCCAGGAAAAGAGCGTTTCATAGAGCTTCGTGCCGAAGCCCGCGCCGGTCTTGAAGAATTCCTCAACGCCTGCGCGCAGCCCCGTTCCAAGCCCGTCCGGCAGTCTTTCAGCAAGCGCAAGCAGACGCGATTTCAGCTTTTCAAAGAGCGGAGCCAGATTTTCCGCCAGCTGGGGCAGCTGCCGGGCCAGATCCGCCGCCTCCGCGCACAGCAGGCGGCACAGGAAAAACAGCCCGCCGAACAGGAGCCCGAACAGCAGCAGCACGCACAGACCGGACGCCAGCGAACGCGGAACGTGCGCCCGCGTCTGCAAAAGCCGCACCGGCTTTTCCGCCAGCAGGCTCACCGCGAGCCCGATAAAAAACGGCAGCAGCACCGGCAGCAGCAGCGCGCCGAACGCCCACGCGCCGAGCGCACAGCCCAGCGCGATCAGAACGGTCTTCCAGATTTTGCGGCTTTTCATGCTTCGAAATTCCTCCTGTGCTTTTCTGCTTGCAATTTGCGGGTATGTGGTGTATATTGAAGTCTGAGTATAGACACTTGCTTTTCCAACACGGACAATTGTGAGGTGAACGCTATGGAACATAGCCCGAAGTATTATATCGTGGAGGCCGCCGCCCTGCCGGAGATCTTCCAGAAGGTCGCCGAGGCCAAGCGGATGCTCGAAACCGGCGAGACGGACAAGGTCAACGTGGCCGCGCAGGCTGTCGGCATCAGCCGCAGCGCATTTTATAAGTACCGCGACGCCATCGCGCCGTTTCAGAACCTGATGGCCGGCCGCATCATCACGTTTCAGATCATGCTCAAGGACAAGGCCGGCATCCTGTCCGAGATATTAACTATTTTTGCCAACTGCGGCGCAAATATACTGACGATTAACCAGTCGATCCCCACCGGGGGCCGCGCCATGGTGACCATTTCGGCGGAGACGAGCAATCTCAACTGCAACATCGAAGCGCTGACCCAGCAAATCGCAGAAAGGACGGGCGTAGTCAAGGCAGACTGCGTCGCAGGATAAGCATATGCACGGATTTGAATATTTCGTACCGACTGAGATCGTGTTCGGCGCAGGCAGCACAGAGAAGCTGCCGGAGCTGCTGAAAAAACGCGGACTTTCGCGCGTGCTGGTCGTCTATGGCGGCTCGAGCGCGAAGAAAAGTGGATTGCTTGACCGCGTGTTCCGGCTTCTGGACGAGGCGGGCGTTCAATATCGCGCGCTCGGCGGCGTGCAGCCGAACCCGCGCGCGGCGCTGGCCCGCGAGGGCGTGCAGCTGGCGCTGGAATCGGGTGCGGAGCTGATTCTGGCGGTCGGCGGCGGCAGCGTCATCGACACCTGCAAGGCCATCGCCCACGGCGCGGCCAACCCCGGCACAGATATCTGGGAGTTCTGGAAGCGCCGCGCGCCGCTGACAAGATCCATGCCCGTCGGCGTTGTGCTGACCATTCCGGCAGCCGGCAGCGAGACGAGCGACTCCGCCGTTCTGACCAACGCGGAGGCAGGCGAAAAGCGCGGTCTCAACACCCCGTTCAACCGCCCGGCCTTCGCCATTCTCGACCCCCTGCTCGCCGCGACGCTCCCGGTGCATCAGGTCGCGTGCGGCGTGAGCGACATTCTCATGCACACGCTCGACCGGTATTTTAATCCCGTCACCGATAACGCTCTGACGGATGAGCTGGCCGAGGCGCTGCTGCGCGTCGTGCTGGAATACGGCCCCGCCGCTGTGCGTGACGCGCATGACGAAACGGCCATGAGCGAGATCATGTGGGCAGGCTCCCTGTCGCACAACGGCCTGACCGGCCTCGGCGGCAGGAAGGACTTCGCCACGCACCAGCTCGGCCACGCGCTGAGCGAAAAATTTGACGTGTACCACGGCGACAGTCTGACCGCCGTATGGTCAAGCTGGGCGCGGTCCGTCATGGATGCAGATCCGGCACGCTTCGCCCGCTTCGCGCGGAACGTCTGGCACGTGGAGGAGGCGGACGACACCGCCGCCGCGCTTGCCGGTATTGCAAAGCAGGAGGCATTCTTCCAGTCCATCGGCATGCCCGTGCGTCTGGGTGAGCTTTCCTGCGGCAAGCAGGACGAGGCGGGTCTTGCCGACCTTGCCAGCCGGTGCAGCTACGGAAAAACACGCACGATCGGCACGTTCCGCG
>ENA-UOJL01002463-UOJL01002463.1-human-gut-metagenome-genome-assembly--contig:-P47-NODE-2463-length-15137-cov-16.402069_pt1 | contig 15137 bp, 13 predicted proteins | sample MGYA00242347_ERZ723894 | MGnify/ENA metagenome assembly ERZ723894
TACTGCACCGAGTGCGGCTGTGACCGCATCCTGCTGCAGAACGCCCTGAACACCCTGCTGCAGCCCGGCCAGAAGGCCGCCCCTGCAGAGCAGGCCCCGGCGGCAGAGGCCACCCGCGTGGTGAGCGCCGCTCCGCAGGAAGAGCCGACCCGCATCGTGGCCAGCGCGCCGGTGCAGGCAGAACCCACTCGGGTCATCCCGACGGCCCGCCCGGCAGAGCCTGTCGGCGCACCGACCAGCTTTGCACCGCCGGTGGAACACACCCCTGTTCCGGAAGCAGAGCCTACCCGGGTGCTGGATGCCGCCACCCGCGCGGCGTTCCCCGGCAGCGGTGCAGCGGCTGTGGATGACGAGGGCACCCGTGTGATGCCTGCTGCTGCCCGCCGTGCCGCCCCGGCCCGCCAGCCGGAACCCGAGGTAGAGCAGTACGATGAGGAGGACGATGCGGAAGAGAGCCGCGACGGCATTGCCGAGACCCTCGTCCGCTGGGTCCCGCCCATCACCGCCATCGTCTGCGCAGGCATTGCGCTGTGGGGCTTCGTCTATTATCAGTTTATGATGTAAATGAATGACGGAGGAGGCTGCGCTTCCTCCGTTTTTTGGTTGTACGAAGGAGAAACGTTATGCCCGACGAAGCACTGCAAACCGCTTTTGAGATCAAAACTACCTGCGATGAGATCAGCCGCAAGCTACTGCGCTGGCACTGGGAGAACAAACCCGGGGAGCACAGCCTGGGAGCCCTGCTGGATCACATCCGCACCCGCCAGCAGGAGAGCCCCGAATATTATGACCGTCTGCCCGATCTAGCGGGCCGAAACAGCTGGCAGCAGCTGGATACCACCCTGTGTATGCGGGTGCTGCTGGACCCTGAAAAGGATGCTGCCCGCCCGCTGGATCTGCTGGGCAATACGGAGCACCCTGCTGCTGCCCGCCGGGCCTGCAACGCGGTGCGCACTGCCCGCAATGAAGCGGCCCATGCCTCCGACCGCACGGCGGCTGCGCAGGCGGCGATCCTCTTCAACGAGGCCGTGGAAGCACTGGAAGAAGGATATGCAGGCGCGCCCCTGCGCACCAGTGAGCTGGGCCAGTATTACCGGCTGGCTGAGGATTATCTGAGCCGCTGCGGGGCCAAAAAGCCCATTGCGTCGGCGGCCCCGGAAGAGAAAGCCCCTCGCGCGGCAAAGTCCGGCCAGAACACTGCGGGCAGGAAGAAAGAGGGGGCTTCCGGCAGTGCATCCCGCCGCAGCACAAAGCAGAACACGAGCGGCCGCAGCTCCGGCGGCAGACCCCAGAACCGGAAGCAGGGCGGCAGCCGGAACAGCCGTGCCCGGGCCAGACAGAAGCAGAAACAGGCCAACCGCACCGTTCTGCTGGTGCTGCTGGCGATCCTGGCCGTGGGTCTGCTGATTCGCGGCTTTACCATGAACTGGCAGTGAAAGAGTGAGGGAACTATGAAGCAAAAACTGATTTTTCTGGATATTGACGGTACTTTGCTGCCTCCCGGTGAGATGACCGTTCCGGCCAGTGCCGTGGAGGCCATCCGGCAGGCCCGGGCCAACGGCCACAAGGTGTTTCTGTGCACCGGCCGTAACCTGCGCATGACGAAGCCGCTGCTTGCCTACGGTTTCGATGGCTTTGTCTGCTCTGCAGGCGGCTATGTAGGCTGTGATGGGAAAATTCTCGTGGATCTTCCCATGGAGCCTGCGCAGGTCGAGGGCCTGCGGGAGGTGCTGGGGCGTGCCGGTGCCGAGTGCACACTGGAAGCCCGGGATGATACTTACGGCGGCATCAGGATGATCGAGCGGTTCGCCCATTTGTTCCCCCGCAAGCCGGGGCAGCTGAACAGCGAGGCCGAGCGCTGGCGCAAAACGATGGAGTATGGCATGACCATCCGGCCCATTGAGGAATACCACGGAGAGCCGGTTTACAAGGTGGTGTTCATCGCCCCCAACGAGGCTTGCCTTGCTGAAGCAAAGCAGTTGTATGAGGATCAGTTCATCTTCTGCGAGTCCCGGCTGGGGGATACCCCGTCAGCCATCGTCAACGGGGAACTCATCAACCGCAAGTTTAACAAGGGCACCGGCATCAAGGCCATTTGTGATAATCTGGGGTGTTCGCTGGCCGATACCATCGGCTTTGGCGACAGCGACAATGACCTGCAGATGACCGATGTGGTAGGCATCAGCGTCTGCATGGCCAATGGTTCCGACAACTTGAAAAAGCTCTGCGACCGCATCTGCCCGGCTGTGACGGAGGACGGCGTGGCAAGGGAGCTCAAAACTCTGGGCCTGATCTGAGAGCAGCCTTCCACAAAAGAAGAGATGATAATAAAAAATTCCCGCTCCATCGAGCGGGAATTTTTGTTAGAGATGGTTATTTCTGATGGACTGCCTTGTGATATACCGCGTAGGCGATCACGGCAGAGAGGGCCTCTGTGATCCAGAAGGCGTGCCAGACACCGGTAGGGCCCATGCGGCCGCACAGCACCCACGCAATGGGCATGATGAAGATGATGTAGCGGCAGAGGGAGATGACCAGCGAGGGCACGCCCTTGCCCAGACCTTCCAGCGCGCCGGAGGAGGTGGTAGACACTGCCGAGACGATGAATCCCAGGCAGATGATCCGCAGGGCGGTCTGGCCGATGGCGATGGTCTCGGGGTTAGAGGTGAACAGACCCATCAGCGGGCCTGCAATGGTCAGGCAGAGCAGGGTGCCAATGGCCATGATCCCGGCGCTCAGGCCCAGTGTCAGGTTGTAGAGCTTGGACACACGGCCATGCTCCCTGGCACCGTAGTTGTAGCCCACCAGCGGGCGCATCCCCTGCACGATGCCGTTGGCCGGCAGGTAAAGGAAGGTCTGGAGTTTGTAGTAGATGCCCAGTACCGTCACATAGCTCTGGGAGTAGACCGCCAGCAGGCCGTTCAGGAAGGTGACCAGCAGGCTGGGCAGGGCCAGATTCAGGATGGCCGGTACACCGATGGCATAGAGCTTGCCGTCAAGGGCGGCATCGAACCGCAGGCAGCGGCGGGAGAAGCGGACGGCGACTTCGGTGGTGCAGTAGACATAGAGGTAGACCACAAGAGAAACGGCCTGCCCGATGCCGGTGGCAAGGGCCGCACCGGCAATGCCCAGAGCGGGCACCGGCCCAAGGCCGAAGATGAGGACGGGGTCGAGGACGATGTTGGTCACGCAGCCGGTGATCAGCGCCACCATGGCAACGTTCATCCGGCCAACGGACTGGAAGATCTTCTCAAAGGCGAGGTCTGCCATGTTGACCAGCGAGAACAGGAACACGATGGTGGAGTAGGTCACGCCCATGTCCACCAGAGTGGGATCGGTAGTGAAGCGGCGCAGGAAGCCGGGCATAATGGCAATGCAAAGGACCATGCCCAGCACGCCGTGCAGCAGGGAAAACATCATGCCGTGGGTGGCGGCCCGGTTGGCGTTTTCGTGGTCGCCTGCGCCGAGGTAGAGCGCGATCTGAGCATTGATGCCGATGCCGAAGCCGATGGCCACTGCATTGACAAAGTTCTGGATGGGAAACACCAGCGAAAGCGCCGTCATGGCCTGCTCGCTGATCTGGGCCACAAAGAGGCTGTCCACGATGTTGTACAGGCTGTTCACCAGCATCGAGATGACGTTGGGCAGGGCCATGGAGAGCAGCAGCGGGAACACCGGTCTGGTTTTCATAAAAGTATCGTTCATTTTCATTGCTCCTGAGGGTCAGATTTGGATTTGAAGGCAAAGCAAAAGCCACACAATGGCTTTTGTACCATTGTGTGGCGAAAAGTTGCAGAATGCTGTAAAAATCCACACGATATTTTATTGGCTCAAAGATACCACATCACAGGGATACTTGTCAAGGACTTTTTAAAATAAAAGTACGACTTTTTACAACGGGTCCTTGCCCTTGACAAGGGGCGCGGCGGCGGTAAAATAAGAACAGAACGCACAAAAGGAGGATCTGCCATGAAATGGATGATCGCGTCAGACCTGCACGGGTCGGCTTACTACTGCCGCAAAATGCTGGAGGCCTTTGAGCGGGAGGGAGCCGACCGGCTGTTCCTGTTGGGCGACCTGCTCTACCACGGCCCCCGCAACGACCTGCCCCGAGAGTATGCCCCCAAGGAGGTCATCCCCCTGCTGAACGGGAAAAAGGAGAAGCTGCTCTGCGTGCGGGGCAACTGTGATGCCGAGGTGGACCAGATGGTGCTGGAATTCCCCGTGCTGGCCGATTATGCGGTGCTTCCGGTGGGGCAACGGCTTATTTATGCGACCCACGGGCATATCTATCATGTAAAAAATCTGCCGCCGCTGGCCCCGGGAGATGTGCTGCTGCACGGGCACACCCATGTTCCGGCCTGGACAGAGTTCGGGCAGGGAAATCTTTACCTGAACCCGGGTTCTGTGAGCATCCCCAAAGAGGACAGCCCCCACAGCTACATGACCCTGGAAGGAAACACGATGCAATGGAAAGAACTGGAAAGCAGCGCTGTTTTCCATGAACTGACCCTTTGAAAAGTCCCACGGCCGGTTTTGCGGGCAGCTTGAAATTTGCCCACCGGTATGGTATGATAAAACTGAAAACAAATCGGCAAAGTTCCGCAGAGCAGTGCTGTGCGGGGCAGGAGCCTTTTTGTTTCCGCAATGAGTTAGCTAAAACTAACAAAATGACGAAAACAGCGGGCTGGACTTGTGCAGTTTGACAGGGGTGCCCGCAGATACAGTATGGAGGGGACAACAATGGTAGAAACGATCCTGAGGGTCGATGGTATGATGTGTGGTATGTGCGAGAGCCACATCAATGATGTGGTGCGCAAGGCCGCTCGGGTGAACAAGGTGACTTCTTCCCACACCAAGGGCGAGACGGTCATCGTCTCGGAGCAGCCGGTGGATGTGGAGGCGCTGAAGGCTGCCATTGCCGAAACGGGCTACACCGTGACCGGCGTGCAGACCAGGCCCTATGAGAAAAAGGGCTTCTTCTCGTTCCTGAAAAAGTAACAGCCCGGTGTTTCTGGCCGGGCTGATCATGCAAAACAGGAGGTATCTCGTTATGAGGATCTTGGTGTACGGCGCAGGCGTTCAGGGCTGTCAGCTGGCCCACAGTCTGGCACAGAACAAGAAAAATGTGGTCACCCTGCTGGCCCGGGGCGAGTGGAAGGAGGTCATTGACCAGAAGGGCCTGACCATCCGCCACATGCTCCAGCGGAAAACAACGGTGGATCGGATGCAGACGACAGATGTGCTGGCCCCCGAGGATGTGTATGACCTTGTGTTTGTCACGGTGCAGGCCGGGCAGCTGGCCGAGGTGCTGCCCATCCTCAAAGCAAACCGGAGCCAGTACTTCATCTTTGTGGGCAATGATCCCTATGCGCAGGAGATGCTGCAGGCCATGCAGCGCCCGGTGGATAAGATCGCCTTTGGCTTCCAGAACAATGCGGGCCGCCGGGAGCATGACCGGCTGGTCAGTGTGCACATGGGGATGGGAATGACCGTTGGCGGCGCAACCGCACCCCTGTCCGGCGCATTCCGCCTGCGGCTGCAGGCTGCCTTTGAGGGGACTCATTACAAGCTGACCTATTACAGCGATATGGACGAGTGGCTCAAGAGCCACATTGCCTTTATCCTGCCCTGCGCCTATGCCTGCTATGCGGTGGATGGGGAACTTTCCCGCACCACAGTGGAACAGCGCAGGATGATCGTGGATGCCGCCTGGGAGTGCTGTGAGATGCTGAAAGCGGCAGGTGTTCCCGTGAACGATGCGGAGAACACCGACCGCTACCGCGAGGGTACCAAACAGCGGAAAAAGACCGAGCGGATGGTCTACTGGATGGCGCAGACGGTCGTTGGGAAGTGGTGCATTTCGGATCACGCCATGCGTGCGGTGAGCGAGATGCAGTATCTGGATGAAGCGTTTGCCGCCCTGCGCGCCACCACATTGGTGGAGATGACTGCCTGGGATGAACTGCGCAGATCCCTGCCCAGAAAGAAGTAAGAGCCGGAAAATGTCCGGAGCATGAGAAAAAGCCTGTCGGTTTTTGCGCTGACAGGCTTTTTTCTATTGGTTCCGTGCCCAAAAGGCAGCAAGCTGCTGCTCCAGCTCTGTGGTGCTGCGCAGGTATTGGAGCTGGTGCCAGTGGCGGGGGAACAGGCGGGTGTATTCGGCGCGGGCAAAGCGGTCATCCAGCAGAAGCACCACGCCCCTGTCTTCCTGCGTGCGGATGACCCGACCCGCCGCCTGCAGCACCTTGTTCATGCCCGGAAAGCGGTAGGCGTAGTCGAAACCGGTGCCGCCCGTCTCGTCATAGTAACGGCGCAGGATCTCCTGCCGGGGGTTCACCTGAGGCAGACCTACCCCCACGATGGCGCACCCGATGAGCCGGTCGCCCACCAGATCCACGCCCTCGCCAAAGATGCCGCCCATGACCCCGAAGCCCAGCAGTGTTTTTGCGGGGCTTGGGCCGAACTGTTCCAGAAAGGCCGCCCGGGCCGCGTCGTCCAGACCACTCTCCTGGGCCAGCGTCCCGATGTCCGGGTAACGGGCGGTGAAATCCTCATATACCTGCCGCAGATAGGCGTAGCTGGGAAAAAAGGCCAGATAGTTGCCCACCTTGGCCCGGGCCAGTGCGGCCAGCGCATCCGAGACGGCCTGCACGCTGGCCTCCCGGTCCCGGTAGCGGGTGGAGATGCCGGGCAGGCAGTAGAGCCCCAGATGTTCGGGCGGAAACGGGCTTTCCAGAGCCACGGCCCGGGCATCGGGACAGCCCAGCACGGAGCGATAGTAGCCCGGCGGGGTGAGTGTTGCGCTGAACAGTGCCGCAGTCCGCCCGGCGGCAAGGCTGGCATCCACAAAGGGGGCAGGGTCAAGGCAGAGCAGCTCCCATTCCAGCTCGCTGCCCCGGGCTGTCAGCTGGGTGACAAAATGCGCGTCGTACCGCTCTGCTGCCCGGGTGATATCCTGCACCGCAAAGTAGAGCTCGAGCAGCTGGGCGTGGGCATCGGCCTCCGGGTTGGCCTCCAGCCAGTCCTGCAGGGGGGCCTGCAGGCTGAACAGCAGTCGGAGCAGCTCCTTCGGCAGCTCTTGCAAAAAGACTGTGCCATCCCGCGCCAGCAAAGGCTCCGGCAGCGGGAAGGCGGCTTCTGCCGGTTCGGTGTCCAGAAGGCTGGTCTGTTGGGTGAGATCCTCTGTCGGCGATTCGGTGGGCGCTGAACCCCGGCGGGGGGCCAGCTTCGTTACCGCCCGGCGCGCTTCCAGAAAGCCTTTGTCTGCCTTTGTCAACGCGGTTTTCAGTGCGCTTTTTCCTTTGCCGATGGCCCGTCTGGCATCGGTCAGGCTGCTCTTGCAGAACCGCGCCGAGTACATGGCTCTGGCCCGGTCCGGCAGGTTGTGGGCCTCGTCGATGAGAAAAATGTAGTCGCCCGCCGCATCGAAAAAGCGCCGCAGGTGCACGGTGGGGTCGAACAGATAGTTGTAGTCTCCGATGACCACATCACACCACTCGCTCAGGTCCAGCCCCAGCTCAAAGGGGCAGACCCTGTGCCGCCGGGCGGTCTCGGTCAGGGCGGCCCGGTCATAGGGGACGGCGCTGTCCAGCAGGTCGGCCAGCGCATCCTTCAGCCGCTCGTAGTAGCCGTTGGCGTAGGGGCAGGCTTCCGGCAGGCAGGCGGGACGGCCCTCAGCATCCTTGCACAGGCAGGCCTTCTCTTTGGCCGAAAGGGTCACGCTGCGCAGGGAAAGCGCCGGGTCTGCCGCCCGCAGACGGGCCAGTGCATCCTCAGCAGCGGCCTGTGTCGTGTTGCGGGCGGTCAGGTAGAAGATCTTTTCCCCCTTGCCCTCGCCCATGGCTTTCAGGGCAGGGAAGAGGGCGCTCATCGTTTTGCCGATGCCGGTGGGTGCCTGGCAGAACAGCCGGGTACCGCCCTTCTGCTCTGCCTTGCCCGCAGCACAGGCGCGATAGACCTCCCCGGCAAGGGCGCGCTGCCCGGGACGGTAGGCTGGAAACGGAAATTGCAGGGCCCCAAGGCTCCGGTTCCGGGCTTCCACCCAGTCCAGTTGCCGCCGTGCCCAGGGAAGATACTGCCGCAGTAAGTCGTTGAGAAACGCATCCAGCTCAGCGGCGGAGAAGTGCCGGGTATAGCGGATGATCTCATCGGTGTCGATCTGGTAATAGGTCAGCCGGACATCCAGTGTTTCCAGCTCCCGCTGCTCGGCGCAGATGGCCCCGTAGACCATGCCCTGCGCCCAGTGGCAGGGGTTCATGTCCTCCGTGATGGCATCGGTGGGCGCGGCGGTGGTCTTGATCTCGTCGATGACCACCGTGCCGTCCTCATCGGTAAAAATGCCGTCGGCACGGCCCTCGATGGTGAACCCGATTCCCTCCATCGTCCGCTCTGCCGTGAGGAACACCTCGGCGGCGTAGCCTTCACCCGCCGCCTTCTGGAGCCTGCGGTGGATGCGTGCGCCCTCGTTGGCCCGGTCAAAGCCGGTAAGGCGGCTGTCGATACTGCCGGTGCGGAGCAGGAACTCCACCAGCTCCCGGACAGAGAGACGGATGGTTGGCATGGGGTTCACTTCCTTTCAGGTTGTGCACAGTATGTTGGGAAACTAAACCCCTCAGTCTCGCTATAGCTCGCCAGCCCCCCTAATAGTGGGGCCTCTGGCGTTACGTAAAGTTTTTTGGGGTTCCCCTTTACGCACAAACTACATCGCTTTGCCAAGGCCGCCCCTACTAGGGGCGGTGGCAGCCCAAAGGGCTGACGGTGGGGTTTAACAGCAGGGCCTACCCGAGACCCAGGATCTTTTGACAATTTGCTGCAACAGCATTCACCTGGTCAAAATCCACGGCGGCCCGGTAATAAGTCTCCAGCTCATCATGGCAGTTCTTGGCCTGAGCCATCAGGGCGACAGCCTGGTCGATGAGCTCGGAGGCGGCACGGTCGTTGAAGCGCAGGCGGGCGCGGAAGCCGGACAGGTTCTCCCGGTCCACAAAGCGGGTACAGCGCACGGCCTGCACGCCGGGCAGCTGGATGGGATGCCAGAGGTTGTCGGTCAAAAAAGCCAGCCGCAGGGCCGGGATGAAGATGTGGTCGATCTGATCTTCAGGGTGCATGGCGCAGGGGCAGGTGATGATGTGGTAGCCCCGGGCCAGTGCTTCGGCCCGGATGAGTTCCAGCAGCAGGCGGGAGACCGCCCCGTAATCATCCCGGAATACCACATACCGGTCGGCCAGCGCTTCTACCGTGCCCCGGTAGAATACCATCCCCTTGGGGGTGATGGCTGAGAGCAGCCGCAGCTCCTCGCTGGCGGTGCCCTCGGTGCGGGAAAGCAGCCGGGTGCAGAGCCGCTTGACGTAGCGGCGCACCTTTTCAAAGTTGGCGCTGCAGGCCTCGGCCCGGCGGCTGTCCAGCATCAGGCTGCCCGCCGATGCGATATACCGGGCCGCCCGGCCCCGCAGAGCGGCATTCCGGGCAAACAGGGCCTTGACCTCGTCCCGGTGGGGAGCCAGCTTTCCGGCATCGATGGTGTGGTACAGGCTCACCACCAGCTCATCAGCCCCGGGCGCGTCCGGCTCCACCACATGGGGCGCGGTGGCATCGATGATGGCGCGTTTCTGGTCGAGGAAGATGACCCCGTCCAGACTGTCCGGGTCGCTGGCACAGTGGATCTTTTCGATGCGCTGGCCCTGCTGCTCGGCGGCCTGGGCCAGATGCTTCATCAAGGTGGATTTGCCGCATCCCGGCCCACTTTTGATGAGAAGCATCTGCATCCCGGGCTCCCGGCGCAGCGGCTCAAAATAACCCTTGAAGCCCGCCGGTGTGGTGGCCCCCAGAAAGAAATCGGGGGAACGGCTTTGGATCGTTTTCATATCAGAACACCTCACTTTTGCTTTAGGGTATGCAAAAATGAAGGAAGATGATACTTGGACGGAGGGGTTAATAGGTATGCAGACAGACTTCGTTTATTTTATCCCGCAGAGCCACAAAATCCGCAAAGGCGGCGGGTTTGTTCTGCGCCTGCCGGAGCAGGGCGGCGGGGTGGAAGGTGCCCATAAACCATACGCCGTTCTTTTGCACAAAGGTGCCGTGCTCCTTGGTTACGGAAAAATCGGTGCGGATCATCCGCTGGGAAGCGATGCGGCCCAGGCAGACCACGATCTTTGGCTGCAGCAGCTTGAACTGTTCCCGGAGCCAGGGCATACAGGCCTCGCTCTCGGTGGGCAGCGGGTCACGGTTCTGGGGCGGGCGGCACTTGACGATGTTGGCAATGTAGCAGTTTTTGCTCCGGTCCAGATCGATGGCAAACAGGTATTTGTCCAGCAGCTGGCCGCTGCGGCCCACAAAGGGCAGGCCCTGCTCGTCCTCGCTCTGGCCCGGGCCTTCGCCCACGAACAGCACCTCAGCAGTCTGGACACCCTGCCCGAACACCACATGGGTGCGGTCAGTGCACAGCTCACATCTGCGGCAGGCAAGGCACTCAGCCTTTAATGTATCCCAATCCATAGCAGTTTGATCTCCTTGCAGCTAAATGATAATTTATTCACAAATCAAAAATGTTTTTCTCCTAAAATAATAGCACAAAAAGCCAATTTTGTCTTGAACTTTTTGCCGGGTGTGCTAGAATAAAAGAGAAAGGCATCCTTGTGTCCAACAGACACCCGGATGTGAATATTGGATAGTTAATTCGGAGGTAATCAACAATGGCTGATATGTTCGCACCGCTGGTAGCACAGCTGAAGGCAAACCCCAAGACGATCGTTTTTACCGAGGGCAATGACCCCCGCATCCTGGAGGCAGCCAGCAAGCTGCTGGCCGAGGGCGTTCTGAAGGTTGTCATGGTGGGCAACGAGGCTGAGTGCAAGGCCGCTGCTGCCGCAGGCAATTTTGATATTTCCGCTGCTGAGATCATTGACCCTGAGAACTACGCAGGTTTCGACGAGATGGTGAACACCATGGTCGAGCTGCGCAAGGGCAAGCAGACCGCTGAAGAGTGTACCGCAATGCTGAAGAAGTCCAACTACTTCGGCACCATGCTGGTCAAGATGGGCAAGGCTGACTGCCTGCTGGGCGGCGCTACCTACTCCACCGCTGACACCATCCGTCCCGCTCTGCAGCTGGTCAAGACCAAGAAGGGCGCACATCTGGTGAGCTCCTGCTTCATTCTGGACCGTGACTTTGGCGAAGAGGGCCTGAAGCGCATTGCCATGGGCGACTGCGCTGTCAACATTGATTACACCGATACCATTGATAAGGCTACCGGCGAGGTCAAGATCGCTGCATCCGCAAAGCTGGCTGAGGTGGCCGTTGAGACTGCCAAGACCGCAAAGCTGTTCGGCATCGATCCGAAGGTCGCAGTTCTGAGCTTCTCCACCAAGGGTTCCGGCAAGGGCGGCACCGTTGCTCTGAGCCATGACGCTACCATCAAGGCTCAGGAGATGGACCCCGAGCTGGCTGTGGACGGCGAGCTGCAGTTTGACGCTGCCGTTGCTCCCGAAGTTGCACAGGTCAAGTGCAAGGGCAGCAAGGTGGCTGGTCAGGCCAACACCTTCATCTTCCCCTGCATCGAGGCCGGCAACATCGGCTATAAGATCGCACAGCGTCTGGGCGGCTACGCTGCCTACGGCCCCATCCTGCAGGGCCTGAACGCTCCCATCAACGACCTGTCCCGCGGCTGCAACGCTGACGAGGTCTACAAGATGAGCCTGATCACTGCCTGCCAGTCCTGATCTCTCAGTCATGCTCTGCGTACCGGTTTTGGCCGCACTGTCTGAACCGGTTCGGCAATAACGTAAAATAGAGTGCCCCGCTGTCGAAATTTACGGCAGCGGGGCATTTTTTACTACTTGCAATGCTGCTGAAAAAATGGTATAATAATCAAGCACAAAATGTGCCATGCCGGACAGCGCCTGCTGCGTGGTTCGGCATACGGATGCGGGCCCTGTACGATGGGGCCACTGTGAACCAGGTCAGGTGGGGAACCAAGCAGCCTTAAGCGGCGCGCCCCGTGCGTTTCAGTCAGCCTGCATCCGTATGCCGAGTTACGCAAGGCGGGGGTCAAACCCCGTCAGCGCTGCCCGGCTTTTTTGTTGAAAGGGGAGAAGCAGATGTATCGAGCCCTGTACCGCAAGTGGCGGCCCCAGCGGTTTGAGGACGTGGTGGCCCAGCGCGGCATTGTGACCGCACTGCGCAACCAGATCGCTACAGGCCGTGTGGGCCACGCTTATCTGTTTACCGGCGTGCGCGGCACCGGCAAGACCACCTGTGCCAAGATCTTTGCCAAGGCAGTCAACTGCCTGCATCCCCAGAACGGTGACCCCTGCGGTGAGTGCGAGATCTGCAGGGGCATCGACAATGGCAGCATTCTGGACGTGGTGGAGATGGACGCGGCCTCCAACAACGGCGTGGACGATATCCGTGATCTGCGTGATGAAACGGCCTACACCCCCAGCGCCTGTCATTATAAGGTATATATCATCGACGAGGTGCACATGCTCTCCACGGCAGCGTTCAATGCCCTGCTGAAAACGCTGGAGGAGCCGCCCGCCCACGTCATCTTTATTCTGGCGACCACGGAGATCCAGAAGGTTCCCGCCACCATCCTTTCCAGGTGCCAGCGGTACGATTTTACCCGCATCGGCCCCGAGGACATCGCCCAGCGTGTGGAGTACATCGCCGGGCAGGAGGGACTGGAGCTGTCCGGCGAGGGGGCGGAGCTCATCTCCCGCCTTGCCGATGGTGCCATGCGAGATGCGCTGTCCATTCTGGATACCTGTGCCGGTGTCACGGCAAAGATCGATGCGGACGTTGTCCGCCGGATGGCAGGTGTGACCGACCGGAGCTATCTGTTCCATATTTCGGATGCACTGGAAGCGCAGGATGCCGCCGCGGCACTGGCACAGCTGGCTCAGCTGCGCCAGCAGTCGGTGGATGTGAAGCGGCTGACTGAGGAGCTCATTGCCCATTACCGTGCGCTGATGCTGGCGGCCCTGCCCGGCGGGCAGGCACTGCTCTCGGGTGTATCTCCGGAAGAGGAAAAGCTCTATCTGGAAAAAGGCCCCCGGATGGGGCAGCGGGAGGCGATCCGGGCTATTCGGGCTCTGGGCAACGCTCTGGAGCACATGACCCGTGGCAGTGACCAGCGGATAGAGCTGGAACTGGCCCTGTTCAGCCTTTCGGAGCCGCCCCAGCAGGTGGCGGTACAGGCTGTGCCCGCCGCTCGACCTGCGGTCCCTGCACAGGAGGCCCCCAGACCGTTTGCGTCGGCACCGGTCAAACCTTTTGTATGTGCACCGGCGGCATCGGCTCCCGTGCAGGAACCTTCTGTGGAACCGGCGCCGATGCAGCAGTCTGAGCCGGAACCGGCACCTCGGCCCGTGGAACCTCCCAAGGCAGAAGCAGCAGCTTCTGCGGAAGAAGAGCTGCCGCCCCTGCCGGAGGAACCGCCGGTGACTTCGGAGGCCCCGCCCCCCTGGGACGAGCCGGCCCCGGCTGCGCCGCCGCAGAGAGAAGCGCCTCCGGCTCCCGCGCAGGAAGTGTCTGCGGCCCAGCCTCAGCCGGAGCCCAAGCCGGAATATACGGCTGACCCGGCACTGAACAAGCCCCGCAAGGTGGCGGCAGAGGGAATCAATCCCTTCCCGCAATGGGCAGAGGTCATCAAGCTCCTGCAGGAACGGGATCCCATGCTCTACACCTACCTGAAAAAGTCCAAGGGTTACTTTGATGGTACCCGGGTGCTTATCGATGGCGGAAAGACCTTTCGGGATTTTATCCGCGCCAACAAGGAAAGCCAGAAGCTCATCAAAAAGCTGATCGCGCAGGTGTCCGGTGTGGCGGTGCCCATCGGCCCTTATGAATCCAAGACGGTCAATCGTGCTTCGGCCAACGCCGAGGAATCCCTCCGCAAGCTGGAACAGCTGGGGCTGGAGGTGTCGATTGAGGATAGTGAACGCAAAAAACGATAAATAAAAGGAGAACCAACCATGAAAGCAAGAATGCCCGCAGGCTTCGGCCGCCCCGATATGAACTCCCTGATGCGTCAGGCCCAGAAGATGCAGGAAGATATGAAGGCCAAGCAGGCAGAGCTGGAAGCTGCCGAGTACACCGGCAGTGCATCCGGTGAGATGGTCACTGTGAAGATGAACGGCAAGCATGAGGTGCTGGGCATCACCATTAAGCCTGAGGCCGTGGATCCCGATGATATCGAGATGCTGGAAGACCTGGTGGCTGCTGCCGTCAATGCAACCGTCAAGCAGGTGGATGAGACTGCCGAGGCCGAAATGGGCAAACTGACCGGCGGCCTGAACATTCCCGGTCTTTGATCAAAGTGGAGGAGCACCATGGGTTATAATGCAGCCCCGCTGGAAAAGCTGATCGAAGAGTTCAGCAAGTTCCCGGGCATTGGGCGGAAGGGTGCGACCCGGATGGCATATCAGGTACTGAGCATGTCGGATCAGGATGCCGCCGCACTGGCGGGTGCGATCCAGAACGCCCACACCAAGCTCCACCGCTGCCGTGTCTGCCAGAATTATACCGAAGCCGAGCTCTGCCCCATCTGTGCCAGTGCCAAGCGGGACCGCTCTGTCATCTGTGTGGTGGAAACGCCCCGTGATGTGCAGGCATTTGAGCGCACCCGGGAGTACCATGGCATGTACCATGTGCTCCACGGTCTCATCAGCCCCATGGATGGCATCGGTGCTGAACAGCTGACGGTCAAGGAACTGCTGGCCCGTCTGGGGGACGGTGAAGTGAAGGAAGTGATCATGGCCATGAACCCCACCGTTGAAGGTGAGGCAACGGCCATGTATCTGGCAAAGCTCATCAAGCCCCTGGGCATCAAGACCACCCGTCTGGCCTATGGCCTGCCCGTGGGTGCCAGCCTGGAGTATACCGATGAGACGACCCTGTACCGGGCGCTGTCTGGCCGGGGAGAACTGTGATCATTTGTATTTCAAAGCCCTGCGTTTGCGCGCGGGGCTTTGTGCTGTTTATGGGATAAAAAAGAAACACCCGGCCGGGGAAATGAAACAAATTCAAGAAATATAGAAAAAACTCAAAAAAGATGCAAAAAAGTGTTGACAGAAGGCTGGGGATATGGTATTATACTTGAGCGCCAAGGGCCGCCGGAAAGAATGACTTCTGAA
>ENA-UOJL01002466-UOJL01002466.1-human-gut-metagenome-genome-assembly--contig:-P47-NODE-2466-length-15112-cov-5.275486_pt1 | contig 15112 bp, 12 predicted proteins | sample MGYA00242347_ERZ723894 | MGnify/ENA metagenome assembly ERZ723894
TAAGAACTGCGTCAGACATATCTACCTGCTTATCGCAGTTAGCATCACCCCAGAGAATATCTGTCTGCTCGCTGTCTGTGATTGGCTTAACCTCAGGATAGAGAAGAGCCATATCGCCGTAAGCCATAAGAGCGTCACCAGCGTGCCAGAATCTGTGGAGCTTATATTCGTAACCATCAGTCTTACCTGTTGCATCATAAACTTCCTTGAGTTCCTGATACATAGGATCCTTCTCGTAGTTCTTACGAATAGAGCTGAATGTTGCGCCATTTTCGAGCTTAGAACCATCAGGCATAGATCCTGTATAGTTTGTAGGAATATAAACATCCTGCTCGAATACACGAGTAAGGCTTCCGTTGTGATCAAGGAAGGAAATACCAACTTCGTCACGACCCTGTTCCCACTGAGCAGAAAGAAGCTTGTTAGCAAGACGGAGACCCTTAGCAGCTACAGAATCGTCCTTAGCTGTCTCTTCATAAGCCTCAGAAGCAGGAACTCCGTTGGCAGCAGCGTAGTAGATGAGTGTCTCACAGAGTGAGGATACGCATCCAACATCTCCCTGACCGTAGCCGGTGATTGTAGCGTGAAGCTTCTGGTTTCCATTTTCATTATATGTTCCTGTCCATGTATCAGGTACACATGTATAGTCTGTATCAGATTTACCCCAGTCGAGGTTAGAAGGAATACAATATGTGTAGTCAGTACCGTCAGGAGCAGTCCAATCGAAGTGAGTATTCTCTTCAAACCAGCCGATCCATCTTTCGAGAAGCTTCTCAAGAGCATCTTCGATAGACATACCAGCAGGCTTAACTCCACTTGTATCGCCATTAGTCTTTACATAGTAGTAAAGTTCTGCAAGACGCTGAGTTGACCATACCTGGTTACCAATCCAGTGGTTTGAACCAGGATCAGCATATACAGGATGCGGAACATAAACCATATCGTAGAATGTCGGGTATCCATCCGGATACTTCTCGTAACGTCCTCTGTAAGAGTTTGTACATCCGCCTGCGAAAGGACCTTCAACAGACTGGAGCCAGAGATACATTTCGATCTGTCTCTTAAGAGATTCCTTATAGTCAGATGTAGCCTGTGCGTTATCAGCCTTCATACCTGCATTGATCTTGCTGTCTGTAACAAGAGCATAAGCAGCAAGCGGGTTCTGATAGAACTGATGCGAGTGTGAGCATCCGATCTGCCAAGCCCAGTCGTAATTGCCAAGAGCTCCGCCCCATGATGTATACCATGACATGAGGTAGTGCTGGCTGTCTGTGCCTGCGCTGCCTGAAGACATGATATCCTGACAGCCGATCTTATGATAATACTTATCAAACATATCGTTACGGCACTGGTCACCCATCTTACCGGCAAGAGCAGAAAGATCGCCTGTGTCAACTTTCCATGTGTTTGCAAAGTAAACAGCCTGAATAGCACGGTCTTCAGCATCAGGAGCATTTGTAAATGCATACTGAGGAGAAACATTGCCTACGCCGTTAAAGATACCCTTGATACCGTCACGGTTATTACCATATTTAAGTTCCTCAAGACAAGGATGCGGAACAGTTTCAAAACAGGATTCCTGCTCGCCTCTCTGGAATGTGTTGATAAATGTGAATTTGCCGTTTCCTCCGCCGAAACCATACCAGTCGTCAACGTCTGCAAGCCAGTGCATAAGATAGTAACCGTTATCACTGCTGTATGCTGACTTATATACGTCAAACAGTGGATTGATAGCGTCTACGCCGGCATTGCTTGTTGGATACTCCTGCGGCGTATCCTTTTCATAAGCCGTATCAGCCTTAAGTCTGCTCTGCTTTGTCCAGATAGTATTGTATTGGATATCAGATCTGCCGGCAGCCTTAGACCAGCCAGGAATGATAGCTTCAAGAGTGTTCCAAGCCTTCTTGAGGTCGTTAGAGCCTTCGATCTTTCCCTCTTTAACGAGTACATCGTGCATAGCTGCAATCCAAGTGATGTAAGACATAGCTTCTGATGTTGTTTCGTGACCGTAGTCAGGAGCCTCGATACAGAGTGTTTCAATCGAATGGTAAGGAATACCGAAAGAATCGCCGTTTGTCTGGCTGCTCAGGTAGCCGTTTTCCTGACCGTTTGTCATAACGTCAGCATAAAGCGATTCAAACATTGATGCATAGCTTTCGTTAGCGCCGTTCTCAGAAGCATACTCATTAGCTGCTGAACCCATAGCAGGGAGAACAGCTGAAACAGAAGTAGCTGCTGCAAGAATTCCTGCAACGAGAGCCTTGTTCTTTTTGCTTATCATAAGTTTTACCCCTCTCATAATAATAATATAAATTTATAGTGGTTTGAAAATGAGTATTGATTTTCCGAGGGTTATTCCGACGGAAAAATCATACGAAAATACCTCGTACACTGCAAGCGGATATAACTCGCCCACATCTCAAACTATTTTCAAGTTAATTATAGTCCACATTTCAGCCCATGTCAACAGTTTAGACTATTTTCTTTTTTTCGTCTGGAACATTTTGTTGCAATGCACACAATCAGAAGATCTTTTTTGTGTACTTTGTCTATTGTCCAAACAGCAAAAACCGGTTGTTTATTAATTTAAAATGTATATGTTAAAATATACGTTTTATTTAAAAACATTCATCCGCTTTACAATAATCTTTCACAAATTTTACACATATTTAGTATAATATTTAGCAGTAATTTTATAAATAGTACCATTCACCTATATCACGTTTTTTCTGAATTAACATTTTGTTAACTGTTTGTTAATTTTGAATTCATAAAAATTTGAGATAATAAAATAGTATGTTACTATAATGTATAATTATATATTTCTGATAGAAAGGAGAAACTCATGATTACGATTGAAAATCTAACAAAATATTACGGAAAAAACAAAGCCGTAAATAATATCAGCTTTACTATCAACGACAATGAGATTCTTGGTTTTCTCGGGCCGAACGGCGCCGGAAAATCCACAACTATGAACATGATCGCTGGATTTCTGCCTATGTCCGGCGGAAGCGTTTCCATCTTCGGAACGGATATCACAAAAGAACCTGTAAAGGCAAAGAAAAATATCGGCTACCTACCGGAAATACCTCCGGTTTATCCCGATATGAAGGTAAGCGAATATCTCTCGTTCTGTGCCGGACTCAAAAAAATTCCTGCCGGTGAAAAAAAGGATGAGATCAAGCGTGTTATGACTCTTCTCGGCATTACAGACGTTAAGGGCAAGCTTATACGCAACCTTTCAAAGGGCTATAAACAGCGTGTCGGATTTGCTCAGGCGCTGCTTGGAAATCCTAAATTCATCATTCTCGACGAACCGACTGTAGGTCTTGACCCGAATCAGGTCATCGAAGTCAGAAAAATTATCAAGGATCTGAAAAAAGACCACACAGTTATATTCAGCTCACATATCCTCAGTGAGGTAAGCGAGGTCTGCGACAGAGTAATTATCATTAATAAGGGCGATATAAGAGCGATCGACACTATCGAAAACCTTGAAAGATCATACAGCTCTGCTCTCGTTCTCAACATTAAGGTAAAGGGTTCAAAAAGCAAGGCTGCCTCTATTATCGAAACTGCCGAAGGAGTTAAAGAGCTTCTTTCCATTGATGATGAAGGAAACGATATATTCTCGTTCAGCGTTCAGCTTGAGGGCGACGCCGAGACTATTCAGGATTCCCTTATGAACGAGCTGATTAAAAATCATGTGCGCATAATGGAGATCTATACGGACAAGCCTAATCTTGAAAACGTATTTATCGAGCTTATCAACCGTCCTGTTCAAAAAACAAAGCTCACCGATCTTCTTGATGAAATCGTGCCCGAAGAAAAAAGCTCCGCTTCATCAGAAAATGACGAGAAAAGCGGCGAAAAGGAGGATAATTAAATGTTTTCTGTTTACAAAAAGGACTTGCAGTCGTTCTTCTTTACGCCCTTTGCCTATGCTCTGGCTGCATTATTCATGCTTCTTTTTACTTATATTTTCGCTAACCAGATCGGCGGACTTGAATCCGGAAGCACCGTTGAGTTCTCATTCACGGGAATTTTTTATGATATCATTTTCTTCTTCATGTTCCTTATTCCTATTATAACTATGCGAACATTTGCGGATGAAAGAAAATTCGGTACGGAAGTGCTGCTTATGACTTCTCCGATAAGCGTTATTAAAATAGTTATCGGAAAATTTCTTGCAAACGTAACTGTTTTCCTCTTCATGATGGCAGGCTCTCTTATCTTCCCTATCATTACTGCCCACTACGGAACTGTCGTTATAAGCCAGCTTATCTGCGCATATATCGGATTTTTCTTCTGGGGAACAATGTTTATTGCACTGGGAATGCTCATTTCTTCGTTCACTGAAAGCTCGATCATAGCCGCTATAATCGGTGAAATAGTAATGTTTGTATTCCTTTTCCTCGATGATTTCGCTTATACAGCGTTTATCTCTCAGTTCCCGAAGCTCCAGTCGGTGCTTCTGGCGTTTGCGGCACAGTCAAGATTCTATTATTTTTCACAGGGCTTCATACGCCTTTCCGATCTCGTATTTTTCATCTCGGCAATTTTGGTTCTTCTTTCATGGACATATATCTCTATTGAAAAAAGACGCTGGAACAGGGGGTAAGCTTTTATGCAGAAACGTAAATTCAATTTATCCGGACCTATCGCCATCGTCGTTGCACTGGTAGTTCTTCTCATCTTTGTGCCGATAAACCTTATTATTGCTTATTACGACAAAGTTTATGATATGACTCCGGCAGGAAAATATACTCTTAATCAGAAAACTGCCGAGCTTCTCGACAGTACTTCCGATAAAGAGATCGAGATCTATTTCACATCACAGCTCCGCTATCTTCAGCAAGTACCGGAGTATCTCCCTCTTTATCATACGCTTACACAGCTTGAAGAACGTGATAACATCAAACTCATCTGCTTTGATCCGAACAGCGATCCGGTTACAGCAGAATCGCTTGACCCGACCGGTATTCTCGGTATAAGCACCGGAGATGTTTTCGTTAAATCCGGAGACGTTATAAAAAAAGTCAGCCACACCCTTATCTTCCAGAATGAAATGAACGAATATGCCGGAGAAGATCTTATCGCCGGAGCAATTAAAATCTGCACCAGCGGTTCTCTCCCTACTGTTTATTTTCTTACAGGACACGGCGAAAAATCCATCGATGACAGCTACAAAATATATGCTGATCAGCTCAGAAGTCAGAACTATGACGTTCAGGAACTGAACCTTGACGAGGCTTCCTCCATGCCGGAAAACGCAAAGATAGTCTATCTTGCCGGCCCTCAGAGCGATATCACAGACCATGAAGCCGAACTTCTTGACGCTTATCTCGAAAACGGAGGCTCTGCTTCATTTCTCCTCGCTCCGTGCGAAACGGAGGGACGTTTTCTGAATATCGAAAAAATTCTCGATAAATTCGGAATTCTTATCGATTACAATTACGTTACGGAAACAGCTCCTGCCAACAAGCTCCAGAACAGAGACGCAGAGCAAAGCGATAATTTCATGCGTATTCAATACGTTCCGACCACAGACGATTTCACAGAGGATCTGACAACGGATATCATTAACCTTGTTGAGCAAGGAGGCTATACGGCAGGAATCTCAAACGCAAGAAGCCTTACCGAAATTCCGGAAAGCTCATTCGCAAATGCCGGAAACGTTGAAATATCGCCTATCATTGAAAATACTCCTTCATCGACGGACGGAACTTATTCAACTGTCAGCCGTTCAATGGGCGGAGACGACACAACCGTTCTTGAAGCCGATAACGAACTGAGCGGTATCGAGCTTGCATTCGGATATTATTCCTATAATAAGCTCACCGGAGGAAAGGTTATCGCAATCGGTTCAACAGACATGATAGACTCCGATGAAGTTGCTCCGTCGGTAAACGGAACAGGAACGCTCACGCTTTTCTCAAATACATGGCTCTACACCATCGAAGATGAGATCGGTATCGGAAATAAAGTAACCGCCGTAGATTCCATGACTTTCAAAGATGCAAACGAAGCAACAACCGCTATTGCATTAACTGTTATAATCCCGCTTGCTGTCGCAGTTATAGGCGTTGCGGTATGGCTTAAAAGGAGACACGCATAATGAAAAAAAATGTTATCGCATTAGTTGTTCTGCTGGCTGCGGCAGGAGGATCAGTCGGAGCATATCTCGCAGTTAAGAATAAAAAGGATGACGAAACGAAACAGTATCAGGAACAGATAGCAGATCTTAATCTTTTTAACTTTGATGCGGAAAGCATTAATAAAATCGATTTTATATCCTCCGAAGGCGAATATACTGCCGAGCTTATTGATTCGCAGTGGCAGCTTACAAGCGGAGATGATTTTGCTCTCGATCAGGACTATATCAATCTTCTCTGCACTTACGCCGGCGAGCTTACGGCAGAAACAAGCTATAGCGGAAATAAAGCGGATTACGGTCTGGATGATGCAAATGCAACCACTATCGTCCTCAGCAGCGGCGGTCAGAGCTACACTCTTCACATAGGAAACGTTTCGCCCACGTCCGATTATTACTATGTTTCAGTCGGAGATAAATCCCAGATATATGCAGTAAGCTCTCTTTACGGCAGCGAATTCAGTACAGACCGCCTTATGCTTAAAGCAAAAGATCTTGTTCCGTATGACGATTACGAAATTTCAGAGATCATCATAAAGAAAAACGGTGAGATAACCTGCGAGCTTAAATATGATCCGGAAGCATACAGCTGGAGTCTTCCGGAAGAATATTCAGGACTTACGTTTGATAATACAGCAGTAACCTCTATGGTCAACAGCATGACAAGACTTGAGGCTGAGCAGATGCTCGATGAAAATCTTGAAGATCTTTCAAAATACGGTTTCGATGATCCGTATGCAGAAATTACCATAAAAGGACTCGACGGAACAGAACGTGTAATAACCATAGGAAGCGCATATAACGGCGGAACCTATACAAACGTTCTTATCGGAGACGATAATCAGGTTGAAGCTTATTATACAGCCGATCTTAGCTTTGCTGACAAAACTCCGTTTGACTTTTTAGCCGATACTGTTTATAATCCGTCAATGTACGAAATAACCGGTCTGGATCTCACTTTCGGCGGAAAAGAATACAATATCACTGTTGATATGAATGAAAGCAAGGGAACTTTCAACGGCGCTGAATTCGATATGAATATCATGAACGTTTCAACTGCTTTCCAGAATTTCTATTCTTCATTCACAACTGTCATCCTCTCCGGAATTGATATAAATGCAGATCCGACTCTTGATGAACCGCTCCTTACTGCTGTTTATCATTGCAGCGACGGTACTGATTTTACCTATCAGATTGTTGCAGGAGAAAACGAAAACTGCTATATTTTCAACGACGGCAAATATACAGGTATGCTTCTTGCCTCAAGCAGACTTACGGGAAAAAATTCCGTTCAGAGCTTCCTTGAAAAATTTATCAGCACAGCAAATTTAGAATAATATCAGAAAACAGCGTCTGAAACGGCGCTGTTTTCATTAGGAGTAAAATATGAAAAACAAAAATATAGTCTTAACGGCTGTTATAGCTGTAATTGCGGTTATTCTTGCAATTGCGGGAATCAATCTTTTTCCGGAAAATGATGATGATAAAATTTCATCCCGTACTGAAACTTCGTCAAGCTATGCAAGCGAAACAACAGAAGGCGCAGCTTCTTCCGAAGCTGACTCTACAGAACAGAAAACAACGTACGCCCATACAAAAGAATCGACCGAACCTACGGAAATCCAGACCGAAGAAACGACATCTTATGACAGTTCCTATGTTGAATATCACTTCCGGAATGAAAAGCTCCTCAACCAGCACTTTGAAAAGCACGGCGGAGAATTTTCCGATGATTTCGGATATGAAACAGCATATGAATACGAAAAAGGCGCAAACGATGTTATAAATAATCCCGACGCATTATATAAAACAGAAGCCGAGGACGGCGACGGTATTTACTATCTCGAAAGCACCAATGAATTCGTCGTTCTTTCCACAGACGGATATATCAGAACGTATTTCCTGCCAAGCGGCGGAATAGACTACTTCAACCGCCAATAACGAGGTGAATCATGAATCCAAGACTTCCCTATCTCCGTGAAAAAACTGCAAAGCTCACGCTTTCGCCGGGAGTTTATATAATGAAGAACCGTGAAAGCGCAATAATCTATATTGGAAAAGCCAAAAATCTCCGCAACCGTGTAACAAGCTATTTTCGTGAAAATCCAGATCATACGCCAAAAGTCGCAGCAATGGTTTCAAACGTTTACGATTATGATTTTATAGTAACAGACAGCGAGTATGAAGCACTTCTGCTCGAATGCAGTCTTATAAAACAGCATAAGCCTAAGTATAATATTCTCCTCAAAGACGATAAGGGTTATCACTATATCAGGATATCGGACGAAGAATATCCTCGTATAACGAATGAAAAAAATACTGCTGAACCGGGAAAATATCTCGGACCGTATACGAGCGGTTTTATAACCAGAGAAACCGTAAATGAAGCTAACCGTGTTTTCATGCTTCCGACCTGCCGAAAAAATTTTCCGCAGGATTTCGGGAAAAGCCGTCCTTGCCTTAACTATCATATCAAAACCTGCATGGGACTCTGCCGTGGAAAAATAAGCGCTGAAGCTTACCGGAATGCCGTTTCAGAGGCGGTCAGCTTTATAAAAAGCGGAAGCGCTCAGTCCGTTGAGCGAATGGAAGAGGAAATGAACGCAGCGGCGGAAAACCTCGATTTTGAAAAGGCGGCTATGCTCCGTGACCGAATAGCCGCAGTAAAAAAAGCTTCGGAAAAACAGAAAATCATCAACAGCGGTATCGACTTCGCTGACGTTATCGGAATTGCCGAGATATACAGCGAGATATTCATTTCTGTTCTCATGTACCGTGAAAGCCGACTCTACGACAAAGCCGTTTTTGAGTTTGAAAAGCCGGACGGCGGAGAGGATGTTCTCAGTATTTTCATGATGCAGTTTTACTACGACAGAAATGATATCCCCAAAAACATCATACTTGACCATATTCCCGATGATTCGGAACTTATAACCGAGCTTATGGAGCATAATTCTTCCCACAAAATCAACCTTCATATTCCGCAGAAGGGCAAGCAGCTTGAACTTTTAAGGCTTGCGAAAAATAACAGCGCTGAGTATGCAGCTCTGAAAAATAATCGAACTGCAAAAGAAGTCATCGCTCTTGAACAGCTTGGAAAAAGTCTCGGACTTGCAAAGCCTCCGAAATATATTGAAGCGTATGATATATCAAATTTGTCATCCGAATCAATGGTTGCAGGAATGGTAGTTTTCGAGGACGGTCAGCCGCTGAAAAAAGCTTACAAGCGTTTCACTATCAAAGAGGTTGCTTATCAGAACGATTACGGCAGTATGCAGGAAGTTCTCCGCCGCCGGCTTATGCACATAAAAACCGGTGAGGGCGATGAATATTTCACTCGAACTCCCGATCTTATACTCCTCGACGGCGGCAAGGGACACGTTCATGCAGTTCAGGAAGTTATGAGCGAACTCGGGCTGAACATTCCCCTTTTCGGCATGGTCAAGGACAATAAACACCGCACCCGTGCAATTGCGGCTCAGGGACATGAAATTCAGATAAACAGCCTTAAATCGGCATTTAATCTTGTTACGAGGATTCAGGATGAAGTACACCGCTATTCAGTAAGCTATATGCACTCAAAGCACAAGAAACGGGCATACAGCTCGGAACTTTTAAAGATAAAGGGCATCGGAGAAAAGAAAGCTGCAAAGCTTATGACAACGTTTAAGACTAAGGAAAATCTGAAAAAAGCTTCTCCGGAAGAACTTGCGAAAGCTGCCGGAATTAATGAAGCTGCAGCATTGGAATTATGGAAAATGTTACAGGAATAAAAAAGCCGAACTTTAGGTCGATACTCACAAAAATTTTAAGCCCCAAAGGAATTATTGATAACTGCTTCGGGGCTTATTATTAATATTCTATTACTTGCATAAATCAGAATTTGCATTTTTCCATATACACAAATTGCAATTCATCATTAACCGCTTTGCAATCAAATATTGTGTATCCCATTTTTTGATATAATCGAATGTTATCCTTACTTCTTGTACTTGTAAAAAGCTCATATCGCTTATTTGGAAAATAACTTTCAATCTCTGTAAGAAGTTTTGAACCATATCCCTTGCACCTATAATCGGGATGTACCATAAGTTTGCCTATATAGACAGTACCGTTTTTCTCTTTTGCACGGACTGAACCCATGATTTCATTATCAATGATCATTTTTAAAATAATCCCATTATTAAATTCATCAATGACCTCATTTAATGTTTGTTTCAGTGGCGGAATATCTTTACTTCCAAACAACGCCGCTTCACTTTGGTATGAAAGATATTGCAGTTTTAGTATTTCCTGCAAATCATTGTATTCAGCCTTATCTATCATAAAATCATGCCTCTCCAATAAATTCCGATTTATCTTGATAATAATTATACATCAAAGATGTTGCATTGTCAATAAAAAACGCCATATCACTTTTGACTGAAAATCATATGTGCTATGGCGAAAATTTTTTTATGAACGCCGTTCTTTTGGTTCACCATTTTTTCAATATTATGCCTTGACCTAAAACAGCGGAGTTGAAAAATATCTCTCTGCCGTATCGGGAAGAATAGTTACAACAGTTTTTCCCTCTCCGAGCTTTTCTGCCAGTTTCAAAGCCGCTGCAACATTAGTTCCGCTTGAAATTCCGCACATTATACCCTCTTTTGAAGCAAGATCCTTCGCAGTCCGGATAGCTTCTTCATCCGACACAATATAAATGTTATTATAAATTTCCGTGTTAAGTATATCCGGAATAATTCCGTCCCCTATTCCCATCTGAAGATGAGTTCCGATAGTACCTCCGGCAAGAATAGCAGCATTTTCCGGTTCAACTGCCCATATCTCTATATCAGGATACTGCGCACGAAGAGCTTCGCCGATTCCTGTTATCGTTCCGCCTGTTCCTATTCCGGAGCAGAAACCGTCTATTTTTCCGGCAGTTTGTTCAAGGATCTCAAGCGCAGTATGGTATTTATGAGCGCCCGTATTATTGGGGTTTGCAAACTGCTGCGGAACAAACACATTCTCGTCTTCTTCAGCCATTTTCAGAGCGGTTGAAAGACATTCTTCAATACACTTTCCGATATCGCCGTCATCATGAACGAGCTTAACTTCAGCTCCGTAATGAGTAACAAGCTTTCTTCTTTCCTCGCTCACGGAATCGGGCATAATAATTATCGTTTTATAGCCCTTTACAGCTCCCACAAGCGCAAGACCTATCCCTTGATTTCCGCTTGTAGGCTCAACAATTATCGTATTCTCACCGATAAGTCCTTCTTTTTCGGCATGACATATCATGTTGTAGGCTGTTCTGGTTTTTATCGAACCGCCTACGTTTAATCCTTCAAATTTTACAAGAACCTCCGCACTTCCCTTTTTTACCATCTTATTAAGCCGTATCATCGGAGTATGTCCTATTGCTTCAAGGATATTGTTATAAATCATTTAGCAGATCTCCTTTAAAGATAAAATCACTATACATTATTATATACTATTTCTGGAATATATGCAAGGTTTATTTTTAAGTAATTTCGTTCTTATTCCCCCTTTTCGGCATATAATTGAAAGAACCTCCGAAAAAGGTGGAGAACTATTTTGAAGACTCAGCCAAACCAAAGGGCGGTTATTCTCGGACAGTGCATCGTTGAACACAAGGCAACTGTTCGTGCCGCAGCAAAAATTTTCGGAATTTCTAAAAGTAAAGTACACACGGTTGTATCAAAAAAGAACGGGATCTGAGGTCGCTTCAGATTCCGTTTTTTCATGATTGGAAATGCTTGATTTTTTATAAAATATATGTTATTATGAGTTTGAAAAATGGGAGTTGATACAATATGACAATAAGAATTATGACACGATATGACAATAAATTTGCAATCAGCCGTGTGTACGAGGAAAGCTGGAAATATGCTTATAAAAATATTATTCCACAAAGTTTTCTTGATAGTATTCCTACAGGAAAATGGGCTTCAAATCTGGACAAAAACGGCAGAAAAACGCTGATAATGCTTGAAAATAATGAAATTATCGGAACTTCAAGTTTCTGCAAATCCCGTTTCTCCGAATTTCAGGGAATGGGAGAAATTATTTCTATTTATCTTTTGCCGCAGTACATCGGAAAAGGATATGGAACTAATCTGCTTCATGCCGCAATCGCCGAATTAAAAAAATTAGGATATAACGAAATATTTCTATGGGTATTGGAGGAGAACTACCCTGCAATAAAATTTTACGAAAAAAACGGCTTTGTAAAAACCGATAAATTCATTGATGATACTATCGGCGGAAAACCGCTTCGTGAAATTCAATACTTCTATAAAATCAAGGTGTAATATATGAAAATTGACCGTGTTATCGGAATCCTGTCCATTCTTCTTCAAAGGGAAAAAGTGACGGCATCAGAGCTTGCCGAAAAATTTGAAGTTTCACGCCGCACCGTTATCCGTGATATCGAGGAAATCAACAAAGCCGGGATTCCCATTGTCACATTTCAGGGGCAAGGAGGCGGAATCTCCGTTATGGATGGATTTAGACTGGATCGTACGCTCCTTTCCAATGACGACATGAAAGCGATTCTTGCAGGCTTGAAAAGTCTCGACAGCGTAAGCGATACCAAGCGTTACCGTCAGCTTATGAGCAAGCTTTCGGCAGAAAATCCCGATACGATAAATATGGGGAATCAAATCATCATCGACCTTTCTTCATGGGACAAAGCTGCTGTTTCGGATAAGATAGAGCTGATTAAAAACGCAATAGACGGTCGCCTGAAAATCAGATTCACCTATTTTTCTCCCACGGGTGAAACTATCCGGGAGATCGAGCCGTACCATTTAATTTTTCAATGGTCAAGCTGGTATGTGTGGGGATACTGCGTTCTGCGAAACGATTACCGGATGTTCAAACTCACTCGTCTTACCGATCTTGAATGTACGGATAAACCGTGCGAAATGCGTGAAGTTCCCGAATATACCTGCGACAAGCTTCGTCATACCAAAGGAGAAATTGAAGCGACAGTCAAATTTGACAAATCCCTGAAATGGCGCATTATAGACGAATTTGGCACAGAACTTCCTCGATTTGACGAAAACGGAGATATTCTGCTTACTTTTACATGGTCTGATATTCCGTCGTTTTACAGTTATATTCTGTCGTTCGGAGATAAGGCGGAAATACTTTCGCCGAAAGAGTATTGCAATGAATTTCGTGAGCTGGTAAAAAGAATTTCGGAAAAATATTAAAGGATGATTAATTTGGAATACCGTGTGATTAATAAAGATCGGATAAATGATATTGTTGATATGAGACTTAAATATTTACGGGAAGATTTTCAATCAACATCAGAAGAAAGCTTTAATTCAGTCAAAGATAATCTTCCAAAATACTTTGAAAATCATCTTAACAGAGATTTATTTGTATTTGGAGCATTTTACGGTGATAAGATAGTTTCAACAGCATTTTTGCTTATAATTGAAAAACCTTGTAATCCACGTTTTACAACAGGAAGAATCGGAGAAATATTTAGCGTATATACTTTGGAAGAGTATCGCAGACAAGGCATTGCATATAATCTTTTGAAAATGCTTATGGAATTTGCTAAAAACCACAGACTGGATCTTATTGAACTTAAAGCAACAAAGGAAGGATACCCGCTTTATCAAAAGCTTGGATTTTCTGAAAATGCTGCTAATTATGTTTCAATGAAATTTATTTTTAATACCAATGAAACATGACATACAGTTGTCACATTTGGTATGGTATACTCAGATCATCAAATTTGAAATGAGGTACTACCATGAATTATGAAATTGTAAATTTAGAGGAAAAGACCGTCGCAGGATTTTCTGCAAGAACAAATAACGCTTCTCCCGACATGGGAAAGATAATCGGCGGACTCTGGCAGAAACTCTACTCCCCCGAAGGCTGCTTTACGCTGAAAAACAGAATCAATGATAAGGCTCTTGGAATTTACACAGACTATGCCGATGACGAAAAAGCCGATTATACGGTCATTACAGCCTGTGAAGTAAGCAGTGGAGATATTCCCGAGAATTTTGAACTGCGAAAAATCCCTGCCGGAAAATATGCGAAATTTGTTGTAAAGGGTCATATGGTTACTGCCGTTCAGCAGTTCTGGACAGAGCTTTGGAAGATGAATCTTGAACGCTCCTTTGTCTGCGATTTTGAGGAGTATCAGAACGCTGATGCTGAAAATGCGGAGATACATATTTATATCGGATTAAAGTGAGTGGAACATGATTGATTTTAGTAATGTTGTCCCTTGCGGCGGAAATTGTACAGAGTGTAAATATTTTCAAAGAAACGAATGCAGCGGCTGTAATCAAAGTGATGGAAAATGCGTGAAATTATGGGAAGGCAGTTGTAAAATACGCGATTGCTGTCGTAAGCATGACGTAAAGTTTTGTGGTCTTTGCAAAGAGTTTCCGTGTGAATGGCTGAAAAAAACTCTGACGTGGGATAAGAACGGGATAAAACGTTTACACAATCTTAAAAATGAATATCAGAGCCGAAATGCTGATTTTTCTTTACATTTGCCTGATTTATGGAAGAAAATAGGTACACACGGCATAATGACTTTATCCACCTGTTCAGCAGATCGTGTGACGTCACGTCCCATGAGTATGATTGTGATAGACGGCAGATTTTATTGTCAAACAGATAAAACGTATTTGAAATACAGACAAATTTCAGAGAATCCAAATGTGGCAGTCTGTCATAAAAATTTCTCAATAGAGGGAACTTGTCAATGTATCGGAAAGCCACTTGAAAGTAAAAATGATTTTTTTATTCATGCATTCAAGAAGTATTTCTACGGCTCATACAAAGCTTATTCTGATTTGAATAACGAACTCTTGCTGGAGATTGTTCCAACTCTAATTTATTCGTGGAATTATCAATTGACAAAACCTTATATGGAATATTTTGACTTTGTAAATTTCATCTATCGCAGAG
>ENA-UOJL01002479-UOJL01002479.1-human-gut-metagenome-genome-assembly--contig:-P47-NODE-2479-length-15038-cov-5.099112_pt1 | contig 15038 bp, 15 predicted proteins | sample MGYA00242347_ERZ723894 | MGnify/ENA metagenome assembly ERZ723894
GTATTCGCCAAAATTATGCTTGAAAATCCGCACATTTATTTTATGTGAACACGCTTTAACTGTAGGTAAATCCATGTGCGGTATTGCCTTTAAAACAATGTGAGAGTTTTGAACAGATAATATCGACAAATTATATGGTATATTAACAGAATTATCAGGAGGTTAAAATGATTACGATTATATGGTCGATAATTATTCCTGCTTTTTTATTTATAATCTCGGCTGTAACCGGCAGCAGTCTTATAAAGAAAAATCAGGAAAAACCATTTCAGAAGCAGAAGGCAAAATTCCAGAAAAGGCTGATAGATCGGCTTTTGGCGGTAATGTGTTCCGAAGCTGCATTATTTATTGTTTTGGGAGTTATTTCCGAATTTTTTATGTTCAGCGGTGAAAATCACATTTCTCCGGCTATAATGTTTATTGCAGGCATACTGCCGTTTTCAGCGGCGATAATGAAGGAATTCTTTCCGGAAAGAAAAATTTCAGGATTTCTGAAAAAAACAGCGGTCTGGGCGGCTGTATTCATGACCGCAGAGGTTGTTGTGTTTAACGGAAAAAGCTTCGACAGCCGCAGTATTGATGAAACTATTGCTTTAGAAAGTATGACTGTAAGCGGAGAAGCAGCAGTTTCAGGAGACGATATTATAGTATCAGGTATGGCTGAAATTTTCCTCAACGATGTTCCTGAAAATACAAATAATCTTATTCTGGATATGAAGCAGGAACAAGGTTCCGGAACGCTGCCGTTTGCAGTATTTCTTGGAATGAAAGACGAAAATGTGTCAGTAAATTACGAAAGTGTTCAGCAGAAGTATACTGCTGCCGATAAGCATGATCTGAATCTCTATTATGAACCGTATGGAAAGGTTGAATCGCTGCGGTTAAGCTTTGGGGAGCTTTCAAAACCTGTCACTATACACTCGATAAGAGCTGTAAGTTCAATTCCGTTCGATTTTTCATCCGTGAGATTTCTTATTCTGCTCAGCATTGCCGCATTGATAATTGCAGTTAAGGAGTATCGCCTTTACAGCGTTACTTTCCAGAGCAGAAAGCTTTCGCATATAATTCTTACGGAGACCATGGCGCTTCTTTGTACCTTTTCGGCATTTCTGTTTATCAGTCCTGATGAAAAGGGTGTGGAATATAATAAAGAGTCTTTTTATAGTAACGATTGTTTTGCAATGACGTTCGACGCTTTTCAGAAAAAACAGGTTTACCTTGATATAGAGGCAGATCCGGCTCTTGATGAGCTTGATAACGTTTACAATCGTTCAGAGCGTGACGCTTCCGGAATTCAATACAGCTGGGATACAGCTTATTATAACGGACGCTATTACTGCTATTTCGGAGCAGCTCCGGTTTTAACGTTTTATTATCCGTATTATAAGCTTAAAGGATTGCTTCCGACTATAAATATGGCGGCGGCATTTTTCGGAGTTCTTGCCGTTTATTTCATGTGCAGAACTCTTCTTGCGGCAGTCCGTCTTATTGCTCCGAGAGCGAATTTGCTTTTGCTCCTGTCGTCAATGCCAATAGCGTTATGCTGCTGTGGAATACTTTATTCGATGAATAACGCCGGAACATATTTCCTGCCTATTTTATCAGGGCTTTTTTATCTTTTCCTGAGTCTTTGGATGGGACTTCGTGCATACAGTGTAAAAAATAAAAAAATCAGGCTTGCAATGCTTTTTATCGGAGGAGCTTCGCTCGCTTTGTGCGTTGCATCACGTCCGGGAATGGCGCTTTGCTCAGCAGTTCTGATACCGTTTTTTATTGGAATCCTTATGGACAAAACTCAGAAGATCTCGTACCGTGCCGCTCAGGCTTGCAGTTTTCTTGTTCCGCTTATTGCCGGAGGAATTGCAGTAATGTGGTATAATAACGCTCGTTTCGGCTCTCCGTTCGACTTCGGGGCAGCTTATCAGCTTACTGTAAGCGATGTCCATGCGAACAAACTCAGTCTTTCCGGAATTGCTCCGATGCTTTATCATTATTTCCTGCAAGTTCCGAGACCAAGAAGCAGTTTCCCGTTTTTTGAACAGCAGATGTGTTACCTTTACAGCTACGGAAAATATGTATATACAGCCGGAATAACTGGAGTTTTCGCATATCCTATGCTACTTTTCGGAACAGCAATGATGCCTGCGGCTTTTGTAAGAAAAGGTAAACGTTTTGCATATCGCACAACGAAAATTCAGAGAAATTCGTTTATAGCATTGTGCTTTATAATGTCTTTGATAATAGCGTGGATGGATTTTTGTCTCGGCGGAGCTATCAATCATTATGTTTTTGATATCATGCCGCTTATGATACTTGGTTCAGTAATGTGCATTCTCAGAAGCGTTGGAAAACCTGAAAAGAATATGCACAGATATATTACGGCGCTTGCGGTCATGGCAGCAACTTTTATAATTGTATGGCTTCTCGAGATAGAAATAAGAACCGGCAATCTTACAAGACATTGTCCGAATCTTTATGAAGTTGTAGAAGATCTGCTTATCTTCTGGCAGTAAATTAAAAAGCATTCTCTTAAAGACGAGTGTTAATAAAGAAGTTTTTTGCCATAGCACTTATGATTTTCAGTCAAAAGCGCTGTGGCGTTTTTATTGACGATGTATAATTATTACTAAGATAAATCGGAATTTACTGCAGCTTTCTGCGAACCCTGCTGGGGAAAACCTTTCTGAGGAAAGGTTTTCCCCAGCTCCCTTTCCAAAGACTTTTAGTTTTAGGAAGGGAGTTTGAGGGTGACTCCCCACAGTGTGGGGAGATGTCCCGAAGGGACAGAGGGGACACGCCTCGGTTAGAAGACCCCTTTTTCAAAAGGGTTTCCCTCAATAAGTTACACAGAAAGCTGAGTAGCTTTTATTTGACATATTATAGAAGATATGTTAAAATAAAAGTAAAGCAAAAATCAGGGGGAATTTGAATTTGAAGAAAATAAGAACCATGGCTGTACTTTTTGCTGTTATTGCAGCCGTTTCAACGCAAGGATGTTCCGGAAAGAAAACAAGTCCTGCCGAAGGAAATATTGCTTCCGAAACTACGATTTCACCAAAAAGCATCGCATTTGAGTGGCAGGAGCCTTACAGATCAAAGCTGGAAGAATTCAGAAAATCTGAAAATTATTCGGAATCAGTTGGAATAAGCGGTTCTATGTTTGATTTATGTGATCTTAATTCAGATGGCATACCGGAGCTTATTATCTCTTCGGAAAAGGATAATGTTTCATACTGTGAGATCTTCACCTTTTCTGAGGGCAATGTTATAAGAATCGGCGAAAACGGAGATTCAAAAGAATTTCGTTTTTATCCCGAAACGGGAATAATCAGTAATGAGCATGAAGGAAATGGCTTTGTTATAGGCGAATACCGCACTATATCAGATAATTCGCTTCAGACTGAGATAAGCTATTATAATAACTCTGCTTCTGCTTCTATGGGAGCAGTTATTACATATGAAATAAATCGTGAGGAAGTTTCTTTTTCAGAATATGAAGAGGCTCTTGCGGAGTATGATTCGTTCCCGCATCTGGACATTGGAAGAAAATATACTTTCGGAAGCGATTCTATTGAATATGCGCTTTTTTGCTCTGAAAGCTGGGGAGCAGTAATGTCGTCTGCGCAGAAAAAAGCATATCAGGCTAAACTTTCCGAAATAGCCGGAACAAGCGGTTCGGAAGCTGCTTTCGAGCTTTTTGACCTCGATGGAGATGATAATGCCGAGCTTATTGTTTCAAACAGCGTTGACGGAGAAAATTCATGCAGAATATTCTCATATTCGGACGGAGAATTAAGCGAGCTTGAAGGTGTTGATAACGATTTTCTTTTAGTGGCGATCAATGAAGAAAAACGAACAGTTCTTTTTGCCAATACTGAATCAACAGATTCATTTACCGATAATTCAAGATCGGGCAGCTTTATTCAATGTGGAAGGAAATATATTCTGAATGATGAATATATCGTTTCGGCATTCCAGTAAAGGAGTTGAAAATGGCTAAATCACGTTATATTTACACCTGCAATCAATGCGGATACGAAAGCTCGAAGTGGAACGGAAAATGTCCTTCCTGCGGTGCATGGAACAGCTTTGAGGAAGAGCTTGCAGACAGTACTCCCGCTTCGTCCGGACGTTCCTCGGCTCAGGCAGCAGCCGATCTGACCGATAAAATTTTAGAGCTTGAAAATATCGGCGTTGACAGCGATGTCCGTTATGATACGGGAATAGGAGAACTGAACAGAGTTCTCGGCGGCGGACTTGTAAAGGGATCGCTCGTTCTTCTCGGAGGTGAGCCGGGAATCGGAAAAAGTACGCTTTTGCTTCAGATATGTCAGTTTCTGGGCGAGGAACATTCGATACTTTACGTTTCCGGGGAAGAATCGGCAAGGCAGATCAAGCTTCGTGCGCAGCGTCTCGGAGTTGATACAGAAAATCTTTATATCCTTACGGCGACTGATGCGGAGTCAATTTCAGCAACCATAGTCAATGCGGTTCCGGACATTGTAATTATTGATTCCATACAGACTATGAGTATCGGAAGAATAACTTCAAGTCCGGGCAGTCTTACTCAGGTGCGTGAATGCACGAATCTTTTTATGCATACAGCGAAAAGTCAGGAGATACCTATTATAATAGTAGGTCATGTCAATAAGGACGGCGCAATTGCCGGACCAAAGGTAATGGAGCATATTGTGGACGCTGTTCTGCACTTCGAGGGCGAGCGTCATCAGAGCTATCGGCTTTTAAGAGCAGTGAAAAACCGTTTTGGTTCTACTAACGAAATCGGAGTTTTTGAAATGATCGACAGGGGACTGCGTGAGGTTGAGAATCCCTCTCAGATGCTTCTTTCCGGCAGACCTCATAATGTTTCGGGAACGTGCGTTGCCTGCGTTATGGAGGGAAGCAGACCGATTCTTGCCGAAGTTCAGACGCTCGCTTCAAAATCAAGCTATGCTGCACCGAGAAGAACAGCCACCGGATTTGATTTCAACCGTCTTAATATAATTATTGCCGTTCTTGAAAAAAGACTTGGAATTTTCATGGGTTCTCTTGATATTTACCTGAACATAGTCGGCGGATTCCGTCTTGATGAGCCGGCAGGCGATCTTCCGGCAGCTATGGCTCTTTTCTCAGGGATTATGGATAAGCCGATAAGCGAGGATATCATTGCTTTCGGCGAGATAGGTCTTGGGGGAGAGATACGCTCCGTTTCGCATATAACACAGCGTATCCGTGAGGCTGAGCGAATGGGATTCAGAACCTGCATTGTTCCGAAACAGTCTATGACTTCTGTAAATCAAATGGACTACAACATAGACATAATCCCCGTTTCAACCTTGAAACAGGCATTTTCGGTTGTAAATGGGGGAAATAAGTAGTTCAGCGAATATATTATTGCTACTACTCTGCTGCATTTGTGCCTATTGTGATGTATAACCGTATTGCAGAAACAATGAGAAATGCACTGAAAAATTATAAGGAAATAATAAAATAATGAACAATCAGAAAAGACTTACGGCTGAAGTTTTTTATCTTGAACTCGTAAATAAAACATTAAGTTCTGAATTAGGAGAATATCGGAAATCGAAAACATGGACAAGAACAATGCTTGAAAAAGTCATAAAATCCATACTTCAAAATTATAGCCTGAAAACAGAAAAAGAGTATTTCCGTATTGATATGATAGGCTGGATACAAAAAAAATGCGGCTGTACAATAAATGTAAAAAAGTAAATTTAAATCCGCATTTATGGGATTTACAAGCTGCGGTTGAACACGAAAATAATCCTAAAGCATGGTTGGATGAGGTATGCAAGCTGGCATATATAAGGTGTCCTTTGAGGATCGTTATTGGTTACGGAACAGAAAATGCAGAAAATAAGCTCTCAATAGCTAATGAAATTCTCAAAGACACGAAAGCTTTTACCGATAGTGACCAGGAATTTGCTATAATATTAGGAGAACGCACTGATAATTTTGGCAAAGATAAAAATAATCCGTGCGGTTTTCATTGTTGGGTATCTACTAAAACAAAAGAATTTACAGAAATCATATGTCAATAAACATCTATTTTAAGCAACAGCATTTACCTTTTGTTATTGTTTATCAAGCGGACTTTGATTCTTTAATTCCTTGCTGAACAGTGTATTTCTGTCTGAGCATCCTGCCCTAATCCTTACGGATACCATTTATGTGTATCCGTAAGGATTAATATCGGGCTGCCAAAGGGACTGTACGTCCCTTTGACAGGGATTCAAGGGGAGAGCATCCCCTTTATGATTAACAGAAAAAGTAAATTCTGCTGCCGTGATTGAGATAAATATTTATATTGACATTAATTGCGGAATATGATAAAATATAAAGTAACAATTTGCAATTTTGCAGGAGGAAATATTATGACAAAAAGCATTCCCGAAATTTTTGCGGCTAATGTCTTTAACCACGAGGTTATGAAAGCAAGACTTCCTAAAAACATTTATAAAGCGCTTATGAAAACCATTCAGAACGGCGATTCCCTTGATATGACTACGGCAGATTTCGTTGCAAACACTATCAAGGATTGGGCAATCGAAAAGGGTGCGACTCATTATACACACTGGTTTCAGCCGCTTACAGGTTCAACGGCGGAAAAACACGATTCATTTATAAATACAGCTCCCGGAGGCATGGCAATAATGGAGTTTTCGGGCAAAGCTCTTGTAAAGGGTGAACCGGATGCTTCTTCGTTCCCATCAGGCGGACTTCGTCAGACCAGCTTTGCAAGAGGTTATACCGCATGGGATCCGACGTCTTATTGCTTTGTTAAAGAGGGAAGCCTCTATATCCCGACTGTTTTTGTCTCGTATACAGGGGAAATCCTTGATAAAAAAACCCCGCTGCTTCGTTCTATGGACGCTTTAAGCAAGACTGCCGTGCGTTTTCTTAAGCTTTTCGGCAACGATAAGGTTACAAGAGTTACTTCGACAGTAGGCGCAGAACAGGAATATTTCCTTATTGATAAAAAAATGTACGATCAGCGTGAAGACCTTATCTTAACGGACAGAACGCTTTTCGGAGCAAAACCGCCCAAGGGGCAGGAACTGGACGATCAATATTTTGCTAATTTACAGCCAAGAATAGCTGCGTATATGGCAGAATTGGATGAAGAGCTCTGGAAGCTCGGAATTTATTCAAAAACAAAGCATAACGAGGTCGCTCCGGCACAGCACGAAATGGCTCCGATTTTTACAACATCGAATCTTGGAACTGATCAGAATGAGCTTGCAATGGAGGTTATGAAAAAGGTTGCGCTTAAGCATGGTCTTGTTTGTCTGCTTCATGAAAAGCCTTTTGAGGGAGTAAACGGTTCCGGAAAGCATAATAACTGGTCGATGTCCGCTGATGATGGACAGAATCTGCTCGATCCCGGCGATACGCCCATGGAGAACCTACAGTTTTTAACTATTCTTTGCGCCCTCATCAAGGGTGTTGACGAATATGCCGATCTTATGCGTATTTCTGCCGCTTCTGCCGGAAACGATCACCGTCTCGGAGCAGATGAAGCTCCTCCGGCGATAATTTCTATGTTCCTCGGAGAAGAGCTTGACGCAGTACTTAAAGCAATCGAAGAGGACGGAGTTTATAAAACTCAGACAAGTACGTTTGAGATCGGTGTAAATGCTCTTCCGTCTTTTCCGAAAGACTCAACCGACAGAAACAGAACTTCTCCGTTTGCATTTACAGGAAACCGTTTTGAATTCAGAATGGTTGGTTCTTCCGATAATATTGCCTGTCCTAACGCTCTCCTTAATACTATTGTGGCAGAAGAACTTAGCTGGTTCACTGAAAATCTGGAACAGTTCAAGGGTACTGATAATTTTGAAGTTGAAGTAAAAAATCTTCTTAAAAAAGTTTTAAAAGAGCATAGAAGAATTATTTTCAACGGTGACGGATATTCGGCAGAATGGGTTAAAGAAGCTGAACGCAGAGGCCTTCCGAATTATACTTCAACTGTTGATTGTTTGCCGCATTATACAGACGAGAAGAATATGAGAATATTCCGTAAATTCAATATTTACACCCAGAATGAGCTCAATGCAAGAACCGAAGTGCTTCTTGAAACATATTCAAAAACTATCAGAATAGAAGCTCGTACTATGATCGAAATGGCAAGCCGAAAGCTCCTGCCGTCAACTCTTGATTATATACAGAAGGTTTGCAGTTCTATAACTGTTAAAAAACAGATAGGAATGACAGCCAATACAGAGGAGAAAATTGCTTCTAAGCTTAATTCTCTCGCCGACCGTTTTTACGATTCGATTCAAAGACTCGGCGAACAGCTTGAAGCCGCCTGCAAGATTGAAAATATACAGAAGCAGGCTGAGTATTTCCACGATTATGTTCTCGCAGAAATGGATATAATGAGAAGCATAGCCGATGAGATCGAGGTAAATATGCCATGCGATATGTGGCCGATTCCTAATTATACTGCAATGATCTATAATGTTTAAATTTTTACAAATGTTTACAGAGCTGCTGCATTTTTGCAGCGGCTTTTTTCTTTACTTTTCGGGAAATATATGATATAAGCGGCGAGCCGCCGCAGGCAAATTCGCGTTGAAAAAAATGAAACCGCAAATTTTTATCCGCGTATGTTGCCTTTTTGCCAATTATGTGATATAATAAATTATAATTTTTTAAAAGGACTATTTTTATGAGTGCATATATTGAATTCAAAAATGTAAAAAAGATTTATAAAACCGGAGAGGTTGAAATAAAGGCTTTAAACGATGTTAACTTTGAGATAAATAAGGGCGAGTTTTGTGTTATTGTCGGAGCTTCCGGCGCTGGAAACACAACTATCCTGAATATACTCGGAGGCATGGAAACTCTCAGCAGCGGAAGCGCATGGCTGGACGGGGTGGATATTTCAAAACTCAAAAAAAGAGAACTTACTGCTTATCGCCGATATGATGTCGGATTCGTTTTTCAGTTCTATAACCTTGTTCAGAATCTCACGGCGCTTGAAAATGTCGAGCTTGCGGCGCAGATATGCAAAGAGCCGCTGGATGCGGCTAAGGTTCTTGAACAGGTCGGTCTTGGAGACAGAATGAAGAATTTTCCGGCGCAGCTTTCCGGCGGAGAGCAGCAGCGTGTGGCGATAGCGAGAGCGCTTGCAAAAAATCCGAAGCTTCTTCTCTGCGACGAGCCGACGGGTGCGCTTGATTATAATACCGGAAAAGCGGTTCTTAAGCTTTTGCAGGATACCTGCCGAAAAACCGGAATGACAGTTGTTGTTATTACTCATAATCAGGCTCTTTCGGCTATGGCTGACAGGATCATAACGGTTAAAAACGGAGCTGTTGAAAGTATGCGTATCAACGATAATATCGTTGATATTGCGGATATTGAGTGGTGAGCAATATGAAATCGATGATGAAAAAGGCGGCGGTTCGTGAAATAAAAGGAAGCTTCGGACGTTATTTCGCTATACTTGCCATTATTGCTTTAGGAGTTGGTTTCTTTTCCGGAGTCCGAATTACAACTCCTGCAATGGTAAACACGATAAACAGCTTCTTTGACGAAAATCAATTTTACGATTACCGTATTTTATCTTCTTCCGGCTGGAGCGAAAGCGATGCGGAGAGCTTTGAATCTGAGGATGATGTAAGAAGTGCGGAAGCGGCATACAGTCTGGACGCCGTATATAATTATAAAACCGGAAAAGAAAATGTTCTGAAAACTCATTCAATAACCGACAATGTGAATCAGCTTTATCTTGTAAGCGGAAGAATGCCTCAAGCTCCGGACGAATGCGTTATTGATGCGGGATTGCGCAAGGTTCCGGAACTGAATACGTTTTTGTCGCTTTCTGACGAAAATGATGAAAATACATTGAGTTCACTGAATTACAGTAAATTCAAAATAGTTGGAACCGTCTATTCTCCGCTTTATGTCAACTTTGAGCGTGGAACGACTTCAATTGGCAACGGAAGCGTCAGCGGATTTGTCTATATGTTGCCTGAGGCTTTTAATATGAGCAGATATTCCGAGATATATGTCCGTTTTGATCAGGATCATGAAATATATTCTGATGAATACAAAAAATATATGAATGGTAAGAAAGAAAAATGGGAGCAGACAGCTTCGGAAAAAGCGGAGAAAAGTTACTCGGAACTTATGAGTTCAATGGGACTGCCGTCGGACGATTTACCGGCAGCTTATGTCCTTGACCGAAATACAAATATAGGGTATGCCTGTTTTGAAAGCGATTCCGAGATAGTCGCACAGGTTGCAAAGGTTTTCCCTATATTTTTCATTCTTGTAGCAGCGCTGGTCTGCATGACTACAATGAGCCGGATGGTCGAAGAACAGCGTACTCAGATAGGCGTTTTCAAGGCTCTCGGTTATTCAGGAGCTTCGATAATGAACCGCTATCTCTTTTATTCCGGAAGCGCAGCGATTATCGGATGCGTTCTCGGTTATACGATAGGAAGTATTCTTTTTCCGTCAGTTATCTGGATGACGTATAAGCTTATGTATATTCATATTCCGCTGAAATTTGTGTTCGATTACGGACTTTTTGCAGCTTTGGTTCTGGTATCTCTTATATGTACCATGGGAGTAACATTAATATCCTGCCGCAATGAGCTTGCGGAAACATCTGCAAGTCTTATGCGTCCGAAATCTCCTAAAGCGGGAAAACGAGTTCTTATCGAGCGAATTCCGTTTATCTGGAACAGAATAAAGTTTCTTCATAAAGTATCTATACGCAATATTTTCCGCTATAAAAAGAGATTTTTCATGATGATACTCGGAATAAGCGGATGTACGGCTCTTCTTCTTACAGGCTTTGGAATAAAGGATTCTATAGCAGGATTTGCTGATATGCAGTATGGTGAAATTATTACAGCCGACGCTGCCGCAGCGTTTTCATGTCCCGAGGGAAATGTTCCTGAAGAGGTAATTTCAGTTCTGGATGAAAAAACCGATAATTATATTTTTCTTCGTGAATCCAACTGGGATCTCCTTTACGGCGACAGAGTTAAAAGCATAACGCTTCTTGCTCCTGAAAATTATGACGATATAAGCGGTTTTGTTAATTTCAGAACTTCAGACGGCAAAAAAGTCGAATCTCCTGCATTGAACGAGGTAATAATCAGTAACAGTATTCAGGAAAGATACGGCGCAGATATCGGTGATGAAATTGTTTTGCGAAACGAAAATATGGATACTCTCCGTGTAAAGGTCTCGGGAATATTTGAAAATCACGTTTACAATTATATATTTATCTCTGCTGAAACTATGGAATCTCAGCTTTCAGAACCGCTGGTGTCCAATGAAGCGTATATAAATTTCAGCGATAATGACGATATTCATCAGTTGTCGGCAGATATAGGAAAAAATAAAAGTTTTACGTCTATATATCTTTTTGAAGATATTAAAGTGCGCATGGGAAATATGATGAAGAGCCTTAATTATATAGTTCTTCTTATAATCATTTGCGCCGCAGTACTTGCGTTTATCGTTATTTATAATCTTACTAATATAAATATAACTGAAAGAATACGGGAAATAGCTACAATAAAGGTGCTTGGCTTTTTCAGGAGTGAGACTTCGGCGTATGTTCTTCGTGAAAATCTTGTTCTTACTGCCGTAGGAACTCTTTTCGGACTTGGACTTGGAATTCTGCTTCATAAATTCATTATGGCGCAGATAGTTGTTGATCTTGTTTCGTTTACAACGAGGATTCTTCCCATGAGTTATATTTACAGCGTTGCTCTTACCTTCGTGTTTAACTTTGCAGTCAATATCTTTATGGAGATAAAGCTTGACAGGATAAATATGGCTGAATCTCTGAAATCAGTTGAATAATAATTTGAAAAATGCTCCACATTTTGTGGAGCATTTGTAGCTGTCATTTCTATTTGTAAAGTCACGAATTAAAATGTAAATTTCAACCGGAATATCATGGGACATTACGGGAAATGCAGGGATGTGGTTATACTTTCGGGAAACTTCTGAGGGATTTTAAGGGACTGCGAGAACTATAAAATCAGATAGTATGAGACCTCTTGAACATCATCAAGAGGTCTTAAAATTATCTTTAAGGAAGTTTTTGAGTTCCTTGTAAAGTTTCGGCTTGTCGTCCGCCAACGTTTGAAAGAACGTTTCATTGAACTGCTCCACACCGTTTCCGATCACTGTGTTTGTCTTTGCATCAACATTCCTTTTGTAAGCGACAGCTCTCGTAAGAGCGACCGCATTTTTAGTCAATGTTTCAATATCTATTTCCTGTACCTGTTCATCTGACAGCTTATTGATTTGGTCTAATAAACGGCTGCATAAAAGACGTGTGAGCGGTTCTGTAAAATCAACATTTTTGTATTTTTCGGTTTCTTCCATGATAGCGCTGAAATTTTCCTGTGCCATTCGGAGAGTATGAAGTGATTCCATAAGATTTGAAGCATATCTCTGAACGGCTGATTTTGAAATGCTGTTTCCGGTGCTCTTTATGTAGTAACAATTTCATTATAGGTGAAATCTGCTTTTATCATTTCGTCAACAGCTTCTTTGATATCAGGATGAAGCTTTTCAATTGCATAGTGCTTTCGTTTTTTCTTTCCCATAGTAACTCCTTACACTTCAACGCATTCGTCTTCTAAAACTCCGCAAAGTACACGAATTCCTTTTGCGGTAAGAGATATTTCAGTATCGTCAAATTTGCTTTCTTTGAAAGAAGTTGCCTTTTTAGTCCAACAATCCTTTAATTCTACATATCCGCTCATATTAAGATATTTCACGCTGTTCACAAAGCTGTCGTGTTCAATATCTCCAAACGAATATTCAAGGCTTGAAAGATGACATCTGCTCTCTGAAATGACGTTCAGAGTTCTAAGAATCTTACCATTAATGTGTAAAAGATTGCCTATATCGATTTTTCTCTGAATCATTTCATTGTTATTCATAATAAAAATTCCTTTCCGCTTAAATTTCGATCCCTTTATAATGCATATTAAATTCATAATATAGACTTCTTAAAGTATCGTTCAATCTCAATTTACGAAGTATTTTTTTCTCTCTTACAGCAACTGCTGATTTTGTAATTCCAAATGCTTTTCCTATAGCCTCATAAGAAAATTCGCTCCAAAATCTCATTTTTATTAGTTGACGATCACATTCCCGAAGTCCTGCCAGAGCATCAGCTATTATTTGCTGTGTTTCGGATAATTCTATTCTCTCAAAATCGTTCTGCACTGTTTCATCAGAAAGCAGATCAATAAATTCCATGTCATCGCTTTCTGTTCCGACTGGTAAATTAAGAGTGCTGCAATTGTTCAAAGGTTCATTCTGTGTTCTTGACGTTCTGAGACCTGCAACGGCTGCAAATGCTTTTTTCAGCGTTAGAACCTATATATGAATAGAAAAGTTTTCCGAAACGTTCTTCAAGTGTTCTGAAAAAACGTTCTATAGGCTTTGACTGTCCATGATACGGTTTAGCTCGTCTCTTCTTTATGCCGAGCAAATTTAACACAGAATTTGATGAATCCGGATTCAGATCAGAAGAAAGATAGTCCTTTCCGTTGTCGGTGTAAACCTCTTCCGGTATTCCGTATTCAGCGATACCGATTCGTAAAACCTGCTTTATTCGGGTAGCATTTGGCGAGCCGTCATAAACAGTACAAGCAACGATTTTTCTTGACTTTGCATCCTGAAAAGCTGTTATCCACGGTCTTATTATCTTACCACGTTCATTCTTTACCAAAACATCTGCAAGGTGATGATCCGATATCCAACAAGTATTTGAATTAAGGTCACTTGGATCTCGTTCCATGTACGGGCGTTTATCTTCAAGAGCCTTTCTGCCTTTTCTGAAAGCAAGTACTGCATAACGGTCAATTCGCCTTACCTTTGCTGTGAATGTGCTGTAGGAGGGAATCACAGTTTCAGGGCTTGTCCTGCGAAAATAGGCTTTTACCTTATCATAACAAAGTTGTACTGAACGCTGCTGCGGTGTCATGTACATGGAATAGAACAAATCCCAGACTTCCGGCGGCATACAATCAGAACCGCTTAAATCGCCGCCCCGTTTGTCAATCAAGCCGACAATTCCAGATTTATTGTATTTATCTTCCCAGAATTTAAGCATTCTGTAGGTTAGCTTCTCTGAGTGTTCTTCGCTGTATTTCTTGACAAATTTCTGTCCGTTCAGTCCGGAACGCTACCATTCGACAAGAATATTGTATCTCTCAACGACTTTTTCTCTCTGCTCCATATAATACCTTTTCATTACCTCTTCCGAGAAAATCTTTAGCGGAGCAGGTGTGCTCTGTTGTTTCTTGTAGCGTTCCTGTGCTTCTTTCGGCAGGCTGTCAAGTGCTATCAAGTATTGCTTGCCTCCTCTGCCTTTGCCGGGGATTGTAACGGTTTCATATTTACCACGCTTGATATTGTAAAAAACAGAATTTTCTTTTAATCCTGTAAGCTCTGCTGTTTCATCAACAGTGATATAAACTCTATCCAATTTGGTTCACTCCTTAATTAATTCTTCGGCAGGAATTTCAAGGACTGCTGCAACAGCATATAATGTTCTTTTAGATGGTTTATATCTTCCTTTTATCAATCCATTAATTGAAGCCGGACTGGAATCAAGAACATCAGCAAGCCATTTTTGAGTTTTTCCAATTTGTCGAAGTCGTGTTACAATTATACTGCCAACTTCTGAATCAAGCTGCTTAGTTTTCATAAAAACACCCTTTCTTTTTTTGTAATTATGTGGTATAATAAGAGTAAATAAAATCACCACACTTATATTATATATCAGTAGCTGATATTTGTCAAGGCTCTTTTAAAAAAAATATCGGTTGCTGATAATTGGAGGTTATTTCTATGGATATTGGTTCAAGAATAAAGTCTCTTAGAAAGGCTGAAGAACTAACGCAAAAAGATTTTTCAAAAAGATTATGCATTTCACAATCTTATCTTAGTGGTTTAGAAAACGGTAGTGAAATACCTACTGATAAATTACTAAAATTGATTGAACTTGAATTTAATGTATC
>ENA-UOJL01002482-UOJL01002482.1-human-gut-metagenome-genome-assembly--contig:-P47-NODE-2482-length-15034-cov-4.992590_pt1 | contig 15034 bp, 12 predicted proteins | sample MGYA00242347_ERZ723894 | MGnify/ENA metagenome assembly ERZ723894
ACATTAATGGAAATTAAAGGTATAATATTCTTTATAAGTCATTTCATGAAAGGAAAATAATTATGACAAAAATTCTTGTAGTTGAGGATGATAGAAGCATTGTTTCAAATTTAAGCGAATTTCTCACATCTGAAGGCTTTAATGTGAGAACAGCCGCTGGTCAGAAAGACGCTCTTGCGTCTGTTGAAGAAGAACTTCCCGATCTTGTTTTGCTTGATGTTTCTTTAGCAGACGGAAACGGATTTGCAGTATGTTCGGCGATAAAAAGCAATTATAATATCCCTGTAATTTTTCTTACCGCTTCCGGAGACGAATACAGTACTGTTACAGGATTTGATCTTGGTGCGGACGATTATATTCCTAAGCCTTTTCGTCCCCGTGAGCTTGTTTCAAGAATCAAAAATATTCTTCGATTAACAGGAAGCATAGGAGCCGTTATCCAGCTCGGTGATGTAACTGTTGACACGATAAAGGGTACTGCTCTCAGAAACGGAAAAGATTTGTACCTCTCGGCGCTTGAATACAGACTTCTCCTTACATTTATTAATAACAGAGGCGCAGTTCTTTCAAGGAATCAGCTTCTTGAATCAATATGGGACGTTGCCGGAGAGTTTGTAAACGATAACACTCTTACCGTTTATATAAAACGTTTAAGGGACAAAATAGAAAAAGATCCGCAGAATCCTTCAATCATAAAAACAGTCCGAGGAATAGGCTACAGGGTGGATGCATTATGAAATTACTGCGAAACACAGAGGTTTTAAAAGGAATTTCAATATATATTATCATTTCAGTTATTGCTGTTAGTAAGGCTTTGTCTATAGGATTACGTTTCGGTGCGTTTACTGCTGTTGTATGTCTGCTATTTATTATTATTCATATTTTCATAACTTGGAAACGTTATCGTAAGATAAACGATCTCGCTGCCGATATCGACGGCATTCTTCACGGTGATAATCATATTGCACTTAATTCGTATGATGAGGGAGAGCTTGCGCTTCTTCAGAGCGAGATATATAAAATGACTGTTTGTCTGCGTGAACAGAGTCAGAAACTCATCAACGACAAAGTTTATCTTGCCGATTCTATCGCCGATATCTCACATCAGATAAGAACTCCGCTGACCTCGATAAATCTTCTGGTTCAGCTTCTTTCAAAACCGAATCTTGACGAAGAACGCCGTTATCAGCTCTGTCTTGAACTTCGTCAGATGCTTTCAAGGATAGACTGGCTTATAACCTCGCTTTTGAAAATCTCAAAGCTTGATGCCGGAACTATCACTTTTAATCAGGAAAAAATTACGCTTGAGGAACTTATAAACAAATCCTGCGCTCCAATGCTTGTTTCGATAGACCTGCGTGGACAGACCTTGAATATAAATGCTTCCGGAAATTTTATCGGTGATATTTCGTGGAGCTGCGAAGCTATCGGTAATATCGTTAAAAACTGCATTGAGCATACTCCTGAGGGAGGAATGATTTCTGTAATTGCTGAAGAAAATCCTCTTTTTTCCGAAATATGCGTCTGCGATAACGGAAGCGGAATTTCAGCAGATGATCTTCCTCATATTTTTGAGCGTTTCTATAAGGGTAAGGATTCTGATGACAACAGCTTCGGAATCGGACTTAACCTTGCAAGAATGATAATCACCAATCAGAATGGTACTATCAAAGCGGAAAATCAACTTTCAGGCGGAGCTAAATTCGTCATAAGATTCTATAAAGAGGTCGTTTAATATTTATTCTCAGAGCGTGCTGACATCAGCACGCTCTTATGTGACATTTTTGTAATTTTAAAGTCACTTCAATGTCATTTAAGCGTGTTATAATACAGACATAATCAAAAAAGGAGAACAGCTATGGAAATTTTAAAAGTTGAAAATCTATGCAAAACTTATGGAAAGGGCGAAAATATCGTTCATGCGCTCGATCACGTTTCATTTTCTGTAAACAAGGGAGAATTTGTGGCGATAATCGGTCCTTCCGGTTCGGGAAAATCTACCCTGCTGCATATCCTCGGCGGCGTAGACAGACCTACAAGCGGAAAGGTTTTTATGGACGGCTGCGACGTTTACTCTCAGAATGAGGAACAGCTCGCTATTTTCCGACGCAGACAGGTCGGACTTATCTACCAGTTCTACAACCTTATCCCTGTTCTGAACGTTACGGAAAATATCACTCTTCCGGTTCTTATGGACGGGCAGAAAGTAAATAAAGAAAGACTGAAAGAACTTATTACAACTCTAAAGCTCAACGGACGTGAAAATCATCTGCCTAATCAGCTTTCAGGCGGACAGCAGCAGCGTGTTTCTATCGGAAGAGCGCTTATGAACGCTCCGGCTGTAGTTCTTGCCGACGAACCTACGGGAAATCTCGACAGCAAAAACAGTCAGGAGATCATGGAGCTTCTTAAATACTCAAATGAAAAATATAACCAGACTCTCATTGTCATCACTCATGACGAAAATATTGCCTTACAGGCAGACCGAATTCTTACTGTTGAGGACGGTAAAATCAAAAAGGATGAGGTGATACGCAGATGAATATTTTTCATAGAGTCACTCTGCAATCTCTTAAAAAGAACAGAACCCGAACTATCGTTACGATAATCGGAATAATTCTTTCAACTGCTCTTATCTGCGCTGTTACAACGTCTATCTCCAGCTTTCTGGATTACATGAAAAGAAATATTATCTATCAGGACGGAAACTGGCAGGGAAGCGTTCTCGGAGCTGATTTTGATTCGTACAATCTTATCAGCGATTCTGGAGAGATTTCAGATTCCGTATTTGCTCAGCAGATAGGCTATGCGAAAATTGAAAGTGACAATTCCGATAAGCCGTATATGTATGTTCTCGGAGCAGATAAAAATTTTGCCGAAACGGTTTCTATTCATCTTACATCCGGCAGACTTCCTGAAAACGAAAACGAAATTATTTTGCCGGGTCATCTTGCAAGCAATGGCGGACTTGCTTACACTGTCGGCGATACTATCGGGCTTGAAATAGGTCAGCGTATAGGCAGCGATGGATACGTTCTTGGACAGAATAATCCTTACCGGGCTTATGATGACGACGGTAATCCTGTTGATGACGCTGAAAGGATAGAAGTTAATACCAAAAGAACGTTTACGGTAGTAGGTTTATTCCAGCGTCCGGGATTTGAAGGCTGGTCTGCTCCCGGATTTACCGCTATAACAGCTCCTGACATGGACAACATGGAAGATGTTCAGTATGACGTTTATTTCAGCATGAAAAAGCCAAAGGATATTTACAAATTTATTGAGAACAATCATCTTGACGCAGATACCAATAACGAGCTGCTTGCTTGTATGGGCGTGGTACGGTATGACGGCTTTACTAACGTCCTCTATAGTCTTGCAGCGTTTGTTATCTTATTAATAATGTTCGGTTCTGTTTCACTTATCTACAACGCTTTCTCAATTTCCGTTTCTGAAAGAACAAAACAGTTCGGACTTCTTTCATCTATCGGTGCAACAAAAAAACAGCTCCGCAGAACTGTCTTTTTTGAAGCAGGAATAGTCAGCCTTATAGGAATTCCGCTTGGAATACTTGTCGGAATTGCCGGAATCGGTACAACGCTCGCTCTTATAAGCGATAAATTTGATACATTTACAGGTCAGGCTTCCGGAGCAGTTAAAATGAAACTCTGCGTTTCTCTTATTGCTGTAGTGATCGCCTGCATAGTAGCGCTTGTGACGGTTCTGATCTCAGCATGGATACCGTCAAAAAGAGCAACGAAAATTTCTGCTGTTGAAGCTATCCGACAGAGCAATGATATCAAGGCTGAAAAAAGAGCAATTAAAACTCCTAAGATAATCGGTAAAGTTTTCGGACTTCCGGGTTTGCTTGCTCACAAGTATTATAAGAGAAGCAAAAAGAAATATCGTGCAACTGTAGTAAGTCTTTTCATGAGCATTGTTCTGTTTATTCCTTCAACTGCATTCACAGGTTATCTTGTCGATATGGCAGACAAAGCTTTTAATTCATACGGATATGACCTTGTCTATAGACCTGAATTTGCTGATCTATCAGGATTTGATAAGGATGACGTTCTTAAAACGGTTAGAAATGAAGAAACTGTAGACTATGCTGTTTATACCAATAATATCAACAATTCAGCTTCTATTGACGGAAAATACCTTTCAGATGAGATGAAAGACTTTTTTGCCGGATATGAAGAAAACGGTGTGCCTATAAATCTTTGTTTTGTAAACGACGACGAATTTGTCAAGCTTCTTGATGAAAATCATCTCAAAAAAGAAGATTTTATGAATCCTGAATCTCCTCAGGCAGTTGCTATCGACAATCTTTCATCCTTTGACTACGAAAAGCAGAAAATGCTGGTTTTCAATGGTTTGGCTTCCGATAAATGCGAAGCGGAATTCAACATGATAAAGAAAGTAGACGGATACTATTTTGAAACATATTATTATGACGAAGAAGACAATGAATATATTGTTTACCGAAATAATGATGACGTTGAAGATTCATTGAAGATAAAGTCGGAGGAAGCATGTACTAAAGCAAATCTCAAATCAGGAAAAACACTTCACGAAACTCCATTCTTTGTCGAAAATTATGGTAATATTGCATTTGTTTATCCATACAGTGCAAAGGATGTTATTATTCCCGAAAATGCCGAAATCGGATCATATTTCAGTTTCAGAATCCAGTCTGAAAATCATTCCGACTGCTACACGGCTTTAAAAGGTCTTATTGACAGTAAGCTTCTTCCCGCTGGAGACATTACGGATTACGCAGAAATGGCTGAAGCCGACAGAAATATAGTTACAATAGTTCAGGTATTTGCTTACGGATTTATCGTTCTTATTTCTCTTATTGCTGCCGCAAACGTTTTCAATACCATTTCGACCAATATCAGTCTCAGAAGACGTGAGTTCGCTATGCTGAAATCTATCGGTATGACCGGAAAGGGATTCAACCGCATGATGAATTTTGAGTGTGTTCTTTACGGAATAAAGTCTCTGTTATACGGACTTCCTGTCTCTATTGCTATCACCTACTGGATATACCGCTCTGTTTCCGAAGGATTCGTAACCAATTTCCAGCTTCCGTGGAAAGCAATTGCCATAGCTGTTTCAAGCGTATTTATCGTTGTTTTTGCAACAATGATGTATTCTATGAGCAAAATCAAAAAGGATAATCCTATCGACGCATTAAAAAATGAAAATATCTGATCAATAAAACAGAATTACTACACTCTGAAAAAGGACGAACTTGTTGTTCGTCCTTTTTAATAATTATGGTTCAATTTCAACTGCCCTGCCCTCTTTAAGGCTTCTCTGACAATCAATATATCTTTGATTAGAGCTTCCACGGAATTTTAAATTCCAATCCTTTTGCTGCAAAATAAACTTTCCGTCTATAAGAAAATCTGTTACAGAAAGCAATTCATTCCAGTGATTTTTGTCCCGGGTTTCATAAATTTCATCACAGGTATAGCCTGAGTAGGTTATTACATTTAATCCGAGCGATTTGATTTCTTTGCCGATATCAGCAAGCGTTTCCGCTTGACAAAAAGGCTCTCCTCCGCTGAACGTCACACCGTCAAGCAGAGGATTTTTTTTAATTTTCTCAATAATTTCATCGGCTTCAACAATTTCTCCGCCGTTGAAATCATGCGTCTGAGGATTATGGCAGCCCTCACAATGATGAGGGCAACCCTGCGTAAAAATTGTAAATCTGATACCTGGTCCGTCAACGATCGAATCATTTACAGTTCCGGCAATCCGTAATTTCATTTTATTTCACCTTATATATTATGTTTTACTCTGTCATGCTCTTCGGAACGTTTTGCATTGTTAAAACGATCAAGAGTTCCCACAAGATAGCCTGTAATGCGGCGAATCCGATCAAACGCAACAGTTTCGCTATGCTCTTTTCTTCCGCAGCACGGACAAGTTTCGCCGATAATTCCGGTGTAGCCGCAGCATGGATCACGATCCACAGGATGATTGATAGCTCCATAGCCGATTCCAGATTCCTTCATGCAGCGAACGATTTTTTCAAACGCTGAAAGATTTTCAAGAGGATCTCCGTCAAGTTCTATATAACTGATATGTCCGGCATTGGTAAGCTCGTGATACGGCGCTTCAATTTTAATTTTATCAAATGCACTTATAGGATAATAAACCGGAACATGGAATGAATTCGTATAATAATCACGATCTGTAACGCCCTCGATAATGCCGTATCGCTGTGCATCCATACGAACAAAACGTCCTGAAAGTCCCTCTGCCGGAGTTGCAAGAAGCGAGAAATTAAGTCCGGTTCTTTTAGATTCTTCATCAAGTCGTGTACGCATAGCAGTAACGATCTCAAGTCCAAGCTCACGAGCTTCTTCACTTTCACCATGATGAGCCCCGATAAGAGCCTTCAGTGTTTCAGCCAGACCGATAAATCCAACAGAAAGCGTACCATGCTTCAGAATTTCACCAACAGTGTCATCTTCTGAAAGCTTATCTGAGTCTATCCAGATTCCTTGTCCCATAAGGAAAGGATAATTGCGCACACGCTTCTGAGACTGAATCCTGAAACGGTGCATAAGCTGATCTATGGCAAGATTCATCATATCTTCCAGCATCTCAAAGAATAATCCGACATTGTGGTCGGCTTTAATAGCAAGTCTTGGTAAGTTTATTGAAGTGAAGCTGAGGTTTCCTCTGCCTGTAACAATTTCTCGTGACGGATCGTAATTGTTGCCGATAACTCTTGTACGACATCCCATATAGGCGATTTCCGTATCAGGATTGCCCGGTTTATAGTACTGAAGATTGTACGGAGCGTCTATAAACGAGAAGTTCGGGAAAAGTCTCTTCGCAGAAACACGGCAGGCAAGCTTGAACAAATCATAGTTCGGATCTTCCGGATTGTAATTGATTCCCTCTTTGATCTTGAAAATGTGAATCGGGAAAATCGGAGTTTCTCCGTTTCCAAGACCTGCTTCCTGAGCAAGAAGGACATTTTTTATAACCATTCTTCCTTCCGGAGACGTATCCGTACCATAGTTTATCGAGCTGAAAGGCGTCTGCGCACCGGCACGGCTGTTCATTGTGTTAAGGTTATGAATAAGAGCTTCCATAGCCTGATAAGTAGCTCTGTCCGTTTCTTTTTCAGCGTTTCTTGCTGCAAATTTCTGAATCTTTTCAGCAGTTTCCTTATCGGTATAATTGAGAAGCAGTTCAAATTCCTTTTCCTTGTATCCATTATCATTGGTTAACACAGGTATAAGATCATATTTTTCACGAATCTCTTTTTTAATTGAATCTGCAATTTCAAATTCATTTTCAGCTCCGCCGATAAGGGACAGCGCTCTTGCGATATTTTGAATATATCTGGAAGCGTAGGTCTTTTTTACTCCGTCTGCCATAGCATAATCAAACGTTGGAATACTCTGTCCGCCGTGCTGATCATTCTGATTGGACTGAATTGCAATACAGGCAAGGGCTGAATAGCTTGAAATATCGTTAGGCTCACGCAGATATCCATGACCTGTTGAAAATCCGTTGGTAAAGAGCTTTTTCAGGTCTATCTGAGAACAGGTAGTCGTTAAAGTATAGAAATCAAGGTCGTGAATATGTATATCGCCTTCACGATGAGCCTTAGCGTGCTCCTCTTCGAGAACATACATTTCATAGTATTCCTTAGCCGAAACAGAGCCGTATTTAAGCATAGTTCCCATAGCCGTATCGCCGTCAATATTGGCGTTTTCACGCTTTATATCGCTGTCTTTTGCCGAACTGAAAGTAAGCTCGTTAAGAACGCACATAAGATTTGTCTTCATCTCTCGTGAGCGTGTACGCTCATAACGATAAAGAATATACGCCTTTGCGGTTTTAGCATGACCTTTTTCAATAAGAGTTTTCTCAACAAGATCCTGAATTTCCTCAACGGTAGGAACCTTACCCTTGTTCTGTTCTTCATAGATTCTGCAAACCTCAACAGCAATATCAACAGCAGCATTAAAATCCGTTCCGCCGCATGATTGAGCCGCTCTGAAAATAGCGTTCGCAATTTTTTCTATGTTAAACGGTACTTTTCTTCCGTCTCTTTTAACAATATGAATTATCATTGCCTATTACCTCCGAACACAATATATAGTAGTCTCATTTCATTCGTCTTATATAAGTATAATGCAAATATGCCTGCTTGTCAATTATGCAATTAAGCAGTAAAAATCAAACTTTTTATTGCATTTTTTGGCGATTATCACCTAAAAACCGCTTTTTAAAAATAGATTTTGGCGATATATCGTCATTTCAAAACGCTTTTAGAAAAAGCAGACCCACCACAATATATTGTGGTGGGCGAATTTAAATCGTGTATTAAAATTATGCTGTATGAGTTCTTATATAATCGCTTATTGCCTTATATGCCGACTCGCTCAATTCGCCAGTATCAGCATTCCAGTATTCTTCCGAAAGATTTCCCTCAGCTGATTTAAGCGCTGTATTTGTATCAATGCAATAAACTCCGGTATTTCTTGCCACATCAAGCAAACGGCTGTTATACTGATTTATAAGATCGTTATTAACCGTTTCTCCATTGACGTAAACAGGAGGCAGCTGCATGATATAAATCTTTGTATCAGGAAGATAATTATGGAGACTGTTCACAAGGGTTGTATAAGCTGTTATCATTTCGTCCACACTTGATACTCCGATATCGTTTCCAAGCATTATATAAAGATTAGTCGGTTTTTTAAGCTGCATTGTCTGATATACGGTTACAGTTCCGTAAGTAGATTCAACTTTTTGTTCGTTGCATACCGCAGCTCCAAGCTGCTCGCTTCCTATAACATCTTTAAGAGATGTATGCTCTGCCATTCTTATGAGTGTTGAATCCGTTATAAGACAGCAGCTTTCAAGGTAAGATACGTCGACTGCTTCGGATTGCGGTACAGGATTGGCTATTGACGTGTTCCCCTGCTGTTCCGGTGTTTTTTGAGCTTCATCAGAAGTGACTTCAGTGGAATCATCTGCATTTTCACCGTCGGCATCGGGCTGTTCCTGTACAACGTTTTTTTCAGAGCCTTCATTTAAAAAATCATCGTTCAAATTTGCCGCAAGCATATACAAGGCAAAACATCCGGCAAAGGAAAGTACAAAAATGACCACAAGAACTCCGAAATTAAACTTCACCCTTGGTCTGCCTCTTTTTTTATTTGATATATGCTGAACTGTTCTTTTCTTCGCCATAGATCCTCCTTAGTAAAAATAAGTTATCTTTATATATTATACCCTTTATTTGAACTTTTTGCAAGGCTTTTTTTATATTTTGTTTATTTTTCTTTTGTAATAATTTATTACTATATGTATCTGCAATCAAATTGATATTGTTTATGAATGCCAGACCATATGATCTCAGACAGTTCCATGCGTTTCTTGATGCAAAAATCTAACTGCGCATCTAACGCACAATCTCTGTGCGGTGCTGCTTTGAAAATCAGTGATTGACACATTCTGACGACTATGATATAATTAAAGTAGAGACATTAAAACAACACTGCACAAAAATTATGCAGTACTGCCTTAAAAAATTCGTGGAACAATCGGAGGGGTTCGGAATATGCAGTGTATCTGTATTGACTTAAAAAGTTTCTACGCTTCGGTTGAATGTGTAGACCGTGGACTTGATCCTATGGATACCAATCTTGTAGTTGCCGATGAAAGCCGTACCGAAAAAACGATATGTCTTGCTGTTACACCGTCACTGAAAAAATACGGTATTCCGGGCAGAGCGAGATTATTCGAGGTCATACAAAAGGTTCAAAATGTTAACAAAGAACGATTGAACTTCAAACCGTATAACACGTTTACAGGAAGCTCCTTTTCGGCTTCAGAACTGGATAAAAATCCGTCGCTCAAACTGGATTTTATCATTGCATCGCCTCAAATGGCTCATTATATGGAAATCAGCACGAAGATATATGAAATTTATCTCAGGTATATTGCTCCGGAGGATATTCACGTTTACTCAATTGACGAGGTATTTATTGATGTGACCGCTTATCTGAAAACCTACAAATGTACCGCACATGAGCTTGCCATGAAGCTGATACGTGAGGTTCTTAGTGAAACGGGCATCACAGCAACTGCCGGAATTGGTACTAATCTCTATCTTGCCAAAATTGCAATGGATATCGTTGCAAAGAAAATGCCGGCAGATCAAGACGGCGTTCGTATTGCAGAACTGGACGAAATGTCTTACCGCAGGAAGCTGTGGAATCATCGACCGCTTACGGATTTCTGGAGAATCGGACGAGGTATTTCAAAAAAGCTTGAGGCGGAAGGTCTGTTCACAATGGGCGACGTTGCAAGATTTTCGGAATACGGTGAGGATAAGCTTTTTAAGATATTCGGAGTAAATGCAGAACTGCTTATCGATCACGCATGGGGTTATGAGCCAACGCCTATGTCTGCGATAAAATCATATAAACCGGAAAATCATAGTATCAGTCAGGGACAGGTATTGTCATGTCCATATGACTTTCAGAAGGGGCAATTAATAGTTCGTGAAATGACGGAACTTCTGGCTCTTGATCTTGTATGTAAAAGACTTGTTACCGACCAGATTGTGCTGACGGTTGGATATGATCACACGGGTATACCAAAAGGCTATAAAGGTAAGCTTGAAACGGACAGATACGGAAAAACTGTGCCGAAACAAGCGCATGGTTCTATTAATATCGGCAGACAAACTTCATCCGCAAAGCTGATCGTACAAGCAGCTATGAAGTTGTACAGTAAAATCGTTGATCCGGATTTATTAGTTCGCAGAATGTATGTTGTGGCAAATCATGTCGTTCAGGAAAATGAAGCAAAAGAAGAAATCGTGCAGTATAGTCTGTTTGACGATGTTGAGGAATTGGAGCGTCAGCGTAATCAGGAAAAAAATGCCCTTGAGCGTGAGCATAATCTGCAAAAAGCAATGCTCTCTATCAAGGATAAATACGGTAAAAACGCTATTTTAAAAGGGTTGAATTTTCAGGATGGAGCTACTACTATTGAACGCAACAGACAAGTCGGAGGTCATAAAGCGTAAGGAGGATATCATGATCAAAGGAATACATCATATTTCAATGAAATGCAAAAATGATGAGGAGTATCAAAAGGTTAAATTTTTCTATACCGAAACACTGAAGCTTTCGGTTTTCAAAGAATGTGACAACTGCATATTATTTGATACAGGAGCAGGTATGATCGAAATTTTCAAAGATGGTAAAGAAGATCTTGAAAAGGGGATGATACGTCATTTTGCTTTTACTGTAGATGATACAGATGCTTGTGCAGAGAAAGTAAAATCTGACGGATATGAGGTTTTTGTTGAACCTAAAGACATACAAATCGGCGGCGATCCATCATTAAAAGCAAGAATCGCATTTTGCAGGGGACCGCTTGGTGAAGAAATTGAATTTTTCTGTCAGAAATGGTGAATACAATAAAAATACATGAGGTTTTTTAATGAATAATTATAACTATACAGATATTATTGAGCATCCGAGATATCAATTGAAAAATCATAAATCTATGCCGCTGACAGAGCGGGCAGTGCAATTTTCTCCTTTTGCAGCTTTGACCGGTTTTGATGATGAAATTGACGAAACGGCACGCTATACTGATGAATTTACGGCTATGTCAGATGACATGCTTGATGAACTGAATAAGTCGTTTCAGCTGTTAATAGAAATGCAATATGAACATCCGCTGGTTACAATTATTTATTTTAAGCCCGATAATCGAAATGCAGGCGGAACGTATGTAACTTATAAAGGAAATTTCAGATTTTTTGATAAAGAGGAAGAAAAACTGAAATTTACAGACGGTACAAATATCCCTGTGAAATTTGTAAGTCAAATAAAATTTAACAAGGAATAAATATTATCTGTCATTTAAATATATTTTTTAATGGAGGGTTTAATGAATATAGGATTTATAGGGGCAGGCAAAGTCGGATTTTCATTAGGAAAATACTTTACCGAACACGGAATTAACGTCACAGGATATTATAGTCAAAAATCCGAATCTGCAAAGGACGCAGCAGAATTTACAGGTTCTGAACAGTATAGCAATGTATCTGAGCTAATAAAAGACAGCAGCGTTATATTTCTGACAGTTCCTGACAGTACAATAAAACAAGTTTACGATACAATAAAACACATGAGTATATCCGGAAAACAGATATGCCATTGCAGCGGTTCAATGACCGCATCCGAAACTTTTCCGGATATATCAGAATACGGAGCATACGGCTATTCTATACATCCCCTTTTTCCTGTAAGCGATAAATACAGCTCATATACAGGACTAAACGACGCTTTTTTCTGCATTGAAGGCGATATTGAGTATCTTAACGAATGGGAAAGCTTTTTCAATAAAATTGGTAATCGTGTCAGAATTATTTCCAGTGAGACTAAGAGAGAGTATCATGCTGCTTGTGCTGTTTCAAGCAATCTTGTATGCGCATTGGTTTATGAAAGCATCTCTCTTTTGAAAAAGTGCGGATTTACTGAAGAAGAGACACTGATTGCTCTCAGACCTCTTGTAATACAAAATATCAAGAATATTTTTGAAGTCGGTCCTGTTGCAGCGCTTACCGGTCCGGTAGAAAGATGTGATACCTCAACCGTTATCAAACATCTCGAATGCATAAACGATAAACAAGACAGGAAAATATATAAAAGTATTTCTCTCAAGCTGATAGAGCTTGCACAGAAAAAACATCCTGATACAAACTACGAATATATGAAACAAATATTGTCATTTGATTTGGCTGAGGACATGGCGAAAAAATAAAAACATAGCTCACTCTCAAATTCAGTAAAAACGCAAAATAATGCAATAAAAAAATTATGATAAGACCGATTGCGAAAGCATTCGGTCTTATTTGCAGAGCCTTTTTGCTATGTCCAATGCAACAGATTTGAATATACACTCCTCAAACAACTGCAAGAAGCCTGCATCGAAAAGTATTCGCAGAAAAGGCGTAAAAATCCGTAACTGCTGCATTTCTGATGAATATTAACTGATTTTAATTTATTTAAAATGCACATAAAAAATATTTATATTTTGATAAATTGAATAATTTTTCGTGATTCCTCAAATTTTTCCTTTACTTTTTGTTAATTTTATGTTATGATGTACTCTAAGGCAAAGATATTCAAACTGTGTTCACATTTTTATTTTTTCATTTTTCCTATTAAATTCTCTTTACTTTTATGTAATAATGTGCTAAAATGTAAAGTGTGAAATTATTAGACATCCTCGGAAACTACCACGCACCGTCCGCCATGGTCTTTTAGCAAGATGCTTCTTCTTTCCCTTTGGAGAGCGTCAAGTCCGCCGTCGGCATCCTCGCCTATCACTAAAACCCTTAGACATATGGTACACGTTAGTTTCCGAAGAGGTCTATTTTGAATCATTAAGCCTTACGGCAGATTGGAGTTTTAATATGATCGACAAGATTAAATCTGAAAGCATGGATACTCTTTTTAAAGCTATTCTTACACTCGAAACACTTGATGACTGCTATAAATTTTTTGATGATCTCTGTACAAGCATTGAATTAAAATCGTTTGCTCAGAGACTTCAGGTGGCTAAGCTTCTCGATGAACATAGAGTTTATAACAGCATAGTGACTGAAACAGGAGCAAGTACGGCTACGATAAGCAGAGTAAATCGTTCGCTTAAAGACGGAAATGACGGCTATGAACTCGTTTTCAAACGTCTTTCAGAAAAAAGCTCTGATTAATTTTATTTATCCGGGAAAGGAATGTTTTAATTGAAGAATACAGGATTTCTTAAAAAAACTGCCGCTGGAATTTCGGCAGCCGCTATGATACTCTCTTGTACTGTTCCGGCTGTTTCAAATGCAGCAGTTATTAATCCTGATAAGCCTAACAATTATGATAACTTCGCAGAAGCTCTTCAACTTGCTCTTTGCTTTTACGATGCAAATAAGTGCGGTGATGAAGTAGCTGATGATGGTTATTATTCATGGCGTGGCAATTGTCACATTAAAGATGCGGAGATACCGCTTCAGCCTATGACTCCTATGCCAACGACAGGCAGTGGAAAAACTGATGATGACGGCGACGGAAGCGGTACAGGTGAGTATGACGGCAAGGGCGATGGCGGTGCAAGCGCCGCTGAAGGACTTTATGTCGGAGTTAATATGTCGCAGGAATTTATAGACGAAAACCGAAAATATCTTGATCCGGACGGAAACGGAACTCTTGATCTTACAGGTGGATGGCACGATGCCGGAGATCACGTCAAATTTGGTCTGCCGGGAAGCTACTCTGCTTCAACCGTCGGATGGGGATATTATGAATTCCGTGACGCCTATGAAGAAACAGGACTTCAGAAGCACATTGAAGATGAGCTTCGCTGGATAAACGATTATTTCATGAAAGCAACCTTCCTCGATGACGACGGAAATGTTGTTGCTTACTGCTATCAGGTAGGAGAAGGAAATAACGATCACAACTATTGGTGTCCGCCTGAACTTCAGGTTGACGGAACCTTTGTTGCTTCTTCTTCATGCGGAGTAAAACGTCCGGCTTATTTTGCAACAACTGAAATGCCTGCTTCCGACCAGTGTGCCGGAGCTGCCGCTTCACTTGCAGTAAACTACCTAAATTTCAAAGACACAGATCCTGAATACGCTCAGAAAAATCTCGATTATGCAATTGCTCTTTATAATTTTGCAGTTCAGACTCATACGGAAGAATGGGAACCGGGCACAACCCCTACCGCAACGAGCCTCGGCTACGACGGCGGCTTCTATACCTCCAGTTATGATTATGACGAGCTTGCATGGGCGGCTGTATGGCTTTATTACTGCACGGATAATTACGACTATATAAACGATATTATCGCTGTTGATGAAACAACGACCAATGATAAGGGCGCACATCCCTATGTTGGATATCTGAAAAGAATTATGACAGATACCGGAAACTGCTGGCAGAATATCTGGGTTCACTGCTGG
>ENA-UOJL01002491-UOJL01002491.1-human-gut-metagenome-genome-assembly--contig:-P47-NODE-2491-length-14993-cov-4.897510_pt1 | contig 14993 bp, 14 predicted proteins | sample MGYA00242347_ERZ723894 | MGnify/ENA metagenome assembly ERZ723894
AGTTTATTTCCGGTCTTGGCCGGTCATTTTTGTGAGAAGGGCAATCAGGGAACCACATTCCTGCTCTGTCAAACTGGCGGTTATGGAACGTCCCCACTGGGCCAGATAAGAACGGATCACCGGCACCAATTCCCGGCCTTTCTCGGTCAGGTACAAGTTGTTCTGGCGACGGTCGTTGCGATCGATCTCCCGATAGAGATACCCCAATGTTTCCAGCTTCTTGGTGCGCCGGGCCACATTGCATTTGTCAATAAACATGTGGTTTGCAATGTTGTCTTGGGTGGTACCGGGATGGCGTTCAATGTGAAGCAAAATCAAATACATGGCGCCGGAAAAACCGTAATCCCGCAACCGCTCGGACATGAACCTGCTTCTGCTGCGGTGCAGATAGGTCACCGCCCGTCCCAGTTCACGGGTAAAATGAAGGGACGATTCCTTTGTCTCTGTTTGTTCCAGAGTTTCCACGGTTTTTCCTCCTTCCGTCGGACATCCTCTTAATCCTGTATTATACCGCCACAGCCAAAGATTGTCAAAGAAAATCCTTGTAAAATGAAACCGGTCTCTTCATTTTCACAAAAAGTTTTTATTTCTTCCCCCATGGAAATGGCAGGAAACGCCTATTTCCGGTTGCCTTTTCGACTTATTTCGTGTATAATGTGGCAAAGATTATCCTTAATTTTAGATTTCTTGCCAGCCCCAGGGGCTTTTGATACAGTATGTTGAAAAGGAGCGGTACATTTATGGATTTCCTGAAAAAACGCAATCTTTTTTTGGCGGTCACCATTTTATTGGTTGTGATCATTGTGGCGGTGTCCGCTGTGCTCCTGGCCCGTGGGCCCCGGGAAATCTCTGTTGAATTGATCAAAAACAATCAGGATGGCACCTTGGAGGTTGACGACTTAAACGACGGCTCCATGACCATTCCTTATTACGATATTCCCACCAACAGTTACCAGCCCGAAGATTTCCGGGAAGCTGGCAACGGAGTCATCACCTATGAGGGCGGAGAGTCCTATGTGGGCATCAACGTCAACTCCAAAACAGGGGAAATCGACTGGAATCAAGTGGCAGAAAGCGGTGTGGACTTTGCCATGATCCGGGTTGGCTATCGTGGAAAAGGGGACGGCAACATTGTTTTGGACACCAATTTCCAAGCCAACATCACCGGCGCCACGGAAGCAAACATCCCCGTGGGTGTCTACTTCTACTCCAAGGCGGTCACGGATGACGAGGCTGACAAAGAAGCTACGTTCGTGCTGGAACAGATTCGAGGCTACAACGTGACCTATCCCATCGCCTTTTTCTGGGAGTACGACACCACCAGCGACGGCAGTGTGGACCAGTCCTCCCGTACTGTGCAATGTAATGGGGACCAGGTCACCGGATTTATCGACACCTTCTGCAACAAGGTGGAAATGGCCGGCTTTACCGCCTGCTACTACGCCACCAAGACCATGGCTTACGACAAACTGGACCTTAGCCGGCTGACAAATTATGACCTGTGGTATGCGGAGTACGCCTCCAAGCCCAGCTTTTATTACGATTTTGGAATGTGGCAGTACACGGACGAGGGAACCGTTCCCGGCATTTCCACAAGCGTGCCCATTACGCTGGCGTTAAAGTCCTACAAAAAATAACAAACGAACATGGTCCGCCTAACAAGGCGGACTCCGTTTTTTGAGAAAGATCTCCCCAAAAACAAGGAGGATTTATGGCAAAACATCTCCATAGCAAGCAGGTCAATCCCCTGATTCTGGCCATCAGCGCCGCTTTTGCGCTGTTGGTGGTGGCAGTGGTGGTCGCCCTTTCCCTGCTGGGAGGCGGCAGCGATTCGGAGGACACGGGACCGCAGATTCCGGAAAACCAGCTGCTGGTCAACGATATATACGAAGGGGAACGGCTGGTTCCCAAATTCGACATGGATCTCAACCAGTATGACAGAGATAAATTTGTAGAGTCAAACGGCTACATACGCTACGAGGATGGGAAATCCGTCCTGGGCGTGGACGTTTCCGAACATCAGGGCACCATCGACTGGCAGGCTGTCAAAAACGCCGGCATGGATTTCGTCATTCTGCGGGTGGGACACCGTGGAATGACCGAGGGGCTCTTAAATGTGGACGCCACCTTCGAGCAGAACTATCAAGGCGCTGTGGACGCCGGTTTAAAAGTGGGCGTGTATTTCTTCTCCCAAGCCGTCACAGAAAAGGAAGCGCAGCAAGAGGCGGATTTCGTTCTGGAAACCTTAAACGGCCGGGAACTTTCTTACCCCGTGGTGTTCGACTGGGAGACGCCCATCCCTAGCGAAGAGCTTCCCGCGGAAGATCTGCGGGCCTACAACATGTCCGGCGAGGAAGTGACCAGCTTCGCGAAGGCCTTCTGCCAGCGGATCGAAAAAAAGGGATACACCGCCTGTGTGTACACCAACAAGCATATGGCCTACAACAGCTTCAACCTGGAAGAACTGAAAGAATATGCCCTGTGGTACGCGGAATACCAACCTGCCCCCAGCCTGTATTACGATTTCCGCATTTGGCAGTATTCTGCCAGCGGCACAGTTCCCGGCATTGAGGGCAATGTGGATTTGAACATTTGCTTTGAACCCTATTAAGGGAGGAGGCTTACTCCATGAGCGAGAAGAAACTCAGGCTTTTGGCGGCGGTGCTTTGCGGGCTTGCCGCATTGGTATGGAGTATTGTCACAGCGTTGCAGGCCACCAGAGGTTTGTCCCCGTGGCTGGTATTGATCAATCTTGTATGCGCCTTGGTATGGTGGATCGCCTGCGGGGCGCAGATCGTTCGGTATAAAACCAGAAAGTAAGTACACATTTCCGGCAGACGCCTGTTTTGCGGGAGGCTGCCGGGAATTTTTTTGATTTGACCTCACCTTTTCAAGACGGAAATCGTCTAATTTTATGAATCGGGGAACTGGGGAAATTTTCCCCGGGGGAAGAAGGAGGATTTTGTGGAGCGACTGGTACGGAAGGCCCAGCGAGGCGATAAAAACGCCTTTATGGCCTTGATTGAACAGAATCAGCTTGCCCTTTACCGGGCGGCTAAGGCCATTCTCCATCGGGAAGAAGACGTGGAGGACGCGGTGCAGGAAGCGATCTGCAAGGCCTTTTACAAATTGAGCGACCTGCGGCAGCCAAAATATTTTAAAACCTGGCTGACACGCATTTTGATAAATTGCTGCTACGATCTGCTGCGGCAGCAAAAGGGGCTGGTACCCTTGGAAATTCTCCCGGAAGAGGGCGTGAGCGAAGAACGGGAAACTTCTTTGGACGTTCAACAAGTCCTGCGGGATTTGGGAGAAAACGACAGGCTTGTACTGACTCTCTATTACTTAAACGATATTTCCGTCAAGGATATTGCCGGGATGCTGGCTATCAGCGAGGGCGCCGTTAAACAACGGCTCTCCCACGGCCGAAAGAAATTCCGGCAAGTTTACGAAGAACGGGAACTTGGAAAGGTGGTGGCGCGCCATGAAAAACGATGATCTGAAACGGGATAAGCGGTTCCAAAAGCAGCTTGCTAAAAAGCTGGACGTGGACCAACCGCCGGAGTCCTATTTTCGGGCTGTTCAAAACGCCTTTGACAACCTTCCCGATGAACTTCCCGTCAAGCGCCGTCCTTTCCATCAAACAGCATGGCGGACCTGTGTGGCGTTTGCTGCCTGCCTTGTTTTGGTAGTGGCCGGGATCTACGGCGTCTATCTGGTAAACCCGGTTCTCGTGGAAAGCATCCCCGGCGTGGGACAGATTTTCCAAGAGCTGAACCAAGAGGAGGACTCCCCCAAACCCACTCCCTCCCCCAATGTGGACCGCAGCTATGTGGAAAGCCAGATTCAAGAAGAGATCGCCCCGTTCCAACCTGTTTCCGTGGACAGCATGTCCGGTTTAGGGGCTCTCACTGTGGAGAACGCCTGGAGCGATGGCATCTACCTCCACATAGAGATGTCCCTGGAGGCTTGGGACATTGATACCAATTCTTTCTACCTGCTCAATCCTTTCGAGGACATTTACAACTCTGAAGCGGACAACAGCGCCTTGGCAATAAACGGGGAAACAGCAGAAAGAATGCAATCCCCGGATCAATGCGGGTTTTCGTTGAGCTCCGATGGCACCAGCGATACCATGCGTTATACCGCGTCGTGGGTTTACAAACTTCCGGAACAGGAAGCCCACAACACGGACCTGTCCGTGGATTTGAGCATTCCCAGGCTGTATGGTGTCTACACCTACGAGAGTCCTTACCCCAGCTGGGACTGCGAATTCTACAGCAGCTTTTCTGTCACGGTGGACACCAGCCGCACCCTGGTGCAGGACAACCAAGTGGAAGATAACGGGATCACTTTGAATCACGTGGAAGCTACCCCCACCTGTGTGATTGCCCAGGTCACCGCCGCCAATTTCGGTTGGGCGGATTCCAGCCTGGTCCTTCCCCTCACCTTCAGTGATCCAAACACCGAAGCAGTTCCTCTGGAAATTTATTCACAACTGACCACCCCCTCCGGGGAGATCCTTTACTCTCCCAATCTTCTGATTTCCTCCACACCCAGCAGTTATCCCTCTTATCCTTCCCTTTCCTCCAACGGCACCTACGATCTGACGGTGGCGTTCCAATCCCCCACGGAAGACTTCCACCAGCTGATCCTCACTTTCTACGAATACGACCTTTCCTTTTTTGATACCCTCACATCGGAAAATTCCCCTTCCAACCGGGTGACAGCCGAATTTACCATTGACCTGGATTCGAAAAGCATCTATCCTTCTCAAAATTACCTGATGTCCGGACGGCAAAAACTGGATTACCGCATCAGCGCCAGTTTGGACCGCACCCCTGACCCGGAAAACGGCTACATCTGCTCTTACCCCTATTCCACAGAGGATTATTTGACTCTGAATTTATTCACCAAAGACAGTGAATATCACTCCCTCCTTCTGAACGTGTACGACAATGAACAGCTGATTGGCTCCTATCCCTCGGTACCCTCCTCGGAATATAATGCCAGAATTGCAGAGTCGGACCTCTATCAAACCTCCGAGTACTCTTTCCTACAAACCCCACTTGATTCTCCCTATCTCCCCGACGGATATACCAGGATTTCCTTCCAGTTGTACAATTTGGGGGATGCCAACAGCATTGCCGGTTCCATTTCTTCCCGTTTTGAGTTGGTGGACGGAGAAACCGGCAACGTGTTGATCTCCGACATCCGGCAGACGTACTTAAAAGAGTTTGACCAGGTGTTTGGAACGCAACAAGCGGACACCTTGTTTGGAGATTCTTCCTCTTTGAATCAAGAGAACACTTCCCAATTTGGGGAAAACATGTCTTGATGGTTTTTCTTTGTTTTTTCCTGTTAGAACCAGAAAAAGCGGTGAGCAAGTGCTCACCGCTTTTTCTATTTCTCTCTCAAGCTAAACCGCCTTGCTGAACAACTGAGCGGGTATTTCTTTTTCCAGCTGGATCACTCCACGATCACGCCGTCCTCATCCCACAGGTCATGCCAACTGGTGGCGCCGGGCCACAGGAACACCTGGCCCTTGATCAGACGGCAATTCCGATCCGCCTTGCGAAGAATCTCCATTTCCTCGTCAGTCAGGGGATCTTCCACCGTGGACTGGAGGTTGCTCACATATTCGTTCTCATGGATGGAGAAGGGAATGGGGATCTGCCCCCGCTGCACAGCCCACTTCAAGCAAATGATTGCGGGATGCACATTGTGCGCCTGGGCAATGGCCACAACTTCCTCCATTTTGATGTCGGCCACGTCCTCGGGAGTGGTGTCGCGGTCGGGACGGGTGGGGCTGCCAATGGGGCAGAAACCAATGGGCTGAATGCCGTGGGCCACCACATAGTCGTACAGCTCGGGCTGCTGGAATCCAGGATGCAGCTCCATTTCGATCAGGGTGGGCTTGATCCGGCACAGGGGCAGAACCGCTTCCAGCTTGGGAATGGTCATGCTGGACATGCCCAGGTTATGTACCAGGCCCATATCATACAGCCGTTCCATCTGCCGCCAGGTAATCATGAAATCTTCCACCTTGAAAGGCTTGGAGTCGGGGTTGCGGGAATCGCCGTCACACCCGGGCGCATGATAGTTGGCAAAAGGCCAATGGACAAAATAGGCGTCCAAATAGTCCAGCTGCAAATCCTTCAGGGTCTGCGCACAGGAAAGGAGCACGTCGCCCTTCCAGTGCATGTCGTTCCACACCTTGGACGCGATGAACAGTTCTTCACGCTTCACGATGCCCTCTTGGAAAGCGTCGGCAAACACCTGGCCGATCTGGTCTTCGTTGCCATACACGGAAGCGCAGTCAAACATGCGGTAGCCGCAGCGGATGGCGCCGGCCACAGCGTTGGAAATCTGCTCAGCGGTAAAACGGTCGGAGCCAAAGGTCCCCATGCCGATGCAGGGGATTTGCTCGCCGGTGGACAAAGTCCGCTTCGGTACTTGATTGGGATCGATCCATGCCATAATCGTAATTCCTTCTTTCTCTTTTTAGTAGTTTTATAGGGAAACGCCTGGTTTCGGCGTTTATTTCACAGATTCAGCTTTTCCACGGTCACCTGGGGCAGCAGCCGGTCCAGGTCTTCCTGCTGGAAACAGCCTGTTTCTTTCGTCAGAGCGTTGGCGGCGGAGATGGCCACGGCGTAACGGATAGCCTGGGGCAGATCCCAGCCTTTTTCAAATCCAATGGAAAAACCTGCCACCATGCTGTCGCCGCAGCCCACAGTATTTACCACCTGGCTCTTTGGCGGCCGTCCCTGGTAGATCCCCTCTTGGGAAACTACCAGCACTCCGTCCTTCCCCAGGGACACGGCCACCATACCCGCTCCCTGTTCCCGGAGAGCTTGGGCAGCCTTGACGCAGCTTTCCACCGAGCTGGTATCCGCACCGGTGAGCTGCTGGAGTTCCTGGGCATTGGGTTTGATCAGGTCGGGCTTTCCCGGAAGGGCTTCCTTCAGAGAATTGCCGCTGGAATCCACCAGCACCGCTTTTCCCCTTTCTTTTGCCATCCGGCTGAGGGTGGCGTAAAAGTCCCCCGGCACGCCCTTGGGCATGCTGCCGGAAATGGACACCACATCCGCCTGCTCCAGCTCCCGCTGGAAATCTTGGAGGAACGCCTCCAACTCTTCCGGCTTTACCGGGTTTCCAGGCTCCAAAAACTCGGTGCTCTGTCCGGTTTCCTCGTCCCGCACATTGATACAGCAGCGGGTTTCGTTTTCCACCTGGGTAAAGGCGGGCCGGATGCCAGGGGTTCGGATCAGGCTTTGAAACAGCTGGCCGTTATGGCCGCCCACAAACCCCATGGCCGTTACCTGCTCTCCTGCCAGAGCGGCCACCCGGGACACGTTCATACCCTTGCCCCCGGCGGTATTCACCACTTCCTGCACCCGGCTGACCCCATAGGGCACCAGTTTTTTTACCAGGTACAGCTTATCGATGGAAGCGTTCAGCGTAATCGTCAGGATCATGGTGTTCGCCTCACTCGTTGATGAGCATGATCTTCCCATGGACCTGCTCGGGATGGTGGAACAGGTCAAAGGCTTCCGCTGCCTGGGACATGGGGAACTTCTTATACAGGAACTGGGGATCGAACTTCAACTGGCCCGTTGCAAAATAATGGGCGGTCAATTTCCATTCCTTTCCCGGGAAGGGAGCGGAATAGCTCATCCAGCTGCCGGTGAGCAAAAACTCTTTCCGGTTCATCAGCTCCCACTGGGCGGGAGTGAAACTCATATCCTTGTGGGGGGTACCGATGAAGCACACATGAGCCTTATTGGCAGCGGCTTCAAACGCCATGTGCATGGTCACAGGATTTCCTGCGGCTTCAAACACATAGTCGTAACCATGGCCCTGGGTGATGGCTTTGGCTTTCTCCATGAACCCCTCTTCCTTGGTGTTGATCACCTCGTCGGCGCCCATGCGTTTTGCCAAGGCAAGGCGGCCTTCGTCAATATCAAACGCAACGATCTTGCGGCTGCCGAAGATCTTTGCCCACTGCAAAGTGAAAATTCCGATGGTCCCGCAGCCCAGAATGGCCACATAGCCGCCGCCCTGATAGTTGTTGCACAGCACTCCGTGGAGGGCCACGGTCGAGGGCTCGAACATGGCTGCCTGCTCATAGGGGATGGACGGATCATACTGGATGGCGTTCTGCTCGGGGATCACCACATACTCGGCAAAACTGCCCTGTTGGCGGCTGCCGATAAAACTATAATGCTTGCACAGGGAGAAATTACCCTGCTGGCAATCGTCACACTTCATGCAGGGAAGCAGAGGCGCGCCGGAAACCGTATCCCCCACCTTGACGGAGGTCACGCCTTCGCCAACTTCCACCACGTCGCCGGAAAATTCATGGCCCAATACCACAGGGTAAAAATGGGCGCCGTTGTGGAGCACCCGGGGCACGTCGCTGCCGCAAATACCCGTAGCCCGCACTTTCACTTTCACAGTACCCGGCAAGGTTTCGGGAGTGGGAAACTCCTCATAACGGATGTCCTCGTTGCCGTGCAAAACTGCTGCTTTCATTTCAAAAAGCCTCCTTATGCATCGTTTCTTTTAAATCCTCATACAGCTCCCGGTAAATCCGGTAGGCTTTTTCATATGCTTCTTTCGGTTCCTCGCTAGGCTGATGCTCCCGGGTAATGCGCACCGTACGGTTGACCGCATCGTCAAAATCCCGGTAAGCGCCCACGCCCACACCTGCCAAAATCGCTGCTCCCAAGGAGGTGGCTGCGTCAGAAGCGGGCACCTGAATGGGTTTTCCGGTGATGTCGGCTTTCATCTGGGTCCAAACCCGGCTGTTGGCCGCTCCGCCCATGGCCCGCAGCGTTCCAACGGAAGCTCCCGCCTGCTGGGCCACCTCCAGATTATGCCGCAGGGAATAGGCCACGCCTTCCATGCAAGCTCTGGCAAAATGGGCACGTGTCTTGGAAAAATCAATGCCATAGTAAACGCCCTTGGCGTGAATATCCCACAAGGGACTGCGCTCCCCTGCCATATAGGGCAGGAACACCAGGCCTTCGCTTCCCGGAGGGACCTTTTCCGCGGCCCGGTCCAGCTGGACAAAGGAATTGATATGTTCTTTCGCCCCGTCCATCCTCTCCTGGGCACCGAACTCTCGCTCGAACCAGTTGAGGGCACCGCCGCCCCCCACGGTCCCGCCCTGGAGCAGCCAACGGCCTTCCACCACATGGGCGCTGAGGATCAGTCTGGGGTCGGACTTCGCCCGATCCAGGCAGATGCTCATACCACCAGCCTGGCCTCCCTGTTCCTGGGTCTCCCCGGGGTGGATCACTCCCGCACCCAGGGTACCGCAGGCGGCATCAAGGCCGCCGGCCACCACTGGGGTTCCGGCAAGCAGTCCGGTTTCCCGGGAAGCCTGCTCCGTGACTTTGCCCACCACCTGACTGCAAGAGAAGATCTCCGGCAGCAGGCTGGGCTCTATGCCCATATCCCTGCAAAGATCCAGATCCCACTGGTTTTCCGCCACATTGTAGCAGGCCCAGCCATACCCCTGGCTGGTGTCCTGGGTAATGGCTCCGGTGAGCCGGAACACCATATAGCCATTGGACTGCAAGATCTTGTCCGCCCGGCGGTACACATCCGGCAGATTTTCCCTATACCACAGCACTTTGGGCAAGGTATAGGAAGCGGAAAGGGGATTGCCGCTGCAAGTGAAAATACGGTCTTTGCCCACCCGGTTCTCCAGCTTTTTGCAGATGTCCCCCGCGCGGGTATCCATCCAAATAGGGGTGTTGCACAGCACATTCCCATCTTTATCCACGGGGATGGCGCTCCAGCTTTGGCCGTCTATGCCAACGCCCAGCACCGTTTCCGGAGAGATGCCCCCGGTTTCAAAGATCCTGCCCAGGGCTTTGCATACGGCTCGCCACCATTCTTCCGGGTCCTGTTCCGCCCAGCCAGGATGGGGATAATAGACCGAGTAGCTTTCCGACACCTGGGACAGCACCTGGCCTTCCAGGTCAAACGCCGCGACCTTGCAGGCAGAGGTGCCCACATCGATACCGATCAGGATGCCCTCCATAGGTTTACGCCTTTCCGTCGCAACCGCAAACCAGCATACGGTTCATCACAAGTTCTTTCACCCGCTTGCGGCCTTCCTTACCGTAAGCCTTGGGGTCAAACACATTGGGATTTTCCGCCAGCACCGCTTTTACCCCGTCGGTATAAGCCGCGCGCAGCTCGGTGGCAAAGTTCACCTTGCAAATGCCCCGGCTGATGCAGTCCCGCACATCCTGGTCGGACAGGCCGGAAGCTCCATGCAGCACCATGGGAGCGGTGAGCATGCCCCGGAGAGTGGTGATCAGCTCCTTGTTCAGCTTGGGCTTTTCCTTATAGAAACCGTGGGCAGTACCCACGCCCACCGCCATGCTGTACAGGCCGCTTTCTTTCTCAAAGCGCACCGCTTCTTCGGGAATGGTATAGCCGCCGTCCTCACATTCCAGGTCATCTTCTTTGCCGCCTACCCGGCCGATCTCCCCTTCCACAGGAACGCCCACGGCAGAACACATTTCGGTGACCTTCCGGGTCAGGGCGATGTTCTCCTCCAAGGGCAGCTTGCTGCCGTCGATCATCACACTGGTATAGCCCGACCGCAAAGCTTGGACACACAGTTCAAAACTGTCGCCATGATCCAGATGCATGGCCACCGGCACGCTGGCTTTTTTGGCCAAGGCCGCCACGTTTGCGGCGTACAGATCCGTACCCGCATACCGCACTGTGGAAGGTGTGGTCTGCAAGATTACCGGCGCGTGCAGTTCTTCCGCTGCGCCGATGATGGCCTGCGCCATTTCCATGTTTTCCACGTTGAACGCACCTACCGCGAAACCCTGTTCCTGGGCCTTCCGCAGCATTTCGATTGTTGTTGTCAAAGGCATTGCCAGTTCACTCCTCTTACATGAAAGTAACCTAAATCGTTTTTGCCCATTTCATTTTGCCTTTTTCCTACAAAACGGTTAACAAAAACGCATTTAAAACAAAACGTTTTACTTTTAAAGACAGACTATCACACCCCAGAGACTTTGTCAAGACTTTTTTCCGATTGACACGGAAGGAATTCTGTGCTATCTTGACAATAATAGAAGAAACGTACCGTTTAAACATTTGTGAAGGAGACCAACTTATGGCCGCTACAATCAAGGACATTGCCCGGGAAACCGGCCTGAGTCTTGCCACGATTTCCAAATATATCAATGGGGGAAACCTGCGGGAAAAGAATCGGATCGCCATTGAGAACGCTATAAAAAAACTGGATTACCACGTCAACGAATACGCCCGGGGATTGAAATCCAAGAAAAGCCGGACTGTGGGTGTGGTCCTTCCGGAGCTGGCGGATCTGTTCAATATGAAAATCGTTTCGGTGATTGAACGAGCCCTCCAAGAAAACGGGTACAGCGTCATTATTTGCGACTCCCAGAAAAATTTGGACCAGGAAGCCCGGTCCGTGGAATTTCTGCTGAACAAGCAGGTGGACGGGATCATCAACATCCCCATGGGAAATGTGAGCAAGCATCTTCGCCCTGCGGTGGAACACAACATCCCCATCCTGCTGCTGGACCGTCCTTTGGAGGATTTAAACGGCATTGCCAGCTGCGTGCTCATCGACAACCAGGGAGCTGCCCGCATGGCGGTACGTCGGCTATTGGAAGCGGGCCATCGAAAAATCGGCATTGTGGTGGGTCCCGCGGAATTTTACACCGCCCAAATGCGTCTGCAAGGGTATCGGGAGGCTTTGGAGGAATACGGCGTACCTTTCGAGGAACGTTTGGTGGCCCGTGCAGGTCTTACTGTGGAAGGCGGTTACCGCCAAGTCCGCAAGCTCTTGAAAGACGCCAAAGATATGACCGCTGTCTTTGTGACAAATTATGAGATGACCTTGGGGGCATTGATCGCCCTGAACAAGGAAGGAATCCAGATCCCCCAGGAACTGTCCATTGTGGGATTTGACAACATCATGGATCTGTCCCGGGTGTTCCGGCCGTCCCTGACCATTGTCAGCCAGCCCATGGAACAGATCGGCTTGCAGGCTGCCCGGCTCATGTTGGAGCGCCTGTCCGGGGACGCTTCCGCCGCTCCCATGACGGTGACCCTTTCCGCCTCCTTACGAGAGGGGGAATCGGTACAGCCCCGAATGGATGTGGATCGACTGTAACTGTACGCTTATTTAAAAGGCCAGAGCCATGACGCCTCTGGCCTTTTTATGGTGAAACCACATTTGCACCCGGGATGCTTCCCAAGTGCCCACCGTGCTTCTATCAAGCTTTTTCGTAGATCCAGGCTTGGGCGCTGAAATCCCGATCTGCCTTGCCGAATTCCGCCACTACCCGGCCCGGCAAAACAGGAAGCTCCTCTTTAGAATTCTCGAACCGGTGATATACAGCCAAACCCCGGTTTCCCCACTCCCGCAGAACCAGCTGTTCGCCCTGAGGGTGATTGTAACTTTTGGGGTCGCACTGGTGCAGCACCGTGGTACCGTTCTGGATGATCTGGGCGGCCTGCCTATAAAACGCCATTCCCTGGTCAACGATGTTCCACTGGCCCTGGGATAGATTGTGAATATCCCCGCTCAAGCACATCCGTCCCAACAGGGTTGCCGCCAGAGAATAGTAGAGACGGGAATCGCTGTCCTCCACCCGGAGCACGGCCCAAATCTGGCTCTGCTCCGGTTTGATCACACGATGGAGATTGGCTGCGATCAACGGGATAGCTGTTGTTTCGTGGGCATCGGAAAAACTGGCCTGACTAACTAGCTCCATAAAGGCGGGTGTCAAACGGTGGCCGCCGCTGGAGCAGTTTTCAATCACGATCCCGGGAATCTCCTCCCGGATGCGCTGGAAAAACCGGCGGGAGGCGGCTATCTTCCGCTGAAGGCCATCTCCCAGGCTGTGGCCTCCATCGCAGCCCATGCCCATGGTCTCGTTGTAATCCACCTTGAGATAGCCAAAACCGGAATCCTTCAACTGGCCGATCACTTTCTTGCTGAGATAGTCCACCACCCAGGGGTCCTCCATATCCCAGAACCGGCGGGCTCCCACCGTCAAGGGCACCCCGTCCCGTTTTACCAGGTGGGTGGGGTCGTTGAAATACTGGCAGGCAGGGCCAAGAGATTCCATTTCAAACCACAGGCCAGGCACCATGCCTTTGGAACGGATGTAATCGGCCGCCAGTTTCATCCCCCCGGGGAACCGGTTCTGGTTCACATCCCAATCCCCCACGCTCAAGGGCCAATCCTCCCCCTGGCCATACCAGCCGCAGTCGATCACAAAGAATTGAATCCCCTTGCCTTCCAGCCGGTCACAGATCTTTTTCACGTTTTCCAAGCTGGCATTGCCCCAGGTAGTGCAATATTCGTTGAACAAGATCCCCATATGGTCGTCCACCGGGGAAATTTGAGGATGCTGGGCTGCCACCAGTTTGGCGCAAGCTTCATACAGGGAATCCCCTTCCGCGATGACCGCTTCAGGAGTGGTAAAGGTCTCCCCGGAAGCCACTTTCCGCTGCCAATGGCCCAATTCCCGGTCCGCAAGACCGCCGGTGACCATGAGCAGCTCGCTTTCCCTGACAGTGATCTCCATTTGCCAAGACGCGCCGCAATGGAGCTGGATTGCAACAACATGGCCTGTTGTACTATCCTCCAACGCCAAGAACGGGAAATATTTCCGCACCGGCATGGAACCCACATTGCCAAACCGCTCCACCCGAGTGCTGCATCTGTTCCAGGAGGGTTCCAAGTGCAGGTCAAAAATGCTCTCTTCCCGCAACTTTCCTTCTGCGCTCCAAAAAGATTGCAGCCGGTAAATTTTATCGGCTTTCACGTTTTTCAGTGCAAACGACGCCAACATTTCCAAGGTGACCGTGTCCGATCCCTGGTTGGTCATTTCCGTCCACACGCGAAGAGCTTCCCCGTCTTTTCGCTTCTGAAGCGTGAGCACCTGCCCTTTCCCGTTTTCATAGCGGGATGCTTCCGGGGTTTCTTCTGTTTGCTGAAACTCCTCGATGGTCCCGCTCCGGCTTAAGGAAAGCCCACAGGCAAATCCTCCTCCGTAAGCGTCGCCTACAAATTTTGTTTCCACGCCGAAGTCCACTTCCCATTTCTCCTTCCTATAGCGTATTGCCTTCTCACAGGCACGAAATTTAGATGGATTTTTCACGTCCCTGGGTCTATGTTTACCGGCTTTATCTAAACGTTTATTGTTTTTCAAAACCATAGCACATTCAAAAAACCTTGTCAAGGCTGTACAAATAGAGGTTATATCCAGTTTTTTATGGAAAATAGCGTAAATTATACCCTATTGACACACTTTGAGGGATATGATATTCTTTCAGTAAAAATATAACGTTTTATTTAGAGCGTGTATTTTTGGTGCAGGAGGACATCACCTCATCCCCATGTCCCACCCAATCATTTTCTGCCAAGCAACCGTCCAAGAGACGGAACAGGATATCCAATTTCAAACAGGAGGAATGACTTATGCTGAAAGGAATCCCGGCCATTTTACCGCCGGAACTGCTGAAAATTCTCATGGAAATGGGCCACGGGGACGAACTGCTCCTCACCGACGCCAACTACCCCAAGCTGGGCCAGCCCGAACGGGTGGTCCGCTGCGACGGTCACGGCATTCCCGAACTGATGGAAGCCATCCTTTCCCTGATGCCTTTGGACTCCTACGTGGAGCATCCCACCACATTCATGGCTGTGCTGCCCAACGACCCTTATGTTCCGGAAATCTGGGACACCTACCGGGCCATTGGCGCCAAGTACGAGGAACAGGGCCTGCGGGAAGAGGCTATCGACAAATACACTTTCTACGAGAAGGGCGCCAAAACCTACGCCGCGGTGGTCACCGGCGAAAAGGCCCTGTACGCCAACGTGATTTTGAAAAAAGGCGTTGTGAAGGACTGAGCTTTTCCAAAAATAGCCCGCTACAAAACTGGGAGGATGCCTGGGGCATCCTCCTTTT